>Ga0209152_10000069_pt1 | contig 51679 bp, 47 predicted proteins | sample GraSoiAngelo_107_FD_185873 | JGI IMG/M metagenome (GOLD analysis project Ga0209152, IMG submission 185873) | Grasslands soil microbial communities from the Angelo Coastal Reserve, California, USA - 14_0903_09_30cm (SPAdes) (version 2) | ecosystem: Environmental > Terrestrial > Soil > Grasslands...
TGCGGGATCTGGATGAAGCTCGCGCCTGCTTCGACCCCCTCGCCGAGCTGGACTACCTCTACGCGCCGTACCTGCCGGAGCAGATGCGCTGGTTCTGCAAGCCAGATCCAGCGCACCGGACCCACCACTTGCACTTGGTCCCCGTCAACTCACAGCGATACCGCGACGAGCTCGCCTTCCGCGACAAGCTGCGCTCTGACCCTGGCCTGGCCCAGCGCTACGTCGCACTGAAGCGAGAACTAGCTGCGGGGCATCCCTCGGACCGCGAGGCATATACGGATGGCAAGAGCACCTTCATCTCTCGCTGTCTCTGATCCAACTGTCGAAGGAGCGGGCGGGGCACCCCCTGAGCGCCACTTAGCACGAGGCGGGCCAGCAACCTTCTAGCGCCAGCGGCTGCGAACCCACCCGCCAAGCTGCGGCGAGCAGGGGGTGCCCCGCCCGCTCCTACCTAAGACCCTCGCTAGTAACCAGCGGGGTGACGCGCGGTGAAGCCGACGTTGTCGCGCAGATCCTCGTGCCAGCGGGGGCCCGTTTCGCCGCCCGAGTCGCCGGAAGTGTCCCAGCGGAAGCCGGCGATCACGGCGTAGGCGTGGCCGCCGTTGGCCCAGACGGTGATCCAGCGCCCTTCGCCTTCTTCGGCCCAGTTCATCATCGGGCCCGAGGGAAGGGGGCTTTCGAGGAATTTGCCGCCGTGGAGGGCGAAGCTGACCGAACCGGAGCAGTCGTAGCCGGCGTCCCACCAGCGGGCGTGGCCTCCGCCGTAGATGTAGGGCTTGCTGCGGATCTTGTTGGCCGCGGCGATTACGCGCTTGACCCGGGCGGGCGCGCTCGCCGGCGGGATCAGCATCCCGTTGTCCAGCAGCTTCGCCTTCGCGGTCGGCGTGCAGACATCGACTTCAGCGGGGGACATACCGCCGGTCGTGCAGCGAGCGGAGGCGCTGCCCGGGGCGATCAAAGCGGTGGCGAAGAGGGCGATGACAAGCGCAAGCCCAGCCAACCTGAAGTTGTGACGCAAACCGATTCTCCTTCGTCGGCCTACGGGGTTAGCTGTCGGGCTGGCGCGAAAGGAGCTTGCGCCCCCACCTTCAACTTGGTGGGTTAGCCCCGAAAACGTGGTTCCCCCGCTCCTCGTACGCTCTTTGCGCTGAGGATTCGGCGTTTCGGTTACTGACCGGCGGCAGTGTAGACGATCGCGCGGCGGTCTGCTTACAAAACGCAAATATTTGCCCGGAGAACCCGCTCCCATCGAGGTTCTGTTCGACGCGGCGGCTGGTAGCTTGCGCCCTGGGATGAACCTTTCGGGCCGAAAAACGCTGCTGACCGGGGCCACGGGCGGGCTTGGCAGGGCGATCGCGCAGGCGATGGCCGAGCGCGGCGCAGTGCTCTCGCTGAGTGCTCGCAACCGCGAGGCGCTGGAGGCGATGGCCGCCGAGCTGCCCGGCAGCGGCCACTCGGTCCTCCCAGCCGACCTTGCCGAGCCCGACGCCGCCGCGCGCCTCGCCGCCGAGGCCGCTGGCACCGAGATCCTCGTCGCCAACGCCGGCCTTCCAGCTGCGGGCAGGGTGGAGGACTTCAGCTCTGAGCAAGTGAAGCGGGCCCTGCGGGTCAACCTCGAGGCGCCGATGCTGCTCGCCCAGGCGCTCTACCCGGCGATGGTCGAGGCGGGCGCCGGGCATCTGCTCTTCGTCGCTTCTCTCTCCGGCAAGGCAGCGAGCCCGCGCTCGGCTATCTACAACGCGACCAAGTTCGGTCTCCGCGGCTTTTCCCTCGGCCTCCGCGCCGACCTGGTGCCGAAGGGCGTCGGCGTCTCGCTGCTGACCCCGGGCTTCATCCGGGAAGCGGGGATGTTCGCCGACGCCGGCGCCAAGCCACCGCCGGGGATGGGCACCGCCACCCCCGAGCAGGTCGGCGCGGGTGCTGTCAAGGCGATCGAGCGCGACAAGGTCGAGGTGACCGTGGCGCCGCTGCAGCAACGCGCCGGCGCCCACCTGGCAGCGATCAGCCCCGCGCTCAGCGTCAAGGTCCAGAGTGGCTCCGCCGGCCAGAAGGCAGCCGACGCGATCGCCGACGGCCACCCGGCCGACAAGCGCTGAGCCGCTGGCTCGCCAGGCGCCTCGGCCGCGCCGAGCCGGCGCCACGTTTTCCTTAGACTCGAACGCGTGAGCAGCGATTCCTTCGGCGCCCGTTCGAGCCTCCAGGTGGGGGGCCGCGAGTTCGAGATCTTCCGGCTTGACGCGCTGCAAGAGCGCTTCGACGTCGCCCGCCTGCCGTACTCGATCAAGGTCCTGCTGGAGAACGTGCTGCGGCTCGAGGACGGGACCTCGGTTTCCGCCGCCGACGTCGAGGCGATCGCCTCCTGGGACGCGGCCGCTGAGCCCAGCGTCGAGATCCCCTTCCAGCCCGCCCGGGTGCTGATGCAGGACTTCACCGGGGTCCCCGCCGTCGTCGACCTGGCCGCGATGCGCGACGCGATGGAGGAGATCGGCGGCGACCCGGCGGCGATCAATCCGCTCGTCGACGTCGACCTTGTGATCGACCACTCGGTCCAGGTCGACGCCTTCGGCAACGAGCGCGCCTTCGCCGTCAACGCCGAGCACGACTTCGAGCGCAACCTCGAGCGCTACTCGTTCCTCAAATGGGGCCAGCAGTCCTTCGACAACTTCCGCGTCGTCCCGCCGGCGACCGGGATCTGCCACCAGGTCAACCTCGAGTACCTGGCCCAGGTCGTCTACAGCCGCGAGAACGGCGGGGTCCTTCAGGCCTACCCCGACACCCTCGTCGGCACCGACTCGCACACGACGATGGTCAACGGGCTCGGCGTCCTCGGCTGGGGCGTCGGCGGAATCGAGGCTGAGGCGGCAATGCTGGGTCAGCCGATCTCGATGCTGCTGCCGCAGGTGCTCGGCTTCAAGCTCTCCGGCGAGCTGCCGGAGGGGGCGACGGCGACCGATCTCGTCCTCACCGTGACCGAGATGCTGCGCGAGCGCGGTGTCGTCTCCAAGTTCGTCGAGTTCTTCGGCCCCGGGCTGCCGACCCTCGGCCTCGCCGACCGCGCCACCCTCGGCAACATGTCGCCGGAGTTCGGCTCGACCTGCGCGATCTTCCCGGTCGACGCCGAGACCCTGCGCTACCTCGACCTCACCGGCCGCCCGACCGAGACGATCGAGCTGGTCGACGCCTACGCGCGCGAGCAGGGGATGTTCGCCGACGAGGGCTACGAGGACCCGGTCTTCTCCGACCTGCTGGAGCTCGACCTCGGCGAGGTCGTCCCCAGCCTCGCGGGGCCGAAACGCCCCCAGGACCGGGTGCCGCTGGCGCAGGCGAAGGAGTCCTTCCTCGAGGCGATGGGGGAGTTCGACCCCGAGGCCGCAGAGCAGATGGGAAATGGGCGCGACGAGGCGATCGAAGAGTCCTTCCCCGCCAGTGACCCACCTGCCGAGGACCACGACGACAGCCGCGGCAAGCCCCGCCCTGCCGTCTCCGCCTCGACGGCGACCCCCAAGCGCACCAGCGACGCGATCGAGGTCAGCCTCGAGGACGGGACCGAGTTCGACCTCGACCACGGCCGCGTCGTCATCGCCGCGATCACCAGCTGCACCAACACGTCCAACCCGAGCGTGATGCTCGGGGCGGGCCTGCTCGCCCGCAAGGCGGTCGAACGGGGCCTGCAGCGCAAGCCCTGGGTGAAGACCTCGCTCGCGCCCGGGTCCACGGTCGTCACCGAGTACTTGGAGAAAGCCGGGCTGACCGAGTACCTCGACGCCCTCCAGTTCAACCTCGTCGGCTATGGCTGCACGACCTGCATCGGCAACTCGGGCCCGCTGGCGCCGGAGATCTCGGAGGCGATCGCCGAGAAGGACCTCGCCGTCTGCGCCGTCCTCTCCGGCAACCGGAACTTCGAGGGACGGATCAACCAGGACGTGAAGGCCAACTACCTCGCCAGCCCGCCGCTGGTCGTCGCCTACGCGCTTGCCGGCCGCATGGACGTCGATCTGGTCAACGAGCCGCTGGGGGAGGGACAGGATGGCGAGCCCGTATTTCTGCGCGACGTCTGGCCGAGCGCCGAGGAGGTGAAGGAGGCGGTCGCCGCCTCCGTCGCCTCGGAGATGTTCGAGCGCAACTACGCCGACGTTTTCAGCGGCGACGAGATGTGGAACGCGGTCGAGGTCCCCTCCGGCGACCGCTACACCTGGCCCGACTCCACCTACGTCCGCCGCCCTAGCTTCTTCGAGCAGATGCCTGCCGCGGCCCCCGGAGTCGAGCCGATCTCCGGTGCCCGCGCCCTCGCGGTGCTGAGCGATTCGGTCACGACCGACCACATCTCCCCGGCGGGAGCGATCAAACGCGACAGCCCGGCTGGCAGCTGGCTGATGGAAAGCGGGGTCGAGGTCAAGGACTCCAACTCCTACGGCGCCCGTCGCGGCAACCACGAGGTGATGATCCGCGGCACCTTCGCCAACATCCGCCTCCGCAACCAGCTGGTCGAGCGCGCCGGCGGCTACACCCGGCACTTCCCCGACGGCGCGGAGACGACGATCTACGAGGCGGCGATGAGCTACGCCGCCGATGGAGTCCCGCTGGTGGTCCTGGCGGGCAAAGAGTACGGCTCCGGCTCCTCGCGCGACTGGGCGGCGAAGGGGACGAAACTCCTTGGGGTCCGCGCCGTGATCGCCGAGAGCTACGAGCGCATCCACCGCTCCAACCTGATCGGGATGGGCGTGTTGCCCCTGCAGTTCGCCGCAGGCGATAGCGCTGCCTCGCTCGGGCTTGACGGCTCCGAGCGTTTCGACGTTGGCGACCTCGAAGAAGGGCGGGCGAAAGAGGTGACCGTCACCGCTCGCGCCGACGACGGAACCGAGAAGACCTTCACCGCGACGGTAAGGCTGGACACGCCGAACGAGGTCACCTACTTCGCCAACGGCGGCATCCTCCAGACCGTCCTGCGCAAGTTAAAAGGGTAGGCGCAGCGGGGCCGCGGGAGGCAGGGGGGTCCGCGCGACCCTCACTGCACCTGTGCGCGTCGGTAGCCAGGGAGGGATGCCGACGCGAGCCGTTCCCCCTGGCGGGACTGCCCTGAGGAACAGTCAGGGTTTAGCTATACCGGCTCGAACCCCCTCGGTCAAGCAGAATCGAGCGCTTTAGGTACGTTCATGGGCGCTTTCCGGGGACGGCTTTTGCGAAATCGGGTGTCTGGCGATCCCCCAGCCCTTGCGCTCGATCAGCTCGATCGCGGTGACGCTGCCGACCGGCCCGACCGGGGTCAGGGTGGCGGCGAGCAGGGTGTAGGGGGCCTCCTTGCGGATGCAGGCGATCCAGATCACGACACAGAGGGCGATGAAGCCGAGGCCATGGGCCCAGCCGAAGAGCATCGTCTCGGTCTCAAACCCCGGCACCAGCCAGAAGAGGAGCAGGCCGCCGAAGATCGCGAGCTCGATCCAGGAAAGGCGCTTGACCCAGACGAAGAGCTCGCCCGGAACGGGCTTCTCGAACGGCTTGCGGGCCATCTCAGCTAGTTGGAGGGGGTGAGCGCGGTGAGGACGATGCGCTCCTGCTCCCGCGCGTGGGCACCGGAGTAGCCCTCGCCGGTGCTGGCGCGACCCTGGCGGCCGATGTAGGTGAGGGTGACGCCCTCGGGCAGGACGTCGGGCATCCGTCGCGACATCACCTTCCAGGCGCCCATGTTGCGCGGCTCCTCCTGGACCCAGGCGATCTCCTTCAGGTTCGGGTAGGAGGCGATCAGCCGTTCCAGCTGTTCCTTCGCGAAGGGGTAGAGGACCTCGACGCGGGCGATGGCGACGTTCTCGGCGCCGCCGCGGCGCTCGTTGCCGTCCATGTCGTAGTAGACCTTGCCGGTGCAGAGGACGAGCCGCTCGACCTTCTCCCGCCGCTCGCCGGCAGTCGGGTCGTCGAGGATGAACTGCAGTTCGCCGTCGGTCAGCTCCTCCAGGGTGGCGGCGGCGCCGGCGTGGCGCAGCAGCCCCTTCGGGGTGAAGACGATCAGCGGCCGCGGCTTCTTGATCAGCGCCTGGCGGCGCAGCAGGTGGAAGTACTGGGCGGCGGTGGTCGGGTAGGCGATGCGGATGTTGCCCTCGGCGCCGAGGGCGAGGAAGCGCTCGATCCGCGCGCTCGAGTGCTCCGGGCCCGAGCCCTCGTAGCCGTGCGGCAGCAGCAGGGTGAGACGGCTGGTCTGGCCCCACTTCGACTCGCCGGAGACGATGAAGCTGTCGACGATCACCTGGCCGGCGTTGGCGAAGTCGCCGAACTGGGCCTCCCAGAGGACGAGCGCGCTTGGGCTCGCCGCCGAGTAGCCGTACTCGAAGCCGAGGCAGGCGGTCTCCGAGAGGGGGCTGTTGTAGAGCTCAAACGGGGCGGAGGCCTCCTCGAGGTGCTTCATCGGCGTGTACTCAAGGCCGGTGTTCTCGTCGTGGAGGACGAGGTGGCGGTGGGAGAAGGTGCCGCGCTCGGTGTCCTGGCCGGTGAGGCGGATGTGGACGCCGTCGGTCAGCAGCGTGCCAAAGGCGAGCGCCTCGGCCTGGCCGAAGTCAACCCCGCCCTGCTCGAGCGCCTCGACTCGCCGCTGGAGCGGGCGGCGCAGCTTGCGGTGGACGTTGAAGCCCTCGGGGGTCTTCAGCAGCTCCTCGTTGATCGCGCGCAGCTTCTCGGCCCCGACCGCGGTGTGGACGGGCGGGCTGGCGGTGCGATCAAGCAGTTCGCCGGTCTGGGTGGTGCCGGTGACCGTCGGGTCCTCGTACTCGCCGGACTCCATCTTCTCGCGCAGGCCTTTCAGCGCCCCGGACATCTCGGCGTGGCGCTCGTCGGAGGCCTTGCCGACCTCCTCGGCGGAGACGGTGCCGTCCTCGATCAGCTTCTCGGCGTAGAGCTCAGAGACCGGCGGGTGGGACTTGATCTTCGCCGCCATCGTCGGCTGGGTGTAGGCGGGCTCGTCGGTCTCGTTGTGGCCGAAGCGGCGGTAGCCGATGACGTCGATGACGACGTCGCGGCACCAGCGCTCGCGATAGGCCATCGCCAGCCGCACGGCGGCGATGCAGCCCTCGACGTCGTCGGCGTTGACATGGATGATCGGGACGTTGAACCCCTTCGCCATGTCGGCGGCGTAGGGGGTCGAGCGGGCGTCCGAGGGGTCGGTGGTGAAGCCGACCTGGTTGTTCTGGATCACGTGCACGGTGCCGCCGGTGCTGTAGCCGGGCAGCGCCTGCAGGTTGAGCGTCTCGGCGACGACGCCCTGGGCGGGGAAGGCGGCGTCGCCGTGCAGGAGCACCGGCACCGCGCGCTTGTGGTCGAGGCTGAGGTTCGGCCCCTCGAAGTCCTGCTGGAGGAAGCGGGTGCCGCCGGTGACGACGGGGTCGACGAACTCGAGGTGGCTCGGGTTCGGGTAGAGGCGGACCGAGATCTTCTTGCCGTCGCCGGTCTCATAGACCCCGCGGTGGCCGTAGTGGTACTTGACGTCGCCGGTGCCCCCGTGCGGAATCGAGGCGACGGCCTTGACCGCGTCGATCTGCTTGGAGCCCTCGAACTCGGCCAGGATCGACTCGACCGAGCGGCCGAGGTTGTGGGCGAGGACGCTGAGGCGACCGCGGTGGGCCATCCCGAAGACGACCTCCTCGGCCTCGGCGCGCTGGGCAAGGGTGACGACTTCGTCGAGCATCGGGACGACGGCGTCAAGCCCCTCGATCGAGAACATCTTTTGGCCCAAATACGCTTTCTCGAGGAAGCGCTCGAACTGGAAGACGTCAATCAGCCGGTTCAGCAGGCGCTTTTTCTCCTCGTCGGTGAGGGGCTGGCGGTGCGCCCCCGTCTCGATCATCTCCCGCAGCCAGATCCGCTGCTGGTGGGAGGAGAGGTGCTCGACCTGGTAGCCGATCGTGCCGCAGTAGGCGTCGCGCATCCGCGGCAACGCCTCGAGCAGGGTTTCGCCGGGGACGCCGATGCGGAGGATCGAGGCCGGGATCCGCGCCATCAGCTCGGGGGTGAGGTTGACGTTCTCCGGCTGCAGCGCCGGGTCCCCTTTCGGCTCGGAGCCGAGCGGATCGAGGTGCGCGGCGAGGTGGCCGTGAGTGCGGTATGCCTTCAGCAGCGAGGTCGCCGCCTGCACCGCCTGCAGCAGCTCTTCGTCGATCTGGCCGGGGGCGGTGCTGGCCTCAGCAGCCGGGGCCGCGGCGGAGAGCGGCGGCGCCGAGGCCGAGGCGGGGTGAGCGTTGGTGACGAGGGCGGCGTCGAAGCCGAGATCTTTGGCGACCGCCTCGTAGAACCCGTCCTCGCCCTGAAGCAGTTCCTCGACCCGCCGCAGGAAGGCGCCGGACTCGGCGCCCTGGATGACGCGGTGGTCGTAGGTAGAGGTCAGCGTCATCACTTTGCTGACGCCGAGCTGCTTCAGCCGTTCCGGCGAGGCGTGCTTCCACTCGGGCGGGTAGGCGATCGAGCCGGTGGCGATGATCGCGCTCTGGCCGCTGAGCAGGCGCGGCACCGAGGCCATCGTCCCGATCCCGCCCGGGTTGGTGAGGCTGATGTTGGTCCCCTGGAAGTCGTCGGCGGAGAGTTTGTTCTCGCGCGTCTTCGCGATCAGCTCTTCGTAGCGGGAGTGGAAACCGGTGAAGTCGAGCCCGTCGGCGCCCTTGATCGCGGGGACCATGAGGGTGTGGGAGCCGTCTTTCTTCTCGACGTCGACGGCGATTCCGAGGTTGACGGGGCTGCCGTCGATCGCGAACGGCTTGCCGTCTTCTTCGGCAAAGACCCTGACCATCACCGGGAACTCTTTCGTCGCCTCGACGATCGCCCAGGCGATGAGGTGCGTGAAGGAGACCTTCAGCCCGCGGTCTTTGAGGACCGAGTTGATCGCCTTCCGTTTCGCATCCAGCGTGTCGACAGCGATCGTGCGGAAAGAGGTCGCAGTCGGGACGGCCCGACTTTCATCCATCGCATTGGCAAGCATCGCCGCGGCCCCGCGCAACTGCTTAGCCTCACCCTGGGCGGCGGCAGCAGTGGTCCCGTTCCCCCCGCCGTTCGCCTGCAACACATCGTCCTTGGTGACCTTGGCACCCGGCCCCGAACCCTTAACCGAACCCAGATCCACTCCGTTGGCCTCAGCAACTCTCCGAGCCACAGGCGTAGCACGTACATCCGCGCCCGAGCCGTTGCCTGACCCGTTCGAACCCTGACCAGAATCCCCGCCTTTAGGCGCGGGTGGCGTCGTAGGGGGGACCCCCTGCTGCTCTGCAGCTGGGGGTGGGTCCCCTGCGTCGACAGGACCCGCGCCCCCAGCGCTTGGTCCCTGATCAGTCCCACCATCCCCCGCTTCCATCTCAGCCAAGGGAGCACCCACGGGAACCTCGTCGTCGACCTGAGCGACGATCTTGGTGATCACCCCGTCCATAGGCGCCGGCACCTCAGCGTCGACCTTGTCCGTCGACACCTCGACGACGGTGTCCCCCTCCTTGACCGAGTCCCCCTCGGCCACATGCCATTCGAGAACGATGCCCTCGGTCACGGACTCGCCCATCTCGGGCATGGTGATCTGGACCGTCGCCGTCTCTGGCATCTCTGGGCTCAGTCTAAGGAAGTTGGTTTACGGGGGCCGCCATAGAGATACCCTGGTACCCGATGAGCTACTTCGTCACCGGCGCGACCGGCTTCATCGGTCGCAATCTCGTCCAGAAACTCCTGCAGCGGGAGGGCACGATCTACGCCCTCGTGCGGGCGGGGTCGCGCGGTCGCCTCGAGGAGCTGCGGACCGGGTTCGGCGCTGACGGCGCCCGCATCGTCCCGATCACCGGCGATCTCTCCCAGCCTGGACTCGGTGTCTCCGAGGAGGACTTGCTGACGATGCGGGGGGAGATCAAACACTTCTTCCACCTCGCCGCGGTCTACGACCTCACCGCCGACGCCGAGACCCAGGAGGTCGCCAACGTCGAGGGGACGCGCCACGCGATCGAGCTCGCCGGCGCGCTCGAGGCGGGCTGCTTCCACCAGGTCAGCTCGATCGCCGCCGCCGGCCTCTACCGGGGGGTCTGGACCGAGGACATGTTCGACGAGGCCGAACAGCTGGACAACAACCCCTACTTCCGCACCAAGCACGAGTCCGAGCGGCTGGTCCGCGACGAGTGCCAGCGCCCCTGGCGCGTCTACCGGCCGGGGATCGTCGTCGGCGATTCGCGGACCGGGGAGATCGACAAGATCGACGGGCCCTACTTCATGTTCAAGAGCCTGCAGCGGCTGCGCCGGGTGGCGCCGAGCTGGCTGCCATTCCTCGGCATCGAAGGCGGTGAGATCAACATCGTCCCGGTCGACTACGTCGCCGCGGCGATCGACTTCCTCGCCCACAAGCCGCGGCTGAACGGGCGCGCCTTCCACCTCACCGACCCCAACCCGCACACCGCGGGCGAGGTGATGAACATCTTCGCCCGCGCCGCCGACGCGCCGCAGATGGCGGTGCGGCTCGACAGCGACGTCACCGAGCCGGCGACCGGTGCCGTGCGGACGGCGCTGAAGCTGTTCCCGCCGGCGAAGCGGGCCGCCAAGGTCGCGCTCGACCAGCTCGGCCTGCCGGCCGAGGTCCTCGGCTACATCGATTACCCGACGACCTTCGACTCGACGAAAACGCAGAAAGCGCTGAAGGACTCGGGGCTCGAGGTGCCGCCGCTGGAGAGCTACGCGGCGCGGATCTGGGACTACTGGGAGCGCAATCTCGATCCCGACCTCTTCAAGGACCGCTCGCTCTCGGGCGCGGTCCGGGGCAAAGTCATCCTCATCACCGGCGCCTCCTCGGGGATCGGCAAAGCGACCGCGGTCAAGGTCGCCGACGCCGGCGCGACGGTGCTGCTCGTCGCCCGCTCGCTCGACAAGCTGGAGGAGACGAAAGAGGAGATCGTCGCCGGCGGCGGCACCGCCCACATCCACCAGTGCGACCTCTCCGACATCGAGGACATCGAGCGGATGGCTGAGGAGGTCCTCACCTACCACGGTCACGTCGACATCCTCGTCAACAACGCCGGGCGCTCAATCCGGCGCTCGATCGCCCTCTCCTACGACCGCTACCACGACTTCGAGCGCACGATCCAGCTCAACTACCTCGGCGCTGTGCGGCTGATCCTGGCCCTGCTGCCGGCGATGCGCGGCCGCAAGCACGGCCACATCATCAACATCAGCTCGATCGGGACCCAGACCAACCCGCCGCGGTTTTCGGCCTACGTCGCCTCAAAGGCGGCGCTTGACGCCTTCAGCCGCGTGATCGCCTCCGAGGTCGTCGACGACAACGTCCACCTGACGACGATCAACATGCCGCTGGTGCGGACGCCGATGATCGCGCCGACGCGGATGTACGACATGTTCCCGGCGATCACCCCCGAGGAGGCGGCGGAGATGATCACCAAGGCGATGATCAACCGCCCGAAGAAGGTCGCAACGCGCCTCGGCAACTTCGGCGAGCTGCTCTACGCGGTGGCGCCGAAGGCAAGCGACTCGATCCTCAACACCGCCTACAAGCTCTTCCCCGATTCGCAGGCGGCGAAAGGGAAAAAAGAGGAGGCGCGCGACAAAGCGCCTTCCACTGAGGCCGTCGCCTTTGCGCACCTGATGAAAGGCGTGCACTGGTAGTCGCGGTAGGTTGACCCCATGGCTGAGCGCAGGCTCAAGCACTGGGGTTGGGGTTACGAGGACCAGGCGCCGACGGCGACGCAGCTGCGCGAGGCGGCGGAAGGGATCCGGGCGCGGTTCGGGTTCGGCGGCGAGGTCGAGAAGCCGGTGCCGCTCGAGGAGGTGGAGCTGCGGGCGTCGCGGCTGAAGCGGCCGAGTGGGTTCGGGGACTTGTTCTCGGATGGGAAGTACGAGCGGGTCTGCCACTCGTTGGGGAAGGCTTATCGGGATGTGGTGCGGGGGTTCTATGGGAGGTTCGAGAATCCGCCGGATCTTGTTGCCTTTCCCCGCGACGAGTCGGAGATCGAGGCGGTGCTGAGTTGGGCCGAGGCAGAGGGGGCGGCGGTGATTCCGTTCGGCGGCGGCACCAGCGTGGTCGGCGGGGTGGAGCCGCGGGTGGGAGAGCGGCCGGTGGTCTCGCTGGACCTGCGGCGGCTCGACCGGGTGCTGGAGGTGGACCCGGCCTCGCTGGCGGCGCGGATCCAGGCCGGAGCGACCGGGCCGGGGCTGGAGGACCAGCTGCGCGAGCACGGGCTCACCCTGCGCCACTTCCCGCAGTCCTTCGAGTACGCCACCCTCGGTGGCTGGATCGCGACCCGTGCCGGCGGGCACTTCGCGACGCTCGAGACCCACATCGACGACCTCGTCGAGTCGGTGCGTGCGATCACTCCGCGGGGGACGTGGGAGAGTCGGCGGTTGCCGGGCTCCGGCGCGGGTCCCTCGCCCGACCGGATGCTGGTCGGCTCGGAGGGCATCCTCGGCGTCATCGCCGAGGCCTGGGTGCGGGTGCGGCCGCGACCGCGGTTCAAGGTTTCGGCCGGCGTCACCTTCAAGGACTTCGACGAGGCTGCGGAGGCGGTTCGAGCGATCGCCCAGTCCGGCCTGCATCCCGCCAACTGCCGCCTCCTCGACGCCGCCGAGGCGGAGCTGACCGGCGCCGGCGACGGCAGCGCCAACCTGCTCATCCTCGGCTTCGAGTCCGCCGACCATCCAGTCGACCACTGGATGGACCTGGCGCTCGCGCCTGCCCGGGAGCACGGCGGGTCTACGGGCGAGGTCCGCACCTCCGGAGGCGGCGATGATGCGGTGGGAGCCTGGCGCGGAGCGTTCCTGCTGGCGCCGTATCTGCGCGATACCTTCGTCGCCTGCGGCGTCCTCTCGGAGACCTTCGAGACGGCGATCACCTGGGACCGGTTCGAGGAGTTCCACGCGACCGTGATGGAGACGACCCGCCGCGCCGTCGCCGCCGCGAGCGGCGTCCCCGCTGACGGGCCGGGTGCGCCCCGTGTCAGCTGTCGCCTCACCCACGTCTACCCTGACGGCGCCGCTCCCTACTTCACCGTCCTCGCCCCGGCAATCCGCGGCGGCGAGGTCGAGCAGTGGGACGAGATCAAGGCCGCCGTCTCCGAGGCCCTGATCGACGCCGGCGGCACGATCACCCACCACCACGCCGTCGGCCGCGACCATCGCCCCTGGTATGACCGCCAGCGCCCGGCCCCGTTCGCCGCCGCCCTCCGCGCCGCCAAGGCCGAGCTCGACCCGGCGGGGATGCTCAACCCCGGCGTCCTCCTCGACCCCTAGCCGGCGTTCGTCCTTTCCCCACCTATTCCAGGGAAAGGACGAACGCCGGCTTATGAAGTTCTTATTTCCGCTTCAGTAGCGGGAAACGTCTCGGCTGCAGCATCGAACTGTTCCTGCCACCCAGCAAGGAGGATCCGATGTTCAAAGCAGCGAGGAAGCACTTTCGGGCGATCGGCCTGATCGGCGTCGCCTCTGCCCTCGTGGTCGGCGGGGTCGCCGCCGCCCAGGGCGATTCCAGCGGCGCCGGTGAGAGCCAGGGCAAGCGCCCGCCCGGCCCGCCGCCGATGATGGCGCTCGGCATGAAAGGCCTCACGTACGCCGAGCTCCACGTTCGCAACAAGGACGGCGAGAGCGAAACGCTCCGCCTCGACCAAGGCAAGGTGAAGAGCACCACCTCGGACTCGATCACGATCACCGAGAACGACGGCAGCGAGGTGACGATCCCGGTCGACGACGAAACCGAGGTCCTCGGAAAGTCCGGCAAGGACACGGCCCTCGCCGACCTCGAGGCCGGCCAGCAGGTCAGCGTTACCGCCCCCGACGGCGAGCCCGCCGACGCGATCATGGTGATGCCGAAAAAGGGCGAGATCATCCACGCCTTCCACGGCGGTCCGATGCCACCGTCGCCCGGCGCCGAGCTACACACCGAGCGCTGAGCTAGAAAAACCAAGGTCCGGCCGGGGTGGCAGGGGAGACCGCCCCGTTTTACCCTTCCTCCACCGTGTCTTCAGAGAAAGCAGACGCCAAGCCGACCGAGCGCGATCCGTGGCGCGTCAACGAAGAAGCACGCCGCCGCCAGCTGCGTGAAGACGGCCAGCGGCCATTGGGCGTGAACCTGGCGGAAGGACTCGCGCTCAGCGAATTCCTTTCCACCTTCACCGGCAGCGCCAAGCGCAGTTGAGCACGGCGCCACTTCGCCTGCGCGAGCTGCTCGAGCGGTTGGTCGAGGCAGAGATCGAATTTGTCCTGGTGGGCGGCCTCGCTGTGAATGCATGGGGATATCTGCGTGCCACCCAGGACATAGACGTGGTTCCGGATCCCGCGCCGGACAACCTCGCGAAGCTCGATGAGCTCCTTCGAGAGCTAGGTGGGAAGGTCGCGCCAGCGACCGGCCGCGGGACCGGGATGACCTCGAGGCGCTCGAAGCTGCCCAGAAGCCAGATGAGGACGTGGATTGACGGCAGCCGGCGCTACCCTTTCGCGACTTCATTTCCTGGCCGGGTAGCCACTTCCGTTGCCTGAGCCGCGTCCGTCGATGGAAACGATCACCTCCGAACAGCCCACCGTGCCTGCGCCGCCGTCCCATGAGCCCGAGACGGGCGAGGTCGTGCCGCGGCGCTCGCCGCTCCGGGCGGCGATCAAGACCGGGCGGCCGAAGGAGTGGATCAAAAATGTCTTCGTCTTCGCCGGGCTCCTCTTCTCCGGCAAGTTCGACCAGTCGCACGCAGTCGTCGAGGCGACGATCACCTTCGTCGCCTTCTGCCTCGTCTCCAGCGCCGGCTACTTCCTCAACGACCTGATCGACGTCGAGCTCGACCGCAAGCACCCGAAGAAGCGCTTCCGGCCGCTGCCGGCCGGGGAGCTGTCAGAGCGGGCGGCGATCACGATCGCCCCGGTTCTTGCCCTGATCGCCGTCGCCCTCGCCTTCGGCGCGGTCAACTGGGAAGTCGGGCTGATGGTCGTCGGCTACGGCGTCGCCCAGACCGCCTACAGCCTTGGCCTCAAGCAGATCGTGATCATCGACGTGATGACGCTGGCGGGTCTCTTCATCCTCCGCGTCGCCGCCGGAGCCAGCGCCGTCGACGCCCACGCCTCCGAATGGCTGATCCTCTGCACCGGCATGCTCGCCGCCTTCCTCGGCTTCACCAAGCGCCGCCAGGAGGCGGTCTCCGAGCTCCACGAGGGCACCTCGACCCGGCCCGTCCTCGAGCACTACTCGCTGCCCTTCCTCGACCAGATGGTCTCCCTGGTCACCACCGGCACCGTGATCAGCTACGCGATCTACACCGTCAACTCACCCCAGATCGGCAGCCAGATGATGCTGACGATCCCGCCCGTCGTCTACGGAATCTTCCGCTACCTCTACCTGATCTACGACCGCAACGACGACCGCTCGATGTCAGGGATCGTCGCCGGGGACCGCGGCATCCAAGCCGCAGGCGCCGCCTTCGCGGTAATCGCCTTCCTGCTGCTCTACGTCTTCAACTAGAGCGGTTAGGCCAGCTCGGCCTCGGGACCGCCGCCCTCCATCAGGTAGAAGCGGGCGCGGCCCAGCTCCTCGCCGTTGACCATGACCACGGCGGCGTGAGGGCCGGCGGTGGCGAAGGCGGCGGTGGCGGCTATCGACATGACGAGGCGTTGCTCTTGGCCTTCGGGGAGGCCTGGGGGGCGCCCGGTCTCGAAGTTGGCGGTGAGGCCGTCGCCGAGCTCGTTGCCGTCGGGGTCCTGGACGGTGACGACCAGCTCGTGGGGGGTGTTGGTCTCGTGCCAGGCGACGTCGACGCCGAGGCCGATCGAGAAGGACCACTCGTGGGGGAACTCGGGCAGGCGGAGGACGTTCCAGCCGCCGCCGGTCAGGTAGAGCTTGCCGTTGACGGCCTCACTGTGGTCGCAGAGGAGGAGGAAGCCGAGATTCATGGCGCCTCCCCCTCGGCGTAGGGGATGACCGGCAGGTCGGAGCGCAGATCCACCTTGCCGCCGCGGCTGAACTGGAGGTCGATCGTCTCGTTCTTGCGGTAGGTGCCGAAGAGGCCGAGGTACATCGCCAGCCAGCGACTCATCCCGACTTTCTCCTTGACGATCGGGCGGCCGAAGTGGATTTCGCCGCCTTCGATCCGGTAGCTCCCCTTCGGCTGCTCGATCCCGTTGATGAAGACGGTGAAGGGGGGTTCGGCGCCGGCCGGCAGCTTCACGCGCTCGCCGGCGGCATAGCTGCCCTTCGGGATCTCGGTCTGGGTCTCGGTCATCGCGCTCCTGCTTCCAAAGTCTCCCGCACGAGGTCGAACGGCGTGTCGTGGTTGGTCGGGTCGAGCTCCTCCCGGACTACCCCGCCCTTGAAGGGGACGAACGTTCCGTCGCCGCGCACGTCCACCCCGGCGACCGATTTGCGGAAGAGCCCACCGCTGCTCAGCTGCAGCCGCGCGTGGACCTGGTCGCCGGGCTCGAAGTCCCGCAGCGACTGCACCGGCCGCACCGGGCCCTCGCTGCGGATCGCCAGTGCCCGCTCCCGCATCGCCGCCACAGCTTCACCTAACTCCCCATATGACTGATGATCGACATCCGATCCATGCCGGATCGTCAACTTCCACTTCGGACGGGCCACCCGAGCAGCCTAGGCGATGGAAGGAGGGCGGGTACCCCCTCTCACAAAGGCTCAAGAAGTCCCGCTGGCACCCGCAAGTCCGACCAGCTGCGCGACGGGCTTTGGGAGAGGGGGTACCCGCCCTCCCCTGGCAATCAGGCGCCGCGGCGCGGCCGTTTCGGCCGCCGTGCCGGCGGGCCGACGATTTTCTCGGGGCCTTCGCGCTGTTCGATCGGCACGTACTCGAGCTCCCGCTCGCCGGTGTAGATCTGGCGCGGGCGGGCGATTTTCTTCTCCGGGTCTTCCTGCATCTCCATCCACTGGGCGACCCAGCCGGCGGTGCGGGGGATGGCGAAGATGACCGTGAACATGTCGGTCGGGATCCCCATCGCCTCGTAGATGATCCCCGAGTAGAAGTCGACGTTCGGGTAGAGCTTGCGCTCGGTGAAGTACTCGTCGTCGAGGGCCCGTTTCTCCAGCTCGCGCGCGATCTCGACCAGCGGGCTGTACTCGGTCGCTTCGAAGACGGGCTCGATGTACTGCTGGATGATCCGCGCCCGCGGGTCGTAGTTTTTGTAGACCCGGTGGCCGAAGCCCATCAGTTTCTCGTCGCGCTGCTTCACCCGCTCGAGGAACTCGGGGATGTTCTCCGGCGACTCGATCCGCCGCAGCATCCGCAGCACCGCCTCGTTGGCGCCGCCGTGGAGCGGGCCGTAGAGCGCCGCCACCCCGGCCGCGACCGCCGAGTAGGGATCGACGTCCGAGGAGCCGACTCCGCGCACCGCGTTGGTCGAGCAGTTCTGTTCGTGGTCGGCGTGGAGGATGAAGAGGACGTCGAGCGCCTTGGTCAGCGCCTCCTTGGGGATGTGCCGGTCCTCGGTCTTCTTGAAGACCATCGAGAGGAAGTTTTCGGCGTAGTTCAGTTCGTTGTCCGGGTAGACGTAGGGCAGCCCCATGTTGTGCCGGTAGGAGAAGGCGGCGAGGGTCGGGACCTTGGCGATCAGCCGCACCGCCGCCATGTAGCGCTCTTCGGGGTCGCCGATCTGCTTCGCGTCGGGATAGAAGGTCGAGAGTGCGCCGACGCCGGCGAGCAGCATCCCCATCGGGTGGGCGTCGTAGCGGAAGCCCTCGAAGAGGTGCTTGAGGTCCTCGTGGACGAAGGTGTGGTGAGTGATATCGAACATCCAGCGGTCGAGCTGGGGCGCGGTCGGCAGCTCGCCGAAGATCAAGAGGTAGGCGACCTCGAGGAAGGTGGACTTCTCGCAGAGCTGCTCGATCGAGTAGCCACGGTGTTCGAGGATCCCGGCGGCGCCGTCGATGTAGGTGACCGAGGAGCGGCAGGAGGCGGTGTTGGTGAAGGCCGGGTCGTAGGCCATCATCCCGAATTCGTCCTCGTCGACTTTGATCTGCCGCAGGTCCATCGCCCGCACGGTGCCATCGGAGATCGGCACCTCGTAGGTCTGACCGGTGCGGTTGTCGGTGATCGTGAGCGAGTCAGTGGCCATGGGCGGCGCCCATTCTGTCACTTCGCCCCCGCCGGCTGTTAAGAAGCGTCAAGAAGCGACTCGACCCTCGAACTGGGTCATCGAGCGCAGCTGCTCGAAGCGCTCGTCGATCTCCTCCCGGGTCAGCCGTGAGACCCGCTCGGTCCCGAACTCCTCGACGTTGAAGGAAGCGAGGACGGTGCCGTAGCCCATCGCCCGCCGCAGCTCGGCGTCGTCGAGCTCGCCTTCGACGCCGTCGAGGTAGCCGAAGAAGCCGCCGGCGAAGCTGTCGCCCGCTCCGGTCGGGTCGCGCACGTCCTCGAGCGGGAAGCCGGGCAGGGCGAAGAAGCCGCCCTCGGTGAAGAGCGCCGCGCCGTACTCGCCCTGCTTGGCGATCACCGCGCGCGGTCCCATCGCCATCACGGCGCGGGCGGCGCGGGCGAGGTTTGATTCGCCGGTCAGCATCCTGATCTCAGCGTCGTTGACGACAAGGCAGTCGACCTCGGCGATCGCCGCCGTCAGCGAGTCCTTGGCGGTTTCGATCCAGAGGTTCATCGAGTCGAGGCCGCTGAGCCGGGCCGAGCCGCACTGCGCCCGCACCTGCCGCTGTAGGTCCGGCTGGATGTTGGCGAGGAAGAGGGTGTCGGCTTCCTGGGAGGCGGGGGAGAGCTTCGGCTCGAACTCGGCGAAGACGCCGAGCTGCGTGTCCTCGGTATGGGCGACGTTGAGGTCGTACTCGTAGCGACCGCGCCAGAAAAAGGACCTGCCGCCCGGCACCCGCTCGATGTCGTCGCAGAGGACCCCGCGCTTCTCCAGCACCTCGAACTGTTCGGGGCCGAAATCGTCGCCGACCGGGCCGACCGGGCGCACCTCGGTGAAGAAGCTGGCGGCAAGGGAGAAGTGGACGGCGGCGCCCCCGAGCATGCGCTCGCGCTCCCCAAACGGGGTCTTTACTGCGTCGAAAGCGATTGATCCAACAACCGTGAGCGACATGCGACGGCCAGCGTAAATCACGTGACCGCGCAGCAGCGGCCTCCCTGCGAGACTCAGCGCCACATGAAAGCGATCCAGATCGAAGAGTTCGGCGGGCCGGAGGTGCTGCAGTACACCGAGGTCGCCGACCCGAACCCGAAACTGAGCGAGATCGTCGTCAACGTCAAACGGAGCGGCGTCAATTTCGCTGACACCCACGCCTCTCGCAACGACTACCTCGCCGAGCAGACCCTTCCCCTGATCCCGGGCGCCGAGATCAGCGGCCAGACCAACGACGGCCGCCGCGTTGCCGTCCTTCTCGGCAGCGGTGGCTACGCCGAGAAGGTGGCGGTGCCGCAGGGGCAGATGATCGAGCTCCCGCCCGAGGTCGACTACGACCAGGCCGCCGGCGGTCTGCTGCAGGGGCTGACGGCGATGGCCCTGGTCCACCGTTGCGCCCGGATCGAGCCGGGGGAGACGATCGTCGTTGAGGCCGCCGCCGGCGGCACCGGCACGCTCGCGGTCCAGATCGCGAAGCGGGCGGGGGCGAAGGTCATCGGCCTCGCCTCCAGCGAGGAGAAGCGCGAGCTGGTGCGCGGCCTCGGAGCCGACGCCTGCGTCGACTCCCGCGCCGAGGACCTCGGCGCGGCGATCCGCGAGGCCAACGACGACAAGCGCGTCGACGCCTTCCTCCACATGAGCGGCGGCGACGCCTTCGACGCCGAGATGGGGGTTCTCGCCCCGCTCGGGCGGATGGTCGTCTTCGGAATCGCCTCGCGCGAACAGCGCGAAGTCTCGACCGCTGCCTTGCTGCGGGGCTCGAAGTCGGTGATCGGCTTCTGGCTCGCCCACCTGCTGGCGCGCCCAGATCTGCTCGGCCCGATGATCAAAGATCTGTTCGCGGCGATCGCCGCGAACGAGCTGACGGTTACGATCGGGGAGGTGTACCCGCTCTCCGAAGCGAAGCGGGCGCACGAAGACCTGATCGCCCGCCGCACCAGCGGCAAGCTCCTCTTGGACCCGTCTCAGTGACGCACCTCAAGTGAACTTCAAGGAACTAGGACTCTCGCCTGCAATCCAGCAGGCGCTGGACGAGCTCGGCTACGAGGACCCAACGCCGATCCAGGAGCAGGCGATCCCGGAGCTGCTCGGCGGCCACGACGTGATCGGCCAGGCCCAGACCGGGACCGGCAAGACCGCCGCCTTCGGGCTGCCGCTGCTGCAGTACCTCGATCCCGAGAACAACGAGGTGCAGGCGATCGTCCTCACCCCGACCCGCGAGCTCTGCATCCAGGTGACGCAGGCGCTGCGCTCCTACGCCGAGCACCTCGACATCGAGATCGTCGCCGTCTTCGGCGGCGCCCCGATCCGCTCCCAGCAGTCGCAGCTGCGCTCGGGGGCGCACGTGGTTGTCGCCACCGTCGGCCGGATGATGGACCTGATGTCGCGCCGCTCGCTGGTCCTCACCGCGGCCCGCTACGTCGTCCTCGACGAGGCCGACGAGATGCTCGACCTCGGCTTCATCGAGGACGTCGAGAAAATCCTGCGGATGTGCCCGAGCGGGCGCCAGACGGCGCTCTTCTCGGCGACGATGCCGCCGCCGATCCAGAAGCTCGCCGAGGGCTACATGTACGACCCGACGACGATCAGCATCACCCCGGAGACGCTGACCGTCGACAAGATCCAGCAGGCCTACGTCGAGGTTCCGGCCAAGGAGAAGGCCTCGCGCCTGGTCGAGCTGCTGAAGACCGAAGAACCCGAGCAGGCGATCATCTTCACCCGGACCAAAATCGGCGCCACCAAGCTGGAAAAGACGCTCAAGGACAAAGGCCTCGACGTCAAGGCCCTGCATGGTGACCTCAGCCAGGGCGTCCGCGACGGGGTGATGATCTCCTTCAAGGACCACCGCGTGCGGCTGCTGGTCGCGACCGACATCGCCGCCCGCGGGCTCGACGTCGACCACGTCACCCACGTCATCAACTACGACGTCCCGAACTCCTCGGAGACCTACGTGCACCGGATCGGCCGCACCGGCCGGGTCGGGCGCACCGGCCGGGCGATTACCTTCGTCACGCCCGACCAGAAGGACGAGATCGCCCGCATCGAGCGCGACGTCAAGACCAAGATCGGCGAGTGGGAGACCCCGGAGGAGCGGCTCGAGCACGCGCCGCCGCCGCGCCGGCGCGAGCGCAAGCCGCGCCGCCTGCGCGAGGCTCCAGCCGCGCCCGAGCGCGAGGCCGCGGCGGAGACCAATGGCGATGGGGGGGACGAGAAGGCGAAAGCCGAGACGACCAAGCTCTTCGTCAACCGCGGCGAGCGCAGCGGCATCAGCGAAGAGGACCTGCGCTGGGCCCTGCGCGAGGGCGCCGTGCTTCCCGAGGAGGCGATCCACGACGTCCGCGTCCTCCACCGCTTCTCTTTTGTCGAGGTCGACCCGGATCAGGCCGAGCGCACCGTCGAGTTCCTCGACGGGACGAAGCTCAAAGGCAAAGAGATCCGGCTCGAGATCGCCAAGAGCTGACGACTCCGAGATTTGGGGGGTTATAGCCCCCAGAAGTTCGGAGGGGCCACCGAATCGAGCACTCCCTTCTGGGTATCTGGGAGGAGATGCGATTTCTCACGCTTTTCCCCGCCTGCCTGCTCGTGGCGCTCGCCTTGTCGGGAGGGGCCGCTGACGCATCGCCGACCTGCGCCGAAGGTCCGGTGACGAGCGGCGAGACGACCTACGGGACCCCCTGCGATGACGTGATCGTCGCCCCGGCCGGGGTCGAGACCGTCCAGGCCGGGGGCGGGGACGACACGATCGTCGCCGGGCCGATCACCGCCGCCACCGACTGCCCCGCCGGCTGCCGACTCGGGATCGGCAGCCAGACCTTCGAAGGGGGCGAAGGCGACGACGTCGTCTACGGCGAGCGCGGCAACGACATCCTCCGCGGCGGGCCGGGCAACGACCAGCTCTTCGGCGGGGTCGGGGACGATCTGCTGCAGGGCGGGGGAGGCGACGACCGCCTGGCGGGCGGCTTCGGCTTCGACTCGATCGACGGCGAAGGCGACGACGACTACGTCCGCGGCGACTCGACGATCGATCGCATCTTCGACAGCGGCGGCGGCACCGACACGCTCAGCTTTTCGACCGGCGTCACCCCCGGTTTTGGCGGTACCGCCACGATCGCCGGCTTCCCCCTGCCGCGCGGGGTGCGGCTGAAACTCGGAGAAGGGGGCGAAAACGCCAACAACGGCATTGCGGCGCTCGGCGGCGGGGTCGACGAAGTCGAAGTCGGCGCCTTCGAGGTGATCGTCGGCACCGCCTTTCTCGACCACCTCGTCGGCACCGGGGCGGCAGAGACGTTCTACGGCGGTGGCGGCGCCGACGTGATCGAAAGCGGCGGCGGGGGCGACACGATCGTCGGCGGCGCCGATGGGGACGACTGCGAAGGGGGGACGATCTCCGAATGCGAGGGCGCGGTTGCTCCCCGCGAAAGCTCCAAAGTCAGCGTCGGCTTCATGACCCCGCCGGGCGCGACCCCTTACGCGCAGCTCTACCTGGTCGGCAGCAGCGGCGGCGATGACGTCACCGTCACCTACTCAGCGGCGAGCGTCACTTTCATTCTGGCGACGGGGGCGTTCGACCAGAGCGCGGCTGACGCCGGCGGCTGCGAGGTCAAATCCGCGACCGAAGCCGTCTGCGCGCTCGGCGCACCCCTCGACTCGGTGCTGCTCGCCGGTATGGACGGCGCCGATTCGATCGCCGCGACGAACTTCCCCGCTTCGGTCGGAGTCGTCGTTACCGGTGGCGATGACGGCGACACCCTCGAAGGGGGCGGGGAAAACGAAGAGATCCTCGTCGATGGTTCCGGCGAGGGCAAAGACATCCTCAGCGGCCTCGGCGGCGACGAGGCGTTCACCCACAACGGTGGCAACGACGAACTCCTAGGAGGCGACGGCAACGACCTCTTCCTCTCGGTCTCCATCTGCGACGGCGAGCGGGTTGTCGGCGGCCCCGGGCGCGACAGCTCCTCCTGGGCACGTTTCAAAGAAAGCGGCGCCTATGCCAGCCTGGAAAGCGGCGTCGCCGGTCGCCCATCCGGGGGGCAGGCGCTGGACTGCGGCGCCGAACCAACCGACTCCCTGCAGGAGATCGAGGACCTGGAGGGCTCCGAAAACGGCGACGTCCTCTTCGGCGACGCCGGCCAGAATCAGCTCTACGGGCGCGCGGGCCCGGACTCCTACTTCGCCGGTGCCGGAGAAGACTCGATCCTCGCCAACTCGGGCGATGCTGATCTGGCGATCGACTGCGGCGCCGACGAGGACTCGGCAACCGTCGACCGCCCCCAGTACGGCGACCCGCAGCCGGTCGGATGCGAGTCGGTCTTTGAAGCCGACCCGAACAACTTCCGCAACCGAACGCTGCTCCCTCCGCCACCGCTGCCAGAGCCAGAACCGCCGCCACCGGCGCCGCGGCTGGACCGGCGGCCGCCGCAGACGACGCTGATTGCACATCCGCCTGCGTCCCTGCGGACTCTGAAGAAGTGGCGTCACGTTGCTTTCCGCTTCAGCTCCAGCGAGGCCGGCTCCAGCTTCCGCTGCAAGCTCGACGCACGCCCATTCCGTTCCTGCGCCTCGCCCCGTGCCTACCGCGTCAAAATCGGGCAGCACGTTTTCCGCGTCTTCGGAATCGACCGCGCCGGCAACCGGGACGAGACGCCCGCGGTGTTCAGGTTCCGGCTGCGGAGCCGCTCGTCAGTCCGGTGATCGTCTCCAGCAGCCGGTCGAAGTCGATCGGCTTGGTGATGTAGCCGCTGATCTCGAGGTCGGTGGGCGCGTCGGCGTCGCCCGGGTTCTGATGGGCGCTGACGATCAGGGCGGGGACGTCGTTGCCGGTGGCGCGGATCTCCCGCAGCGCGTCGATGCCGGACTTGCGCGGCATCATCGCGTCGAGCAGCAGGACCTCGGGTTCGACGCCGCCGGAGATGTGGTCGAGGACCTCTTGCCCGTCGGCGGCGGTGGCGACGGTGTGGCCGGCCATCTCCAGCCGGGTTCGCATCAGCAGCAGGATCGTCTCCGAGTCGTCGGCGACGAGGATCATCGCCATCAGCTGGCCTCCGCAGGGGCGCGGCCCTGGCCGCTGGTGGCGCCGTCGCCCGACCCTGACGGGGCGACCGGCAGCAGGATCCTGAAGGTCGACCCTTGGCCGACCGTCGACTCGGCGCTGATGCTGCCGCCGTGCAGCTCAACCAGGGATTTGGAGATCGCCAGCCCGAGGCCGGTGCCGCCGACGCGCTGCGTCAGTCCTGCGTCGCCGCGGGTAAAGCGCTCGAAGATCCGCTCCAACTGGTCGGTTGGGATGCCCGGGCCGTTGTCGCTCACCGCGATCTCCACCTCGGTGCCGGCGGCGCGGGCCGCGACCCCGATCGACGCGCCTTCGGGCGAGTACTCATGCGCGTTCGTAATCAGGTTCACGAGGATCTGTCGGATTCGGTCGGGCTCGACGTTGATCGGCGGCAGGCCGGGCTGGATCTGCTCGGCGAGGGACTGGTTGGCCGCCTCGGTCTGGGCGCGCATCGTACGCACGACGTCGTCGATGAGCGGCGCGACCTCGGTCGGCTGCGGACGGATGGCCAGGCGGCCGGCGTCGGAGCGGGCGAGGTCGAGGAGGTCGTTGAGCAGCCGCACCAGGTGGCGGCAGTTGTCGAGGATGACCTCGACCGTCTCCGCCTGGCGCGGGGTCAGGGACTCACGTTCGAGCATCAGCAGCTCGGCGAAGCCCTGGACCGAGGTGAGCGGGCTGCGCAGCTCGTGCGAGGCGGTGAGGACGAACTCGTCTTTGAGCCGGTCGAGTTCTTCGCGCCGGACCTCCTCCTGCTCGAGCTCCTCGGCCATCTCGTTGAAGGCGGCGCCTAGGGTGGCGGTCTCCGAGAGGCCGCCGACCTCGACCCGGGCGCTGCGGTCGCCGGAGGCGAGGCGGCCGGCGGCGTCGACGAGCTCCTCGAGCGGCCGCCGCATTGAGGAGATCAGGCCGCTGAAGAGGAGGAGGGCGCCGGTCAGCCCGGCGAGCAGGCCGGCGGCGACGAGGAGGGCGGTGTCGCGGGTGTCGCCGGAGATCTCGTCGCGCAGTTCCTCGCGGCGCTGCGCCTGCTGCGTGACGGTCGCCCGCGCTTTCGCGCCCCCGGTCCCCTGCGCGATCCGCACCCGCGCGCCCATCTCCACCTGGTAGGAGCGGGCGATCGCGTCCTCGAAGTCCTGGCGCTGCTCGATGAAGCGGCCGACGCCGATCACCGCCATCGCGGTGAGCACGGCAAAGCCGATCGCGAACCCGATCCGCAGCCGGTTGGCGAGCGACGGGCTCAGCCGTCGATTGGATCGTGAATATGCTTGCGCCCCTATGGCTGACGAGGCTACCGAGCAGGGCGGAACCGGAGCGGCGCCGGACGGAATCGACCAAAAGCCGCTCGAAGCCTGGTTCGGCGAGAACGTCTCCGGCGTCGACTTCCCGCTCCGCTTCGAGCGGATCGCCGGCGGCCACTCCAACCTCACCTACGCCGTTACCGACGCCGCCGGGCAGAAGTGGGCGCTGCGGCGGCCCCCGCTCGGCAAGCGGCTCGGCTCCGCCCACGACATGGGGCGCGAGTTCAAGGTCGTCTCGGCGCTGGGCGGGACCGAGGTGCCGGTGGCGCCGGTGGTCGGGCTCTGCGAGGACGAGAGCGTCAACGGCGCCCCCTTCTACGTGATGGAGTTCGTCGAGGGGCCGATTCTGCGCGGCCTGGCGGAGGCGGAGATCTTCCCCGACGAGGGGGACCGGCGGGCGATCGGCGAGCGCGTCGCCGACACCCTGGTCCAGATCCACGCCGTCGACCCCGACGCGGTTGGCCTCGGCGACCTCGGCCGCAAGCAGGACTACGTCGCCCGCCAGCTCCACCGCTGGCATGGCCAGTGGGAGAAGTCGAAGACGCGGGAGCTGGAGCCGATCGACCGCGTCCACGAGGCGCTCTCGGCGCGGATCCCCGAGCAGGGCCCGGCGACGATCGTCCACGGCGACTACCGCCTCGACAACATGATCCTCACCGACTCCGGCGAGGTCGCCGCTGTCGTCGACTGGGAGCTCTGCACCCTCGGCGACCCGCTCGCCGACGTCGGCCTGCTGATGGCCTACTGGCCCGAGCGGGGCGAGGGCGAGGACGTCGTCGCCCTCGGCATGCCCGCCAACCTGGCGCCGGGCTTCCCGACCCAGGCTGAGATCGCCGCCCGCTACGCCGAGCGCTCCGGCCGCGACCTCTCCGACCTCAACTTCTACGTCGCCCTCGGCTACTGGAAGCTGGCGATCATCCTCGAGGGCGTCTACGCCCGCTACGTCGCCGGCGGCTACGGCAAGGTCGACGACGGCATCCACGCCTTCGCCCGCCTCGTCGAGCGCCTCGCCCAAGAGGCCGAGAAGCGCGAGCAGGCCGGCTAAGCGCCGCAAAACAGCCGTCCAGCAGCGTTGACTCCGTCCGAGGCGGCTGAAAAGGTCGGCGACGCAACCCAAAACCAGGGAATCACCTGCTCAGGCAGAAGTTCTCTCGTGCTTCGTCCCTCGATCTCTTGCAAGGAGACTTATTCGTGAAGCAGATTCGCAAGCGGCTGACGTACGCGAACGTCATGTCGTCAATCGCAGTTTTCCTCGTCCTTGGTGGTGCCACCGCCCTCGCGGCCGGCCAGCTCGGCAAGAACAGCGTCGGCAGCAAGCAGATCAAGAAGAACGCTGTGACGACGGCGAAAATTAAGAACAACGCCGTCACCACCGGCAAGATCCAGAACGGCGCAATCACCGGCGCCAAGGTCAACCTCGGCAGTCTCGGAACGGTTCCGAACGCGACCCACGCCAACAGCGCAGACAGCGCCGGCAGCGCAGGGAGCGCAGGCAACGCCAACACCGTGGGCGGGGTGGGTGCCCAGGAGATCAGCTTCTCCGCCAATTCGGGAACTCAGACGATCTACGATCGCTCTGGGTTGAGGATCACCGCTAGCTGCTCCGGCGACGATGTAACGATCATCGCGACGACCAGCAAGGAGAATTCTTCGATCTACACCACTGTTGTCGATACGGATTCCCTCAACAACAATTTCAACGAAGACGAAGAGACCGAAGCCTTCAGCCCTGGCGAGGACTTCGATCTTCTCGCCGGCAACGACGGGAATCCCGGCCTCGCCACCTTCGCCTATGACGCCAAGGACGGCAGCACGGTGAACGGCACCTTCTCGGCCGACGAGAGCGCGGACCCGGACTGCCAGGTTCACGGGGTCGTCTTCGACGCCTAGCGAGGTTCACTCGAAAGGGGAGGCGGCCTCGGGTCGCCTCCCATCTACATAAAGGAGATGCTCTTGAAACACCTACGCAAGCGGCTCACGTACGCAAATGTGATGTCGTCGATCGCAGTGTTCCTCGTCCTCGGTGGCACCGCCTTTGCCGCCACCCAACTCGGCAAGAACAGCGTCGGCAGCAAGCAGATCAAAAAGAACGCTGTCACCTCGGCGAAAATCAAGAAGAACGCCGTCAGCGGCGCGAAAATCAAGAACGGTGCCGTTGACGGAGCCAAGGTGAAGGACGGATCGCTCACCGGTTCTGACATCAACCTCGGCACGCTGGGTACGGTTCCGAACGCGAACACGGCCAATAGCGCCAATACCGCCAACACGGCCAAGAAGACCGACCAGATCATCAACATTTTCTACCGCGGCAAAGAAGGCGACTCGCCGCAGAACATCCTCAACGTCGCCGGTCTCACCCTGACGGAGACCTGTGAAAGCTCCAACAACATCGATGCCAGGACCTCGGTTGCCCACTCGGTGATTGACGTCGTCACCGCGCAGGACAACGACTACGAAGCAAACATCGATTTCAACCCCGGTGAATTGTTTGAAATCGACATGGGGCATGACCAGGGTCCGACCGAGATGTACACCGCTCAGTACACGACGCCTGCGGGGGTCAACGTGGTGATCATCTGGCATGACGTCGACGCGGAAGAAGGCCCGATCTTCGGCGGCAGCACGGCTGACGAATGCCTCGTGGCTGGTCTGGCGTACGTGAGCTAGTTCTGCTTTTAGATCGTGGGAAAGGCCGGGCATCTGCCCGGCCTTTTTCTTGCCCTAAACCATCCGCGTCGCGTGCCGCGGCTCGAGGTTGCCCTCGGCTTCGGCCTCGGCTCGCTTCGCCCAGCGGTTGAGCTCGCGGCGGGCGAGGACCATTTTGTGGACCTCGTCGGGGCCGTCGGCGAGGCGGAGCATGCGGCTGAAGCGCCACATGATCGCGAGGGGGGTGTCGTCGGTCATGCCGAGGGAGCCGTGGACCTGGATCGCGCGGTCGAGGACGTCCATCACCATGTTGGCGGCGACGATCTTGATCGCCGAGATCGCCTGGCGGGCGGCGCGCTTGCCCTCGGTATCCATCTTCCAGGCGGCGTAGAGGGTGAGCAGGCGGGCCTGGTCGATCTCCATCCGCGAGGCGGCGATCGACTCCTGGACGAACTGCTTGTCGCCCAGCGGGCCGCCGAAGGCGGTGCGTTCGTTGGCGCGGCGGCACATCATCTCGTGGGCGCGCTCGGCGGTACCGATCGCGCGCATGCAGTGGTGGATCCGGCCCGGGCCGAGCCGGTCCTGGGCGATCGCGAAGCCGGCGCCGCGCTCGCCGAGCAGGTTCCCCTTCGGCACCCGACACTCTTCGTAGCGGATCTCGCAGTGGCCGGGCCCGCCGTCGTGGCCCATCACCGAGATCGGCCGCACGAGGTTGAAGCCGGGGGTGTCGGTGGGGACGCAGATCATCGAGGCGCGGGCGTAGGGCGGCGCGTCGGGGTCGGTGACGACCATCGCGATCGCCAGGTCGGCGCCGACGGCGCCGCTGGTGAACCACTTGTGACCGTCGACGATCCACTCGTCGCCGTCGAGGGTCGCCTTGGCCTGCAGCAGGGTCGGGTCCGAGCCGGAGACCTCGGGCTCGGTCATCGAGAAGCAGGAGCGGATCTTCCCCTCCATCAGCGGCTCGAGCCAGCGTTCGCGCTGCTCGGGCGTCCCGTGCTCGGCGAGGATCTCCATGTTGCCGGTGTCCGGCGCAGCGCAGTTGAAGGCCATCGGCGCCGCCATCGGGCTGCGGCCCATCTCCTCGCAGAGCAGCCCGTACTCCCAGTTCTTCAGCCCCGGCCCGAAGCGCTCGTCGGGCATAAAGAGGTTCCAAAGCCCTTCGTTGCGCGCCTTCTCTCGCACTGCGATCAGGTTCCGCGGGTAAGGGACGCCCGGAGCGACCTCAGCGTCTAACGCTTCCATCAGCTCCCGCTCCTGCGGGTAGATCTCGTCGTCGATGAAGTCGAGGACGCGCTCGCGCAGCTCTGCGACCTCGGGGCTGGGGTTGAAGTCCATCGGTTCCTCTCCTCGTCTCTCCGGAGCGAGGAACGGTATTGGATGGGACGCCTCAGGACCGCCGGTAGCGGGCGAAGAGCTCCCCGTCCTCCTCCAGCAGCCAGGCCAGCTCCATCTCCATCACGCCGGGGAGCGGTCCCTCGAGGATGCGCGGCCCCGCACCGCCGCTCAGCTTCGGCGCGATCGTCAGGAAGAGCTCATCGACCAACCCCTCGGCCTGGAGCGAGCCGTGCAGGGTCGGCCCTCCCTCGCAGAGGACGGCGCGCACGCCTTCGTCCCGCAGCGTGCCGAGCAGCTCGGGGAGGTCGGCCGGCTCGCCCTCGTGGCTCTGCACCACGACCAGCCGCTTGTCGAGGTTCGCGTAGCGCTCGACGCGCTTGGTCCCGGCGCCGATCATCACCGCGTCGAAACGTCCACGCAGGCCACTCATCATCGCCGTGTCGGTATCGGACCCGATCGGCCCCGAGCGCCCGTCTATAGTCGCCCGCCCGTCCAGCGTGGCGACGAAGTTCATCGCCAGGAACGGCCGCCCCTCGCGCTCGTTCTCCCACGGCCGGTAGGTCTCCAGCTGCTCGGAGATCGTCGTCTCGCCGGGCTCTGGCAGCAGCCGCCGCATCCGTGCGGAAGGCTACCCGCGGGCGCTCAGGAGTAGTCGTGCCAGCCGGCGAACTCGCGGCCGGCGAACTTCTGCAGACCGGCGACGTCCTCGGTGAAGCGGGTGCGGACGGTCTCGAAGAGGTCGTCGGGGAGCTTCGGCTTCGGCGCCGGCGGCTTGTCGGGGTCGTGGACGACCTTCTCGACGATCCAGCGCATCGACTCCGGCAGGCGGTCGAAGTTGCGGTCGAAGGAGCGCAGGCCGGGCAGTTTCACCAGCTTCTCCATCAGCTGGTATTTGTCGCCTTCCTTGGCGCTCGACTTCTCCCACTCGCGGTCGAACTGCTCTGAGGTGAAGGTTTCTTCGACGCCGGCGAAGGCGAAGGCCTTGCGCATCGTCTCTTCGCGTTCGGTCTGCAGCTCCTCCTGGGTGATGATCGCGATTTGCTCGCGATCGAAGCGCTCGAGGTAGGGCTGCAGCTGCATCCAGTACTTGGAGCGGTTCATGTACTGGGTGTTCGGCTGAGAAAGGACCTCGACCAGCTCGCCGTGCTCGTAGCCAGCGCCGGTGGCGTGGACCCAGTGGGAGAGGATGCGCTTGATCGGGTCACGGACCATGTAGATGAGGCGCGCGTCGGGGCAGCTCTGCTTGATCCGCTCGGCGGCTCCCTCGAAGCGGGGCAGGTTCGTGTAGTGGGGCGAGGACTCGCCGCGGACCTTGAAGCGGTCGTCGAAGCGGCTCGCGTACCAATCCATGCCGAGGTCCCAGTTCAGCTCCTCGACGAAGAAGTTGAGCTCCTTCGGCTTCGACATCTGGATTTCCGGATGGAGGCCGAGGTAGTGGTGGATGCTCGTCGTCCCACACTTGAGGCCGCCGATGATGATCAGGTTCGGCAGCTGCGCGTGGCGTTTGCGGCGCCGGCGCCAGCGGCTCTTGCGATCGCCCGCGTAGCGTTCGCGGGCACGCTCGCACATCGCTTCGTCAGCGAGGTCCTTGGCGGCGGCGGTGGGCAACGTGTGCGTGTCGGTATCCGGCACGAGCGTGGCTAGTCTAGCTGCGATGCCCATCGCTGATCTTCAAGGCAGCTTCAGGCGCTTCTTCGACGCCTCGGCCGAATTCTTCCGCCACCTCTCGGAAATCGATTGGACGGTCTTCGGGCTGGCCCTGCTCTGCTTGCTGGCGATGCAGCTGGCCCGTGCCTGGGCCTGGCGCAACGTCCTGAGGGCGGCCTACCCGGACAAGCCGATCCCCTTCCTGCCGCTCGCCGCCGCCTACCTGGCCGGGGCTGGGATCAACGCGATCGTCCCCGCCCACGCCGGCGACGCGACCAAGGTCTTCCTCGTCAAACGCCAGATCCCCGACTCCTCCTATCCGGCCGTGACCTCCTCGTTCCTCGTGCAGACGGTCTTCGACACCTCGGTCGGGGTCCTCGTCCTCCTCTACGCGATCACCCAGGGGTTGCTGCCGCCGCTGCCGCAGATCCCGAAGCTGCCGGCCTTCGAGATCTCCTTCTGGGCGGAAAACCCGAAGCTCTTTTTCATCACCCTCGGCCTCACCGTGCTGGCGATCGCGATCGCGATCTACATGCTCGCCCACCGCGTGCGGCGCTTCTGGGCCCGGGTGCGGCAGGGCCTCGTCATCCTCCGCGAGCCAGGGCGCTACATGCGCGAGGTCTTCGCCTGGCAGGGGGTCGGCTGGCTCTTCCGCTTCGCTGCCTTCTGGTTTTTCCTCGAGGCCTTTGGGATCGACGGCTCGATCGGCAACGTGATGCTGGTGATGAGCTGCCAGGCGATCGCCAACATCGTCCCCTTTACCCCGGGCGGCGCCGGCGCCCAGCAGGCACTGTTGGTGGCGACCCTGCACGGTCCGACCCGGACTGCGGTCCTCTCCTTCTCGGTCGGGACGCAGATCGCGATGGCGGCCTGGTCGGTCGTCCTCGGCTTCCTCTCGGTCCTACTCGTCTTCCGCACTACCGACTGGCGCGGCCTGATCCGCCAGGCCCAGGACGAGGCGGCCTCAGAGGCCGCCATGCTGCGTCCTCAGTCGCCCGAATAGCGCTGCTATTCGGGCTCCCTGCGTCCTTGCCTGGCAACCTCTGAGCCTCGCCTCGCATCAACTCGACCAGCCGGGGTAGCGGCCGCCCACCCGCCACTGCCACGGAGGTCGGTCGCGCGGCGAGAACTCGTAGTGGTTGCGGCCGGGCAGCGTCTCCAGCGGCACCAGGGCGGGATCGTCCTCGGCCCGGACTTCGACCGCGGCAAAGGCTTCGACGTCGGCTTGTGAGGCGCGGCGGACCAGCCGTTCCCAGCCGAGGGTCGGCCGGTAGAGCCAGTAGACGACTTCGACCGAGCCGGCGGAGCTGCGCCCGTCGATGATCTCGGTGAAGGCGGTGGTGCGGCGGCCGGAGGCGGTCAGGTGGGGCCCGGCGGCGACAGCGCAGCTCTCACGGCGGCAGCGGCGGAAGTCGACCGGCATCAGCGGCAAGCCGGACGGGCCGAGCCGGGCGGTTGGCGATGGGGCCAGGGCTCGTGCCAGCCGTGCCAGGGGCCAGCCATAGGCGGGGACCAGCGGGTGATGGCGACAGCTGTCCGGCAGGCGCGGGGCGCAGCGCAGCTTGCGGCCGATCGCCTCGGCGAGGCGCCGCCCGGCGTCGACGTCGCCGCCCGCCGCGACCGCCGAGATCCCGGCCAGGAGGAGAAGCGCGACCAGCGCCGCCAGCGCCACCTGCTCGACGCTTGCCGAACCCTTTTCCCCAGCTGCTTTGCCCATCGCCGCGAGGCTAGGGCGCGGCGGCGCACAGGTGGCACGCAGAACGTGTCGAGTTCGGGTCGGCGATGTGACCGGTCTGCTTACATGCAGGGTGATGGAGGGCTTCAACCTTTTCGGCGACCCGGAGGAGTTCCGCGCCCGCATGGAGGAGCTCCAGGAGCAGATGCAGTCTTCGCAGCGGGTCGCCTGGGCCGACAACGCGATCAAGCTGGCGGTGGAGATGACCGTCGCCTCGATCGGCCGCCTCGACCTCACCGGCACCGCCGACGAGCAGGCGATGCAGGTCCGCGACGCGATTCGGGTTCTCTTCCCCGAGGCTGTGACCCTCGTGCGCGAGGCGCGCGAAGGTCTCAGCTAGCCCGGCTCAGAACAGCTCGACCTGAACCGAGACGATCGAGCCCTTGCGGGCGATGCCGCCGGCCAGCTCGACCGGGATCGCGATCAGCATCGCCGGGATCGCGAGGACAATGCTGGCGAGGGCGTCGATCCGCCGCTGCCAGGGCTCCGGCGCCGGCACCGCCGGGGTGCCGCGCAGCGCTCCGAGGGCGACGTTGCGGCCGAAGGTGACGCTGTTGAGCAGGGTCTGCCAGGTGGCCGCCAGGCTCGCTCCGGGCAGCCAACGGCGGGACTTGACGACCTGGTCGCGACGGGCGACCAGCCGCCGCACCGCCTCGATGGTGAAGAGGTAGCGGGCCTGTGGCTGCAGTCCCGCCCAGCCGGCGTTGCCGAGCGAGCAGGCGAAGCTGGCCCTGTTTTCGATCCTGATCGTCTCGCCGTCGCGCAGCGCGTCGAGCTCCCTCAGCGCCTCCTCGGGCCCACCCTTCTCGCCGACGACGCCGAGGCCGCAGCTCTCGCAGCGCAGCACCGGCCCCGCCATCCCGGCCTTCTGACCGATCCAGCCGAAGAGCGGCTCCTCGCAGGCAGGGCAGGGTGGGTTCTCAGGGCTGGCGCCGGCCTCGAGCGGGACGACGGCGTGGGGGCTCTCGACCTGGTCCATGCTCGGGTAGCGTACGCGTCGTGCGCCTCAGCGAGATCATGACCGCCGGCGTCGTCACCGCTGGCACGCAGGCAAGCGCTCTGGAGGTGGCGAGGCTGATGCGGGATCACCGGGTCGGCTCGGTTGTCATCGTCGACCAGGCGGGCAAGCCGGTGGCGATGCTGACCGACCGCGACCTGACCCTGCGCGTCTTCGCCGAGGGCACCGAGCCGGCGGCACCGGCCCTCCAGCACGCCTCGCGGCCGTTGGTCTGCGGCGAGCCGGAGATGGACCTCGACGAGGCCGCGGCGCTGATGGTCCGCCACCGGGTTCGACGGCTGCCGGTCGTCCGCGGCGAGGAGCTGGTCGGGATCGTCAGCCTCGACGACATCGCCGTCCGCAGCGGCAACCTCGAGGTTGCCCAGAAGATGACCCAAGACGTAATCGAAGGGGCACTGCCCCAGTTCTACTTCCACGAGAGGGGATAGATGCAAGACAGCAAGGCCGCGGTGCGGGCCAGGGAGCAGCGCTGGGCGGTTCCGGTTGGGATCGCGAGCATCGTCGCGGTCCTCCTCTTGATCGCCGCGCGGCCGCTCAACGTCAGCGGCGACGGCGAAGCGGACTTCCTCCGCGAAGCCCACGAGCACACCGGCTCGGTCCTCCTCTCCAACCTGATGCAGGTGCTGGCTTTCCTCCTCCTGGCGCTGCCGCTCCTCTTCCTCTTTCGCGCCGTGCAGGCGCGCAGCGACCGCGTCCGCCCGCAGCTAATCGGCCTCGTTGTGGCGGCGCCGCTCTTCCTTGCCATCTCCTCCGGGCTCGCGATCGGGGTCACGAACGAAGGCGCCGACAAGTTCGTCGCCGGCGACGCCGAGCCCTCGCTCACCCAGAAGGAAGCGAGCGAAGAATGCGCTGACGAGCGCAAGGACGAAGGCAATGACTTCCTGGTCGACGAATACGACCCGGCGCAAGGCGAGAGCCCCCTGCGCGCCTGCGAGGACCGCAAGCTCGAAGACGACGCCGCCTCCGACGCGGTGACCGAAGCCTCGCTGGCGCCGCTGGCGACCGGCCTCGGCCTGGCGGGCGCCCTCGGCTTCGCCGTCGCTCTCCTCTACTGCGGGCTCTGGGCGATGCGGACCGGCATCCTCTCGCGCTTCTGGGGCTCGCTGGCAATGGTCGGCGGGATCGCCTTCCTGCTCGGCCCGCTCTTCCTCGTCACCCTCGTCTTCTTCGTCTACTTCGGGATGCTCGCCTTCGGCATCGTCCCCGGCGGCAGACCCCCGGCCTGGGAGGCAGGGGAAGCCGTCCCCTGGCCGACCCCAGGTGAGAAAGCGGCCGAGGAACTCGAGCCCGAGGGCGGCTGGGACGAAGACGCTCTCGAAGCTGAGGAAGTCGACGAGGAGACGGGCGAGCGCCGCAAGCGCAAGCAGCGCGAGTAGGAGGGATCGGCTACTCGGAGTGGCCGGCGCCGACGCGCTTGCGGTGGGTGCGGATCTCGCTCATGATCCGCTCCAGCCGCGGCTCGGCCGAGGTGTCGACGTGGGACATCGCGGCGGCTACGCCGGGATGGACGGCGGCGATCCGCTCGTGCATCGCCTGGGCGACGGCGCGGTAGGTGGGATGACCCTCTCGACCTGAGCGCAGCTCGATCAGGTGCATCGCCTCGCGGGCATTGAGGTCGAGCGTGTAGCGGATCCGGTAGGCCAGGCTGAGGGCATAGGGGGCGAGGTCGGAGAGCCCGGCCTCGGCCAAGCGCTCGTACTCGGAGCGGGAGACCTCGAGCGCGCGCTCGAACTCGCCGCCGACGCCCGCTTCCCGCACCTCCTCCGGAATCCCGGCGCCGAGGTCCGGCGTCAGCCGCTGCCACTGGCAGGTCAGCATCCGGTGGCGCTGCAGGTCGCGGAAGGCGCCGTAGTCGGAGACGATCTCGAAGCGGTAGCGCAGCGCCTCGAAGCCGCGGCCGGGGCGGTAGCGGCGGTTGGCGCGATCGCCGACGAGGGCGCCGAGCAGCTGCGAGCGCTCCTCGCGGTCGAGGACGTCGATGCGGGCGAGGATCTCCGGCTCCGGCGCGCTGGCGGTCTCGAAGAGGGAGGAGGCGAGGAGGTCCTCTTCGGAGCCGTCGACGTGGAGAAGCTCGACCGAGGGCGCGTCGTCACCCTCGCCGCGGCGGTCGAGGCCGAGGCGGGCGACCCACTGCTCCGTCTGCTCGCGCCGCCGCTCGAGGTAGGAGACCCACTCGCCGCCGCGGTCGGGCCGGTCGACCCGGGAGACAAAGCTCGGCACCACCTGCTTCAGCTCGCCGAGGATCATCCCGCCGAACTCGCGCGCCTCCGGCAGCGGCGAGGCCATCAGCCGCATGATCAGCTGCTCGTAGGCCTGTCCGGTCGCGTAGATGCCGACGTGGCTGAGGGTCGCCGCCGGGAGCAGGCCGCGCAGGAGGTCGAGGGCCTTCGCCTTGATCGAGCGCCGCCAGGCGCCCTCGGGCTCTTCGCCGCGGGGCCAGCGCTCCGCCGCCCAGGCTTCGACCTCGCCGAGCGAGCTCGAGTAAATCGCGAAGATCTCGTCCATCGCCCCCGCGAACTCCGGCCCCAGCTCGCCGTCGCGGTAGAAGCGGTAGCCGCCGTCGGGGAGCGGCTTGTCGTAGGGGATGTAGCGGGTCGACTGCTCGAGGTAGGCGGCGAGGCGGCCCCGTTGCAGCACCTTGGTGAGGATGTTGGAGACCCACTCGCAGGCGATGTGGGCGCCGCCGAGCTGGGCGATCGAGTCATCGCCGTAGCCGGCGAAGACCCGCTCGTACAGTTGCGCCGCGCGCGCTCCCTCGTCCTGGTCGAAGGGGCGGCCGCCGGCGGGAGCGTCGGCGGCGAACTCCTCCAGGTAGAGGCGGCGGACGGTCCCGGAATATCGCGAATAGCGGGCAAAAAGCGCGCCTTTGACCGTCTCCGGCAGGTTGACGAGAGCGAAAACGGGGCGGTCGAGGTTGGTGAAATGAGGGGCGAGCAGGGCCCGCTCCTCGGCGGTGAACTCTTCGACCGGGTAGATCACCGGGGCATCGTAATCGGCGGCGCGGCCATCAGCTCGACCCGGTGGCCGCTGGGGGCGATCGCCAGCGCCCGCGGCTCGCCCCAGTGTTCGCGTTTGGGCTCGACCTCGAAGCCGCGCTCACGCAGGCGCTCGACCGTTCCGTCGAAATCGACGACGACCACCGCCAGGTGCCCAGGCGAGGGAACCGCCGGCGCCTCCACCGGCATCAGGTGCACCTGCGTCCCCTTGCGCTCGAGCCAGGTGAACTCGGAGAGCGTCGGCGGCGGCTCGACCTGCTCAAATCCGATCAGCTCGAAGAAGCCGACAGCGGCCTCGATTTCCGCGGGCGCAACCTCGATACCGACGTGGTGGAGCACGATCAAAGATTTACAGAAACGTTCCAGCTACGTATGTTTTTGTCTGCTACGGTTTCAGGCATGGCGGTAATGGTCGCGGACAGGGAGGAAGAGATGGTGGAATGGGATGACGGACGTCTCGACGAGCGGTTCCGGCAGATCGACCAGCGGTTCGATGGTGTGGATCGGAGGATCGACGAAGGCTTTGCCCGCATGGATGCTGGGTTCAGGGAAGTCAACGGTCGCTTTGACTCCCTACAGCGGACGCTGATTCAGATCGGCTTCGGCTTCGGTGCTGCACTGCTGGCCTTGATCGCAGCTCTGATCGGAACGATCGCCACCCAGCTCTAAGGCTCAAAGCAGCAGCGATCCCAGTGCCGCCAGTACGACGATTGCCGTCGACCAGGTGACCGCCTCGGCGGTTATCTCCATGTCGAGGCCGTAGGCGTGGGCGATGACCAGGGAGTTGAGGCCGGAGGGCATCGCCGAGAGGAGGCGGTAGGCGGGGGGGAGGTCGATCAGGGGGGCGGCTAGGAGCATGAGGAGGGCGGGGACGATCGCGAGGCGGGTGGCGATCACGAGCATCACCGGGCGGGTCAGCGGCGGCGGCATCGGCAGGGCGCCGTGTTCGGCGTTCTCGGCCAGGGTGGCGCCGACGGCGAAGAAGCCGATCGGGAGGATCGCGACGATTAGGACCTGGGAGGCGTCGACGAGGAGGTCGGGGGCGAGGGCGTCGGGCGCGAGGAGGCCGGCGATCGCGGCGTAGAGAGGCGGGTTGCGGGTGAAGAAGGCGACGACGCGCTGGCGCGGCGTTTCTCCCGCCTTGGTGCCGAAAGCGGCGCCGACGGCGAAGGCGCCGAGCAGCAGGCACGGCCCGGTGACGAGGACGTCGTAGAGGACCGCGGTCGAGAGTTCGTCCCGCCCCAGCAGCGCCACCGCCAGCGGGTAGCCAAGGTACCCGGTGTTGACGCTGAGGACGGTGCAGATGACGGCGCCGACCTGGGGGCGGGTGAGGTCGAAGAAACGGGTGGCGATCGTCCAGGCGAACAGGGCTCCGAGCGAGGAGGCGACGATCCCGAGGACGAGGCCGACGCCGTGGCTGACGTCGATCTCGCTGGCGGCGATGTTGAAGAAGATCACCGGCGGCAGCAGCACGTAGAGCAGCAGCGTCAGCGCCGTCCGCGAAGCTTTCGCGGCCCCCTGCGGCCAGCGGCCCTCCGACCAGACGCCGAAGGCGACGGCCGCGACGATCGCGACGGTGGTGAGGAGGACGCCGATCGGGTGGTTCTACCCGAAGAGCGCCGCGCCCGCGTGGCTCGCGAACTCCACCAGCGGCTGCGGGATGATGCCGAAGAAGACCGTCACTGCTGCGGCGAGGAGCGCCGGGCCGACGATGTACCAGCGGCTGCCCGCGTCCGGGTCGACCGGGTCGGCCTCCGGCGAGGCGCCGGCGATCACCGGCCGCGCTCCCGACGCCACCTCCGTCTCGGGCCGCATCCACATCGCCGCCACCACCCGCAGGTAGTAGGCGAGGGAGATCATCGTCCCGATCGCGATGAAGACCGCGAGCCAGGTGTAGTCGCCTTCGACCAGGGCCTCGATCAGGTAGAGCTTGCCGATGAAGCCCGCCGTCGCCGGCAGCCCGGCCAGGGCCAGCATCGAGATCGTCAGCGGCCAGGCCAGCAGCGGCCGCTCGGTGCCGAGGCCGCGGACGGCGCGGATGTCGTCGCCGAAGATCGTTTCCCGCTCGCGTCCGACGATGACCGCGAAGGCGGCGAGGTTCATGAAGGCGTAGGCAGCGAGGTAGAAGACGAGCGAGCTCGTCCCCGACTCGGAGAGGACGACGACGCCGCCGAGCATGTAGCCGGCCTGGGCTACGCCCGAGTAGCCGAGCATCCGCTTCAGCGAGTCCTGCCCGAGGGCGCCGACGTTGCCGACGACGATCGAGATCGCCGCCAGCGCCGCCAGCGCCGGCTGCCAGTCGTCGAGCTGGGAGCCGAGGGCGACGTCGAAGAAGCGGAGGAAGACGGCGAAGGCCGCAGCCTTGGTCGCGACCGCCATGAAGGCGGTGATCGGGGTCGGCGCCCCCTGGTAGACGTCGGGCGTCCACTGGTGGAAGGGGGCGATCGAGGTCTTGAAGGCGAGGCCGACCGCCGCCATCGCGATCCCGATCAGGATCAGCGGGTCGCCGTCGAGGCCGTTGCGGGCGATCCCGTCGGCGATCCCGGCGAAGTTGGTGGCGCCGGTGCCGCCGTAGAGGAAGGCCATCCCGTAGAGCAGCGTCGCCGAGCCGATCGAGCCGACGATCAGGTACTTCAGCCCCGACTCGAGCGACCCCTCGCGCCGCAGGTTCGTCGCGCAGAGGATGTAGAGCGGGATCGAGAGCGTCTCCAGGGCGACGAAGAAGCTGACCAGGTTGGTCGCCTGCGCCAGCAGGACCATCCCCAGCACCGATCCCAATAGCAGCGAGTGGTACTCGCCGGAGCCGGCTTCCTCGGTCGCCCGCTCGCGCAGGGAGAGGACGACGCAGAAGCCGGCGGTGAGGATCGAGATCAGCGAGATCGAGATCGCCAGGTCGTCGAGCCGCAGGGCGCCGGTGATCAGCGTCTTCGGGTCGTCCCACTGCCAGATCAGGAGGCCGGCGGTGGCGGCGAGGGCGATCGTCGTCAGACCCGGCGCCCAGCGCTTGGTCGGCTTGAAAACGGCGCTGAGGAGGACGACGCAGATGCCGACGGTGAGGGCGATCAGCGGCGAGATACCGGCGTAGTCGAGATGTGGCTCGTTGAAGTTCATGGGACGATCTTCAGGGCTCCCGACTCGACTTCTGCTTTTTCCTCCAGGCTCATGCTCGCCAGCCGCGACTCAGGCGGTTCGTTCTGACGCACCTTCGCGACCGTCTGAGCGACGCTCGGCGCCGTCCGCTCGAGGACCACCTGCGGGTAAAGGGCGAGGCCGACGATGCAGAGGACCAGCGGCACCAAGATGAGGCCGTCGCGGAGGCCGATCTCCCGCGACAGGAGCCCCTCCGGCTTCCTGTTGTGCATCGTCTGCTGGTAGAGCCGCAGGGCGTAATAGGCCGACATCGCGACGCCGCTGATGGCGACGAAGGCGAAGACGATCTTCGCCTCGAAGAGGCCGTTGAGGATGTAGAACTCGCCGATGAAGTTGGCCGACCCGGGCATCGCCAGGGTCGCCAGGACGACGATCAGGAAGAGCGCCGCCAGCACCGGCGCCCGCAGCGCCAGCCCACCCATCTCGCTGATGTCTTCGGTCCCGGTCCGCTCCAGCAGCAGGGCGACGACGACGAAGAGCGGCGCCACCACGAGCCCGTGGTTGACCATCTGCAGGACGGCGCCGTCGGAGCCGTCGGCCTGGAGGGCGAAGATCCCGGCGGTGATGAAGCCGAGCTGGGCGACCGAGGAGTAGCCGGCGATCAGCCGCACGTTGGTCTGGGTGAAGGCCATCACCGAGCCGTAGAGGATCGAGGCCAGGGCGATCATCAGGATCACCTCCTGGAATTCCACCGTGGCGTCGGGGAACAGCGGCAGCACTACCCGCAGAAAACCGTAGGCGCCGACCTTGGCGAGGACGCCGGAGAAGACGATCAGCGCCGGCAGCGGCGCCGCTCGGTAGGCGTCCGGCATCCAGCCGTGCAGCATGAAGGCCGGCATCTTGACCAGGAAGGCGGCGGCAAAGAACCAGAAGATCCAGCGCTGGCTGCCCTCGCCGAGGCCGTGTTCGTTGAGGGCGGCGAGGGAGAAGGTGAGGTGGCCGCCGTCGGCGGCGAGGACCGCGGTCGCGATCGCCGCCACCAGCATCAGCAGCGAGCCGATCAGGGTGTAGACGATCATCTTCAGCGTCGCCGCCGAGGCAGTAATGCCGCCTTCGCCGCTGCGGTCGTGACCCCAGGCGCCGAAGAGGAAGTAGAACGGCACCAGCATCAGGTCGAAGAAGAGGACGAAGAGCAGCAGGTCCTGGGCGAGGAAGGCGCCGAGCGTCGCCGTCTCGGCGACCAGCATCAGGAAGAAGAAGCTCTTCGCCCGCTCCTGCTCGCGGAAGGCGGCGAAGGCGACGCCGCCGACCCAAAGCACCGCCGTCAGCAGGATCAGGAAGAGGTTGAGCCCGTCGATGCCGAGGCTGTAGTCGACGCCGAGCCCGGAGATCCAAGGCTCGTCGACCGCGTATTGCATGGCGGAGCTGCCGGTGTCGAAGCCAACCGCGGCCACGATCGCCAGCCCGAGGGTGACGGCGGTGCCGAGGACCGCCCACCAGCCGACCGCCTTCTGCGGCAGGAAGAGGCCGAGGAGCCCGAAGGCGAGCGGTGCCCAGAGGATCGCGCTGCTCATGAGCTACTCAGCAGGAAGTAGAGGGCTAGACCGGCGAAGCCGGCGATCAGGAGCAGCGCGTAGCTGCGGACGAAGCCGCTCTGGACGGCGCGGACGACGCCGCCGGCGCCGCGCACGGTCTCGGCGGTGCCGTTGACGAGGCCGTCGACGACGAAGCGCTCGAAGGTCCGGTTGGCGAAGCGGCCGATCGCCAGCGCCGGGCGGACGACGAGGAAGTCGATCGCCTCGTCGAAGTACCACTTGTTGGCGAAGAGCGTGTGCAGCGGGCGCAGGCGCTGTTCGAGGCGGCGCGGCAGCTCGGGCCGGCGCACGTAGAGGACATAGGCGATCCCGATCCCGAGCAGGGCGATGACGCCGCCGATCCCGAGGCCGGTGTAGTCCTCGCCGAGCGTCGGCTCGATCGCCGCCAGCGGCGAGCCCTCCCAGACTGGGTCGAGGAACTTGGTGACGACGTCGTCGACCCCCGGGATCTGAATGAGGCCGCCGACCAGCGCCAGGACCGCGAGGACGCCCATCGCGACCCGCATCGGCAGTGACTGCTCGGCGATGTGGTGCTCGGGCCCGGGGAAGCCGACGTCGGTGTCCTCGGGCTCGCCGGTCGCCGGGTTCTTCGGCGCCTCGTGGGCGACGTGGCCGGTATCGATCAGCTCCTGCGCCTCCTTGCACGGCCTCCCCGGCAACACCCGGAAGACCAGCCGAAAGCTGTAGATCGCCGTCATCAGCGCACCGACATAGCCGAGCACGGTGAAGATCAGGTACATCCCGCCCCGCGCCTCGGCGAAGGCGAGGATCTCGTCCTTGGAGAAGAAGCCGGAAGTGCCCGGGAAGGCGGCGAGGGCGAGGGCGCCGCAGACAAAGGTGATCGAGGTGAACCGCATCGCCTTGCCGAAGCCGCTCATGCGATCGATGTTCTGATCGTTGGCCATCGCGGCGATGATCGAGCCGGCCGCCATGAACAAGAGCGCCTTGAAGAAGGCGTGGGTCATCAGGTGGAACATCCCGGCGCTGTAGGCGCCGATCGAGACCCCCATGATCATGTAGCCGATCTGGCTCATCGTCGAGTAGGCGATCGCCCGCTTCAGGTCGGTCATCACCAGCGCCATCGTCGCCGCGACCAGCAGCGTCGCGAGGCCGACGAAGGCGGCGATGTCGGCGGCGGTCGGGGCGAGTTCGAAGAGGACGTGGGTGCGGGCGATCAGGTAGACGCCGGCGGTGACCATCGTTGCCGCGTGGATCAGCGAGGAGACCGGGGTCGGGCCCTCCATCGCGTCGGGCAGCCAGGTGTGGAGCGGCAGCTGCGCGGACTTGGCGAAGGCGCCGACGAGGAGCAATAGGCAGATCGCCGTGATCGTCCACTCGTTCGTGGTGAAGACCTCGGGCGCTTTCTCGAAGACGGTGCCGTAGTCGAAGCTCCCGAGTTCGCGGAAGATCAGGAAGGCGGCGAGCACGAGGCCGATGTCGCCGACGACGTTGATCACGAAGGCCTTCATCCCCGCCCGCGTCGCCGTCTCGCGCCGGTACCAGAAGCTGATCAGCGCGTAGGAGGCGAAGCCGACGAAGGCCCAGCCGACGGTGAGGAGGACGAAGTTGCCGGCGAGGACCAGCAGCAGCATCGAGAAGACGAAGAAGTTGAGGTAGCTGAAGAAGCGGTGGTACCCCTCGTCGGACTGCATGTAGCCGTAGGAGTAGAGGTGGATCAGGGTCGAGACACCGGTGACGATCAAGACCATGAAGACCGAGAGCGGGTCGACGAAGATCCCGAGCTTGATGTCGAGGCCGGCGACGCTGGCGTAGTCCCAGAGCGAGGAGGCGTGGTGGCGCGCCTCGGGGTCTTCGCCGAGCAGGCTGAGGAGCGCGCCGATGCCGCAGGCGAAGGCGAGGGCAATCGAGACGGTGCCGATGATGCCGGCGACCTTTTGCGGCAGGGCGTGGAAGCCAACGCCGATGACGATCGAGCCGAGCAGGGGGAAGAGCAGGACGAGCCAAGCCCAGGCGGTGGCGCTCATCCGCGCAGCTCCCGCAGGTCATCGACGTTGAGCGGGATCCGGCGGCGGAAGATGGCGACGATCAGGCCGAGCCCGACGACGACCTCGCAGGCGGCGATCACCATCACGATCACCGCGAAGACCTGCCCTTGACCGTTGCCGACCATGCGGCTGAAGGCGACGAGGGCAAGATTGCCGGCGTTCAGCATCAGCTCGAGGCAGAGGAGGATCACCATCGGGCTGCGGCGGAGGAGGATGCCGAGGGCCCCGGTGGCGAAGAGCAGGGCGGAGAGGACGATGAACCAGTCAATGCTCATGCGTTCTCCTGGCGACGGTTGGATGCCAGGACGATCGCCCCGACAGCGGCGAGTAGAAGCAGGATCGAGCTGGCCTCGAAGGGCAGGAGGAACTTTTCGAGCAGGAGCCGGCCGATCGCGGCCGGGTCGCCGAAGCCCGCCTGGACGTGGGGGCCGTCTTCGCCGAGAGCGAGGAGCGAGGAGCTGAGGACCGCTACCGCGAGCTCGATGAAGAGGGCGATGCCGAGGAGCGGGGCGAGGAAGCGCTGGCCGGGGATCGGCTCCCAGGCTGACTCGCCTCCCCCTCCCACGTAGGCGACGACGAAGACGTAGAGGACCATGACGGCGCCGGCGTAGACGACCACCTGGGCCGCGGCGACGAAGGCGGAGGTGAGGAGGAGGAAGAGGGCGGCGAGGGAGAAGAGGTGGACGATCAGCGCCAGCACCGAGTAGAAGGGGTTGCGCATCGCGATCACGCCGATCGCGCCGCCGAGGGCGCCGATCGCCGCGATGAAGAACAGCACCTCTTCCACGGCTACTCGCCCTCGCTTTTCAGCGGCGTCCGCTCGACCGGCTCGGCGAGCAGCATCTCCTTGGTGAAGATCAGGTCGCGGCGGTCGTAGTCGGCCATCTCGTAGTCGTGCCCCATCGTGATCGCGTCGAAGGGGCAGGCGATCTCGCAGTAGCCGCAGAAGATGCAGCGGCTGAGGTTGATCTCGTAGACGGCGGCGTAGCGCTCGCCGGCGGAGACGCGGTCGCCGGGGATGTTCTCCGCGGCGACGACGCGGATGCAGTCGGCCGGGCAGGCGGCGGCGCAGAGGCTGCAGCCGACGCATTTCTCCAGGCCGGTGTCCTCGAACTTGTGCAGCTTGTGGCGGCCGCGGAACCGCGGGTAGACCGGCGTCTTCTCCTCGGGGTACTCGATCGTCATCGGCCCCTCGATCAGCCTCGCCATCGTCGTCTTCAGCCCGCGCAGGGTCTCGCCGAAGGCGCGGTAGGCGCCGCCGACCCCGCCGGGCTTCGGCCCGCGCTGGACCTCGACGACCTCGATCGAGTCGAGGTAGGAGGCGGACTTCGGGTCGAAGCTCACGTCACCACCACCAGGATCGCGGTGACGAGGACGTTGAGGGTGGCGAGGGGGAGCAGGACTTTCCAGCCGAGGCTCATCAGCTGGTCATATCGAAGACGCGGCAGCGTCGCCCGCACCCAGATGAAGAGGAGGACGAGGCCGAGCATCTTCGCCAGCATCCAGATCGGGTCGAGGAAGCTCGGGCCGGGCCCCATCCAGCCGCCGAGGAACATCGCCGCGGCGATCCCGGAGACGACGAGGATCTCCATGTATTCGACGAGGAGGAAGGAGCCAAAGCGCATGCCGCCGTACTCGGTCATGAAGCCCTGGACCAGCTCGGCGTCGGCCTCGGGCATGTCGAACGGGGTGCGGTTGGTCTCGGCGAAGCCGGCGAGCATGAAGATCAGGAAGCCGACGAACTGGGGGAGGATGAACCAGATCTCCCCCTGGCTGTGGACGATCGAGACGAGCGAGAGGGAGCCGCTCATCATCACCACGCCGAGCAGCGCCAGGCCCATCGAGACCTCGTAGGAGATCAGCTGCGCGGCCGAGCGCATTGCCCCGAGGAGGCTGTATTTCGAGCCCGAGGACCAACCGCCGAGGAGGAGGCCGTAAAAGGCGATCGAGCCGACGGCGAAGAAGTACAGAATCCCGATCGGGACGTCGATCCCGTAGAGCCCGACCCCGTCCTGGACGTCGCCCCAGGGGATGATCGCCAGCGAGAGGACGCCCGCCAGGACCGGGAGGAGCGGGCCGAGGATGAACAGCGTTTTCGTCGCGTTCTCCGGGCGGAAGCTCTCCTTCGATACGAGCTTGCCTACGTCGGCTAGCGGCTGCAGGAGGCCGTACGGTCCTACTCGGTTGGGGCCGTAGCGGTGCTGGAAGCGGCCGATCAGCTTGCGCTCTAGGACCGTGAGGAGCGGGAGGACGCCGAAGATCACGGCGAAGATGACGATGCTCTTCACGACCATGATCCAGGTGGCTTCGGCTAGCTGGGTGTCGGCTATCGACAGCACTAAGCGGTTGCCTCGTCGAGCTTCTCGATCTTTACTTGGACTGGGCCGCCGTTGAGGAGCGCGTTTGCGTTGCCGTCGCTGACTCCCTCGGCCATGAAGACGACTCCTGCGGGGACTCGCTCTTTGACGTGTGCTTCGGCCTCGATTCCGTTGACGCGGACTTTGTCGCCGCTCTTTAGGTCGAGACGCTCGGCGTCGGTTCGGGAGATCTCAACGCGTTGCTGGGGGGTCAGGAACTTCAGTGGGGGGTTCAGCTCCGTGACCGGGCCGGCCCACAAATCCCTGTAGGTCCCCAGAAGCAGATCGCCGTTCGCTGCCGTGGAGGGACCACCTGAGGGGGGGTCGGCGGACGCGACTCCGCGAGGAGTGGGGTCTGGTTGGACCATGCTGATTGGCGCGTCGCGCTGAGTGTCCGGCGACCCCCCCTCAGGTGGTCCACCCGGGCCGGGTTGCTCGGTTCCGGTTCGGGCGCTGGTGGCTCCCTCTCGGTCTTGCCAGCGCAGGCCTCGGCCGCCAATTTGCTCATCCTCGATGCCGTTGTAGAGGGTCACGGCGTTGGTTAGGGCTTGGAAGGCGGTTGGCTGGGAGTCGATGCCGGTGTCTAGGCCCAGCTTGGTGGCTAGTTCGGAGAGGACGAGGATGTTTGGGACTACGTTCTCGGGACGGGAGGCACTTGGGCGGACGCGCTGTAGGCGGCCGTCGGGGTGGGTGACGGTGCCGTCTTTCTCGGCGTGGGTCTCCAGGGGGAGGACTACGTCGGACTTTGCCGTGGTGGCGTTGTCGTGCATTGAGAAGGTGAGGACGAAGTCGGCTGCGGTAAGGGCCTCTTCCCAGGCTGGGGTGTCTGGGAAGTCGCGGAGGGGGTCGGCTCCGAAGAGGACGAGGGTGGTGAGCTCTCCGGAGATGAGGGCTTCGCGGATTTCCTCGGTGGACTTCCCCGCGGTGGTGTCGCTTAGGCCGGGGCCGGCGTCGGGGAGGCAGCCTGCCTCGCGGAGGCCTCGGGCGTTGGTGGTGTCGGGGATTTCCAGGAGGCCGGCGCCGTCCGTGGTGGACATGTTGGTTGCGGCGGCTACGTCTAGGAGGGCCTCGGCGGCGCCGTCCTCGCGGGCGATTCGCTCTCCCCAGATGACCACTACCTTGCCGGCGTCGCGGAGGGTCTCGGCTACTGGGGTGGCGACGTTGTCGCTGCCGCCGATCGCGCTTGCGAGCTCGCCGACGAAGTGGGCGGCTTGACCGGGGGCGTAGCGGGCGATTGCCTCGGCGCCGCCGTCCAGGGCGGTGGGGCGCTCGGTTGCTACGACCAATTTGGCGCCGTTGCGGCGGATCGCCTTGCGGACTCGGAGGTCGAGGATCGGGCTGCTGTGCAGCGGGTCGGTGCCGAGGACGAGGATCGCGTCGGCCTCGTCGATGTCACGCACCTTGGCGGAGACGTTTGGCTCGGCGAGGCGGCGCAGAACGTCGGCCTTGGGGCCGCGCGAGGGGCGGGAGTCGATGTGGGGGGAGCCGAGGGCGTCGCGGAGGATCCGCTGCAGCAGGAAGCCCTCCTCGTTGGAGGCGTCGCCGGCGATCGCCGCGACCTTGCCGCCCGCCCGGCGCAGCCCTTCGGCCACCGCCTCGAGCGCCTGCTCCCAGGAAACAGCGCCGCCCTTCAGCTGCGGTTCGCGCACCCGCTCGGGCGCGTCGAACATCTCGAAGCCATAGCGGCCGCGGTCGCAGAGCCAGCCGTCGTCGACCTCGTGGTTGTCGCGGGAGATCACCCGTTTCACCTTCTCGTCGCGGACGGTGAAGCTGACGTTGCACTGGCTCGGGCAGATCGTGCAGACCGAGCCGGCGTGCTCGATGTCCCAGGGCCGGGCGCGGAAGCGGTAGGTGTAGTTGGTCAGCGCCCCGACCGGGCAGATGTCGGTGATGTTGCCCTGGAAGGGGGCGACGTAGGGGCGGTCGTCGAAGGTGCCGACGTAGGTGCGGTCGCCGCGCTCGATCAGCTGCAGCTGGGCGTCTTCGGAGACCTCCTGGCTGAAGCGGACGCAGCGGTAGCAGAGGATGCAACGCTCGCGGTCGATCGCGACCAGCGGCGAGAGTTCGATCGGCTTCTCGAAGTGGCGCTTTTCGTCGATCACCCGGCTTTTCCCGGGGCCCCAGCCGTAGGAGATGTCCTGCAGCGGGCATTCGCCGCCCTTGTCGCAGACGGGGCAGTCGAGGGGGTGGTTGACGAGGAGGAACTCGACGACCGAGTTCTGCGCCTCTTTTACCTGCTCGGTGCGGGTGTGGACGACCATCCCCTCGCGCACCGGCGTCGAGCAGGAGGTCTGAAGTTTCGGGATCCCCTCGATCTCGACCAGGCACATGCGGCAGGCGCCGACCGGGTCGCCGAGTTTCGGTTCGTAACAGAAGTAGGGGATCTCGACGTCGCCCTTGCGGGCGGCGTCGTGGAGCATCTCGCCCTCGACTGCCGGCACCTCGCGGCCGTCGATCGTGATCGTCACCTCGCGTCCGGCCGGGCTCACGTCGAGGCCCCCAGCGTCTCCGGCGCGCCCTGGACGACGGCGTGCGGGTCGAGAACCAGATCTGGGTTGGCCATCACTTCCTCGAACTCCTCCCTGAACTTGCGGACCATCGCCCCGACCGGCATCGCCATCGAGTCGCCGAGCACGCAGAGGCAGTGGCCGATGATGTTCTGCTGGACCGAGCTGACGATGTCGAGGTCCATCGGCGTCGCCTCGCCGCGGACCATCCGCTCCAGCATCTTCACGGTCCAGTTGGTGCCCTCGCGGCAGGGGACGCACTTGCCGCAGGACTCGTGGTGGTAGAAGCGCGCCGTCCGCAGGGCTAGGTGCGGGATCGAGACGCGGTCGTCGCAGACGATGATCGACCCGGAGCCGAGCATCGAGCCCGCTTCGGCCATCGCCTCGAAGCTGTAGGGGAGGTCTAGTCCCTCCTCGGCCTTGAGGACCGGTGACGACGACCCGCCAGGGAAGAAGGCCTTGATCTCGTGGCCCTCCTCGGGGCCGCCGGCGAGGTCGTAGATCAGCTCCCGGGTCGGGATCCCGAGCTCGACCTCGTAGTTGCCGGGCTTGCGGACGCCGCCGGAGACGGAGACGACCTTGGTCCCGGGCGACTGCTCGGTGCCGAAGCCTTTGAACCACTCGGCGCCGCGGCGGACGATGTGGGGGACGTTGGAGAGCGTCTCGACGTTGTTGATCAGGGTCGGCCCGCCGTAGAGGCCCTGCACCGCCGGGAAGGGCGGCTTCAAGCGCGGGTTGCCGCGCTTGCCCTCGAGCGCGTCGAGCAGCGCCGTCTCCTCGCCGCAGATGTAGGCGCCGGCGCCGCGGTGGACGACCAGCTCGAGGTCGCGGTGGCAACCGAGGATGTTCGTCCCCAGGTAGCCCGCCTCGTACGCTTCGGCGACGGCGGCGTCGAGGATGTCGGCCTGCTCGTCGTACTCGCCACGGATGAAGATGAAGGCGTGGCCGGCGTCGGCGGCGAGGGCGGCGATCGCGATCCCCTCGATCAGCTGGTGGGGGTTGCGCTGCATCAGCTCGCGGTCCTTGAAGGCGCCCGGCTCGGACTCATCCGCGTTGCAGCAGAGGTACTTGGCCATGTCGCCGCGCGGGAGGAAGGAGGCCTTTTTGCCCATCGAGAAGCCGGCGCCGCCGCGGCCGCGCAGGCCCGAGTCTTCGAGCTCCTGGAGGACCTCGTCCTGCTCCATCTCCTTGTAGGCGCGCTCGAGCGTCTCGTAGCCGCCGGCGAGGCGGCGATAGCCGTCGAGCGTGCGCAGGTCCGGGTCCTCGGCGTGCTCCAACAGAACGCGCTTCTCCAGCCGGTGGGCCATCAGCGGTCCCCCGCCAGTCCGCGCTTGGCCAGCGCCTTCTCCGGCAGCACCTCGTCGCCGGCCCGCAGCTGCTCGATCGCGACCCCCGCCTCGGCCGCCTCCAGCGGCCCGTAGTAGCGCTGGTCGATCGAGGCCATCGGGGCGATGTCGCAGGCGCCGAGGCACTCGAAGCCGGTGACGAAGAAGTTCGCGTCGTCGCCCTCAGCCGCCGCCTTGAAGGCGTCGAGGAGGCGGTCGCCGCCACGCATCCAGCAGCTGATGTTGGTGCAGACCTCGATCCGGTGGGTCCCGACCGGTTCGGTGTGCAGGAGGTCGTAGAAGCTCGCGACCGACTCCAGGTAGGCCGGCGTCACCCGCATCACCGCGGCGGCCTGGCGGATCCCCTCCGGCGTGCACCAGCCGTAGCGCTCCTGCACCGCCCAGAGCGCCGGGATCGAGGCCGAGCGGCGGTCGGGGTAGCGGCCCATCAGGGTTTCGATCCGCTCCGCCAGCTCCGGCGGGCAGTCGACTTCGTGCAGCTCCGGGATCTCCTCCTCGGCGCGGCCGGGGATGCGGCCCTGGTTGACCGCCGGATCGACCGGCAGGTTCGGGTTGCTGCGCCCGGCTCCGTCGACGGGGCTCATCGGTCGACACCACCGAGGATCGGGTCAAGCATGCCGAGGCTGGCGATCATGTCGGCGACGTAGCCGTCGACCGCCATGTCGCGGAAGGACTGCAGGTTGACGAAGGACGGGTCGCGGAAGTGGACCCGGGCCGGCTTCGCCGAGCCGTCGGCGAGGACGAAGCAGCCGAGCTCCCCGCGCGGTCCCTCGATCGAGTAGTAGACCTCGCCCGGCGCCACCCGGTAGCCCTCGGTGACGAGCTTGAAGTGGTGGATCAGGCTCTCCATCGAGGTCGAGAGCTCCGAGCGCGGCGGCAGCACGTACTTGCGGTCGTCGGCGATGTAGGGACCCTCGGGGAGGGCGTCGAGGCACTGGCGGACGATGCTCGCCGACTCGACCATCTCCGCCACCCGGACCCGGTAGCGGTCGTAGTTGTCGCCGACCGTCCCGACCGGGATCTTGAAGTCCAGCTCGGGATAGACGAGGTAGTCAAAGGCCTTGCGCAGGTCCCAGGGGTCGCCGGCGGCGCGCAGCAGCGGTCCGGTCACGCCCAGCTCCAGCAGCCGCTCGCGGGAGACGACGCCGGTGCCTTTGGTCCGCTGCAGGAAGACCTCGTTGCGGTCGAGCAGGTCTTCGTACTGGCCGACCCGGATCGGCATTTCCTCGGCGAACTTGCGGCACTTGGCCTCGAAGCCGACGGGGATGTCCTCGATCACGCCGCCGACCTGGAAGTAGCGCGTGTGCATCCGCTGGCCGGTCGCCATCTCAAAGAGGTCGAGGATCTTGTCGCGCTCGCGGAAGCAGTACCAGAGCATCGAGATCGCCCCCAGGTCGAGCGCAGTCGTCCCGAGCCAGACGAGGTGGGAGTGGATCCGGTTGAGCTCGAGGAAGATCGTCCGCAGGTACTTGGCGCGGGGCGGGATCTCGAGGTCGATCAGGCGCTCGACGGCGCCGCAGAAGGCCTCCATCTGGAAGAAGTAGGAGACGTAGTCCATCCGCTCGACGAAGGGGATGACCTTCCAGTAGCTCTTGTCCTCGCAGGACTTTTCGATCCCGGTGTGGACGTAGCCGATTACCGGCCGCACCTCGCGCACGAGCTCGCCTTCGAGGTCGACGACGAGGCGGAGGACGCCGTGGGTGGCCGGGTGGTGGGGCCCGACGTTGACGGTCATGATCTCGGTGTCGCGGTCGGGCGCCTGCTCGAAGGGGACGGCGATCTGCTCAGTCATAGCGCTGCTCCGAGTAGGTGAAGGTGACCGGCTCGCCGCCGACCGGGAAGTCGCGCCGCTGCGGCCAGCCGACGTAGTCGTCGGGCATCAGGATCCGGGTCAGGTTCGGGTGGCCGCGGAAGACGATCCCGAAGAAGTCGAAGACTTCGCGCTCCTGCGCCTCGGCGGTGGGGAAGAGCTCGACGCAGGAGTCGATCTCCGGCAGCTCCTC
>Ga0209152_10000073_pt1 | contig 51040 bp, 41 predicted proteins | sample GraSoiAngelo_107_FD_185873 | JGI IMG/M metagenome (GOLD analysis project Ga0209152, IMG submission 185873) | Grasslands soil microbial communities from the Angelo Coastal Reserve, California, USA - 14_0903_09_30cm (SPAdes) (version 2) | ecosystem: Environmental > Terrestrial > Soil > Grasslands...
CGGCTGTAAGTCGTTGGTCAACAACTAATTCCGAGGCGCCCTTGAAATAACTCGTAAACTGGGGCTAGGATTCCCGCGTACGACTTCATGGCAATCGCTTCCGGCAGGCTGATGAGGAAACCCACGATGGCCCCGCTCACGGCGGGTGCAGCCGAAAAGTCACGTTAGCGGCCAGAATGCCCAGCACGAACCGGCTGAAAAACGCTTGCAGCAGGAGCGTTTTGGATTTCTCCGGGCTTTTGCCAAAAAGAACCATCGACGCATCCATGGCGCCAAACAAAATTCCGCACAGGATTCCCAGCAGAACGCGATTCATAGGCGCTCTTATTACACTGCCTGGGGCAGTAACCGCAAGTTTTGCCTCCGAGTTGGCGGAAGGTTAGGTTTCCTGATGTGGCTTTCCTTTTCCGTTGCGACGGTCGTAAAGTAGCACGCGCGGGAGAATTCCATGAAGCATCTCTTCTCAGTCCTTGCGGTCGTGCTGGTTCTGGTGTTTGCCCAGGGTAGGCCCAAAGCGCAGGCTCAGGGTCCTGCGCACTGGCAAGCCGACCTCACGCAGCCGCAGCCCTACGTGCTAAAGCGGGTTTCCAGTGCCGACCCCACCGGCGGCAATGCCGATTTCCGCTCCATCGAGCCCGGCGCAACGCTCACGGTCTTCGACGTGGACGGTCCCGCCGTGCTCACGCATCTGTGGTTCACGCTCTACGATCCCGAACCGTATCATTTGAAAAAACTGGTTCTCCGCATGTACTGGGATGGCGAAGCGACGCCAAGCGTCGAGACCCCGCTAGGCGATTTCTTCGGCCTTGGCCTGGGAGACTACGACGTCTGGGAGTCCGAACTTCTCTCTGTGGCGAATGAACGCGCCTTGAATTGCTTCTTTCTTATGCCTTTTCAAAAGCACGCCCGCCTCACCGTCACCAACGAAGGGAAGCAAAAAGTTTCCTCTTTTTACTTCAACCTTGATTACCGCGCGCTCGCGAAGCCTCTGCCCGCCGATACGCTGTACTTTCATGCGCAGTTTCGCCAAGCGCAGCCCAATCTTGGCTGGACCAACAAATGGGAATCGAACGGAGATCCCCTTGTCGAAGACAAGAAGAACCTGGACGGCGAAGGGAATTACGTTTGGATGGAGGCCAAGGGCCGCGGCCAGTTTGTCGGTGTGACCATGTCGGTGCTGCAAAATCAAGACGGTTGGTGGGGCGAAGGCGACGACATGTTTTTCATCGACGGCGAATCTCGTCCGTCCATCAACGGAACGGGCTCGGAGGATTATTTTCTTGGCGCGTTCGATTTTGGCCGCAGTGCTTTCTCCTATCGGCTCTACGGCGCCCCGGTCAAGGGCGAAGAACGGGCGGGCAGTCGCTCTTCGGTCTATCGCTTTCACCTTGATTCTCCCGTTCCCTTCACAAAATCTATCCGCGCCACCATCGAGCACGGACACGCCAATCACCGCTCGGACAACTATTATTCCGTGGCCTACTGGTATCAGAGCGAACCACACGCGACGTTTCCGCCGCTGGCTCCGGCGGAGGCACGCATCCCGAAACTTCAGCCTGTCGGCGGTCCGGGCAACGCCGGTGCCGTGCGATGACGGTCATCGACGAAGTCCTCGAAGCCAACGAGATTTACGCGCGCACGCATGAGCTGCGCCCGCTGACTCCGCGCCCGGCGCGCAAGCTCGCGATTCTGACCTGTATGGACACGCGCCTCTCCATTCGCACGATGGGACTGAAGACCGGGGACGCGCACATCATTCGCAACGCGGGAGGCATCGTCACCGACGACTCCCTGCGCTCGCTGCTTGTCTCCCACTACTTGCTGGAAACCCAGGAATTCATGGTCATCAACCACACCGACTGCGGCTTGATGCACGCCACCGAGCAGGAGTTGCGCACGCGCATCCAGAACCGCGCTGGCACCGCCGCCGTCGCGCCGGCCTTTTTCTACGCTTTCCAGAACATCGAAGAAAACGTGCAGCATCAATTGCAGAAACTGCGAACGCATCCGTGGATTCCCAGAGAAGTGGCGGTGCGCGGCTTCGTTTACGACGTGGTCAGCGGACGCCTGCGCGAGATCAAGGCTTTTTGAGCGCGGTCACGCGCGTCGGCAGATCGAAACACAACCAGTTGCATGGTCTCGCCGGAGGAGCCATGCCAGAAGGCAATCGAGGAGGAAGACCTGCTCGAGAAATCATAAGTACGGCGGCACGAGCGGGTGTCCGATCCGATGGAACGGGAAGCAACCGGGCAAGTCGAAAACAGTCGGGAAGCGGAATCAGCTGCCGAAGCGCGGGTCGTAGTAGCTTGGCTGCCTGGCAGTACTAAGAAAATCGACTTGCTCGCTTGCCGGAAGAATTTCCGTCGTGTAGGCTGAACTCATGCTCGAAGAAAAGGATTTTCAGCGAAAAGCCGATGCGGCGTTTGACGACTTGAAGAAGCGCCTGCTGGCCCTTGGCGATGCCCACGGTTTTGACGTTGAAGGCGAGTCCGGCAAGCTCGAAGTGCTTTTCGAAGAACCCCAGGAAGCCAAGTTCGTGATTTCACCGAACACGCCGGTGCGCGAAATCTGGATCTCCGCGCTTTCCACGAGCTTCAAGCTCGCGTGGAACGCCTCGCGAAACGCTTTTGTGCTGGAAAAAACCGGGGAGGACCTCCACGGCGTGATGAGCCGCGTGATCTCGCAGCAACTCGGCGAAGAGGTGACGGTGTGACGCGCTTCATCGCAGCTTTTGCGTTTGGTGTCGCGCTTGCTTGCGCCCCCCTGCCGCCCGCTACGAACTCGCAAGTGCCTTCCGGGCGCGACGTGGTGAAACCGGAAGTATATCTATCGATGGAACCCGCGGCACGCGGCGGCTCGTTTCAAATTGCCGTGGTCATGAACATTCGTCCCGGATTCCACGTCAACGCGCGCGAGAAGTCGGAAGAGTATCTGATCGCGACGGACCTCAAAGCCCAACCGCCGCCGGGATTCACGAGCGGCGAGGTGGTGTATCCCAAGGGAAAGCTGGAAACCTTCACGTTTTCCAAAAAGTCCCTCAACGTGTACCAGGGAACGGTGATTCTCCGCCTGCCGGTGGACGCGCTGGCAACGGCTCCGCTGGGGGAGCAGCACATTCCCCTGAAACTGCGCTACCAGGCCTGCAGCACGGAACTTTGCTTGCCGCCTACCACCCTTCCGCTCGATGCCGCCGTCAAGGTTGCCGCCTCCGCCTCGGAAGCAAGGTCCGCGCATTTGGAGATTTTTTCGAACCGCTAGCAGCCCTTTGACTTCCCGGCGTTGCAATGCTGTTTTGGCGATCGGGAGGCGGCCGCGTCTTTCTTCTCGGCTTTGCGTTTAATGCAAAAGAAGCAAGCTAATCCAAGAGCGCTCAGGTTCGTTACTAGGATGCGTACTACCGTGACGATCATCGGTGGGACGCCCGGGAAGACCGCGCGCACCGCCGGTATGGGGACGAACACCGCGAACGATACCGCGACTCCGAAGGAGCTCCAACGAACAAGAACAGCGCGATGATTGGAAATGGCGGCGAGACCATCGCGACCGCGACTAAAGCTCGCGGCCCGGTGATTTGAGAACTGCCCTCACGCTTTAGCCGCTCCCGAAACGGCCTCGTGGAGGCGGCGGACGACGCGCTGCTGACCGAGCGCCACCATCGTGTCGAAAAGCGGCGGGGCGACGGCCTGACCCACAATGGCGACGCGGGTTGCGTTGATCAGCAGCGCAGCTTTCACGCCCGCAGCTTCGGCGACGGCGCGTGTGGCGTGATCGCAGGCGTCGTGATTCCATTCCTTGAGATTTCCCAAAGCATCGGCGAGCTTGGCCAGAAGCTCCGGCACTTTGGAATCCTTCCAGAATTTTTCCTTGGCCGCGGCGTCGCGCGTAAATTCATCGCTGAAAAACGCGCGCGCCCAGCTGGAGAAATCCGGGAGCAAGCGGATGCGCGGACGCAGCAAATCCACCGTGCGCGCAAACCACGCACGATCGCGGCCGTCCGGGCCCGGCGGCGCGCCAGCGGCCCATTCCGGCTTCCACAAGCCGCTGCGCTTCAGTTCGTTTTCCACTTCGGGCAGCAAATCTTCAATCGGAAGCCGCTGCAGGTACTGGGTATTGAACCATTCGAGTTTCGGCCGGTCGAAGACGGCGTTGGTGCGGCTCACGCCTTCGAGGGAAAATTTCTGAATCAAGTCTTTCGTGCGAAGAAATTCTTCGTCGCCGCCCGGCGACCAGCCGAGTAGGGCCAGAAAATTTCGGAACGCTTCCGGCAAGAATCCTTCCCTGCGGTACAGGTTCACGTCGGTGGCGCCATGGCGCTTCGAAAGCCGCGTCTTGTCTGCGCCGAGAATCAGGGGGACGTGGGCGAAGACCGGGGGCTTGGCGCCAAGCGCCCGGTACAAAAGCACCTGCTTCGGCGTGTTCGACAGATGGTCGGCCCCGCGAATCACGTGCGTGATGCGCATGTCGATGTCATCGACCACCGCCCCGAGCTGGTACATGGACTGCCCAAATTCTTCGTCGCCTTTGCCGGAGCGCAGCAGGACGAAATCTTCGATTTCGTCGTTGGAAAACTCGCGCTCGCCAAACACCGCGTCTGTAAATTTGGTCGTCCCTCCAATGGGCACCCTAAAGCGGATCGCGGGTTTCGCCCCGGGCGTCGAGGGCTTGCCGCCGCGGCAGGAGCAGCGGGTAACGCGGCGCGGTCCGCCTCCTTTTGGCTCTTCATCCTGAGCGGGCTCGGCGTAATCGCCGCCGGCATATCTGTCCGCCGGACAGTAACAGAGGAACGCGCTGCCGCTTGCAACGCATTTCTTGGCAGCCGCGCGATACAGTTCCGTTCGCCGCGACTGGTAGAACGGTCCCTCATCCCAATCCACGCCCAGCCATTTCAAGCCGTCGATAATGCCCTCGACGAGTTCCGCCTTGTTACGCTCGGCGTCGGTGTCCTCGATGCGCAGGATCATCACCCCGCGGTGATGCCGCGCAAAGAGCCAGTTGAACAGGGCCGTGCGGGCTCCACCGACATGCAAATAGCCGGTGGGAGAAGGGGCAAAGCGGACACGCACGCCCGCGGTGTTTTGAGTCGCCTCGGTCATTTCGAGCGGATCTTTCTCGGCCGAATCAATCCTTCAGTGTAACGAAAGCGCCGGATTCCGTCCAACCAGCCGATCTTGGAAAAGGAGCAACGGCATTTACGAACCATTCGGCGTGATTGTTCAAAGTGCGGATCCTCTGTCGACCGGGCGACTCGAAGATACCGTAAATGCGAGGACAGCGAGGTCCTGGTCGTCGCTTCGGTCGGAGGTTGCGCAAGGCGGAAATTTCGGGAAAAGCCTAAAAATTCCTTAGCCCGGACGCGTTGGTCGCTGGTGCAAGGGCTTCCCCGGGGATCCACACTCGCCGCGCGCCGGGAGGGCAGATAGCTCGCCGAGCCAGGCCGTCGCGATGAAACATGCCGGAGTTGCGTTCGAGACTGATGAAGCTAAGTTCTAGAACCCCGTGCCCGCGGGCTAACTAGCTTGGTGTCCTTGCTTAACACCCGGCCTTCGAGTTGCGTTCCAGGGGTTGATTTTTCGCCATCCGCCTAGCCGTTTGGGATCATGCAGAGGAATTTGCGCCCTCGGCGAGAAAGCGCGGATTTTTTCGTAGGACAAAGGCTTGCCGGTGGCGTCTAATAGAGGGATCCAGCCGGTCGAGGGCTAGCTGTCTTAGGGTATTCTATGGATATTCCCGGTCTCGAGTATGCGGTAAAGTGAGAGACTCCGGGCGAATGGGTTGCGCTTGCGTTTTGACAGGAAGTTTCGCGAAACAACCATTTTCCCGGCCTGGAATTCCAACTGCCCTGAGGGACTAGGCCCCCGGATGTCCAGGGATGGTTGAGGTTATGCGCGCTCATCCGATTTTTCGCAGTAAGCCTAAGGTCCTCTTCTTCAGCGCACTTTCTTTGCTGATTTGCGTTCTCGTTCCCCTCCTTTTCACCCATCTCCGCCGGGCACAAGCGTCGGTCGACCGCGGAGAACCGATCTATCGCGTTGAGAAAAAGAAGTTCTCTCACACACTCCGCCTGAATGGAACCACCATGGCTGCCCACTCGTTCGCGGTCCTTGCTCCCCGGCTCGAAGGGGCGCAGGTCGGTTCCATGGTCATCACCAAGCTGGCTCCTGCCGGATCGCCCGTGAAGAACGGCGATGTGCTTGTGGAATTCGATCCGCAAGCCGAGATGAAAGACTATCTCGACAAGAAAGCCAACTACGACAATCTCGTGGGCCAGGTGGCCCAGAAGCAAGCCGACGAAGATATTGCCCGGGCCAAGGACGACACCGCCTTGCAACAGGCCGAAGATGAATTGAAACATTCGCAACTCGAGTTGCAAAAGAATGAAATTGTTTCCCGCATCGATGCGGAGAAGAACCAGGAGGCCGCGGACGAAGCGCAAGCCACTTTGAAGCAGCTCAAAGAGACTTACCAGTTGAAGCGCGCCGCCGCGAAGGCCGGCATCCGCATTCTTGAGATTCAGCGAGACCGCGCGCTGGAAGCCATGCGCTACTCCCAAAGCAACGCCTCCAAAATGGTCGTGCACTCTCCCATGGCGGGCGTGGTGGTCTACAACACCATCTGGCTCGGCGGACGCATGGGCACCGTCCAGCAGGGAGACCAGGTCCGCCCGGGCTTGCCTTTTATGGCCGTCGTGGATCCCTCGCAGATGGAAGTGCGCGTGGAACTCAATCAGGTGGACCTGTTGAAGGTCCATCCGGGCCAGCTGGCAAAAATGCGCTTGGATGCGTACCCCGGCACCGAGCTGGGCGCAACGCTCGAAGATATTTCGCCGCTCGGCCACAACGGCCAGTTCAGCGAAACGATTCGGGTATTCGCGGCGCGCTTCTCCGTGCAAGGCACCGACCCGAAGCTCTTGCCGGACCTCTCGGCGGCTTTAGATCTTGATCTCGGAACGGAACAAGACGCGCTGGTGGTTCCCCTTCAGAGCGTGGAATTCGATTCCGGGAATGCGTTTGTCTGGGTGGAAGACAGAGGGTCGTTTCAGAAACACCCCGTGAAAATCGGTCCCCACAACGATACAGAAGTCGTGGTTCTTTCCGGCCTGCAACCGGGCGACATCGTCCGCCGGACCACGCCGGCAGAACCGCTATCGGGAGAGCGGTCATGATTCGCGGCATCCGGTCCTGGAAACTGCGCCACAAGGTTGTTGCCGGCGCCGCCCTGGCGTTGCTTGGCGGTCTCGGTTTCGGTGCGTTTCGAATGGCGAATTCCGCCGTGGCCATCCCGACCGCCGAAGTGCAGCGCAAGGATTTCGTGGACACGCTGGAAATCAAGGGCGAAGTCAAGGCCCTGCACTCGAAAGTGATCGCCGCGCCGTACGGCGCGGGCGATTTGCAGATCGTCAGCCTGGTAGCCAACTCAGCGAAGGTCAAGAAGGGTGATTTGCTGGTTCAATTCGACGCCACCACGATGAAACAGAAGCTGGCGCAGGATCAATCCGGCGTCAAATCCGCAGAGGCGGAAATCAACCAATCTCAAGCCGCGGCGCGGCTGAAAGAAGAGCAGGACGTCACCGACGTTATGAAAGCGAAATATGAAGCCGAAAAAGCGCGCATGGATGCAAGCAAGCAGGAAATCCTGTCGGCGATTGATGGCGAGGAGGCCAAGCTAAAAGTTGTAGACGCCGAGCAGACCCTGAAGGCCGCCGAAGCCAAGCTCCAAGCCGACCGTTCCTCCGCCGCGGCGGATTTAGCCAGCAAAAAGGAAAAACTGAAGCAAACGGAGTTTCAGGTGCGCCAGGACGAAACCAGCGTGGCATCCCTCAGCTTGCGCGCTCCGCTGGAAGGCGTGGTCGCGCTTCAGAACCACTGGCAGCCGCAAGGTGGTCCAACGCCTTTCAAGCCGGGCGATCGCGCTTGGCCTGGGGCGGCCATCGCAGAATTACCCGATCCCAGTTCTCTGAAAATTTCCGCGCGTGTGGAAGAGGCGGAGCGCGGACAATTGAAGGCGGACCAGACGACCGAGGTGCACGTGGATGCCGTCCCGGACCGCAATCTGCCGGGTCGCGTCGAGGAGATTAGTCCCACAGCGAGCCTGGATTTCACGGCAGGTTGGCCCATTCCGCGCAATTTTTCCGTGGATGTCGTGCTTTCCGAAAGCGACTCGCGCCTCACTCCAGGGATGGGTGCGACCGTCCGCGTAGCCGTGGCCAAGATTCCCGACGGAATCGTTATTCCGTCCACAGCGCTGTTTCGCAAAGCCGGCCGGTCGGTCGTGTACGTGCAGCGAGGATCGAAATTTGAGGAAACACCCGTCGAAGTTTCACGGAGGAACCCGGAGGAAGTCCTGCTGGCGCGAGGGCTCGAACCCGGGAAGCGCGTCGCTACAAAAGATCCGATGCTAACGCACTAAGAAGACAGCATGAACGGCAGGATAACCCAAACCGGAACACTGTTATCGCTCCTGATTCTCGCAGGCTCCGTCGTTGCGTGCCGACAAGCCAGCGCTCTGGCGGGCGAATTGGATGTTCCCACGACCACGGTGAAGCAGGCCGATGTGCAGCTGAAAACGCTCACCACCGGCGCCTTGCGCAGCAAGGACTCGCGGGTGATCGCGGCTCCGCCCATCGCCGGGGGAACCCTGCAAATCGTCAAATTGGCCCGCTTCGGAGCACAGGTTCACAAGGGCGACGTCGTGCTCGAATTTGATCCCAGCCAACAGGAATACAATCTGGCACAGAACCGCAGCGACCTTTTGCAGGCCGAGCAGGAAATCGCAAAAGCCAAAGCGGACGCTGCGGTGCAAACCGGCGAGGATCAGACCGCGCTGCTGAAGGCCAAGTACACGGTGCGTCAAGCGGAGCTGGAAGTCAGCAAGAACGAGCTGGTCAGCAAAATCGATGCGCAGAAGAACGTTCTTGCGTTGGACGAGGCCAAGCGAGCCCTGGCGCAGCTCGAACAGGACATCCACTCCCACAGCGCTTCCAACAAAGCGGCGCTGGCGATCAGCGAGGAAAAACGTCACAAAGCGCGTCTGGCCATGGACCAGGCAGAAGAAAACATTAAGAAAATGAGGATTACCGCGCCCATCGATGGCCTCGTAGTCATTCACGGCAATCGCGATTCGACGGGGGGATGGTTCTTTGACGGCATGACACTTCCCGACTATCACGTGGGCGACCAGGTGAATCCCGGCAGCCCGATCGCGGAGGTGATCGACGTTTCGCATCTCGAGGTCTACGCGCAAGTCGGAGAGAGCGATCATAGCAACCTCAAGCCCGGTGAGCCGGTGGACATCCAAGTCAACGCGTTGCCGGGCGATCGTTTCACGGGCAAAGTGGAAACCGTCGGCGGCGCGACGTCCCATGAATTCTGGGACGATAACGCCCAGCGCAAATTTGACGTCACCATTCTTCTCGACAAGCCCGACGCACGGCTCCGACCAGGTTTCGCTGCTGAGCTCGGTATCCGCGGCGACCAGCTGTCCAACGCGGTCTCCATCCCGAGCGAAGCCGTCTTTGACCGCGGGGGCAAGAAAATCGTGTACTGCAAGCAGCACGGCAGTTTCCAAGCACAACAAGTCAAGGTCCGCGCGCTCAGCGAAGGTCGCGCCGTCCTCGAAGGCATTCAACCGGGCACGGTGGTCGCGTTGGTCAATCCGGAGACCCGCGCATCCGAAAAGGCCAAAGCGAGCGACGCGGGGACGTCCCCGGGTCCGAGTGTGAAATAAAGCGGTTTGCGCGAAGATGACCACTGGCTCCCTGGCCGAACCAAGATCCCTGGCGCAATGGCTGCCGGATGTGGCCCTTGGCTTTGAGAACCTCGCCAGCCACAAGCTGCGCTCGCTGCTCACCATGCTCGGTATGATTTTTGGAGTTGCTGCCGTCGTTGCCATGCTGTCGATTGGGGCTGGGGCTCAGCAAAAAGTGATGGCGTTCATCGAGCAGCTGGGTGTCCGCAACATTATCGTTGAGGCCAAGGAAGCTCACAACTACCAGGAGCTGCAGAAAGTAAGGAAAAACTCGCCAGGACTCACGCTCACCGATTATCAAATCATTCGCCAGAATGTCAGCGATATTCAGGGCGGTACGCCGCGCAAACGTTTTGCCCCCAGCAAAATTCTGCCGAAGCCGCAGCAGGACACGCCGGTGATCTACGGCGTCGAGCCCAGTTACCTGGAAATCGGTCATCTTCGCGTCACGGAGGGCCGCTTTTTCGATGCATCGGACAATGCGGCGGCCGGACCGGTCTGCGTGCTCGGGGCCGCCGCCAAGGACAGCTTATTCGGCGCTAGCCCTGCCGTCGGCGAATACATCAAGTTGAATGACCAGTGGTGCCACGTCATCGGCATTGTCGCGCCGCAAATGTCTGCGCAAAGCGAAGTCTCCGGAGTGCGCACCGAGGAGATGAATAACCTGATCTATGCACCCCTGAATTCCGTCCGTTATCGCCTGGAAGATTCGCAGAGCTGGCTGAAGGACGAGATCGACGGCATGTACCTGCATCTCGCTTCGGCCGACACCAGCACAAGCGACGCCGAGGTGGTGCGCGGCATCCTGAACTCCTCGCATCACAACGCGGGCGATTTCAGCGTTATCGTGCCTGCCGAACTGCTTGCCCAGCAAAAGCGAACCGAGCAGCTCTTCAACACCGTCATGGTGGCCATCGCCGCCATTTCCCTGCTGGTTGGCGGGATCGGCATCATGAATATCATGTTGGCGGCGATTCTCGAGCGCACCCGCGAAATCGGCGTGCGAAGGGCGATGGGCGCGCGGCGTTCGGACATCGTCCGCCAGTTTGTGATCGAGGCGGTGCTCATTTCCTTTGCGGGCGGTTTTTTGGGTGTGGTGATGGGTTTTGCCCTGTCCAAAATGATCGCCTGGTTTGCCGGATGGTCCACCATCGTGACCATCAGTTCCATCCTTCTGGCCTTCCTGGTTTCCATCTCGGTGGGCCTGATTTTCGGCACGTACCCAGCCGTGAAAGCGGCGCGGCTAGATCCCGTGGAAGCCATTCGTTACGAGTAACTCATGGCTCTCGGAGAGCCACAACGAAGGATGAAAATAGCCGCTCACTGTTGAGCCAATCTTTTCAATGAGATACGCGGCTATTTTCATAGGAGTAGAGTTCTTCGTTCGAACCAACTCTGTATTGGGGGTGCTCCATTGCGACGGGTAGCTATTTTTGTTTTAGCGGCATTTTTTGCTTTGCTCGAGGTGGCTCTTTCGCCCGCGCAATCCCGTTCGCCCCTCCAGACGGCGCTCGGCTTCGGCGCTTGGCCGAAACCCGCGCCGCAACTGCCGGCGGCGGAGGGGCTCGAGGATCACGTTGCAAACGGCAAGCTCGTTCTCTCACTCGACGACAGCATCCGTCTGGCTCTTGCCAACAATACGGACATTCGCATCGATCGTTCTCAAATCGATTTTGCGGTGAATGGTCTCGAGCGCTCGCATTCACCGTTCGATCCGGTGGCCACTTCGAGCTTTAGCAATACCAGGACGCAAGCTTTGCCGACCTCGACACTTCAGGGCGCTCCGCTTGTGAGCAACCTGTCGCAGACAACCCTGATCGGCTATCAGCAGCTCTTCTCGACAGGTACGGATTTCCAAACCACTTTTAACGCCAACAAGTTTTCCACGAACAATTCCTTTAATATCGTGAACCCATCGCTCTCAACGAGCATACAGTTTACGGTTACCCAGCCTTTACTGCGCAACTTCGGATTGTTTCCCAATCGCGCGCCCATTTTGATCGCCCAGAACAACCTCAAGCAGGCGCGCGCCAATTTCACCGCCGAAGTCAACAACATCATTCTCCAGGTCGTGCGAGATTATTGGAACGTGATTCTCGCCCGGGAAAATCTCGAGGTCCAGCAAAAGTCGCTCGATGAAGCCCAGAAGAGCTACGAGCATGACAAGAAGGCCCTGAGCCTGGGCGCCCTGCCTCCGCTGGATATTTACCGCTCGGAGTCGCAGGTGGCTTCGCAGCGCGTTGGGGTCATTCAGGCGGAGTACGCGCTGAAACAAAACGCGGATGTTTTCCGGCAGGACATCGGCGCGGATCTCGATCCGGCTATGCGCGTCTTGGATCTGGAGCTGACCGACCAGCCGGCGCCCACCGGCGAGCTGCCCAGCATGGACATCGCGACCGCTCTTGCGCGCGCCCTCGCCAATCGGCCGGAGTTCGAAGCCGCCAAGGAACAGCTTGCCAGCGACGAGCTCGCCATTCGCCTGCAGCACAACAATTTGAAACCGGACCTCGAACTCTCAGGGTTCTACTGGGGAAATGGCCTCAACAGCTCAGCCTCAGGCGTTGACATTGGATTGACCGGCAGCCTCAGCCAGAGCTTCCACTTTACCTATCCGACCTACGGCGCTTCCCTCTCCCTCCTTCTCCCGGTTAGGAGGCACTCCGCCCAAGCCAGTCTTGCCGACGCCTTGGTTGGCCGCAGCCGCGACCAATATCAGGAGCGCCGAACCAATCAAAGCATCACGCTCGACGTGACCACCGCCGTTCACGCCCTCGAGGAAGCCAAACTTTCCATGGAAGCGGCAAAAGTGGCCGAGAGCCTTGCGGTTGACACTCTTCGCGCCGACGAACGCAAGTACGAGCTGGGCGCCGAGCCGGTGTTTTTCGTTCTGGACGCGCAGACGCGGCTGGCCCAGGCGCAACTGAATCTCATTCAATCCCAAGTCAATTTCCAGGTGGCTGTGGCGCAACTCGATCACTCCACCGGGGATTTGCTGGACCACCACCATGTGCAGATCATCGAACCCCATCACTGACGGCGGCGTCGCGGGAGACGGTTGGCGCGGAATCCGCGTCTTCCAGTTACATTTTCCGCCACATCCTTTATCTGGCACCGGTCCCCCCCGCCCTGTGTCTTTTTGGCAACCGGTACGCAGGTACGCTTGCTTCTGCAAAATCACGTAATTCATAATCTCTATACTTTGTTTTGTGTCTGGGCGCGGCTTTCTGCGTCGCCGTGCGATTGTGTTTCTGTGTGACTGTTTCGGGCACGCCCGCAAGTCACATTACGAAGAAATTCTGCGCTATGCTAACGTGCGCGCGGCCGTCCAACTAGCGGACGGAGAATTGGCCGCTGGCTTGATACATCAAAGCTTTACTTCCCTGGCGCTACTGATCGCCACGTTTCTTGTGGCGAGCTTCTTTGCGTATATCTACAGCATCAAACGCCAGAACTATCTTCTCCTCTGGACGGCGGCCTGGCTTGTTTTTGGAGTTCATTACATCTCCCCCGCCATTACGCAATCCGCCGTATCCAGTGCCCTTGAAGGCGCGCTGACGCAGTGGCTGTTCGGGCTTTCTGCGTTGCTCTTCTTCCTCGGTGCGCAGATCTATGCGCAACGGAGATGCTGGAAGCGGCGCGCCCTGGCGGCCGCCGCTGTTCTGGGAATTTGGGCCGCGGCCAACGCCGCAAACCTATTCTCTCTTTCCGCCATCATTCCCGCCTCGCTCCTCTACGTGGCCGTGGCCGCCATTTTCTGGCAGGAAAGCCGACGCCAGGAAACCCTGGCCGACCGCCTTCTCGGTCTTTCGTTTGGTTCCTGGGGAGTTCTTTGGTTGGGGCTTCATTATTTGAAGGGCACACCCGAACTTCAGGGCTCCAACTTAAACGTTGTCGCCACGGCCCCGTGCGCGTTTGTGGCCATGCTCATGGTCATGGCGCTGTACGAAGAAGAGAAGCGGCGGATCGAGCGCAACATGCTGGCGCTCTCCAACCTCAACCTGGCCACCTCGAGTTTTGTGGGAGGCGAAATCCAGCGCATGCTCTCGCAAGCTCTGGACCGCGTCCTAGGGGTTGTGCGCCTTCCCGCGGGCGCGCTTTTTCTCCACCATGGCGACCCGCAAGGCCCCACCTCCGTCGTAGCGGTCGGATTGTCCGATGAGTTTTGCCGCGCGGCGCAGAATGAAAGCCTGGACGATTACCTCGTGAGCCTGGTAGCCCGCCTCGGCGGACTGCTGGGGTTCCGCGACCTGCGCGACGATTCTCTCTCCGCGCTGGAAAAGGAAAAATCCATTCGCCGCTTTCGCGAACTAGCCCTGGCTCAAGGACTGCGCAGCGTCGTGGCCATCAGCCTGCAAGCCAAAGAACAGGCTTTCGGCGTTCTGCTTCTGGGCACTCCGGACAACCGACGCTTTACCTCCGCCGAGCTGCGCCTCCTGCTGGCACTGGGCCATCAGATCGGCATGGCCGTCGAGAACAGCTACCTGATCCAGCAAACTTCGCGCCGCTCGGAGGAGCTGCACGTGCTCAACGAAATCGGCCGCGTCCTGAGCTCCACGCTGCAAAAGGAAGACCTCACCAAGAAAGTCTGGGAAGAGCTGCGCCGGCTCTTCGACGTGGAAAACTTCTACATCGCCGAGTTGGATTCTTTCCGCGACGAACTTCGTTTTGATCTGGAAATCATCGCCGGAAACCGCGTGCCCCGGCGCACGCGCCCTGCAGGAAACCACCTTACCGAGTATCTCATTCGAACGCGGCAACCTGTGCTGATCCGGGAGAATTACGTCACCGAGGTAAAGAAACTCGGAGTCGAACCCATCCGCAACGGCGGCTGTTTCTGCGGAGTTCCCCTGGTGGCTTACGACCGTGCCATCGGCGCCATGGCGGTGTTCTCCGACCACGAGCGCGCCTTCGACGAAGGTCACCTCGAGCTGCTCCGCGTGCTGGCCAGCGAAGCCAGCATCGCTATCGAAAACGCGCGCCTCTTTTACGAGGAGCGCACCAAGGCGCGGCACTTGTCCCTGCTCAACACCATCTCGCGCAACGCCATCGCCACGCTGAATCCCGACGAGATGCTCGCCAAAATCACCGAGCAGTTGGAGGCCGGCCTCACTTACGACCACATCGGCATCGGCTCGCTGGATTACGCCACGCGCGAAATCGTCATCCAGGCCGAAGCAGGCACGCGCCGCGGCACGCTCAGCCAGCGCATCCCACTCGGCACCGGGCTCGTTGGCCACGTTGCCCGCAACGGTCACATGGCCGTTTTCCGCGCGGGCTCTTCGAGCGACGGCGGCTTGAAGCCGCTTTTGCCGGATTCGATAGCAGCCATCGCTCTCCCGGTTTTCTACGCCGAGCAGCTTCACGGCATTCTATACATCGAGTCCGCCACGCCCGTGGACTTTTCCGAGGAAGAAGTCCTGCTGCTCCGCACCCTTGCCGACCTCATCGCCGGCGCACTGCATAACGCGCTTTCTTTTCAAAAAGCGCAGGAGCAGGCCATCACCGACGGCCTCACTGGTGTCAAGACGCATCGCTTCTTCATGGAAGCGCTCTCTTCGGAATGGAAGCGTTCCACGCGCGCGGGCCGTTCCTTCGCGCTGGTGCTCATGGATTTGGACCGCTTCAAATTCGTCAACGACTTTTACGGCCACCTGGAAGGGGACCTCGTTCTCCAGCGTGTCGGTCAGATTCTGGAGACCAACTGCCGCCGCTCCGACGTCGTCGCGCGCTATGGCGGCGACGAATTTGTGATTCTGATGCCGGAAACCACCATGGAGCACGCCCGCCAGCTCGCCAGCAAGCTGCGCGGCTGGGTCTCCGCCGATCCGCTGCTGCGCGAGAAGAACATCAGCGCGAGCTTTGGCATCGCCTGCTACCCATTGCATGGCTCCTCGCCGCAAGACCTCATCCAAGTCGCCGACGCTTCGATGTACCTTTCGAAGCATCAGGGCGGCAACGCCGTCTCCACCGCCGATCACTTTGATCCCAACGAGGCCAAAAAGTGGAAACGCGACGTCCTCGAGGCTTACTTGGGCGTCACTCTGAAGCGCCTTTTCTCCACGGGGCCCGAGGCTTTTGAGGAAATCTACCAGCGTTTGCGGCAGTTCACGGAATCGCTCAGCGCCACGGAGACCGATAACGGCAGCAAATCGATCGCGTCGCAAGAGGGCCCGCATGCGCTCCCGCAAGCCGTGCTGGACACGGTCACCTCCTTGGCCTATGCGATCGACGCCAAGGATCACTACACGCAAGGCCATTCCCAGAAGGTGGCCGCCTATGCCGCGCTCATCGCCGAGTCTCTCGGGATGAGCGAGGCCGAAGTGGAAGAAATTCGCCTCGGCGCGGTGCTCCACGACATCGGCAAAGTTGGAATCCCGGAAGGTATTCTCAACAAAAACGGCCCGCTCAATCCCGAAGAGTGGGACACCATGAAGTCTCACGTCAGCTTTGGGGCGAAAATTTTGGACCCGCTAGCTCCGCTCGCTCGCATTCGGGAAATGGTCCTGTATCACCACGAGTTTTACGACGGCTCGGGTTATCCGCACGCGCTCGCCGGCGAGCACATCCCTATCGGTGCGCGCATCATCGCCATTGCCGACGCCTACGACACGATCACCAGCGACCGCACTTACAAAAAAGCGCGCAGCGCTCCCGACGCCCTCGCCGAACTGGAGCGCTGCAGCAACGCCCAATTCGACGGATCGATCGTCGAAGTCTTCGTGCGTACCATGCGTACTTTGCCCAACCCGGTCATCGAAGTCGCCGCCACTTCCGCCACCCCGCGCACGCCCTGACGGCCACGAGTTCGTTCCAGCTCACTTGGCGTCAAGGTCCACATCCTTGATCGGCAAATCCCAGTGCGCATCGAGAATCTCGAAGCGACGCTGCTCTTCCTTCTTGTACGTCTCCTGGTCCGGATAGAGCTGTTTGATGACGCCGGAGCTGTCGAAATTGTCGTTGGCGATGGCTGCATTTTTGAAAACGATCGTCACTCGATAATCCCACCGGCTGTTCTCCGTCATGTGATACCGCGGCGTCACCATACTCACTTTCAGCATGCGTCCGAGTTCCATCTCTTTCTTCAGCAGCGGATAATGATTTTTTTTGAAGAGCGCCAGAAACTCCTCCGCATGGCCCCACTTCGCCTTGTAGTAATACTCGATCGCATAAGGTTGCTCTTTTGCGTCGACCATGACGCTTTGCCGTGCCGTTATGCCCCAGGTCGACGCGCAAAGGATGGCAGCCGCCACGAACGCCGTGGTGAGAAACCGCCGGCCCGGCAATGAAGTTTGAAGGTGCATAGGTCGTTTCCTCCCCCATCGTGGGTCAAGATCTCAGCCCCGCAGTGTAAGTCAAAAAGGCAATCGGTGGGATTGCCCGCCGCGCAATGCTGCCCGGCCTGCACAAAGCGGCCCTCTCGCTCCACCCCCTGCGCCTGCTATTCTTGCCGAAAGGAGGCCGCATGCAAAGCGCATCCGTGAAGTGGATTGGCGAACAAAAATTCGTGGCCACCAGCCCCTCTGGCCACGCCATAACCCTCGATTCCGACCGCGAGTCCAACCAAGCTCCCGGCCCGATGGAACTCCTGCTCATGGCGCTCGGCGCCTGCACCGCCACCGACGTCGTGATCATTCTCGAAAAGAAGCGCCAAAAGCTGGACTCGCTCGAAATCATCTGTTCGGGCGAGCGCGCCAAGCAACCGCCCGCGGTCTGGAGCAAGCTCGAAATCCTGTACCGTCTGCGCGGCCAGCTCGACGATACCGCCGTCAGGCACGCCATCCAGCTCAGCGAAGACAAATACTGCTCGGTCGCCGCAATGCTCAGGAAAACGGCCGCGCTGTCCTGGCGCTACGAGATTTTGGCCCCTGCTACCTGAGCCAGCGTGGTCGGCCCCCGACCTGCTCCATCCTTCCGACGGGCGCGGCGAAAAGAAATCTCGCAATCCCGCTTAAGCGCCTGGAACCAGCGACGGCGCAAGAACCTTTTGGAGCCCGCGCGGCAAGTGCAAGACCCGCTCTCACTTAAAGCTTACAACTTAGGATAGGACTTAAAACTCCTTCTCGCCTTGTGTCCGCGCTGCGCTATCGCATAAAATCCAATTTCTTCTTGTCCCAGGTCGCCGTTCCAAGGAGAGATATGTCTCACCGCATCGCGGCAAAAATCACCGGCGTCTCCGGCTACGTCCCGCCAAAAGTGATGAGCAACGCGGATTTCGAGAAAATCGTCGACACCAACGACGAGTGGATTCGCACGCGTACCGGCATCCGCGAACGCCACGTCGTGGAAAAGGGCAAGGCCAGCTCGCATCTGGCCACCGAAGCCGCAAAAGTGCTGCTGGCGCAAACCAGAACAAATCCTGGGGACATCGACCTCATCATCGTCGCCAGCGTCACGCCGGACATGCTTTTTCCGGCGACCGCTTGCCTGGTGCAGTGTCGCATCGGGGCGCAGCGCGCCTGGGGCTTCGACCTTTCCGCCGCGTGCTCCGGCTTTTCGTACGCGCTCACCGTTGGCGCGCAATTTGTCGGCGCGGGCACGCACAAGAAAGTGATGGTCATCGGCAGCGACACCATGACCACCATCCTCGATTACCAGGACCGTGCCACCTGCGTTTTGTTTGGTGACGGCGCGGGGGCCGTGCTGCTTGAGCCGGCCGCCGACCCGAACGAAGGCATCCTCGATTTCGAGCACGACGTGGACGGCTCGGGCGGCGAATTTCTGTACATGCCCGGCGGCGGTTCCTTGCATCCTTCGACAAAAGAAACCGTCGAGAAGCGCATGCACTACGTCCACCAGGAAGGCTCGCAAGTTTTTAAGTACGCGGTGCGGCGCATGGCCGATATGTCTGCGCACTTGCTCGAGCGCAACGGTTTCACCAAAGAAGACTTGGCTCTGCTCGTCCCGCACCAGGCCAATTTGCGCATCATCCGCGCGACCCAGGCGCGCCTCGGCGTGGACGATTCCAAAGTGATGGTCAACATCGACAAATACGGCAACACCACTGCCGCCACGATCCCGCTCGGGCTGTGCGACGCCGTTGCGCAAGGCCGCCTCCGCAAAGGCGACCTCGTTCTGATCGTCACCGTCGGCGCCGGCTACACCACCGGCGGCCTCCTCCTTCGCTGGGCCTACTAACGTCAAAACCCTTTTTGCGAGCCCTTCCCGAGAGCCACCGGCCCCAACTGTCAGTATTACGGTAGTACTCTCCACCATCAGGCCACGGCAAACACGGTCCGGAGTCTAACCAGAGGTAGAGAGGGCACCGTCTTTGCGCGTATCGAGCGTGGCATTAGCGGGACTCTATGAATCCGAGATTTGGTGTATTCGTGCTGGCGACCGCAGTCCTACACACGGAAGCGAAAAGCAAGAATCTAACAAGTTTCCGGGGACAACTTGAGGGCCATGCTCAAGAAGCCTTCCGCGACCGTCAAAGATCTGGTGGAATCCAGCAACAAGGGAAACGCAGGGGGAGTTGGACAGCGGGACCGCGCAATGAAACATCCCGGCTAATGAAACGGAAGAAATCGCTGTTGATATTTCGTTTCGCGTGGAAAGGCACACCGCCAGTGCAGCAGGCCTTCGACCGATGGCGAACTCTTTGCGCGAATCGGGGTCGATCTTGGCAGACGGCACGGCTTGGCTCATTTACACAATTTTCTTTATCCTTCCTCCCTGGCTCGTCTTCATTGTGCCCGGTTTCTGGTCAGGATTTGGCCGCGGGTCCGCCGCAGCCCGCCCGTCTGGTGCCGTCGAGCCTCCGGCAGTCGGAGAGCGGAGGGGTCGCACGGCCGCCAAAGGCCGTCGCTACTTCGAAGGGTTCAGGTCTGGTTGGTTACTCCGAGCCGCCGGAGCCGAACAGGCGCAACACCACCCCGGCGGAAGCCCAGTAATTGTTCTGGGTCGTGCCGCCAAAGGAGGTGCGGTAGTAGTCGAGATCGATCACGCGGACTTCCCAGTGTTTCCCGACGCGCATATCGATTCCGCCTCCGGCCTTATAAGAAAGGCAGTTATCCGAGGTTCGGTAGCCTCCGGCGCCGCTGACGGTGACGTCGAAGCGCGATCCGCCAACCAGGCCTTCCACAAAAGGCGTTATGTTCCAGCGGCTCACGCGGTGGTAGAAGTAGCGGCCGCCGAAATGGTTGCCGTACAAAACGTTCTTGACGCCGCCCGAGCTGACGAGACTGTAGCTGGCGTCGCCGACAATCTGGAGCCAGGGCTTCAGGTTGTAGGCACACGAGCCCATGCCGCCGCTCAGGTTGCTGGAAGTTCCGCCGCTGCCGACGCGGTCAAACGTGTAGCCGGAATAGAGTTCCACCAGGAAGCTGTGATAAACGCCGGGCAGAGGCCGTTCCCAGCTCGCGCGTACGCTGGCACTGCGCACTGGATCGGGTGCAGGTTGCGCCGCTTCAGGCTGCGAAGCCGTGGCAGGCGAAGCTGGGTCTGCAGCCGATGACGGAGCTGAATCTGCAGCGGAAGCAGGCACCGGGCTGGGGGCTGGTGCGGCTCCCGGAGCTGCGTCTGCGGCGCCCGAAGGAGGCGCAGGTGGCGCTGGTTGCGGCGGGTTCGGGAACAGAGACCCAGGTTGAGCCGGGCTGGGTGCTTGCGGCGGTGTTGACGACGAACTTGCGGCCGGCTGAGCCGGAGCGGGGTGCGCGGTAGCACCCTGAGCTTGTGAATCCGCTTGCGCAGGCGATGACGGTTGCGAAGGTGCCGGAGTTGCTGGCTGGGCGTTAGCCGCCGGAGCCGTGAAAGCAGAAGGCGACGACGACGGAGTCACCGGAGCCCGAGCAGGTTGCGCTGCGCCAGCCGCCGGCTCGGGCGATGAAACCGGGGAAACCGCGCTGGTCGAAGGCCAAGGTGCGGGCGCAGCCGGAGAAGGCTGCGGGGCCGCAGCAGGTGGCGGACTGTTTGCCGCTGAAGAATGCGCCCTTCGGGACGTCCAGTCGGACGGTGTCACCGGTGGCATGGGCGGCGTTGGGAACAACGGCCCAGCTTGGGCTGCGGGCTTCTCCGGTGCGGACGTGGTCGCCGGAGGAGAATCGATCTTGGGGGCCGCATTCCGTTGTGCTGCCGAGGCCATTGCTGGGGCATTGGTTGAAGCCGCAGGCGCTGAGCTCGCAGGAACTCGCGCGGCGGCCTGCGAAGCGTTGGCGCCGCCACGGTCCGGGGTGATCAGGTTCGAGTAGATATAGCCGATCTTGCCGTCCTTGGTTTCGACGCGCGAGAAGACAAAGCCATAGACCAAAATCGAGAAGCGCTCCCCGCACACGACGGTGCCAAGAGCGTCCGGTGTTTGCCGGGCTTTGCTGAACAGTTGCGCGCCCTCCGGATGGTTCGCGCACTCAAGGTACCCCAAGTCGTCCGCCCAAGCGGGGGAGGCCGCCAGAAAGCAGGCCGTGAGTAGAGTGAACAAACGTATGCGAGACATCGCCGCCTCCGTCGGCTCAGGACAAGCCGAGCCTTGCCATCCATTTTGCGGGCGAAAAGCACCGCGTGAAACGGTCCGAAAGGACAGGGATTCCAAAAAAAACACCTGTCCGGGAGACGGGCTGCCTCAGGCGCGGGGTGAGTTTCATCGGTTTCCGCATGGTGCACGGGGAAAGGGACGGGCAGGGATGCCTGTTTTGCAGTCTTCGGCTTGGCTAGGAGTTGGCCAGGTGTTTCAGGACATCGGCGGCGTGGCCCTTGGCTTTGACGACAGGCCAGACCGCTAGAATTTTGCCAGTTTCGCCGATGAGGAACGAGCTTCGCACGATGCCCAGGAACTTGCGTCCCATGAACTGCTTTTCCTGCCACGCGCCGTAGGCTTCGATGGTCTGGTGGCTGGGATCGCTGAGTAAAGGAAAATTGAATCTATATTTGGCCTTGAACAAGGCTTGCGCTTTGACGGAATCGGCGCTCATGCCCAGGACGGCCACTTTGAGCTTTTCGAACTTCTTTTTTGCGTCGCGAAACTCGGACGCCTCGATGATTCAACCGGAAGTGTTGGCTTTGGGGAAGAAGAAAAGCAGAACGCGCTTCCGCTTGAAGTCTTTGAGCGAGACCGTTTTGTTTTCGTCCGATTGCAGGCGGAACGCAGGTGCCTTGTCGCCGGGCTTGAGCATGGATCCCCCGGAGACATTTTAACAGGGCGGGCATATTGGGGCATGAAGTGACGCCTTGACGGAGGGGAAAGGCGGCCTCGCGCCGCCCTTGGTCTGCGCCTAGGGCCAACCGCGCACCAAAAGGATCAGGAGAGGAGTTTGCGGAGGACCTCGTTGACGGATTGAGGGTTGGCCTGGCCGCGCGTGGCGCGCATCACCTGGCCGACAAAAAATTTGAAGACGCCTTCGTTGCCGGATTTGTATTTGGCCACGTTGTCCGGATTCTTGGAGATGACCTCGCGGGCGGCGGCTTCGATTGCAGAATCACTGACTTGGGCGCCGAGGCCTTCGGCCGAGACAATGTCGGCGGCGGAGCGGCCGGATTCGACCATGGTCGAGAAAACTTTTTTCCCGACGGCGGCTGTGATTTTTCCGGATTCCACGAGTTCGATGAGTTCGGCGAGCGACTTCGCACTGACCGGGCTTGCGTCGATTTCCTTGCCGGAATCGTTCAGGCGGCGAAGAAGTTCGGTTTGCATCCAGTTGGCCGCGGCTTTGCCAAGAGCGCCAGCTTTCACGACAGCCTCGAAATAGTCGGCCAGCGCCTTGGTTGCCGTGAGAACTCCGGCATCGTAGGGCGTGATGCCGTAGGAGGCGACAAAGCGGGCGCGCCTGGCTTCGGGTAGTTCGGGGAGCTGGCGACGAACCTCGTCCCTCCAGGCCGGGCTGACGTCCACCGGAAGAAGATCGGGCTCGGGGAAATAGCGGTAATCGTGGGCCTTTTCCTTTGAACGCATGCCAACGGTGCGGCCTTCGGCTTGATGCCAGAGGCGGGTCTCCTGGGCCAGGCGGCCGCCGGATTCGAGCACACCGATGTGGCGCTCGATTTCGTATTCGAGCGCTTTTTGCAGGAAACGGAAGGAGTTGAGATTTTTGACTTCGACTTTGGTCCCGAATTTGCCAGAGCCACGCCGGCGCACGCTGACATTGGCGTCGCAGCGGAGCGAGCCTTCCTCCATATTGCAGTCGCTGACGCCGGTGTAGAGCATGATCTGGCGGAGCGCGGTGAGATAGGCGTGGGCCTCCTCGGAAGAGCGGATGTCCGGCTCGGAAACAATTTCGACGAGCGGCGTGCCGCAGCGGTTGTAGTCGATATAGGCCTTGGTCGCTGACTGGGAAAAGCCTTCGTGAAGGTTTTTCGCGGCGTCTTCTTCGAGATGGAGACGCGTGATGCCGATGCGCTCTGTGGCGCCGGCGACTTCGATGTCGAGCCAGCCGCCAGTCGCGACCGGGAGTTCGTATTGGGAGATTTGGTAGCCCTTGGGAAGGTCGGGATAGAAATAGTTTTTGCGGGCGAAGCGCGAACGCTGGTGCACGGTGCAATTCAGGGCGACCGCGGCGCGCATGGCCATTTCGACCGCGCGTTTGTTCAGGACGGGAAGCGTGCCGGGGAGACCGAGGCACACCGGACAGACGTTCGAGTTTGGCGGATCGACGAAACGCGTCGAGCAGCCGCAGAAGATTTTGGTTTTGGTGAGAAGTTGTACGTGGACTTCGAGGCCGATGACCGGCTCGTATTTCGCCAGGATTTCCGGCGTCACGGACGCTTCGTCGGGAACCGATTTCGGCATAAAGAGAGACACATTATAGCATCAGCGGGCGGGGTCGTTCGGCTACGCCGAGGAAACACAAGTCCGCCGCCACCACGCGCGCCCAGAACGGCTGAAAAGTTGGCGAGTCCATGCGCTGATCGCGTTGCGGGCGCTCATGGCGAGATTCGAAGGCAACTCGTTGCGGCTGAACCAGCGGACCTCGCGGTTTTACCCGGCTCCCGGTTCGTAGCTTGGCCAGACAAGAGTTGTCCCAGGTACGCCGGAGAGTGACGCAGAGCAAGACGCGCAGAGAGATTCTGACGCCGACCTCTTCACGGGCTTCGCGGATGGCGCGCTGCTCGAGAGTTTCAAGGAAGTCGACCTTGCCGCCGAGGATGCTCCGGCAGCCAGCTTCCCGAGGCAACTTGCCTAGGGTCAAGGAGCCCCAGGCCCTGGTTGTCGGTCAGCAGAAGGCCGACGCCAACTCTCGGATGTGCAGCCTCCGGCGCGGGAGCAGTCACCGGGCCGCGGCTGGAGCAGGCTCCCGGAAAACGGGAACGAAACGCTCGGCAACGGCAAAGGCCCCGAAGAACAACAAAGCATAAAGGGCATCGCCGGTGACCGTATTCCGGAACAGGGCAAGGCCAGCAAGGTAACAGGCAGCGAGGCCAGAAGCAGTTTTTGGATAGGAATTCAGGAGCCACCAGACGGCGAAATTGGTCACCAGGAAAAACTGCAGGGAACCGAGAACAGTGGCCCCCGCGATTCGAAGAAAAGCGCGACGGTTTTCTAGCGAGCGGCCGATGAGGACGCTGAGAAGAAAACTGGCGTAGACCATGACCATAAGCCCGGGCTTGTAAAAGCCGACAAACAGATCGCCGGCCAAAAGCGCAAGCACCGGAAAAGCAAAGGCCAGGCGGCGATCCTTGATCACTGCGCCAGAGAATAGAGCCATCGCGCCGACGGGCGTGAAATTCCACGGGTGCGGCGCGATGCGGAGAGCGGCCGCAACGGCAAGGATGGCCAAGGCGAGAAGCAGACGACAGACCAGATTTTCCTTCTGCGAGAATTCAGCGTTCATTTTTGACTCCTTGCTCATCAGGAAGTAAATCGCAAAAAACAAAACCGTCGCGGTGGACGATCTCGCCGGTTCGAACCGAGACGGGCCGCCGGAAAACAGGACCATCGCAAACAAAAGTGTGAAATTCGCCGTTTTCGCCGCAGGGGTCCGCGTTTCCTGGAAGATCGCGGAAAAAAGAATCGTCGAGTTCGCGTCCGGCAAAGCTGCGATCGAGAACCTTGGGATCAATGCAAACGGCGATGGCGCGGAAACGGCGCGCTTGAAAGAAGCGGATGAGTTCGTGCGTGTCTCGCTTCCAGATGGGAAACAGAGCGCTCATTCCGATGCGCGCAAGATTTTTTTCGCGATAGGCGCGCAGGTCTTCGAGGAAAATGTCGCCAAAGGCAATCTTGCGAACGCCCTGATCGTAGAAACTGCGCAAGGCTTGCCCCATGCGCGCTTCATAAACGGAATTCGCGCACTGAGGAGGGATGCGCACTTCGTCGAGAGGCAAGCCGATGGATGCGGCTTGGAGCTCGAGAAGCTCGCGGCGAACGCCGTGCATGCTGATGCGTTCGTAGCCCTCGGTGACGGTCGTGAGGAGGGCTGTGACGTGGAATTGCTGCTGCTCGAGCAGCGCGTGAAGCGCCATGGCGCTGTCTTTGCCGCCGCTCCAGCAGAAGAGGATGGGTTCGCGTATGGTCATAAGAGATTTCAGTGATAAGTTCTAGGCCGCAAGTAAGACGGAGCCTTGCGAAATCTACGTGGTCAGCTTGGTTCCCGCGCGTTTGCTCCGGCAGTAACGGCGATGGCCGTGTCCTGAGGAAAACCCGCTCTTTAAACAGACTCTCGACCCTGTGGCCGGAGGTGGGCGCAGCATTGCCCGCCACCGGCGGGCTGGATCCCCACAAGAAACCAGGACTGCTTCGAGAAAGCTCACGGCTGTTCGTTGCGGCCTCCGATCCGATATTTCAGGCCGAGGCGGTAATCCCGGCCAAGGGCGGGAAAGCCGATGGCGTCTTGATATTGCTTGTCTAAGAGATTACTGACACGGGCGTAAAAGAAAAGGCCTTTTCCGACGTCGTAGCTGGTGGCCATGTCAAAGCGCGCGTAGCCAGGATTGCGGGTGATGCCGAGGCCGTCGAAGTCGCTGTCGGTGCGCACGCCGGTGAAGTAGCCCGCAAAGTTGAGATTCACGCGACGGAAGTTGAGGTTGAGCCAGGCATTGCCGGAATTTACCGGCCGGCGAATCAAATGGTTGCCCGGCTGCTCGACCGGGGGCGCACTCGGGATGGTCTGGAGTACGCGCGAGTCATCATAGGAATAGTTGCCCTTGATGGTGAGCCAGCCGAGGAGGTGCGCCTCGCCGGAGGAGTTGAAGCCGCGAGCGCGGGCAGCATCGGTGTTGAAGTACAACATTTCGTTTCCGCCGAAACACATGGGATTGGGCGGGCCGACCAGTTGATTGATCAGGTTGTGAAACTCGTTGTCGAAAAAGCCGATGGAGAGGCGGACGCGATTGCTGCTGAGAAACTGATCGAGGCCGACGTTGAGCGTGCGGCTCTGCTCGGGGTGCAAAGCGGGATTGCCTGGATTGCAGGGATCCTGGCTGAAGGACTCGAACATGGTCGGCTCCTCAATGCCCTGGCCATAGGAAACCTTGAAGCGGGTATCCGACCAGAAACCACTAGAGTAGCGAAGAGCGTAGACCCCGCCAACGCGGGGAACGACGCGCGTGCCAAAGCTCGCATTGTCCTCGGCGCGCGCGCCCGCGCTGAGCGTGAGGCGAGGAACGGGAAACCAGCGAGCATCGAGGAAACCAGCCTGATTGTTGCGGCGCGCATGGAGGCCGCTCAGGTTGTTGGGATCGCCGTTCTCGACTTCATACTGATAACCCGCAGTGACCGCGCCGCGATGGAAGGAATAAGTCGATTGCGCGAGGAATCCCGCGCGATTGAATTGAGTAGTTTCGAAAAAGCTGAAATCCGGAAAGCCGGCGGTATCGAGGAACCGCGCTTCCATGCCGGAGACGCGATGGGCCCAATGGGCACCTGTTTTGAAGTTCCAGCTTAGATTGCCGGAGAGCTGGCGTAGATCGTCGTAGGCCGTCGAATCGGTGAAGGCCGGGCCGAGCAGGGTCTGGCCGGGAGTGCCCGCGAAGCTGGCGTCGCTGCGAACGGTGAGGCGAAGCTGGTTCGAATCGGAAAAGCTGTAGCCGAAATTGCCGGCGAAGCCCCGATTGATAAAAGGATCATTCACGCCCTGGCCGTCGGTATGGAAGTAGGAGCCGGCGGCGGAGTAATCGAATTTGCCAAGCAGGCCGCTGAATTGGCCGCCGCCGCGAGCGGAGGAGAAAGCGCCGCCTTCGGCGAACAGGTCGAGTTCAGGAATTCGCGTGGAGCCCCGGCGGCTGATGATTTGAATGACTCCGGACATGGCGTCCGACCCGTAAAGCGCGCTTTCGGCGCCGTGCACGATTTCAACTTTGTCGACGTTGTCGAGAGCGAGGTTGGAGAAATTCATGTCGCCGCCGGGAAGATTCACGGGAGTTCCATCGATAAGCACTTTGGTGAAAGCGGAGTCGCCGCCATCAATAAAGATGGTGGAAAGGCCGCCGATCGGGCCGGTGCGCGCAAGGCTGATGCCCGTTTGCGTGGACAGAAGATCGGGAAGGAAGACGGCCTGGCGCTGCTCGATTTCCTGCGCGCCGATGATGTCAACCGGGGCCGGCGAGTGAGCAAGCTCGGTCGGCTGCGTGTTAGCGGTGACAACTACGTTGGCAGAAAGAGGCGCAAGGCCGAGGCGAAGACTGAGGACATGGGGTTCCCCGGGGGCGAGGTCGACGACCATCTCGCGCGAAGCAAAGGATGAGCGCGTGAATCGCACACGATAGCGGCCGGCGGGCAAGTCCAAGGAGTATTCGCCCGCAGCGGAGGATTTGGCCGACCAAGTTTGGGAACTCGGGGAACCATCCCTGCGCGCCTGCACCTGAACGTCAGCGATGCCGCCACCGTTCGCATCGGTGAGGGTGCCGGAAAGGTGGGCGAACTCGGAATTATTTTGTGACTGCAAGGAGATGCCGGTGCCGAGAACTGCAAGAGAGAGAAAAGCAGAACGAAGAAGAACAGTTTTCATGTTGTCCCCCACTCCCTCACGCGCGGGAGTTTGAAGGTTGTCCTGAGCGCGGAAAGAACGCACAGGCTGCAGACTTCGCCGGTCTCCTGGCTTGGCGGTGTGCATGGCTCACAGCCTTCCCGCGGCGGCGCCCTTGTTGTTCTTGAGTCGCGACTTCTAACGGGTCGCGACGACGAGCGTTTTGCCGCAGTGGCCTGCGAACCTCTTCAAGTGCAACCCTTGCCGGGTTGCCTTGCAAGCACACTCGACATCCTCAAGTGCGACCCCTGGCCGGGTCGCGGGGATGTGAGCGGCTTCCGCCTTACAGTCGCGCGGCGGCGACGGATTGTTTCGCTGCGACTCCGACAAAAACCGGAGCCAACGAACCGTCTTCCCGAGCACGAAGTCTGCGGTGAATGTAATCCGCGGAACGAGCCGCAGGGTTGGGGTAAACGAGAAAAACAGCAAGTGACTAAGAGTCGGACAAAATCGTCACACGCGGCCGCCCGTGGCCGCGCATCTCCACTTTCAGGGGAACCTGGAAAACCTGTTCGAGCAATTCGCGCTGATAGATGGCGGCCGGAGGGCCAACGCGCAAGCAACGGCCGCGGTGCATCAGAAGGATCTGGTCGGCATATTCGGCGGCGAGATTCAATTCGTGGGTTACCACGATTACGGTGTAGCGGCTGTGCGCACAAAGGCGGCGAAGGGCATCCAGGAGGCCGACCTGCGAGGCGATGTCGAGGTGCAGGGTGGGCTCGTCGAGCAGCAAAAGCAGAGGCCGCTGCGCGAGGGCGCGAGCGAGGACCACGCGCTGCTTTTCTCCGCCGGAGAGCTGGTCCATCCAGCGATCACTGAGCTCGGCGGCGCCGACTTGCAGGAGGGCATTTTGCGCTATGAGGATGTCGTCGTGGGACTCGAAACGGAGTGAACGGCCGTGGGCGTGCCGGCCCTGGAGGACAAATTGCCAAACACGCGCGGGAAAGAGTAGGCGGCTCTCCTGCTGGACCATGGCGATGCGTTGCGCGCGAGTGCGCGGGCTGAGGGAATGGATGACAAATCCGTTAAGAAGAACGCGGCCGGAGAGCGGGGAAAGAACGCCGGCAATCAATTGGAGAAGCGTGGATTTGCCGCTGGCGTTAGGGCCTAGAATAGCAACGATTTCACCGGGCCGAGCTTGGAAGCTGGTGGCCTCGAGGGTAAAGAGCGGAGCTTGCGTGGGATTGGCGGAGTAGGCATAGCTGACCTGCTCGACGGCAAGGCGAATTTCGGTGCCCAAACGGGCCGATTCGGGAGGCGTGCGAGGGGCGGCTGAACCGCGGCTGGGGCTCATGCGAGCCTCCGCCGGAGGAGGTAGATGAAAAGTGGCGCGCCGACAACGGCAGTCACTGCGCCGACCGGAAGCTCGTTAGGAGCGACGACAAGGCGCGCCAGGGTGTCGGCGACAACCACGGCAATGGCGCCTCCGAGCGCCGAGGTAGGGAGTAAAGTGCGGTGGTCGGAGCCGAACATCAGGCGCATCACGTGAGGAACGAAGAGGCCGACGTAACCGACGGCGCCGCTGACGGAAACAGCGAGGCCGGTGAGAAGAGAAGCGGCGAGATAAACCAGGAAGCGCACGTGTCGAACGTCCACGCCGAGATGCATGGCCTCTTTTTCTCCCGCGAGAAGAATATTCAAATCATTGGCGGTCGAGTAGATCACGCCGATGGCAATGAAAAAGCCGGCGGCGAGAAACCAGTAGATGCTTTTCTGAAAGGAAGTAGAAAGATTGCCCATCAGCCAGAAGACCATGCCGCGGGTGTTGCTGCTGTTCACCAGGCTCATCAAGAACACAATGACCGCGGAAAGAAAAGAGGCAGTGATGACGCCACCGAGGAGAAGCGTGTTGCTGTCAATCTGGCCCTGCCGGCGGCCGAGAAAATAAACGGCCGTGATCGTCACGGCGGCACCGAGGAACGCACACAAAGGCGTAAGCAATGCACCGAACGCGGGAGGAAGCACCAAGTGAGGTTCTGCGATGAGCGAGAGGATGGCGCCAAGGGCCGCGCCGCTCGAGACTCCCAGAACGTAAGGATCGGCGAGGGGGTTGCGCAAGAGCGCCTGGAAGCTGGTGCCCGCAACGGAGAGAGATGCTCCGACAATGATGCCGAGGATGATGCGCGGCAAGCGGATGTTCTGGATGATCAGGCCGTAATCGCTCGAGATTTGGCTGCTCTGACCGAGGATGACGCGGAGCAAATCACGGCCGAGAGCGTAGAGCGAAACGGGCACGGCGCCGAACTTCAACGCCACGACGACGACAAAAAACAAAATCACCAAAAGGAAGAAGCACTGAAACAGGAGTTTGCGGAAAGTCAGCGGCCGCATGCCCAGCCTCCGGTCGATCCGAGATGGGCGCGAAGTCGCTGGTGGACACGGGAAGCGAGCAGGAAGGCCATCGGGTCAGAGGCCGGATTCGACTTCTCGCGTTCTTTCTCGGGGTCATCGGACTTTTCTCTGAAGGCTTGCGGATGCAACTGGCGGGCCAGGTCTTCGATGGCGGAAATGATGCGCGGCGCGGGACGGTTTACCGCGTCACCGACCACCGCGTAGCGGTGATTGCGAACGGCACCGAGAATCTTCCACCCAGGGAGCCTTGCGAGCCTGGCCATCTCGCGGGAGGCGTCTCCGGAATGCGACTCGGCAAATACCAAAAAATCCGGTTGCAAACGAGCGACCTCTTCGAGGCTCACTTGGGGCCAATCCTGAGACGAAGCAACAATCGAAACGGCACCCGCATGGCGAAGAGCGTCGGCGAGAAAAGTGTTTTTGCCGGTGGAAATGAGGGGCTGCGTCCAAACCACAAAGAGAACGTGTTTGGGAGGCAGGCCGCCAAGGCGTTGCTCGAGGTCGTCAACACCATGCTGCATGGCCTCGGCAACCGAGGCGCCGGCTTCCGGGACACCGAGCACATCGGCCAATGTCTTTACCGAAGACAGGATATCCGCGATGGTGTGAGGGTCGGTCGCGTAGGAGGAGATTCCCAGTCTGTCGAGAGATTGCGTCGTTTCGAGGCGATTGAACGATTTGGTGACGAGAACGAGATCGGGATGTAGCGAAGCAATCACCTCCAGGCTAGGATCGATGCCGCCGCCGACCTTGGTCTTTTTCTTCGCCTCGGGAGGGTAGTCGCAATAGTCGGTGTCACCCACGAGGCGATCCTCGAGCCCGAGCGCATAGATGGTTTCCGTTAGGCTGGGCGCCAGGGAAACGATGCGCCGAACCGGCTGCGGGATTCTAACGCTGCGGCCCGTTTCATCGCTGACCTCGCGAAAAGCGGGAGGCTCGGTAGGAGAAGCGAGGGCGGCGCTTTGCGCGCGCGATGGGGCGGCAGCGCAGGAAAAAACGACCAGGGTTGCGCAAGCCAGGACAGCAAGACGCGACGGCGGCAATTTTCTCAAACAGTTCCCCACGATTCTGGCGAGAATTTTCCCCAAAAACGAAAAAGCCCCGCGAGACTCTAGGGGGCTTCCGCCTTCGCCCTTTCTCGCGAAGAGCGCGGGCCGCTGCGCCAAGGGAGGGTGGCCTGGCTTACGGCTGCTTCAAGCCGATCACAGTGGCGGGACCGCGGCCGATTCGCACGGCCTTCCCCGCTTCCCCGGCTGCCAATTGAAAATTCAGTGTAAGCCGCGGGTGAGGGAGTGTCAATGCAGGTGTTTGCAGCCGGCTACACCAGAAAGCGAGAGAGCTTCAGCGATTCTTCCAATTGGGTTTGCGCTTTTCGACCAGCGCTCGCAAACCTTCCTGAGAATCTTCGAGGCGGTAGAGTTCGTTGAGGAAGATATTCATGGAGTGCTTGAGGCCGTCGCGCAGCGACATTCCCATGCCGCCGAGGATGGCCTTTTTCGCCATGGTGAGCACCGGCCCGGAGTGGCTGTTGATGCGATTCACGAGATCGGCAACAGTTTTTTCAAGTTGTGTTTCGGGGACGAGGCGATTGACCATGCCCAACTCCAGGGCGCGTTCGGCGGTCACGGGTTCGCCGGTGAGGACAAGCTCAAGCGCGATTTTAGGCCCGACCAGAAAAGGAAGGATGGTGGAGGCAAGCGGCGGAAAGACGCCGATGCTGATTTCCGGTTGAGCAAAGCGCGCTTTGGGAGTAGCAATAACGAGGTCTCCGAAAGCCGCGAGCTCCGCGCCGCCACCGATGGCCGGACCGTTCACGACGCAGATGACCGGCTTGCCGAGTTCGAGCATGCCGGCGAAAGTGGCGTGGAAGGCGTCGAGCATTTGGAAGACACGCTGGGACGTATATTCGCCGACGTCGATGCCGCCACAAAAGACTTTGCAGGCGGAATCGAGAACAATCAGCTTGATGTCGTCGCGCTCACCGGCGTAGCCGATGCCGTCGGCCATTTCCCGAAGCATGGCCTCGTTGAGAAGATTGTGCTCGGGGCGGTTGAGGGTCATACGGACGACGCCGCCGTCCGAACGCAGCTTCACGAATTTGAATTCTTCGGGCGTCCGCTTCGCGAGTGTAGAGAATTCTTGGTTGACCGGCTCGATCATTTACACACTCCTCGGGGGGGACCCTTTGCCCTTGGCGAAACGAAACGGGCGGTGCAAACACCAAATTCCATGCTAGCACGGCATAATCGAAGGGCCCGTATGAACGAAAAGGGCGGTGCGCAAAGAGTTCCAGTTGAAGAAAATCGGGAGGGGACGGAGATTCACGGTATGAAAAAACGGAACGCGCTTTCAAAACCGGGGAAGGCTGTGGCGGTTCAAATCGCGGAGCCGCTCGATGCGGAACGATTCCCGGCGCCGTCTTCCTGGGAACGAGCCGTGCCGCTGCGCTTCGACGCCGACTGGCAAGGGAAAAATGCGGACGCTCAGCGCGAGACCGAAGTGCGATTGTTGTGGACGACCGAGACTCTGTTTTTGCGGTTTCGGGCGAAATACCGGACCATCACGGTTTTCCCAGATGCCGAGCGGAACGGGAGAAGGGAGCAGCTTTGGGATCGCGATGTGGCCGAAGTGTTTCTGCAGCCGGATGCTTCGCGTCTCCGCCGATACAAAGAGTTTGAGGTGAGCCCCAACGGCTTCTGGATTGATCTCGACATCGCACCCGGCGAAAAACATGACCTGAAGAGCGGATTGCGCCGGCGCGTGGTCCGCAATGAAGCACCGAAGATATGGATCGCGGAGCTGGCCATACCCGTGCAGTGCCTGGTGGCACGCTTTGATCCCGCCGCGACGTGGCGGGTGAATTTCTACCGCGTCGAAGGACGGGAGGAACCGCGATTTTATTCGGCGTGGCGACCCACGGGCACGGGTGCGCCGAATTTCCATGTGCCGGAGGCTTTCGGGGAGTTGCTCTTCACCAGGGACGAGAGACAACGAAAGTAGCGGAACGCTTGCGCCTACCCGGGATTTGTACGGACCCTGGTGCGCCGCGCCGTTTTTGCCTATGCTCTTGCCGTGAAAACGTTCTCCCTCTCTTCTCAAGATCCTTTCCAGGAGAAACATTTCCTTCAAAGCTTTCTGTTTACGCTTGCTTGTCTATTGAGCTGGGTCGGCCCCGCGCGTGGCGCACCACCTCAACAAAACTCTCTCGACTCAACGGTAAGGGTAACGAAGATCGAGCCACCGAATTGGTGGCTAGGATTCACGCCGGAAGTGATGCTTCTGCTTTCCGGGCAGGACCTCGAGGCAACGCATGTGTCGTGCAATCTGCCGACGCTACGCGTTTCGCGCACACAGGCCACGGCGGGAGGGAAGTATCTCTTTGTTTGGCTGAAGATCGGCGCGGACACGAAGCCGGGAACGGTGGTTTGCCGGATTGCGGCGCCGAAGGGCAGGACTTCATTTGAGCTGCCGCTCGAAGCGCGTGCGCCGACGCTCAGAAGGTTTCAAGGGCTGTCGGCGGATGATGTCATTTACCTGATCATGCCGGACCGCTTCGCCAACGGCGATCCTACGAACGACGAGCCGGCGGACGCACCGGGATCGCACGATCGCACAAAACCGCGCGCGTATCACGGCGGTGACTTGCACGGAATTCAGAATCATTTGGGCTACCTGAAGGACCTTGGCGTAACGACTTTGTGGCTCACGCCGGTGGTGAAGAACGGCGCAGCGCAGGATTATCACGGGTACGGCGCTGTGGATCTGTATGCCATCGACCCGCACTTGGGTTCGTTGAAGGATTATCAGGACCTGGTCGTGGCAGCGCACAAAGAGAAAATGAAGATTTTCTTCGATGCCGTCCCAAACCACGTCGGGCCGCTCCATCCGTGGGTGGCAAGCCCGCCGCTGCCGGATTGGTTCCACGGCACGAAGCAGCATCACCTGGATTCGTCTTCGCCCCTGAAGGAAACCTTTTACGGCAAGCCGGACGGACAGGCACGGACCAGTGATAGGTTCGAATCTCTGATTGATCCTCACGCGCCCGCATGGATGAAACGAAATCTTACGGAAGGATGGTTCTTCGGGATCCTGCCGGACATGAACACCGAGAATCCCGTGGTTGCGGAATACCTCCTCGAGAATAGCTGGTGGTGGGCGGAAATTTCCGGGCTGGACGGCTACCGCGTGGATACCTTCCCGTACGTGGGCCGGAAATTTTGGGCTTATTGGCACGCGGGACTGCGACGCTTTTATCCGAATTTGACGACCATCGGCGAAGTGTTTCATCCCGACCCAACCGTGACTTCGTTTTTTGTTGGCGGAGCGCGCCGCTACGACGGAGTTGACAGCGGGCTCACGACGGTTTTTGACTTCCCCATGTTCTTCACGTTGCGGGACGTGCTCTTGCAGAATGCGCCGGTCGGCCGCATTGCGGACGTGCTACGACACGATGCTCCATATCCGCGCCCCGACTTGCTGGTGCCGTTTTTTGCGAATCATGATGTGCGGCGGTTTGCCAGCGCGGAGGGCAGTTCTCCCGCGAAGTTGAAGTTGGCCTTCGCTTTGACGCTGACCTTGCGTGGCATTCCGGAACTGTACTACGGCGACGAAATTGGCATGCCGGGAGGCGGCGATCCCGATAACCGGCGCGATTTTCCCGGAGGATGGACCGAGGACACGAACAACGCGTTCACAGAAGCCGGACGAACTCGCGAACAGCAGGAGATTTTCTCGTACGTGCGGGAATTGTTGCGAATTCGCCGCGAGCATGAGGCGCTTCGCGGCGGACAGCTGTGGCATCTCGCCGCGGATGAGAGCTCCTATGTTTTTCTGCGCGCGTCGACGGAAGAGCGCCTGGTAGTGGCTTTCAACAATGCCGACCAGACGAGGGATTTGAACATTCCTTTGCAAGGAACACCTGTCGAGGATGCGGAGTCTATCTCGCTGCTGTGTGGCGGAGCGAAAGGGGCATTGGCGGCAGGCGAGTTACGCCTCTCCGTGCCAGCCGAATCCATTTCGATTTTTTCTGTGAATTGAGCAGACCGCCCTAACAATCAAAAGGCGAGGCGGACGCTCCAGTTCTTTAAGGCGTCCGGCACGGTGAGCGTGACGGTGTGCGTTTGGCTGTCGAAGCGCCAATCCCGGGTGACGCGCTCACCGATGCGAACCTCTTTTGGGGCATCGACAGCGCCATAGACCGTCAATGCCGTGCTGTTCCACCAGGGCTTATAGGCATTCCTTTCGATGCCGCTGGTAATCGTAAGGGCAGAGGGTGAAGCCGCGCAGGAGTAGCGGATGCGCAGGATTTCGCCTTTCTGGTACGCGAAGGTGTGGCCGTCATCTTCATAGAGCGAACCACTACAGTCTTCTCCGGGATAAACGCGCAACTCCAGAGGACCGGCCGGAGTTTCGCCGGTGTTCTGAACCACCGGCTGCATGGGAAGAATGGCCCCCGCTCGAACATAGAGGGGCATTTCAGGCAAGCGGGGACGCAACTGGATTCTCTCGCTCGGTTCATGCCTCGCGCCGCTCCAAAAGTCGTACCAACCGCCGGGCGGAAGCGCAATGTCTTCCGCATCCAGCATTTCTGTAGTCACCGGAGCGACAAACAAATCTCGGCCAAAAAGAAAATCGCGATCGTCACCATAGAATTCAGTTGCCTGCGGGTACTCGAGAAAAAGCGGGCGCATCAAAGGAATGCCTGTCCGCGCGGTTTCTTCGATGGCCGTATAGAGGTACGGCATCAGACGATAGCGCAGCTCAATATATTTCTTGCGAATGGCTTCGTGCTCCGGGCCGTGAACCCAGGGTTCCTGATCCGCGGTGCCCTTGGCGGTGTGATCGCGGTAGATAGGATTGAGCGCGCCGACTTCGAACCAGCGCGTCAACAAATCGGCAGGAGGAGAGCCGGCGAAGCCGCCGATGTCGTCACCGACCAAGGGCATTCCGGAGATTCCCATGCTCACGAGCATTGGCGTGCTCATCGTCAAGTGGTTCCAAGTGCTGCTGTTGTCGCCGGTCCAGGTGGCGGCATAGCGCTGGGCGCCGGGATAGGCCGCGCGAGTGAGAACGAAGGGGCGCTCCCCGGCTTGTAGTTTCAGCAAGCCCTCGTAGGTAGCGCGAGCGTTTTCCATGCCGTAAATGTTATGTGCGGCGCGATGGTCAACGGTAGTGCCGTCATCAAGGCGGTGGACGGTGTCGAGCGGCATGGTCTTGTCCGCGCGGAGAAAGACCGACGGCTCATTCATGTCGTTCCAGAATCCGGCGACGCCCATGGCGACAAAATCCTTGTAAAGGCTGCCCCACCAATTGCGCGCGCGGGTCAAAGTGAAATCCGGGAAGACACTGTCGCCGGGCCATACTTTGCCGACGAAAACGGACCCATCGGGGTTTTTCACGAAGACGTCGTTCCTCATGCCGGTATCGTACGGCGCGTAGCCATGGTTTGGGTCTTTCTTGATGTGCAGGTCGGTGATGACAATGGTGTGAAAACCCTGAGCGCGAAAATCGGAGATCATCTTTTCGAACGTGGGGAAGTACTCGCGATTGATGGTGAAGGGCGCATAGTCCTGCTGGTAATCGATGTCGAGGTAGATGACGTCAGCGGGAATTTTCTTTTCACGAAAAGTCTTGACAATCTCGCGGATGCGGGACTCGGGATAATAGCTGTAGCGGCATTGCTGGTAGCCGAGCGACCATAACGGCGGCAAGGGTGTGTGTCCGGTCAGCGCGGTGTATTCTTCCACGACTTTTTTGGGCTCGGGGCCGGCCATGAAGTAATAGTTCAACTCGCCGCCTTCGGCGCCAAAGGAAAAGTAGTCGCGTCCTTGCTTGCCAAAATCGAAAGAGCTTCGATACGGATTGTCGAAAAAAACGCCGTAAGCGGCGCCCTTGCGCAATCCGATGAAGAAAGGGATGGTCTTGTAGAGCGGGTCGGAGGATTCCTGCCAGCCAAATTCGTCGGTGTTCCAGTTGCTGAAGGTGCGGTTGCGGCGGTTCATCGGCCCGGCCTTGTCACCCAGAGCGTAGTAATTTTCATCGGCAGGCATTTGCTTCCAGACATGCACTTGCGGACCGTTCCAGGCCATGGGCAAGCCAGGCTCATCGGCGAGCAAAACTTTTCCGGAGAGGTCAGAAAAGGTAACCAGCAAGGGCGATTTGGTGACTAGCACACTGACGGCGCCAGCCGTCATCTTTACCTCATTCTGTCCATCGTGGATCTGGACAGGGCTGCCTATGGAGTTCACCGGCGTCTCGGCCAGGGCCCACGAGATATCCTTTGGAAAGTGTCCGTTGGGAGCGACTCGCACACGAATAATGCCGTTCGAAACCTGGGCAATTCGAACCTTGGCCTCGCCGGCCGTCAGCTCGGCGCCATCCTGGAGGCCCTCCTTAAATACCTCGACGCGCTCTACTTTGCCGAGGTGGTGCCAGCCCTGAGCAAACAGACCCACGCTTGCTATACGGCAGAGCAACAGCCCCGTTGCCAGGCATCGAACCAGCGCTCTCATGTCCATCCTCGTTGTGTCAGGCGGCAAGCCATTGCTCGAAAAACGCAGACGCTTTCGCCCCTTCCATCCGCCGCCTTATGGCATCCATGACTCGACAGCGGACAGAACCACTGCGCTCATAGAAACCAAGCCAATAAGGCAGGTGGAGCTCGCAGGGGACTCGGGTGATCTCTATCCGCGGATCACGCAACTTGAAGAACCCCTGCTGGAAGATCACACGCAAGACTTTGTCGCGCAGCAGCCCCGCCGCGCGCTCCTCGCTCAACGCCGCCCCGAGCAGATTGCGGCTAGGGCGAGTCAGGAGTTCCCCCTCGCCCGGGATTTGCGGGAATTCGAACAAGTCCAAAGAGCCGTCCACGGCATCCATGGCCAACAGACGCGGCGGCATGGCCGTGCATTTGACGCAAAACAGGAAATAGGGCACGTAAACGTCCGCGATTCGCCGCAAAGGGCCGCTGCGGATTCGCCAATAGAGCGCGGAAGCCCCGGCCGAGGAAAAAGCGCGCAGGGCTTCTTCCTGAGTGACATTGGGCTGTAGGATCCGGATGGGGTTTGCACACATGGTGGTCCTAGCAACGGCTCCTAACGGAAGTAAATCCACAGACCGACGACGGTGCCGAGTAACAACAGGCTAAAGGCGATATTGATGCCATGCTCGAGCGGCGTTTCCTTCGCGGGCTTGCGCATCGGCGGGCTGCCCACGGCGACGGTCTCGATCTTATCGTCTACGGTTGCGAAGGTCAGACCGGCGAGCTTCTTGCGGTCGGGTGCAGGACGCAACAGGCTGACGCCAACGAGCACAACGGAGCAAACCACGAACATGAAGATGGCGTAGTGCAGGAAATTCATGTCAATGCACCAGCGCGCAATCCGAGATTCGAAACGATGAGCGCCGGCACGGTCAGCAAGTTCCAGGATGAAACGCGCGGCGCCCAAACCAAAACCGGAAAGCAAGGAGGTGATGGCGCCGGCACCGTTTAGACGCGGCCATAGGATTCCCAGCACAAAACACGCCGCAATGGGCGGGCTGATGTACGCCTGAACGCTCTGCAAGTAAATGTAGAGCTGGCTGCTGATGTAATGAATGAACGGAACCCAGAGCAGGCCAAGCACGACCATAATGCCTGTGGCAATACGGCCGAAATTGACGAGCTCACGCTCTGAAACCTGAGGACGGAGCTTCTTGTAGAAGTCCAGCGTGACAAGAGTGGAAGCAGAATTGAAAACGGAACTCATCGCACCCATGACCGCGGCGAGCAGTGCGGCCATGACCAGCCCGACCAGCCCGACGGGCAGGAGGTTAAGGACAAGCGTCGGATAGGCAAAATCAGGCGATTTCAACTGGTCGCGAAACAGCGCTTTGGCAATGATCCCGGGAAGGACGAGCATGAAGACCGGCAGGATTTTGAGGAAGCCAGCGAAAATCGTTCCCGCTTTCGCGTGGCCTTCATCGCGCGCGGAGAGCACGCGCTGGACGATGACCTGGTCGGTGCACCAATACCAAATGCCAAGGATCGGAGCGCCAAAGAAAATGCCGGTCCAGGGGAAGTTGGGATCCGAGGCGGGCTTGATCATATGGAAGTAATCAGGCGGCACCATCGTGCGCAGGTGCGCCAGGCCGCCGACGCGTATTAGCCCGATGACCGTCAACGCGACCGCGCCGGTAATGAGAATCAACGTCTGGACCGTGTCGGTGTAAATGACCGCCGCCAGTCCTCCCGCGACGGTATAGATGCCGGTAGCGATGACGAGAACGACGGCCGTCTCCCACAATTTCCAACCTGCGACGCGTTCCAGGACGACGCTTGCAGCATAAAGCTGTACGGAAATTTTGGTAAAGATGTACGCGATAATGGACATGCCCGCGAGATAAACGGCGGACTGGCGGTTGAAGCGGCGCTCTAAAAACTCCGGCATGGTGAAGACGTTGCTGCGCAGATAGAACGGCACGAACACCCAGCCGAGCATCAGCAGAATGAGGCATGCCAGCCACTCAAAATGGCCAACCGCAAGGCCGGAAGATGCGCCCGTGCCGGACAGTCCGATGAAATGCTCGGTGGAAATGTTCGAAACGAACAAGGACGCGCCAATGAAGAACCAGCCTACATTGCGACCTGCAAGAAAATAGTCTTCCGAGGTCCGCTCGCGCCGCGCAAAATACATGCCAATGCCGAACACCAGCGCGAAATAAAACCCAATGATGACGATATCCGGAGTTGCCAGTGCCCGGTGACTACTCTCGACCAGTGAAGCGTAGAGCATCTACTCCTCCTTCGTAGCGGAGCAACCATGCTCAAGCGGCGCGAAGAATTGTGAAGGCGAAGTCTATAACAGGCGCAGCAAAGCCTCAACGGTGTTTAGGGTGCCGCCGCAAGGAGAAGGAACTTTGGGCAACCTGCAGCAAGGCAGCCTCGTGACCCGCGTGGGAAGGCCAGACGTTAATCGATGGCCGAGCTCTCTGGTTGACAATCGGGTAAAGCCTTTAATCTCCATAGGGAGAATGTTGGGAAGCGCCACAAAGAGTCGCTGTCCATCACGCCCGATCATAAAACAGCGCGGTTAAACGCAGAAGGCGCGTTCTGACGGAACCCAAGGATAAAAAAAGGACAAGATCAGGAAAAACCCTGATTCCCTTATCCGGCTCAGTGTGATACTTTGTGCCCTCGGTTTAAAGAGCAAAAAGAAGTTTTGGTTTTGCCAGCGAGCATGATCTTCCCCGGCCCGCGGCACACCGCTCGTCTCCACTAGACGCGACAGTGCGGAAAAGGATGATTCCGCACATTTTCTTCGACCTGCTTATCCTCATCCGAGCGGCGTTCGAATTAAAAGCTACGAGGCCCTTTTGTCGGTGCATCTCTCGTAAACTTTGTCCGACAGCCTGTAAGAAGAGCGCCGACACTCCTTTGCCGATACTCCTACTGAATGACCCCACGAGAACCGGGCTTTTGCCAAATGCATTTGCCATGAAGGCGCTGAAACCCGAGATCTTGGAACCGCGGCGTGCCTTGAGGGGTCGCCGTGTTCGGGAGCTTTTCGAGGCCTAGGCGGCCCGAGGGCGTCCGCTTCTTGCGACCCGGCGCCGCCTTCGGCGACGCCGAGAAATTCGGCGTATTGTCTCCATCGCTACGGCCTGCGCGTTGCCGTCCACCGGCCATCGGCTTTGCCTTCTACCTTCACACGGCCGCCAGCGGATTCGCCATCAAACCAACCCGCGAGCGTGGCCACGGCGGGCGTTGTCGCATCTTTGCTGTCGGTTGGCCACTCTGCGTTGAAGCTAAGCTCAACATAACCGTTGCGCCACGTTCCTGTAACGGAGCGATTCTTACCTAGCTCACCGGACCAAGTTCCGGTGACTTTATTGGCATCGCGTGCGAGCTGGAGCGTACCGTCAAACGGCCCGGCATCGCTAGAACACTTCACTTGCCACGCGCCGGTGGCGTCCGAGCCATTCTTTACAGGCAGCGGAGTCGAGTTGCTGATGCGGAGATTGGAGAAGTACGCCTCCTCGCCCTGGTAACCCCACAGCGCGACGCCGCCGCGCAAATCCTCACCCTTCAGTCCATCCACGATGAGGTCGGGCTGCTCCGACCCGTTTAGATAGATCTTGGCTACGCGGCCCTTGACCTCAATCTTGACCTTCGTCCAAGTCTCTGTCTGCAACTCCGCGTGGGACTCGTAAACCCAAGGCCATTCGCGGCGAAGTTTGTACCAGCCGAAGTCCGGCTCGGACGTGTATTGGACGACATGATTGCGCATGGCTTGATCCTCTGCGTGGGAGTTTCCCGGCCGCAGGTAGAAGAGTTCGTAGCGTGAAGCGTCTGGCCGCGCGCGGAAGGCGATGCCGACAAAGCCCGGCATTCGCACGCCCGGCGGAGTGGTAATTTTTAGGGCGATGTCGGCCTCGATGGTGCCATCCTGAAAGTCGCTTCCACGCAGGAGGGCGAAACCGTCTTTTGTCACGTCCTTTGTGAGGCGGACGGCCTTGCGTCCTTTGTATTCGACGGCTTCGGCTTTGACGTTGAGCAACACCAGATCCTGGGTGTCGCTCAGCGCGAACGTTTGATCGTTGGATTTGGCCGGGCTGAAGCCGGCGCACGCGACTACGATCGCGGCAGCCTGCAGTACTCGGTTCGCTAGCCATATGATTCGAGACATATGCTTCCCCCTTCTCAACGTAAAATGCGGAAGACATCGTTCCGCACACGTTGCTCTGCTTCCTTAGACGTCGACGAGGAACTTTGGCGTGCTGTGGTGACGCCAAACGCTTTGGCGGTAATTCGTGCCGAACGCGACCAGTGGATCGACACGCGCCGCCCCTCGAGTTGGAATCCAGCACGCCGTTGCTGCCGTCAACGTCAACAGCAACGTGGTAGCCGCAATGGCCGAGGGCTCGTAGGCCGAGACCCCGACGAGCTCATCGCTGGGGACTTTGAGTTTCAACAGTCGGTGTGGCTTGAGGCGAGCCGACGTTTGCACGTTATGTGAAGCGGCGCCGACAGTCTGTGCATCAGGGTCCGAAGCGTCTGCTAGGCTGATTTCATCATTGGATCACATGCTTTGGCGCAGGCTGATCGTTTTATGACGCTCGATCCGAAGCGGTATCAGCGGGATTTTCCAGAACTGAAGCGCATATAGTCTACCTTCCGTGACTTCGCCCGGTCGCCTACGTCAGAATTTTGCGACTCATTGCAAAAACTTTCTTCCCAAAAATGTACGTGGCAAACCGCGGCTGGGAAGAACACCTCTCTTGGCCAAGGGCGCACTTGTTCTAGAATTGGGTGGCGGAGAGAAGAATGGCCAACGACGTTTCGATAAGGCGCTATTTGGCACTCGGGGGTCTTCTTCTCGAACTGGTTGTTTGTCCGACCCTACCGGGCCAGGCGACGAAATCTCCCTCCGCGATTTCCGTTCCAAGCGAAGTCACCTCGTGGTTTAAGAGCGCTGCAATACCTCTGGACAGCACGAGTCCCGAGAGCGGACTGGGCGACCTGCGCCGGATGGAGTCAACCATTGGGGATGCGCGCATCGTCGCCATGGGAGAGGAGACGCATGGCACTCGGGAATTCTTCCAACTGAAGCACCGCATGCTGGAGTTTCTCGTCGAAAAAAAAGGCTTCACGGTTTTCGGAATGGAGGCGAACTGGCCGGAATCCTTGGCGATCAACGATTATGTGTTGAACGGTACCGGTGATGCTGAGGAGGCGCTTGACAGTTTCCATTTCTGGACTTGGAACACGGAAGAAGTGCTGAACATGATCCGCTGGATGCGCAAGTACAACCAAGATCCGAAGCACACGAACAAGGTAAAGTTTTTGGGGTTCGACATGCAGGTGGCGTACGTGGCAGTGAGAAATGCAGAGAGGTACCTGGAAAAGGTTGACCCCGGAGAAGCCAAAGTGGCCTCGAGGGTACTTGCTCCCTTGAGTGACGCTGAGCGGGAACGCGAATCTGCAGGAAGATCGAGGTACTTCTGGCAGAGAACCGAGCAGAGGATTGAATCCCTGTTGGCGTGGCTTGAGCACCGGAAGAAAGTATACGTGGAGGCATCCTCGCTGGAAGAGTGGACATTGGCTCGACACAATCTTGAGATCGTGCGACAGGCTGTGGAAATGCACTCAGTGGACCGGTCGGGCAATTTTTCGCCTCGCGATCAGGCAATGGCGGCGAACGTAAAATGGATTCTTGAGCAGGAGGGACCGGAGTCAAAAATCATGCTATGGGCACACAACGGACATGTGTCGACGGCGCCGCTCGGAGACGGCGAGTCCATGGGCGCGATCCTCCGGAAGACTTATGGAGAGAAAATGGTGGTGTGTGGATTTTCTTTTGACCAGGGTTCTTTTCAAGCGCTCCAGAGAGGCAAAGGATTGCAGCAATTCACGGTAGGTCCAGCAATTCCCGGTTCGCTGGATGCGGCCCTGGCAGCCGCGGGAATCCCCCTGTTTGCCGTTGATCTGCGCGGCGCGCCATCGAGTGGGGCGGTCGCACAGTGGTTGAATACTCCACAACCGATGAGAAGCATCGGGGCGATTTACAGTGGTGATACCCCCGACGCATATTTCGGTCTAGTGTCTCCGCACAGCTTTGACGTGATCTTTTTCGTCGAGCGGACAACGGCGGCGCACGAGAATCCAAAGCACTCGGAAATTGAACTTCGTGGAGGGCCGTGATGGGAGAAAGGGAGCCCCGCTCATGGAGGACGACAACAGGCGAAACGCTTGGTGCTGAAATTGGCCTCGATGTTGCACCCAATGCACGCTGCTAAGGAAAGTGAGCGCATAGGATCTGCTTGGTGAGCCACAGAGTCTGAATCGGAAATCCAGACTGAGCTATAGAAGGCAAAAAGCAACATCTTCGGCTTGCTGCCGAATGTTAATCGGCCAGAATTCGCTTCGAAAAAATGTAAGTGATAGGAAAGAAACACGTTGGCTCCCCGGGCAAGATTCGAACCAACAATCCTTCGGTTAACAGCCGCGGGTGAAAATCATTAAGTCGTTGCTTTGGCGTCACATACAAAGTTCGGATCACGTCGGAATTGGCCAACTGGCCAACCTACGTGGGACTATTTTCGGCTCCCTGCACATTTCCCGGCCATCAACACTGAACCCGCGTCGCTGATACCATGCGGATAGTTCTTCATAGTCGAGTCTGCCGCCGTGTGGGGGTTGGATGTCACCCCTGATTTCAACTCCGAACTCGTCGGCCAGCGTGCAGAACCAGTCCAGTGCCTTGCTGCCGTAGCCGTTGCCTTCCTGCGTGGACCAGATATTTTCAAGCCAGATGTAGCCATCTTTTCTTGCCACCCAACACCAAACGACTGGAACGTCTGAGACGCAGAACATGCTGCAAGCTCTGTCAGACGAGTGCGGCGCAGTTTGCCTCCAAAACTCGCGCATGAAACTCTTTAGGAGCTTGGGTGATCGGTTCAAGAATGGATTCTTCCTTGTCAATTGCCACTATTTTCTGATGCAATTTATTCCATGCCGAGCAAGACATTCGTACTTGGCGCTGGATTCTCCGCCGATGCCGGGTTCCCTCTTGTTCGCACGCTAAGTAACGACCTCGTTTCCTGGATTGAGGCCGAACAACATCCCTCCGCGAAGCCTCATCTCACGCCCAATATCCACGGCTATCCTCAAGGGCAATTCTACGCGGGATGGGACACGGTTGATCCGGGACGTTCGATGGGGTTCGAGGAACTGATGATGGCAGTCCGCGACCAACTAGCAGCTACCTCTGACCAGGACCCCTGCTACAACTTTGAGCGCATTATGCGGGATGCCTGCGGACGACTACTGTGGAACCGGCAACGCGCGCTTGGCCGCTTGCCTAGTTCCTACGAGAATTTTGCGTCTTGGTTTCACGAGCATCATTTGTACGGACAGACAAACGCAGTTGTCTGCTTCAATTGGGACCTGCTGATTGAAAAGACGCTCACAGACGCGAAGGTTGGCTGGCTTTATACAGCACAGTCGCCTTGGGTTCCGATCTTGAAGCCCCACGGGTCAATCAATTGGAGCGACTATCCCGAAAGGGGACTTCGGGCAGAACGCGAATGGCAACGAATCTCACAGCAGAGTACCTGCCGCTATTTGTCTGATGATCCGTTCTCCGATCCGTTTGAGAATGGCGTAAACCAACGTCTGCGAAAGCTGTTTCTTCCCGGTGATCCAGAGGATCATGGTGGGGCGCGCTTGATTTGGGCTGAAGCCGAAACAGCAATACATGAGCGCGACATGGTTATGTTCATTGGTTATTCGCTACCCCCCGATATGATTCGTTCTCGACTAAATTCTTCCAACGTGTGACTGCTGGCAAACAAATTGAAGTGTATGCACGCTCCGATGAAACTGTTAAACATTACCTTCAAATATTAGGCCACATCTCGACGACTGAGGCGCTTGCGTTTGCCGAATGTCCGTATGCCCGACCGTTCGCGCATACCGCCAGCCACGTCGGAACGCGCTAAACAGTGTTGATGTTTTTATGAGGAGGTCCAATGCCGCGACGCCGGCTGTTCGTTTTGGTAGGCGGTCTTCTGTTTTTCTGTGCGGTATAGTGCCTCGGACAGCAGTAAACGAGGCAATTGATTCAGAATGCAGCTTAGCCATTGGGCCTCGTGTAAGCGAGCTGATGGTTGGAGCCGCCTGGCTACCAACATCAGTCAACTCGCTTCACGCACTATCGAATCTCTAACTTGAGACTGGCCGAAAGTGCTGGTCCTCAGCGCGTTCGTGCGCCGTCATTCCCGGAGCCACCGGATGTAAAGGCCAGAGGAATCCACAAGGAAGCCCGTTCCAAAAATTTCAGGAAAGTGGGGCGGGATACTCGAACCTACGCTCAGCCGATTCACGAAGCTATGCACAGATGGACTGCTGTCCGAAAATAACTTTGTTAGGTCCATTGTCCGAATGTGAAGACGCCGACGAATCGTCCCGTTAGGAGACGGCGCATGAAAGAAGTCACTGGCTTTTAGCCGCGCGCTGCTAGGCTGACTGCGTTTTTCTTCTGCTTAGATTTATACATCTCTTCATCTGCGGCCTTTAGAATTTCCTCCGCCGAGCCATAGACCTTCTCTGCGGCAACAATCACTCCGATGCTCGCGGTCACTGGAACGGAGCCACCAACGTTCTGGAGTTCGATGGCTTTACGAATTCTCTCTGCCGTCGCCGCCGCTTCGGATTCATTGACGTTCGGCAGGACAACCATGAACTCGTCTCCGCTGGCGTAGCGGTATAGTCGGCCCTTGTGCAGCACGACAGACCCGATGATGCGCGCAACTTCCTCAAGACACTTGTCACCCGCATCGTGGCCCTTCGTGTCGTTTACGGTCTTAAAATTGTCCTGGTCGATGAAGATTACGCCTATTTGCCCAGGCAAAAGTAGCAAGCAGATTGAGGTCGGTCAGAAGGTCATCTTTCTTCGGCAGTTCTTTAAGAGCCGCGACCTCGGTAGCGGAGAAGGATTGTTGGCGCGGCGCTCCAAGGGCAACTCGTCTGCGCCAAACATTCCAGTCGCCGAGAACATCATCGTGGTAATGCGCTGCGGTTGATCGCACATTATCGGCTCCAAAAGCGTCGATCTGGATCGCGACAGCGACGTGCAGACTCTGCTCGACCAATTCCACATTTCCGTTTCCGATATTCCGGTGGCCATCTGTCGCGGCGAAACCGTGCTGCACAATCCCAGCAACCGGGAAATTGCCGACTGCCTCGGGTTCAACAAAGATGTCGACCAGGCGCTTGTGCGTGATCTGGTCATCGTCGGCGCAGGACCTGCTGGACTGGCCGCCGCGGTTTACGGTTCCTCCGAAGGTCTTAACGTCCTGTTGGTGGAGACCTATTCGCCCGGAGGTCAGGCCGGGTCCAGTTCGAGGATCGAGAACTATCTGGGTTTTCCATCTGGGATTTCCGGAAACAATCTGGCCTCGCGGGCGTACATACAGGCGCAGAAGTTCGGTGCCCAGATGTTGCTCGCCAAAGGAACGCGGCTTACCTGCGACCGCAGACCCTACGTCGTCGAATTGGAAAATGGTGGCCGAATCCCGGCACGCGCCGTCGTGATCGCTACCGGCGCACAATACCGAAGATTGGCGGTTGAAAATCTTACTCGGTTTGAAGGCGCTGGAGTCTATTACGGCGCGACCCTTGTCGAGGCGCAACTCTGCAAGGACGAAGACGTCATCGTCGTTGGCGGTGGAAATTCGGCCGGCCAAGCAGCAGTATTTTTGGCCGAGAGCGCAAGGCATGTGTTCATTTTGGTCAGATCGGACGGGTTGGCCGACACGATGTCGCGCTATCTGATTCGCCGGATCGAGGAGACGCCTAACATTACTCTGCTACCGCAGACGGAAATTGTTGCTCTCAATGGCGGCGAACACCTGGAACGCGTGACTTGGCGAAACAATCAGACCCGCAGGACCGAAGAAAGGAATAGCGCCCACATGTTCCTGATGACCGGCGCGGTTCCGAACACCGCCTGGCTCGATGGGTGTGTGGTCCTCGACGACAAGGGATTCATTAAGACCGGTCCCGATCTTTCACCGGAAGAGCTGAGTGCCGCGAAGTGGCCGCTTGTGCGCCGGCCATATCTGCTCGAAACGAGTCTGCCAGGCGTGTTCGCTGCTGGTGATGTTCGGGGCGGCAACATCAAGCGTGTCGCATCCGCCGTAGGCGAAGGCTCAATCGCGATCTCATTCGTTCACCAGTTGCTGAAGGAATAGGAGACGGTATGCCTGCGCCGAAAGTGGCGGTCGTGTGCAACCGGTTGTTTCCTAATGAACACACGTTTTGAGCCCTCAGGATTCACGGAGAATCCGAGCATTCGCTACTCCAGTTCCGTCCTGGATTACATTGCCCGTTGGCTGGGCGGCAAATTCCTCTCATCGGACTACCTCAAACCGAGCGCCGCATCGAGCGAGGATATGATTCACCCAGCCAGTAGTTCGCCAGCGGTAAATGTCGGCAACCACAGACCGATTCAGTCAAGCAGTGGCGGGGGCACGACCGGAGATGCCCCTTCGTGCTCAACTTGCGGCATGCTCATGGTGCCCAACGGAAGCTGCTACAAGTGCGTCAACTGCGGGAGCACAAGCGGATGCTCCTAGATGTGGGCATCTGAGTCGGCGGCTGGCTGACTCCTGGACTCTCTACGACAACACAAGCGGCCTTGTTGGAATCGGGATAGGGAATATAGTGAGCAAACCCGGCAGGACCGGAGTAGGAAAGTGGCAACCCATGGCCCAATCCTGTCCCCTATAGGAATTAAGACGTCGAGCTTTCTCGGAGAAGAGTTTGTTGCCCTTTGGAGGCAGATTGAGTCAGCTACTCATTCCTAAGCACCACCAATGGATCTACACGTGTCGCTCTGGATGCCGGGATGGCACATGCAAGCAGCGCCAGTGCTGCCAAGAGTAACGACACGCCAAGGAAGGTCGGGATGTCAGTAGGCTTCACGCCGAACAGCATGCTGGTAAGTACTCGGGAAGCGGCAAGGGCAGCTACGAGCCCGATCGCCACACCTGCTGCAATCAGCTTGGCGGCGTGACCGAGTATTAGTTGCAGAACGTTGGCCCGTTGGGCGCCCAACGCCATCCGCAGACCGATCTCCTGACGCCGCTGCAAGACGTAATATGAGAGCACGCCGTAGATCCCAATTGCGGCCAGGAAGAGCGCGATCCCACTAAACACTCCCATCAGCCACACGGGAACGCGACGCGGCGCCAGCGATTTTGCCACCACATCATCCATGGACGATATGCGGGCAAGTACCTGGTTCCTGTCGAGCTGATGGATTTGAGTGCTAATGGCACGGACCACGGTCAGCGGGTCCCCCTCCGTACGGGCCACCAGGTTGAAACTGAGGAACTTCATGATCTCCGCTTTCTGCGCGAACGGAGCATAGAACGTGGGATGGACGGTTTCCGCCAGGGTTTCTTGCTTGGTATCGCCGACTACGCCCACGATTTCGCTGAATGCGGGGTTTCCCCAGTCAACGTCGATGCGTTTGCCAATGGGATCTTCGTTGGGGAAGAACTGGCGGGCAAATGTCTGGTTGATGATTACCACGGGCGGCGACGTGGTGTTGTCAGCGTCAGTCAGATATCGTCCTTTGAGTAAAGGTACGCGGAGCGCTTGAAAGTAATTTCCACCCACAAACTGTTTTTGCGCGTTCAGCGGATGCTTCGGATCTTCCCCGCGACCTTCAATCACAAGACCGCCATCGGTCGAACTTCCGGAGAGCGGCAGGTTGGTGACGAATCCCGCGGAGCGGACTCCCGGCACGGTAACGACCCGCTCCTGCACCTGCTGCAGATAGCTGATCGCAACCCTGGGGTCCGCATATCGCACGGGCGATGGCCAGATTCCCATCGTAACGACGTGGTCGGTGGAGAATCCTTTATCGACGTTCAGCAGGCGCACGAAGCTGCGCAGCAGCAGACCGGCCCCAGCCAGCAGGACCAAAGAGAACGCGATCTCACTGACGATCAACGTTTGGCGAAGCCAATGGCTGCTCGATTCAGACTGACGGCCACCCTGTTTGAGTTCTTCCTGCAAATTGCCCTTGACGATCTGGATGCAAGGCGCCAGGCCAAAGACAATTCCGGTGACAAGCGCCAACACAGCGCTGAAGAGCAGGACTGTGAGGTCAATGTGGACGGCCGCGTCGCGCGGCAGACGTTGCGCCAACAGAGTTGTAAGCACTCCCAAGCCCGCCCAGGCGAGCAGGATTCCAATTATCCCGCCCAGCCCAGACAGCAGGAGGCTCTCCGTCAGAAGCTGACGCACCAGACGAAGCCGCCCCGCACCCAGCGAGATGCGTACAGCGATTTCCTTGCTTCGCGACGCAGCGCGTGCCAGAAGAAGATTCGCCGTGTTGGCACATGCAATCAATAGAACTGACAGTGCCGCGCCTAAGAGGACGAATAGCAGGGGTCGGGAGTCTCCGACCAGAAACTCGTGATAGGGCGTCACGGTTGCGGGCAGGAGCTTTGAATCAATCTTCTGCAGCCGGGGAACCATCGCGGTCATGGCGGTCCTGGCTTGGCCCGGTGAAACGCCTGGACGAAGTTTCACGATCATCGCGAGGAAATTGAGCCCGGAAGGAGCCACAGTGGTGTCAAGCCGAAGCGGAGTCAGCAGCTGAAGGTTAGCGGCGAAAGCAAAATCTTCCGGGAGCGCACCTACAATAGTGAATACTTTGTCATTCAAGGTAAGCTTCTGCCCGACTGCGGATTGACTGCCATGGAAGTGCGACTGCCAGAACGAATGCGTAATCATGGCTACTGGATTGGCGGTGCGCGCATCTTCCTCGGAAAGAAAAATACGGCCAGCGGCGGGCTTAACTCCGAACATCGGGAGAAGGGCGGCTGAAATGCTCATACCGCGCAGCTGCTCCGGTTCGCCTACGCCGGTGAGGGCAAATCCTGAATTGGTGAACGCGGCCGAGTCTTCGAAGAGCTCCTTTTGGTCTTTCCAGGCCAGAAATTCTGTATAAGACACGGGAATATCTCTGCTATCCGACAAACCTTGTAACAGCATCAGGCGTTGCGAGCCGGGATAAGGAAGCGGCTGTAGCAGGACCGAGTTGACCACACTGAAGATCGCTGTGTTGACTCCGATCCCGATGGCCAGGACCAGCACGGCAACCGTGGTGAATCCAGGGTTCTTACGGAGCATGCGCAATCCAAAGCGAAGATCCTGCAGGAAATTGTCCATAAAGACGCCTCCCGTCACACGTCAGTAGCGTTAGACTGCCGCCGGAGACTTTGGTCACGACACATACATGATTTGACAGAAGCTGTTGCACAACTCGATTTTTGATCAAAAGAATCAACAACTTAGCTAGGTTGTGCAATAGCTTCTAGTCATTGCGTCGGGATCTACGGGGGAGCAGTTTTGCCGCTCAAATCAACAGCTTATAGACTTCTGCATAAATAATGGAATAATAGGTACAGGAGGAATACGCCTGTGCCCAGACCGAGTGGAAGCGCTGATCTATTGGAAGATCGGCGCAAGCGGGCTTTGGCTTTGTTAGATCTTGGTC
>Ga0209152_10000076_pt1 | contig 50058 bp, 46 predicted proteins | sample GraSoiAngelo_107_FD_185873 | JGI IMG/M metagenome (GOLD analysis project Ga0209152, IMG submission 185873) | Grasslands soil microbial communities from the Angelo Coastal Reserve, California, USA - 14_0903_09_30cm (SPAdes) (version 2) | ecosystem: Environmental > Terrestrial > Soil > Grasslands...
CTCCCGATCCTCATCGGCGCAGCTGCTCAGGGCCAGCTCGAACCCGAGCCCGGTGCGCTGCGGCAGGTCGAGGTACTTGAGGAACTCGTGGTGCTTGCTCCAGGTGTAACGCTCACCCTCGAAGGTCACCTCGCGCCAGTCCTGCCGCCAGTTGCCAACGGTCGTGTAGAGGTCCGCCGGCTGCGGCGAGCGGTCCGGCCAGAGGTCGAGGACGACCGGCTGGCGGGTCGGGTTGAAATGGAAGCGCTCGCTGACCGGCAGGCGGCAGTCGGGGTTGCCCCAGTTCTCGGCGAAGGTGAAGAAGGCGGCGTGGGGCTCGAGGAACTCGAGCGTCTCCTCTCGCCCATGGCGCAGCTCCAGCTGCATCTGCACCGGATCGGTCTCCAGGTAGACGAGCCGGCCCGTCGCCGCGAGCTCGGACAGCGGCTGGGTGCCGCCGTGGAGGTTGATCAGCAGCTCGGCTTCGCCGTAGAGCCGTTCCAGTTGCAGCTCGCTCATGCCGTAGCAGCGGCGGTCGTCGTGCAATGCCCGAAAGGCCCAGCGGTCGGCGAGGCCGAAGCGGCGCATGACGCTGGCGATGAACTCGGCCGCCAGCGCCGAGCTGTCGTCCTCGGAGTTCGACATCAGCATCGAGGGGGTCCGGGCGTGGGTCTCGACGTAGTAGGTGTCGAACCCGAGCCGCTCGAACCCGAGCAGGTAGTGGAGGTTCTGCCACACGACCCCCGCCACCGGCATCGGCGTCATCATCCCCAGCAGGACGATCTTGGGGCGCCCGCCGCTGGTCATGCCTAGCCCTTCCCGGTGACCTGCCGCCAGATCACCGTCCCCTCATTTCCACCTCCGGCAGGAACAGGCGGGGGCGTTCTGCCGTTGCTGCCGTTGCTGCCGTTGCTCGAGCGCCGCCTCTTGCGCTCGCGGTTCTGCGCCTCGTGCAGCTGCCTGTAGACGTTGCCGACCCGCAGCAGCTCCTCGTGGGTGCCGCGCTCGACCACGCGCCCCTGACTGAGGACGAGGATCTGGTCGGCATGGCGGACGGTCGAGAGCCTGTGGGCGACGATGAAGGAGGTCCGCCCCTCCATCAGGTCGTCGAGCGAGTCGAGGATCACGCCCTCGGTCCGCGAGTCGATCGAGGAGGTCGGCTCGTCGAGGATCAGGATCGGCGAGTCCTTGAGAAAGGCGCGGGCGACCGAGATCCGCTGCCGCTCCCCACCTGAAATATGGGATCCACCCTCGCCGAGCTCGGTCTCGTAACCGCTGGGCAGACCGACGATGAAGTCGTGGGCGTTGGCGGCACGGGCGGCTGCTTCGATCTCCTCCTGGGTCGCGTCGAGTCGCCCGTAGCGGATGTTCTCCCCGATCGTGCCGGAAAAGAGCAGGGGGTCCTGCAGGACGACGCTGATCTGGCTGCGCAGCGAGTGCAGCTTGATGTCGCGCAGGTCGACGCCGTCGATCTCGATCCGGCCGCCGCTGGGGTCGTAGAAGCGGATCAGCAGACTCATCAGGGTGCTCTTGCCGGCGCCGGTGTGGCCGACGATGGCGATCCGTTCGCCCGACCTCGCGTCGAAGGTGATGTCCGAGAGCGTCTGGTTGCGGCCCGGGTAGGCGAATGAGACGTTGGTAGCGCGGACGTACCCGCGGGCCCGGCCGAGGTCGACCGCGTCCTCGCGCTCGACCACCTCCGGCTTCGTGTCGAGCAGTTTGATCGAAGAATCGAACTGGACCAACTGCTCGTGAATCATCCCGACGGTGGTGCTGATCTGTTCAAGCGGCTGGTATACGGAGGCGATGTAGGTGATGAGGATGATCAGCTCGCCGACCGAAATCTGGCCCTGGATCACATGCCAGGCGCCCAGACCCATCACGATCGAGACCCCCCCTGCCGTGATCGTCTGCACTCCGAGCGTGTAGAGACTCTGGCTGACGGTCAGCTTGACCCGCTCGTCGACCGCGGTTTTCCCCTGTTCGCGGAAGCGCCTGTGTTCGTAGTCCTCGCGGCCGAAGGAGACGATCACCCGCATCATCGCCATCGCCTCGTTGACGATCGAGAGCGACTGCCACTCCAGCCGCTGCACCTTCTGCAGCCGCGGCACGATCCGCTTGCCGTAGAGGCCGAACGACCAGACCAGGAGCGGCAGGACGATCATCGCAATCACCGCCAGCTGCCAGTCGATCAGCATCGCGATCACGAACATCCCGATCAACGTCAGCCCCGCCTCGACCAGCGGTGGGATCACCATCACCACGTTTCCGATCGCCGCAGCCTGCATGTTGATCTGGCTCATCAGCGCTCCGCTCTGGCGCTTGTCGTGGAAGGTGAGGGAGAGCCGCTGGACGTGGGCGAAGAGGTCGCTGCGCAGGTCGAGGACCATGTTCTGCTCCATCCGCGACCCGAGGAAGTGGTTCCAGACGGTCACGCCGTTACCGGCGACGATGATCAGGAACCGGAGCAGGACCATCGAGACGAGCACGACCCAGGTGGTCGGGTCTTCGCCGAACAAGGTGCGGACGATGCCGCTCGAGCCCTCGTTCTCGAGCACTTGGTTGAGGATCACCGCCAGCGGCCACGGCTCGGCCAAGCCAAGGACCGCGGCGGCGATGGTCAGCAGCAGCAGCCAGATCAGAGTCCGGCGGTAGGGGCGGAGGTACGGCTTCATCCGGGGTAGGGCCTTCCACAGCTCCCAAGCGCCGTTCCCCTCGTTTTCAGCCCCTGGCGGCAACGCCTCCTTGTCCGGCTTGCTCCGCATCCGCAGAGGTCCGAGGCTGGGGCTCATCGCCGCTCCTCCTCGTGACGGTGGATGACATGCCGGACCAGGTTCGGCTCGCCGCGGCCCGTCTACGGCAGGTGAGTGAGAGCCGGCGGCGAGGCCACCGGGGCGTCGAAGGCCTCGACCTCATCCACCGCCAGACGCGTCGCCGTCGCCATCCCCTCGACGCCGAAGGTGACGAGGAGGGCGATCCCAATCGCGATTGCGATCGCGATCTCGGCTCGGTCCTGCTGCAGGGCGACCAGGGCCAGCAGGATCAGGATCAGGACGACGAGGCGGCCGGCGGCGGTCGTCCGCGGCCAGACCTTTGCTCGCAAGAGCTGTTTGCCGTCGCCGTGCTCCTCGACGGCGGTGCGGATTTTGACGCCGCCCAGCGCTCCGGCGCGGAGGTCGAGGTCCCAGCGGTCGAAGGGGCCGCCGCTGCGGACGAAGCCGCCGGCGGCGGTAAGGCCGTCCTGCAATTGCTCCACCCACTCCTGCGGCTCGCGCCAGCGTTCGCTCCAGACTTCGATCGAGCGGGGCCTGGGCAGGCTGGGGCTGGCCTGAGCTCGCCGGCGCCATGGGGAGAGGCCGTTGCGGAGACGACCGCCGAGGCGGGCAAAGGGCTGGAGGAAGAAGAGCAGCGAGGTGGTGGCTCGCCGCTTCAGTGTCTCTCGCTGCGGTCGGCCGGGGACCGCGTGATGGGCGCGCCAGCCGCTGGCGATCGCGGCGCTGAGGATCCAGGCGACAGCTGCGAAAAAGGCAGGCGCGGCGACCAGCAGGGGCGGCCAGAGCAAACCGAGGGCCGCGATCTCCCCGAGCAGGGCCACGATCAGCAGCCCCTCCGGCGCCTGCAACATCCCGGAGACCGCGCGGGGTGAGTCATAGACCGACTGGAAGAGGTCGCTTCCCCAGGTCCCGTAGCGGACCAGGGTCCGGCGCCGCGAGGTCTGGGTCGCCGGGGCCTCATAAATCCGTCCCGTCCAGCGCGAGGCGCCCGCCCGGTTGTAGTGGGTCGGCCACTTTTCCTCCAGCAGCGCCTCCGCCTTACCGTACCCGTACTGCTGGCGCAGGTAGCGGCGGATCGAGTCGCGGCGGCGGTGCATGACCACGGCGCCGGCGCTGAAACCGAGGGTCCGGTTGGCCTTCTGCAGCCGCCAGCAGAGGTCGACGTCGTCGCCGGCGACCCGGAAGCGCTCGTCGAAGCCACCGACCTCTTCCAGCACGTCCTTGCGGAAGGCCATGTTGCATCCCGGCACGTGCTCGGCCTCGCGGTCGGAGACGAGAACGTGGATCGGGCCGCCCGGGGCGGCGGCGACGCATTCGGCGACGAAGCCGTCGTCCTCGGGCGGGATGTTGGGCCCGCCAACGCCAGCGTGGCCGTTGGCGCGCAGCAGGGCGGCGACGTAGTGGAGCCAGTCGGAGTCGGGATAGGCGTCGTCATCGAGGAAGGCGACGATCTCCCCCCGCGCCGCCTCGATCCCCTTGTTGCGCGCATGCCCAAGGCCACGGTGCTCGGTCTCGATCAAGGTGGCGCCATGAGCGCGGGCGATCGCCGCGCAGGCCTCGCTGGAGCCGTCGTTGACGACGATCACCTCGTAGTCGGGATAGGTCAGCGCCTCCAGTCGCCCCAGGCACTCGTCGAGCGTCGCCTGGCCGTTGTGGGTGCAGACGACGACCGAGACCGCCGGCCAGGGGCCGTGGTCGGAGAAGGGGACGTCGGCATAGGCACGGCTGACCGCAGCCAGCGCCGGCTTCGGCGCCCGCTCGCGGTCGACGAGGCCGAAGTCCCAGTCCAGCACCTCGTGGCCGCCGCGGTGCCACTCGTCGGTCCAGGCGAAGACGAAGGTGCCGGCGGCCCCGGTGGCGAAGGCGCTGCGAACCTGCCACTCGAGCGCCCGCGCCTGCACCTCGGCGCCGTTGCGGCGGCTGTCGAGGCCGAGCTCGGTGATCAGCAGGGGGCGGTCGCCGGAGAGGTTCTGCAGCCGCGCCAGGTAGGCCTCGAAGGCCCCCTCCTGCTCGAGGAAGACGTTGAAGGCGCAGACGTCGAGGAAGGGCAGCTCGAGGTACTCGGTCGAGGGGTAGTTGACGTAGGTGACGAGACCCTCGGGATCGACGCATTTGGTCACCCAGTGCAGGCGCTCGATGAAGTCCTCGACCGCACGCTTACCGTGCCAGCGGACGATCGGCGTCGGGATCTCGTTGCCGACCGAGTAACAGAGGATCGCCGGGTGCTGCTCGCAGGCGCGGACCTCGTCCGCGAGCCGCCTCGCTATCCGCTGCGCCCGCTCGGAATCGTCGAGGAAGGCGACGTGCTGCTCCCAGGCAAAGCCGACCATGACCCGGATCCCGTTATCGAGGGCGGCGTCAAGCAGCCAGTGCGGCGGCGGCACGTAGGTACGGACGGCGTTGATCCCCGCCGCGGCCATCGCCGCAAAGTCCTCTCGCACCCGCTCGGGTGCGGGAAACGACGACCCGTCTTCAGAGCGGAAGGTGCCGTAGGTGACGCCGCGGACATGGAACTTCTCCGCGCCGACCAGCACCGAACGCCCGTGAACACGGGGTCGTCTCTCCTCTGCCGGATGGATCGCGGAAACTGTTAATCGCTCCTGTCTGGGGGTCCAGAAGGAATGTCGGCCTGCCGGTCATAAAACTCGGATCTTGCGAGATCTCTCCCATCTCGTTCCCGCTTGATCCAACTGCAACTTTATCGCGATTTGGTGTCAGATTGGACAACTGTTCCAATCGCGCCAAACCGCATCAGCAAGCCAAAAAACCCTGAGTAACACTGGCTAGCTGGCCAGTCAGAGAAAACTATGCGTCTGGGCGCGGCACGCTCAGGCCATCGCCCGGGCGATCACTACCCGCTGGATCTCGTTCGTACCCTCGTAGATCTGGGTGATCTTGGCGTCGCGCATCATCCGCTCGACCGGGTACTCGTTGACGTAGCCGTAGCCGCCGAGGACCTGGATTGCCTCGACCGTGACCTTCATCGCGTTGTCGGAGGCGAAGAGCTTGGCCATCGAGGTCCACTTGCCGAGGTCGGCGGGGCGGTCGGCGTGGTCGGCCATCGAGCAGGCTTTGTAGAGGAGCTCTCGCGCCGCGGCGGTGCCGGTCTCCATGTCGGCGAGCTTGAACTGGATCGCCTGCAGCTGGTTGATCGGCTTGCCGAAGGCGATCCGCTCGGCGGCGTAGCCGTTGGCGAAGTCGGTCGCGCCCTGGGCAATCCCGACCGCCTGCGCGGCGGCGCCGAGGCGGGTGCGCTCGAGCGTGCCGAGGGCGACGGAGAGGCCCTTGCCCTCCTCGCCGATCAGGTTCTCGTGCGGGACGCGGCAGTCGGTGAAGCTGGGTGAGCCGGTTGGCGAGCCTTTGATTCCGAGCTTGTGCTCGAGCTGGCCGGGGTCGAAGCCGGGCGTGTCTTTCTCGACGACGAAGGCCGAGGTGCGGCGGTTCTCGCGGTCGGTGGTGGCGAAGACGACGTAGAAGTCGGCGACGGTGGCGTTGGTGATCCAGCTCTTCTGGCCGTTGATCACCCACTCGTCGCCGTCGCGGACCGCGCTGGTCCGCATCGCCGCCGGGTCAGAGCCGGCCTCGGGCTCCGACAGCGCGAAGGCCGGCGACCACTCGCCGCTGGCGCATTTCGGCAGCCACCTCTGTTTCTGCTCCTCGGACCCAAAGAGCTGGATCGGCAGCGTCCCCAGCTCCTGCACCATCAGGATCAGCGCCGAGGAGGCGCAGGCCTTGGCGATCTCCTCGACCGCCATCTGTAGGACCAGCGTCCCGGTCCCGGTACCTCCGTAGGCCGAGTCGAAGGGCAGCCCGAGCACGTCGTGGGAGGCGAGCAGCTCGCGCACGTCCCACGGGTATTCGCTCTTGCGGTCGATCTCGCCCGCCCGCGGCGCGATCTTCTCCTGCGCCAGCCGGCGGACCATGTCGCGCAGGTCAAGCGCCTCCTGGGAGATCTCGTAGGCGGGGGTGGCAACGTCGACGCTCATTGGTTCCTTTCTCAGAAGACGGGTGACTCGGTGTAGGTCCCGAAGACCTCCTGCATGGCGCTGATCATCTCGCCCTCGGTGGCCTGCGTGCGGGCTGCCTCGATGATCGGCGGCATCAGGTTGCCCTCGCCGGCGGCGACGCGCTTCAGCTCGGCCAGGGCGGACTCGACGGCGGCGCCATCGCGGGCGGCGCGGGTCGCGGCAAGGCGGTCGCGCTGCTTGCCTTCGAGCGAGGGGTCGATCTTGAGGATCGGGGTCGGCTCTTCATCGTCCTGGGTGAAGTCGTTGACGCCAACGACGATCCGCCGCCGTTCGTTCAACTCCTGCTGGTAGCGGAAGGAGGCGTCGGCGATCTCGCGCTGGGGGAAGTTGCGGCGGATCGCCTCGACCATCCCCCCCAGCTCGTCGATCCGGGCGAAGTAGCCGTAGGCGGCCGCCTCCATCTCGTCGGTCAGCTGCTCGACGAACCAGGAGCCGCCGAGCGGGTCGGCGGTGTTGGTGACGCCGGTCTCGGTGGCGATGATCTGCTGCGTGCGCAGCGCCACCCGCACCGCCTCCTCGGTTGGCAGCGCCAGCGCCTCGTCGAAGGAGTTGGTGTGCAGGGACTGGGTCCCGCCCATCACCGCTGCCAGCGCCTCCAGCGCCGTGCGGACGATGTTGTTGAGCGGCTGCTGCGCGGTCAGGCTGACGCCGGCGGTCTGGGTGTGGAAGCGAAGCCGCATCGACTCCTCCTTCGTCGCCCCGTAGGTCTCCTTCATCTCGCGCGCCCAGATTCGTCGCGCCGCCCGGTACTTGGCGATCTCCTCGAAGAAGTCGATGTGGGAGTTGAAGAAAAAGGAGAGCCGCGGCGCGAAGTCGTCGACGTCGAGCCCGCGCTCGATCGCCCGCTCCACATAAGTGAAGCCGTCCTTGAGGGTGAAGGCGAGCTCCTGCTGCGCGGTCGAACCGGCCTCGCGGATGTGGTACCCGGAGATGGAGACCGGGTGCCAGCGCGGCATGTTCTCGGTGCACCACTCGATCATGTCGGTGACGAGGCGCATCGCCGGCTCGATCGGGAAGCACCACTCTTTCTGGGCGATGTACTCCTTGAGGATGTCGGTCTGGATCGTGCCGCCGAGCTGCTCGGCCGGGACACCCTGCTTCTCGCCGACCAGCACGTAGAAGGCCAGCAGGATCGCCGCCGGCGCGTTGATCGTCATCGAGGTGGTGACACCGCCGAGCGGGATCCCCTCGAACAGTCGCTCCATGTCGGCGAGGGTGTCGACGGCGACGCCCTCGCGACCGACCTCGCCGAGACTGCGCTCGTGGTCGGAGTCGTAGCCCATCAGCGTCGGCATGTCGAAGGCGGTCGAGAGCCCGGTCTGGCCGTGGTCGAGCAGGTAGTGGAAGCGCTCGTTGGTCTCCTCGACGGTGCCGAAGCCGGCGAACTGGCGCATCGTCCAAAGCCGCCCCCGGTACATCGAGGGGTAGGGCCCGCGGGTGAAGGGATAGGAGCCGGGCTCGCCAACCCGCTCGGCCAGGTCAGGCGCCTGGTCTGCCTCGGTGTAGAGCGGCTTGATCTCCTGCCCGGAGATCGTCGAGAACTCGGCCTCACGTTCGAGCCGCCGCTTGTCGTCGGAGATCTGGCTCACCGGCCAGTCAGTCTGACAGGGGGTGGTGCCGTCAGGCGCTTTTGCCCGCGACGGCGCGCAGCTTCGGCGCCCAGACTTCATCGAGGAAGGCGCTCAGCTCGTCGTTCAGCCGCTCGGGGTTGAACCGCCACTCGAAGATCGAGTTGGCTTCAACCAGGCGCGCGTTCGGCAGCTCTTCCAACAGCATCCCGGAGTCGCTGAAGGGGTGCAGCGGGTCGCGCGGGTGGCCAACGATCAGGGTCGGGTGCTCGATCTTCACCCGGTCCTCGCGATGGGGCGCGGTCTCGCCGAGCAGCAGCCCCTCGAAGACGGCCTGCGAGGGACCGGGCCGCTGCCGCACCCAGTCGAGGCCGATGTCGACCAGATGATGGGTCCGCGGGATCGCCCGCGTCGCCAGCGAGAGCCCCTCGAAGACGGGCCGGCCGAACTTCAGGCCCAGCAGAACCGGCGCGAAGAGGCCAGCGACGGCCGAGAGCGCGTTGTCCAGTACCGGCATCTCGATGAAGAGCGCCCGCGCCCGCTCGGGGTAGCGGACCGCCAGCTCGAGGGCGATGTTGGAACCAAGCGAGGTGCCGCCGACCACCGCATCCTCGGCGCCGAGGTGGTCGAGCAGCGCCACAACCTGGCGGGCGAAGAGCGGCATCGAGTAGAGCCGCAGGTCCTCCGGGCGGTCCGAGCGCCCGTGCCCGAGCATGTCGACGGTGACGACGCGGTTGCCGCGCTCGGCCAGCTCCGGTCCCAGCCGGTCGAACATGTGGCGGTTCATCAGCAGGCCGTGGACGAGGACGATCAGCCGCTCTCCTTCGCCGTAGGCGTCGTAGCTGATCCGGTGCCCCTCGTAGCGGAACTCACCCATGGGCCGGATGGTAGTTCCTGGCTGGGCGGCTAGCCAGGCGGCGTCATCAGCGCGATCGGCACGGAGAGGCCGGCGGCGCGGCGGAGCGTTGCGATGCGGCGGCCGGGCTGCACGGCGGGGCGCGCCTCGCTCACTCGATCCTCACCGAGAAAAGCGACCGTGCGCTCAAGATCGGGAGCGACGAAGGCGAGCCCCCAGAAGAACGCCGGCCGGTCTCCCCCGGCTTTCGCGGTCGCCTCCGCTGGCTCCTGAACGACCTCGAGGATCGGCGCCCCGAGCCGGAAGAAGGCTTGGCGCGGCGCCCCGGCGGGCGTCGGCTCCTCACGGATCCGCCGCAGGTCGAGTCCGGCCGCCTCCAGCGCCGCGACGGTGCGGTCGAGGTCGGAGGAGATCGCGACGACGTGGTCGAGGCCGGTGACCCCGTTCGAATGGGCATTCGCCTCGGTATCGGAGGATGACTCGCTGCGGCTGGTGGGTAAGCCGTCGAGCTCGGTCGACGCGAGACCGCTCAGAGACCAACCGACGATGCCGCGCTCGGCCTCCCGGGGCGCGAAGCGGATGCCGACGTCGCCGACGACGCATTCGTCCCCCGCGACCTCGAAGCCGCACTCGCTCCAGGCCTCGGGCGAGTCCGCCACGATCAGCTGATGCAGCGTTGCCACGGTGCCACCGTAATGACCGTGTCGACTTTGTGGTCCATATGGACGCAAAAGTCGACAATGCCCGTATGAGTCGCGACCTCCAGCGCTTCCTCGATGCCCAGGACAGCGGCGGCACCTATGAGCGCGCGCTCGCGGAGCTGCGCTCTGGGCGCAAGGTCAGCCACTGGATGTGGTTCGTCTTCCCGCAGCGTGCGGGGCTCGGGCAGAGCGCGATGTCACGCGAGTACGCGATCGAGTCGCCCGAGGAAGCGCGGGCCTACGTCGAGCATCCCGTCCTCGGCCCCCGGCTGGTCGAGTCCGCCGAAGCGCTCCTGACCCACGAAGACAAGTCGGCCGAGGAGATCTTGGGCGGGATCGACGCCGTGAAGCTGCGCTCCTCGATGACGCTGTTTGCGCGCGCCGCTCCCGAGCAGCCGGTCTTCGCGCAGGTGCTCGACCGCTACTTCGCCGGCGCGGCGGACTCTGCCGGCTGGTTCACCGGCGGCGAGCCGTAGCGCTCGCGCTCGAGCGCCGGCATCACCTTCTCGGCGAAGGTCTTGACGAGCTCAGGGTCGAACTGGGTGCCGGCCTCCTGGCGCAGCTCCGCCAGCGCCTGCTCATTGCTGCGGGCGGCGCGGAACGGACGCCCTTCGGTCATCGCGTTGTAGGCGTCGCAGATCAGGATCACGCGCGAGCCGAGCGGGATGTCACGGCCCTTGAGGCCGTCGGGGTAGCCCTCGCCGTCCCAGCGCTCATGGGTCGAGCGGACAAGCTTCGCGACCTCACCCAGGGCCGGCGCCGCGTCGAGGACGCGCTGGCCGATCAGCGGGTGCTTGCGCATCAGCCGCCACTCGTCCTCGCTCAGCTCACTGCCCTTGTGGAGGATCTCGTCGGGGATCGCGATCTTGCCGATGTCGTGCAGCTCGGCGGCGCGGACAAGGACGTCGAGCTCCTCGGCGTCGAGCGGGAGCTGGCGGCCGAAGGTGGCGACGAGGTCGGCGACGCCGTCGAGATGGCGCTCGAGCTCCGGCTCACGCTCGTGCAGCACCCGCAGCAGGACGCCTCGGGTCTGACTGCTGGCCGAGTCGGCGCGCCGGCCCTTCTGCGAGTACATGCGGCGGTCGGCAATCCGCAGCGCGTCGCTGGCGTTGACGACCTCGACCGGGATCAGCACTTTGCCCCAGGAGGCGCCGATCGAGAAACCGCTGCCGGTTTCCGAGAGCGCTTCCTCAGCCCGCAGGCAGATCGCTTCTGCCGGCAGCGCCTTGGTCGAGGCGAGGACGCAGAACTCGTCGCCGCCGAGCCGGTAACCGCGCCCGTAGGGCGCCATCGCCTCGTCGAGCTGGCCGCCGAGCCGCCGCAGCAGGTCGTCGCCAGCCGGGTGGCCGAAGCTGTCGTTGTAGGCCTTGAAGCCGTCGAGGTCGTAGATCGCGAGGACCATCGCCTCCGGCGGGGTCGCCGAGAGGGCGCGGTCGAGGTCGGCCATCAGAGCCCGGCGGTTGGCAAGGCCGGTGAGCGAGTCGGTGATCGCTTCCTCGCGGCTGGCGTCGAGCATCCGCGTGTTCTGGTTGAAGGTGATGACGAGGCGGGCGAGGACGGCGACGAGGCAGGCGACGCCGAGCACCACCGCGGCTGCCCCGATCGGGACGAAGCTGCCAACGGCGAGGAGGCCGATCCCGACCAGCGCCATCGCCAGCGGGACAGCGATCCGGCGGCGGTCGGCGCGATGGACGGCGGCTCCGAACTCGGTTTCCGGTAACCAGGAGGCGAGCCCGAGGAGGAGGAAGGCGAGCGGCCAGCCGACGCTGGCGAGGTTCAGCGCCGTCGTTGACTGCCCCGCGACCGAGAGGTAGACGACGTCGCAGGCGCCGAACAGCAGCAGCGCCGCGGCGATCAGGACCCAGGTCCCCTCGGTGCGCCACTTCGAGGCGGCGAAGGCGCCGCTCAACAGCCCGAGCAGGACGACGTCCATGCATGGGTAGGCGAGGCTGACGGCGACCCCGAGGGGGCTGCCCCCGAGCGCTTCGAGAACCGGCGGGAAGATCAACGCGGCGGCGACACCGGCGACGGCAAGCGCCCCGATCAGCCCATCGACCCAGGCAAGTGGCTCCAGCTGGGCGACCCGCGCCCGCAGCAGGAGGACGAGGGCGACGAAGCTGGCGGGATAGAAGGCGAGGAAGCCGAGGTCGGCCGGCGAGGGGAAGGGAGCGGGTTCGGCGTAGTAGAGGACGGTGGAGTAATAGGTCTGCCCCAGGGCCCACAACAGCATTCCGATGCCGAGGGCGAGCCAGGCCTTGCGCTCGGTCTCAATCACCGCGGCCCGCCAGAGGACGATAAGGGCGGCGCCGAGAACGACCGCGTCATAGACCCAACGCCCCACCGCGTCCTGCAGCGAAGCGTCCCCTAATTCCCAGAGGATGACCGCGGCGTAGAAAGCAAGCACGCAGGCAAGCGCGGCCGTGAGGCCGAGCGCGGCTATCCGAGAGCGATCAGATCGTTTAGACGATTTGTCCACCTTGGACACATCGGCCGAATTTTCCGGTGACTTGAGCCGTACCATGCGCCGCCGTGCCGTTCCTCTTTTTCGCCGCAATTGCCCTCATCGGAGCGTCTGTCCACCTCCACCGAGACCGCCAACCGCGCACTCGCGCCCGCGCGCTGGAAATCTTCTTCGTCTGGTGGATGGTGGTGGCGGTCGGGGTCGCCGCGATCTTCGGCGCCATGTTCCACCTCTTCGACGGCCCCGACACCGCGCGGGAAATCGGCTACACCAACGGCGACGGCGGCTTCCAGACCGAGGTTGGCTTCGCCGACCTCGCGGTCGGCATCCTCGGCGTCCTCTGCGCCCGCTTCCGCGACGGCTTCCTCCTGGCCGCCGTGATCGCCGTATCCGTCTGCTACCTCGGCGACGCCTACGGCCACCTGCACCAGGCGGCGATCCACGACAACCACGACCCCGACAACACCGGCCTGCTCCTCTGGTCGGACTTCATCGTGCCCCTGGTCGCGATCGGCCTCTACGTCGCTAGCAGGGGCGGTCGCGCTAGTGGCCGCCTTTCCGCGGCGTCACGACCTGGCTGACCGATTTCGAGTCCGCCGGCGAGAAGTTGGCGTCGCCGGAGTAGTGGGCCGTGATCGTATGGGTGTCCAGGCCGAGGGCCGAAGTGCTGAAACTGGCCTTGCCTTCGTTCAGAGCGACCACCGCCAGGGGCGAAGACCCTTCGAGGAAAACGACGGTCCCGCCCGGAGCCGGCGCGGCAATGTCGAGCGGGATCACTCGCGCCGTGAAGGTCACCTTGTTCCCTAGCTGGACGGGATTGGGATTGCTTTTCAGCGTGACTTCGGCTGCGAAGGACGGCGGCTGTTCCACATGGACGCGGGGTGGGAATCCCAGTTCTTCGATCTGCGCGGTCCCAAGAATGGTTTCGTTGCCCGCCGCGTCGCGAAGCACCATTTTCGTCACCACCCAGTCCCCCGGTTCGCTGTCTTCGGCGAACACGACCGGGATTTCATAATCCCCCGCGACAGCACTTCCGTTCCAGCGTTTGAATTCGGAGCTGCTGATCGTCTGTTCGCCGCTCGGCGAAGTGAAGGTGACCGTGCCTGCGGCGAAACCGGAGAGATCGTCGGCGATGTGGGCCCTGACAAGAACTTCCTGGGCCGATGAGGAGGTGTCGATCGAAGTCGGTTCGATCCCGAATTCTTTGAGCTCCGGCCCGGTGGTGTCTTTGGGTTCCGGTTCTTCTTCGCCTTCTTTGGTGAAGCGCACCACCACCGTCGTCTCGCCTTCCACCGGCGGGACCGTGAAGGCGGTGCGGGCGTAGCCGCTGGTGGGCTGGGGAACGACTTCGGGTTTGCCATAGGGGGCGACCGTGCCGCCGAAGACGACGAAGGAGACCCGGCCTTCGCTATTGGTGAAACCGCCCAGGTTCGGATTGCTGGAGCCGCCGCTCGTCAGTTCGGAGGCGAGGAGGCCGCCGATTTCGGCTTGGCGGACCAGGGGCGGCATCGTCACGCCCGCCCTGAAGAGCGGCGAGTCGTTGGCGTCGAGCACCTGGACGGTCAGGGTGGTCGTCGCCGGCAGCCTCAGCTCCCCGAGGTCGCGGTCGGACTCGAGGGCGAGCGAGGGGACTTCGAAGCTGAAGCTTTCCGGAAGCTCGGGGTCGGTCCCTTCGAACTTCTCGACGTGAAGCGTGTAGGTGCCGGGCAGGGCGGCGATGTGGAAGCGGCCGTTCTCGTCGGTCCTTTCGCCGAAGGAGGATTTCCCTCCGGCGGTGAGCCAGACGGAAGCGTCGGGGACCGGATCGCCGTCGGCGGTGAGCAGGGCGCCGGTGAGGCGGACCGTCGTAGCGTTCGTCAAGACGACGTTGAGAGCCCGCGAGCCAGTGACGTCGACAGCGTGGACGGTGATCGCTTCGTAGCCCGGGGGCGGATCGAAGCGCACGTCGTAGACACCGTCCGGCACTTCCAGCGAGTAGGCACCTTTCGCGTCCGTCGTCGATTCCAGTCGTTCTTCGCCGGCGAATATAGAGACGACGGTTTCCGGCAGTGGCTTCGCTTCTTCACCGGGCGCTTGGCCGCTTACCGTTCCCGAGAGCACGGCGGCGTCCGCCGAGGCAGCGAAGCCGAGGGCGCAAAGGAGTGCCGCAGCCGCGGCGATCAAGGCGACCCGAAGACCAGATGACCCAGATTCCATGGGCGATTTATATCGAGTTATTAAGGACTCCTATGTAATGGCTGCGAACTCGTCACGCCGCTTGATCAGCAGCCACTGCGGCTTCTCGCCGCGGCGCGTCCGCTGCAGGGCGAAGCCGCCTTGCAGCTTCTCGCCGTGGAGGACGAAGACGGCGTGGCCGCGCTCCAACGCCTCCGGCCACGGCACCCGCCCGCCCTGCTCGTAAGTGCCGCGGTCCCAGATCTCGACCTTGCCGCCGTCGACTTCGCCCTCGAAGTCGTTGTAGGCGATCGAGTGGTCGCCGACCTCGATCGCCAGCCGCTTCACCGCCGGGTCCATCGAGGGCTCCTTCGGCACCGCCCAGGAGCGCATCACGCCGTCGACCTCCAGCCGCAGGTCGAAGTGGTGCGCCGTCGCCCAGTGCTCCTGGACGACGAAGGCGCCGGCGCTGACGCCGCGGACCGCGAACTGCTCGTGGCCCTCGACCTTGGTCGACTCAACCTCGATGTCTTCCACCTCAGCCGCCGGCGGTCCCTCCCTGAGGAATTCGAGCAGCTCGTCGACCGCAGCCCCGGTCCCCTCGGCGTGGACGGCGACGCTGCCGTCCTCGGCGTTGCGAACCCAGCCGAGAGCCCCGGCCTGGTGGGCCCGTCGGACTGCCGCTTCGCGGAAGCCGACGCCCTGGACCCGGCCGCGGACGGTCGCCCGAATCGCTTGTTTGGACTCATTCACAGGTGGAGGGTGTCAATCGGGAAGAACCATTCTCGCCTCGTGCGAGGATGACGGCGTGGCGGAGCCGATCGAAACCCTCTCGGGCGATCCGACTCTGGCGCTGCCGGAGTTCGACGACCCGCCCGCGGATCCACTGTCCCTGCTCGAGCGCTGGCTGCGGCTCGCCGACGAGCGCGGCGTGCGGGAGCCGCGGGCGCTGGCGCTGGCCACCGCCGACGCCGAGGGGCGACCCTCCAGCCGGATCCTCCTGCTCAAGCAGGTGACGCCCGCCCTTGTCTTCTCCGGCAGCTACGAGAGCCGCAAGGGACGCGAGCTCGAGGCGAACCCGCGGGCGGCGGGGACGCTGTACTGGCGCGAGACTCTGCAGCAGGTGACGATCGAGGGTCCGGTCCGGAAGCTGAGCGAGGTGGAGTCAGACGAGATCTTCGGCGAGCGACCGCCGGACGCGCGGGCGACCACCGTCGCCTCCGAACAGGGGAAGCCGCTGGAGGACCTTAATGCGCTGCGTGAAGAAGCGAGCTCGCTCAGCGACGACCAGCCCCTTCACCGCCCCGCCCGCTGGGGCGGCTGGCGCCTCTACCCAAACCTGGTCGAGTTCTGGCACGGCAGCCCCGACCGCCTCCACCGCCGCCTGCTCTACATAAAGGGCAAGAACGGCTGGCAGCACCAACGCCTCCAGCCCTAGGCGCTACAGGTAGCCGAGCGGGTCCGTCGGGGCGCCGTTGATCCGCACCTCGAAGTGGAGGTGCGGGCCGGTGCTGTGGCCGGTGTTGCCGCTGAGGCCGATCACGTCGCCCTGGTTGACGCTGGCGCCGACCGAGGTGGCGAAGCTCGACTGGTGGGCGTAACAGGTGGAGAGACCGCCGCCGTGGTCGATGCAGGTGTAGTTACCGTAGCCGCCGCTTTCGTACTCGGACTGCATCAGGATCACGGTGCCATCGGCAGCGGCGCGGATCGGGGTGCCTTCCGGCACCGAGATGTCGATTCCCTCGTGCATCCGTCCCCAGCGGTAACCGAAGCCCGAGGTCAGGGTGCCTTCGACCGGCCAGATCAACCCGGCCGCGCTCGGCGAGGGCATCGGCCCGGCCGGCAGCGGGTAGCCGCCGGTGGCTTCGGCGATTTCGGCGGCGATCTGAGCCCGCAGGTCAGCGGCGACTTCCTCGTGCTCGTCGCGCTCGCCTTCGATCCCCTTCAACGTCTGGCGCCGCTCGGCTCGCGCCGCCAGTAGCGACCCCTCGCGGGACTCCAACGTCGACCGAGTCGTTTCCAGTCGCTGCTCCTTGGCGGCGATCGCGTCGCGCGCGTCTTCGATCGTCAGTTTCGCGATCTTCCGCTGCCGCACCAGCTTCTTCGCTTCGTCGCGCAGTTCGCGCACCCGCTCGGCGAGCTTCTCGTCACTTTCCTGGATCGCGTCGAAGTACTCGGTCCGGGCGACCATGTCGCCGTAGTCCTCGGAGCTGAGGATGACCGAGGTGAGGTCGGGAGAGCCATAGGTGTAGATCGCGACCAGGCGCTCGCGCAGGTTGACCAGCGCCCGCTTCAACCGGCCGCGCAGCGTCTCCAGCCGTTCCAGCGCCTCGCGCAGTTCGTCTTCGGCCCCCTCCAGTTCGGCTTCCTTCGCCGCCAGCGCTTCTTCGGCCGCGGCCTCCTGGTTGCGCAGGGCCGAGACCTGGCCTTCGAGGGCGGAGATTTCCTCCCCCATCGCGCTGATGTCGGAGGTCAGCACGCCTTCGCGTTCTTCGACAGCGCCGATCTTCTCTTCGACCGCTTCCAGCTTCTCCGAGTTCGACTTCGCGGGCGCGGTCGCCACCGCCACCGCGCAGGAGGCAAGCAGGGCGAGGGTCATCGCCAGCAGCGACGAGAGCCAGCGCCGGCGCGTTTTCGGAGTCGAGTTCGCCATAGCTGAAAGAGGAAAGCCGGCTTTATCGGCCGGCCTTCCATAAACCGTAGGCAGGTGCAAAGGAGCGCGCGCGCCGCAGGGCGGCGCTGCAACCTCAGTTGCGCCGGTACTCGCAGCGGTGCAGGCGGTCGCCGCCGCGGCCGCCGATGCAGCGGTCCGGCCCGCCGCGCCCATCGAGGACGTCGGAGCCGCCGCGGCCGAGCAGAACGTTGGCGCCAGCGGAGCCCGTGAGCCGGTCGGGCCCGGTCGAGCCCTCGATCTTCTCGGTGCTGCCGCCGATCCGCCCGGGAACGCATTCCGGCGCCTCGGCCCCGATCCGCGCCCGGACGACGACGCCTTCGTTCCGCACCCGCGCGAAAGAGGCGCTGTCGGTGTCGCCTGGACCGCCGCGGAAGAGATCGCCCTCGCAGGGCTGGCCGCCGATCAGGAGGTCGTCGCCACCCCCGCCGAGCATTGCTGCCGCGCCGCTGGCACGACGGGGATGGAGGATGTTGACGCCGAAGAGCGCGTCGTCTCCCCCGCCGCCTTCGAGGCGGTCTGGTTCGGCGTCGTCGCCGGCGTAGAGGGTGTCGCCGCCTCGCCCTCCCGTCAGCCAGTCGCTGCCGGCGCCGCCGTCGACGGTCACAGCGATCTCAGGCGGGATCGAGCGCCCGAGCACGATCCGGTCGCCGCCGTCTCCGAGTGAGATGAGAATCGCCTTGACCTCGCCGGTGCAGACGATCCCGTCGCCGGTGGTGCAGCCGCCGGCGTAGCGGGGGTCGCCGAGCCGGACCGTGTTGCCGGCCCCGGCGCGGACGAAGAAGCGATCGTTGCGGAAGCCGACGTGGACTTCGTCGACCCCCGCGTCGCCGCCGATCGCGAGCGCGGGCGCGCCGGTGAGGCTGTCGTAGAGCTCGACGCGGGTTCCGGCGCTGCGAGCGGCACCGCAGGACTCCTCAACCGAGAAGGACCCGAAGCACTCGTCGCTGCCGGGCCCGCCGAACGCTTCGTCTTCGGGATGAGTACTGAGCAGGCGGTCGTCGCCCGGGCCTCCCTCGACCCGGTTCGCCGAGGCCTCCGAGGTGGCGAGCAGGTCGTCGCCGGAGCCGCCGACGACGTCCTCGACCCCGACCAGCCACTCGTCCTCGGCGCCCTGCACCCTCCCGTTGGCGAGGTCGACCTCGATCGGCCCGCCGGCGCTGCGGTAGTTGGCGATGTCGTGGGCGCCCGGCCCGCCGTCGATGCGGTCACGGCCGATCCCGCCGGCGACCGTGTCGAAGCCGCCCTGGCCGCCGTCGACGTCGTCGTCGCCGAGGCCGCCCTCGACGTCGTCACGGCCCGGGCTGCCGCGGACGACGTCGTTGCCGCTGTCGCCGCGGACCCGGTCGCGCCCGGCGCCGCCGTCGACCTCGTCGGAGCCGCGACCGCCGCTGACGATGTCGTCGCCTTTCTTGCCGTCGAGCGTGTCCTTGCCGCGACCCCCGACGATCCGGTCGCGGCCGAAGCCGCCGCAGATGATGTCGTTGCCGCCGCCGCCGAGGATCTTGTTTTGACCTCGACCGCCGGCGATCACGTCCGGGCCGCGGGTCCCGTGGATGAGCCGATCATTTGAGGCGATCGTCGCCTTCTTTCCCCCGCAGAGCCTCCGTAGAGCCTCGGGCGAGTCGGCGAAGGTCAGCATCAGGGCGAAGGCGATAAGGACGATCGCGACGGCGACGATGCCCACGCGCCGACCATCGATTGCTCGCGGCATCCTTGCTCCTCCCGTTCGCCTGCCTGAACCCCTCTCAACGTTCGTACTACCCGATGGAAAGGAAGCGCGAACCGGGCGTGAGCGCCGCTACTTCGCTTGGCGGCTCGCCAGCTCCGCCGCCGGGTCCTCGAAGGCGAAGGTGCTGTACCCGAGCCAGTCGGGGACGCTGCGAACGAGGTCCTCGGGGCCGCTGACGCGGATCCGCTTCGAGCGCATCGCCGCCCCCAGCTCGAGCCGCCCGAGCCAGACTTCGGCCATCGCCCGCGCCTCGGCGTCGATCTGCAGGTCGATCCCGAAACCAGGGTCGGTGAAGCAGAGTTCGGCCTCGGTCGGCTCGGCGACCAGCCACCAGGCGCGTTTGCCCTCCTCGGCGTCGCGGTAGCGGAAGAAGACGACGAGCTGGTCTTTCGGCAGCCGGTCGATCCGGATGCTGCGCCGCATATCCCACATCAGCAACGCCGGGTCGGCCTCCTCCTCGCTGACCTCGCGGGTCAGCCACTCGCGGCTCCAGTTGCCGAGCGAGACGACCAGCGGCCCCAGCGCTTCCCCGGCCGGGGTCAGACGGTAGGCGTGCCCGCGCTCGCCCTGCAGCGGCTCCCGCGTGAGGAGACCTGAGCGCTCCATCTCCCGTAGCCGTTTACTCAGCAGCGAGGAGGACATCCGCGGCACCCCGCGCTGCAGCTCGTTGAAGCGGGTGCTGCCCATCAGCAGCTCGCGCAGGACCAGCAGGGTCCAGCGCTCGGTCAGGACCTCCGCCGCCTGGGCGACCGGGCAGAACTGTCCATAGCTCTCCGGCATCTCCTCTGCCGCGAGTGTACGGACCTAACTGCAGATTTTGAAGTTGATCGCTTGCCGCGCCGGGCGTAGAAAAGGATCATCAAGCGATCCAAAGGAGACTGAAAGCGTGACCCCCAGCACCGACACCCCAAGCCCCAGCCCCGAGCTGAGACAAAAACACCGGAAGATGTGGGCCTCCGGTGACTACCCATCGATGGTCGAGACCTTCCTCACCCCGCTGGGGCCGCGCCTCGTCGAGGCCGCCGGAATCGGCGCCGGCCAGCGCGTTCTTGACGTAGCTGCCGGCACCGGTAACGCCGCGATCGTGGCGGCCAAGACGGGCGCCGATGTCGTCGCCTCAGACCTCACCCCGGAGCTCTTCGACGCCGGCCGCGAGCGGGCCGTGGCCGAGGGGGTCGAGCTGGAGTGGGTCGAGGCCGACGCCCACGACCTTCCCTTCGAGGACGAGAGCTTCGACGTTGTCATCTCCTCGATCGGGGTGATGTTCGCGCCCTTCCACCAGCAGGCCGCCGACGAGCTCGTCCGCGTCTGCCGTACCGGCGGCAAGATCGGCCTCCTCAGCTGGACTCCCGAGGGGATGATCGGCGCCCTCTTCCGGACGATGGGCCAGTTCATGCCTCCCCCACCCGAGGGCGCGCAGCCGCCGCCGCTGTGGGGTGGCGAGGAGCACCTGCGCGGCCTGCTCGGCAACGGGGTCGAGCTGGAGACCGTCGAGAAAGGCATCCTCGAGGTGACCGCCTTCGAGCGCCCCGACGACTACGGCGAGCACTTCAAGCAGCGCTACGGGCCGACGATCGCCGCCCGCGCCAACGCCGAGAAAGAGGGCCGCGCCGAGGAGTTCGACCAGACCCTGAGCGAGTTCTGCGCCGAGTGGAACCAGGGTACGGACGAGCAGGCGCACTTCGGCATGGAGTACCTGCTCACGGTCGGGCGCAAGCGGGGGTGATGACGGTGGGCGGCTCTAACAAGTACGACGCGGTCATCGTCGGCGCCCGGGTAGCCGGGACGCCGGCGGCGACGCGGCTGGCCCAGGCGGGCTGGAAGGTCCTGCTCGTCGACCGCGAGCCGCCCCCCGGCGACACCCTCTCGACCCACGCCCTCTTCCCGAACACGCTGGCGCGGCTGGCGGAGCTGGGGGCGCTGGAGCGGATCGAGTCGCGCCACCGGGTCAACTACGTCGAGTACGCGATCCGCACCCTCGGCTACGAAGCGACCGGGTCGTTCACCCCGGTCGGCGGTTTCGACCGCATGGCGGTGATCACCCGGCCTGTGCTCGACCCGGCTCTGCTCAAGGTCGCGGCCGCTGCGGGAGCAGAGACCCGCTTCGGCGAGAAGGTGACGGGACTGCTCGGCGCCGGCACCGACGCGGATCCGGTGCGCGGCGTTGTGCTGGGAAGCGGCGAGGAGATCGAGGCGCGCTGGGTGCTCGGCGCCGACGGCCGCGTCTCCACCGTCGCCCGCCTGCTCGGGCTCGAGAAGGAACGGCAGCTCGCAGGCGAGATGGCCTTCATGTTCGGCTACTGGCGCGGCCTGCCACCCACTGACCAGTTCAAAATCGACGTGATCGAGGAGGGCTCGCTGGTCTGGTCCCCGGCCGAGGATGACCTCTCGATCCTGATCCTCGGCGTCGACCCGCTCGCGACCCGCGGCGGCCCGGCCGAGAAGCAACGCACCTTCGTCGGGCTGCTGGACCAGTACAGCGACTGGTTCGACCCGGCCTGGCTGCAGCGCGGGGAGCAGGTGGGCGGCATCCGCGTCGCCCCGGAGACGATGCTGCGCGGCTTCTTCCGCCAGGGCACCGGCCCCGGTTGGGCGCTGATCGGCGACGCCGGTCACTTCAAGAACCCTTCCACCGCCCAGGGCATCTCCGACGCGATCGAGCAGTCCCTCCACGTCGCCGCCGAACTCACCGGCCAGGAGGAGAGCCTCGCCGGCTTCGAGGCCTATCGCGACGAACGCGCCCGCGAGCACTACGAGTGGTCCTTCGACTTCGCCCGCTTCGCCAATCCCGACACCGCCGCCCCGATCTTCCGCGGCCTCGTCGCCGACCCCGAAGCCGGCCAAAACCTCCGCGACGCCCTCAGCCGCCAGCTGCGTCCGAAAGAAGACGTCTTCACCAAGGAGCGCTTGAACCGCTGGTTTTCTGCCGTCCCCAGCGCGCGTTAAATTCGCGCGCCATGACGACCAAGAGCCGCTCCCTCCGCCGCCGTGTCCCCCTGATCGCAGCCCTCGCCGTACTTGCACTGGCGCTGTTGGCGCCGCAGGCGATGGCGCGCTACGTCTACACGGGGAACTACGACAACAACACGGTCTCGGTGCTGGATACGGCCACGAACCAGATCGTCGGCAACCCGATCCCGGTAGGCGAGGCGCCGTCGACGCTGGCGGTCACCCCGAACGGCAAGACCCTCTACGTCGGTGACGAAAGCGACAACAACCTGAGGGCCATCGACACCCGAACCAATCAGGTCGTCGCCACGCTCCCCCTCACCTACGAAGGAGTCGACCGGGAAGCATCGGTGATCGCTATCGCGCCGGACGGCAAGACCGCCTACGTGAGCAGCTACGGCCTTGACGCCGTCCTGGTAATCGACATCCAGACCAACCAGATCTCCGGCTCGCCGATCCTCCTCGGCGGTACGCCGTGGGGCGTGGCCTTCTCTCCGGACGGGAGCGTCGCTTACGTCACCAATCTCGACGATGGGAAAATTGAAGTCATCAGCACTGCCACGAGGCAGGTCGTGGGCGCGATTCCGGTCGGCATAGAACCGATCAATCTCGTCTTCTCCCCCGATGGCAGGACCGCCTACATCGCCAACGAAGGAGATGGAACGGTCTCGATCGTCGACACCGCGACCAGGCAGGTGGTGGGCGACCCGATCGCGGTCATTGCCGTGACGCCCGACGGGAGCAAGGTCTACGTCAGCAACGAGGCAGACGACACCGTCACCGCGATCAACACCGCCACCCGACAGCCCGTCGCCACGATCCCGACGGGCGATGAGCCCTTCGAAATGGCCGTGACTCCGGATGGAAAGTCCGTTTACGTCGCCAATTACCAGGGTGAGGAAAACGGCAAAGGCATCACCGTGATCAACACCCAGACGGATCAGACCAGCGACATCAACGTCACGGGCGGCCCCTGGCAGCTAACGATCGTGCCGGACCAGTCACCGGTCGCCTCGTTCACCGCCACGGCAGCGAAGAAGAACTCGCTGCGGCTCGGCTTCGCCTCCACCACCGTCGACTCCGATGGGACCGTCGCCACGTTCGATTGGAACTTCGGCGACGGGATCACCGCAGTCAACGGCGGTCCGACCCCCGTTCACACCTACGCCAAGGCGGGCGGCTATACCGCCGGCCTCACTGCCGTCGACAACGAGGGCTGCTCGACGAACATGGTGTTCACCGGTCGCACGGCGCTCTGCAGCGGCGGCGGTTCCGCGGCGCAGACGATCACCGTCAAAGCGCCGAACAACTTCAAGTTCGGCAAGCTCATCCGCAACGAGAAAAACGGAACGGCGAAGCTGAAGGTCAAGGTGCCCTACGCCGGCAAGTTGACCCTCACCGGCAAACTAACCCGAACCGGCAAGAAGATGAAGAGGGTCAAGCGCAGCGCCAAGAAAGCCGGCACCGTCGTCCTCAACATTCGCCCGCAGCCGCAGGCGAAGAAAGAGCTGGCCGCCGAGGGCAGCGCCAAGGTCCGAATCAAGGTCACCTTCAAGCCGACCGGTGGCAAGGCTCGCACCAGAGGTCGGACCGTGAAGCTGATTCAGGGCTAGCCGTTTGATCGCGGCTACGGGGAGAACCCCCGCAGCCGCAACGAGTTGGTGACGACGAAGACGCTGGAGAGGGCCATCGCGGCGCCGGCGATCAGGGGGTTGAGGAACCCGGCCGCGGCCAGGGGCAGGGCGGCGACGTTGTAGGCGAAGGCCCAGAAGAGGTTGCCCTTGATCGTCGCCAGGGTGCGGCGGGAGAGGCGGATCGCGTCGGCGACGGCGCGGGGGTCGCCGGAGACGAGGGTGATGTCGGAGGCCTCGATGGCGACGTCGGTGCCGGTGCCGATCGCGAGGCCGAGGTCGGCCCGGGCGAGCGCCGGGGCGTCGTTGACGCCGTCGCCGACCATCGCCACGGTGTGGCCTTCACGCTGGAGGCGCTCGATCGTCGCCTCCTTCTCTGCCGGCAGGACTTCGGCGATCACCTCGTCGATGCCCACCTCGGCGGCAACGGCCTCTGCGGTCGCCTCGTTGTCTCCGGTCAGCAACACAGGCCGCAGCCCGAGCTCCTTCAGGGACGCGATCGCCTCCGCGCTCGATGGCTTGACCGAATCCGCGACGACGATCACACCCCGCTCGACGCCATCCCAGCTGACCGCCACCGCCGTCCCGACGTGTCGAGTTTGTCCTCCCATGGGAGACAAAGTCGACATCGCCGACGCGCGACCGACGACGATGGAGCGCCCGTTGACCTCGCCCCGTACCCCCACGCCGGCCTCGCTCGCGAACTCGTGGACCGCCGGCAGCAGGATGAACTCCTGCTTTGCCCGCGCCGCGATCGCCTGGGCGATCGGGTGCTCGGAGGCGTCCTCGACCGCGCCGGCGAGGCGCAGCACCTCCGCCTCGTCCTCGCCCGCCGCGGCCACCACTGCCGCCACCGTCATCTCGCCGCTGGTCACGGTCCCGGTCTTGTCGAGGACGACGGTGTCGATCCGCCGCGTCGACTCCAACACTTCCGGGCCCTTGATCAGCAGCCCCAACTGGGCGCCACGGCCGGTTCCGACCAGGAGCGCGGTCGGCGTCGCCAATCCCAGCGCGCAGGGGCAGGCGATGATCAGGACCGCGACCGCGGCGGTGAAGGCGAAGGCCGGCCCCGCGCCGCTGCCGAGCCAGAAGCCGAGGGTGGCGACGGCGAGGCCGATCACGATTGGGACGAAGACGGCGCTGATCCGGTCGGCGAGGCGCTGTACCGGCGCCTTGCCCGACTGCGCCTCGGTGACGAGTCGGGCGATCTGCGCCAGCGCGGTTTCCTCGCCGACGCGCGTCGCGCGGACGACGAGGCGGCCGCCGACGTCGATCGTCGCGCCGATCACCTCGGCGCCGGGACCGACCTCGACCGGCACCGACTCGCCGGTGACGAGGGACTGGTCGACGGCCGAGGAGCCGCTCTCGACGACGCCGTCGGTCGCCACCTTCTCTCCCGGCCGGACGACAAAACGGTCGCCGACCGCGAGCTCATCGACGGGGACGCGCCGCTCTGCCCCGTCGGCATCGACCAGCGTCACGTCCTTTGCGCCAAGGTTCAACAGCGCCTCCAGCGCCGCCCCGGCCCGGCGCTTCGCCCGCGCCTCGAAGTAGCGGCCGGCGAGGATGAAGGTGGTGACGACCGCCGCCACCTCGAGGTAGATCTCCTCAGCACCGGTGCCGCGCTCGGTCACCAGCTCGAAGGGCATCTTCATCCCCGGCATCCCGGCGTCGCCAAAGAAAAGCGCGTAGAGCGACCAGCCGAGGGCGGCGAGGGTGCCGAGCGAGATCAGCGTGTCCATCGTCGCCGCGCCGTGGCGCAGGTTCTTCCAGGCGGCTTCGTGGAACGGCCATCCCGCCCACAGCACCACCGGCGCCGCCAGCTGCAGCGAGAGCCACTGCCAGTTCTCGAACTGCAGCGGCTCGATCATCGACATCGCCAGCACCGGCAGCGAGAAGGCAATGGCGAAGATCAGGCGCCGGCGCAGGTCCGCGGTCGGGTCCTGCTCGCGCTCAGCGGCACCGCCCTCCTCGGCCTCAGCTGGCAGCGAGGCCGAGTAGCCGACGCTCTCCACCGCGCCGACCAGCGCCTCGGGTTCGACCCGCTCGGGGTCAAAGCTGACGCTGGCCCGCTCGGTCGCGAAGTTGACGCTCGCCTCGACCCCCTCGAGCCGGTTGAGGCTCTTCTCGACCCGGCCGGCGCAGGAAGAGCAGGTCATTCCCTCGATCGGCAGCTCAAGCCTCTCCTTCTCCTCTTTCACCGCCTGGCTCATCGCGGCACCTCGACCGTGAACTCGGCCGTCCGCACGGCGCCGTCGTGGCGGAACTGCAGGTAGAGGCGATAGCGCCCGGCGGTCGGGAACTCGGCCTCGAAGACGATCTCGTTCGGCGCCCCGTGCTCCTCCTCGGGGTGGACGTGGAGGAAGGCAAGGTCACCTTCGCGCAACGCGACCAGGTGACCATCGGCGCCAAGGTAGGGCTGGAGTTCTTCGACCGGGTGGCCCTCCTCGCTGAGAGCGAAGGAAAGCGCGACCGGCTTGCCCGCCACCAGCTCCTCCGCCTCTAGGTCTACCTCGTAGCCCTCCGTCTCAGCGTCCGGCTGCGGCGCCGGGAAGGGGCGCGCCTCGAACTTCCCGCCGGAGGCGAAGACGTCGGTGGCGAGGGTCTCCTGCTCGCCCTCGACCGCGAAGTCGGCGAAGACGCGGTAGACGCCAGGCTGGGAGAAGGCAACGGGCAGCGCCCAGGTCCCCGCCGCGTCCATCTCCGGGTGCAGGTGGCGGAAGCCGGTGCCGTCGCGCCGGACGACGATCAGGTGCATGCGCCGCTCGTGCAGCTTGTCGAACTCGGTGACGGCGCCGCCGTCATGCTCGATCCTGAACCGCAGCACCCGCTCCTCCCCCCGCTCCACCTGCGTCGGGGTCAGCCGCAGCGTGTAGGCATCGGCGGAGACCCCCAGCCCGGCGGGCTGGTGGGCAGCCCCTGCAGTCGTCTCGTGTCCACCGTGCGCGTCCATCGTCTCCTCCATCTCGCTGCTCTCGGTCTCGGCAGGGCCGACTGCCGATCCGATCGCCACCGAAACGGCGAAAAGCGCCGCCAGACCGAGGACGAACAGACCGATCTTCATATAGGGGCGGGGGGTATTCATGCGATCACTGTAACACATACGGGGAGGGGGTATATACTCGGGCAGAACTTCCACTGAGAGGATCGAGATGGCGGACAACCAGACCCACCCCGGCTACATCGAGAACAAGGAGCAGGTGAAGAACCGGCTGCGCCGGATCAGCGGCCAGATCGGCGGCATCGAGCGGATGGTCGACGAGGAGCGCTACTGCATCGACATCCTCACCCAGATCTCCGCCGCCCAGGCCGCGATCGACAAGGTCGCCCTCGCCCTGCTCGACGAACACACGCGCCACTGCGTCGTCGGCGCCGGCAGCGCCGCCGAGCGCGAGGCGAAGACCGAGGAGATGATGGACGCGGTCGGGCGCCTGCTGAAGAGCCGCTGAGCTCTGCGAAGCTGCCGCCGATGAGCGAGAAGCCCGGCAAGCGCTTCGCCACCGCCGCCCGGCGGCTCAACCTCAACCCGCGGCTGGTCGAGCTGGCACGCCGCACGCGGGAGCGCGCCCTCGGTGACGACGACCTGATCGATCACCTCTCCACCGCCCGCGGCCGCCCCTCCGACCTCGCCGCCCGCCAGCTGGTCGAGCTGCGGGGCGAGCGGCCCGGCTTCGCCGGCGAGCTCGGCCTCACGGCGCTACAGGCCTGGCAGCGATTCGCCGAGAAACAGGACCGCGGCCGCGGCAAGGTCGACGTCGCGATCCTCTTCACCGACCTCGTCGGCTTCTCGAGCTGGGCGCTGGAGGCAGGCGACGCGGCGGCGGTGCGGCTGCTGCGCGAGGTCACCGAGGCGATCGAGCCGCCCGTGCTCCAGCGCCAGGGCGAGGTGGTGAAGCGACTCGGCGACGGCCTCATGGCCGCCTTCTGGGACGCGCCCCACGCGGTCGAAGCCGCCTTCGACGCCGCCAAACGGACCGCCCCGATCGAGGTCGACGGCTACCGCCCGCTGCTGCGAACCGGAATCCACCTCGGCCGCCCGCGCAAGCTCGGCGGCGACTACTTCGGCATCGACGTCAACATCGCCGCCCGCCTCGCCGAGGCGGCAAAGCCCGGCGAGATCCTCGTCTCCGACCGGGTGCTGGAGAAGCTCGACCCGGGCGCCGCCGAATCGAAGCGCCGCCGCTTCAGCGCCAAGGGGGCGCCGAAGGACGTCGACGCCTACGCGCTCAGTCGCTCCACCGCGTCGAGCAGTTGAGCGTGATCGTCGAGGACGATGTCGGCCTCGACCCCGTCTTCGGCGTCGCCCCCGGGGTTCATGCCGCGGTAGCGGACGGTCCGCATCCCAAGCGCGGCGCCGCCGGCGATGTCGGTGCGGCGCAGGTCGCCGACGTGCACCGCCCGCGCGGCCTCGGCCCCGAGAGCCGTTAGCGCCGCTTCGAAGATCTGCGGCGCCGGCTTGTAGTGGCCGACTTCGTCGGAGAAGCCCCAGCCGCTGAAGTGCTGGAGCAGGCCCTCGGCCTCGAGCAGCTCGCGCAGCAGCTCGCCACCGCTGAAGCCGACGTCGCAGACGATCCCCAGCCGCAGCCCGCGCTCCCGCAGCGCCTCCAGGCAGGCCCCGATCCCAGGAGCAAATTCCAAATCCACCTCGCGCCCAGCCCCGAGAAAGGCCTCGACCACCATCTCCCGCGCCGCCCCCTCGACCCCGAGCGTCCGCACCAACGACTCCGCCGCCTCGTGCGGATGCAGGTGCCGCCCTTCTGCCCAAGACCGCTCCCAGTCCAGCCCCACCCCCTCGAGCGCCTCGACCAGCGGCTCCGCCTCGACCTCGACCTCATGGCTCGCACAGGCCGCCGCCACCCCCCGCTCTCGCGCCGCCGACATCGCTCCCGGCGGCACCGTCGCGATCGTGTTCCAGAAGTCGAAGGTGACGGCCTCGATCATCGCCGCTGACGTTATCTAGCGACCACCATCTCGCTCCGCCTCCACTTCTAATCGGGCGGCGGCCAACGAATGTCGTCCCAATGAACACCCGCTTCGAATTCCTCCGCCATGCCCGCGACCTGGGACAAGCTCACTCCCAGCCCATCGGTCAACCGTTTCGCCGTACCGATCTGAAGTCTGCGACGTCCGGACTCGTGCGCGGAGATCTCACTGGGTTCCATTTCCACCCGATCAGCCAGCGCCTGCTGGGTCATTTCGGCATCGGTCCGCGCGCGCCGCAGCGCGATCGCGAAATAGAAGTGGAACGGGCGACGGGCGGGCATCAAGCGCCCGTACAGACAATGCATTTGCCGCCCGCTGCGCCATAAGGTTCAGCTCAAGTCGTTCGAAAACCCCTGCTCCTGAGAAGTTTTTTGAAGTTCCGAAATACAGCCTTCGGTGGCCCTATTGGACTTGGAGGAGCATCAGATTTATCTGATACCGTCTTTCCATGACTCGGCTGAGCGCAACCCAGGTGGCCCGTAGTTTCTCTGCGATAGTCAACCGCGTTGGCGCCGGCGAGGAAATTGAGGTGGTAAGGAACGGGGTGCCAGTGGTCGAGATGCGGCCCGCTCGCGCGGGGCACCTCGTCTCGGCGCAAAGTTGGACCGAGCTGATGGACTCGGCCCCCTCGCCTGACGATGATTTCGCCGGGGACGTCGAAGCCGCCCGAGAGAGCATCGGCCCCCCGCGCAGCGCTTGGCCGTCCTGATCGACACCTCCGTCCTAATCCATGCCGAGCGGCGTGGCCAGTCGCTGAACGAGGCGATCGGAAAACGGGATCGCGCGATCAGCGTCATCACCGCAAGCGAGTTACTGCATGGCGTCCATCGGGCGCCAAGCGGTGCCGCCCGGGCGCGGCGCGCTGCCTTCGTCGAGCACCTCCTGGCGGGAATCGAGCCGCTTCCGATCACGACTGCCGTCGCCCGGGCTCACGCCGAAATCTGGGCCGAGCTAGAGCGCCTAGGCACTCCCATCGGAGCTCACGACCTCTGGATCGCCGCAACCGCCCTCAGTCATGGCATGGATGTCGCGACGACCAATGCTCGGGACTTCAAGCGCGTCCCAGGCCTGACGGTCGTGCCGATCTAGTCTGCCGTCTGCCGGGCCTCCGGCGAGGCGTCCCAGAAGTCGTCGACCTTCTCGGAGTCGGAGTCCTCGATCTTGCGGGAGACGGCCCACAGCTCGACCGGCTCGTCGCCGAGGTTGCGGTGGGAGCGCACCGTCTGCGGTGGAATCCGGACTACGGAGCCTGCCGGGACCTCGCGGACGTCGTCGCCGAGGCGCATCGTCAGGGTGCCGCGGGTGACGATGTAGAGCTCCTCCTGCTGCTCGTGGCGGTGCCCCGTCCCCTGCTCGAAGTCCGAGTGCGGCGGCACGCGGATCAAGGTCACTGCGACCTGCTCGGCTCCAAGCGCGTCGGTCAGGGCGCGAAACTCGCCGGGGACATCGCTGTCGGCGTAGGGGTTGTCAACTTCATCGGCGCTGACGATCGAGTAGTCGCTCATCGCGGATCCCCTACCCGTCAGGCTGGAGTTTTCACGCCCGCTCGGCGCGCTGCTTGACGGCGCCCAGGAGGCGCATCGTCACGAGGACGTGGGTTCGGGTGCCGATTACCCCGGCGCGGTAGAGGCGACCGGAAATGCCGGGGAAGACGGCTCTGGTTTCTGCCCGCAACCGGGTCGCCCTCTCATCACCATCCAGATGGAAGACGAGCGCGTATTCGGAGTAGCGGTGGCGTCCGGCGAGCGCCAGCTTGGAGCCCGGCTCTGCCTCGACAACGGCGAACCCCGGGATCGTCGATCCCTCGGCGAGCGGTCGCGGCCCCGACGGCGCCGCCGGCTCGCAGCCGAGCAGGCGGGCGAAGCGAGCCGTCGCGGACGAGGAGAACGAGCCCTCGGCGACGCGGCAGAGTGCCTCCCAGACGACCTCCGGCGGCGCCGTGATCTCGACCCCGTGCTCGTCGACGAAGGGCAGGGCGGCAGGGTCGGGCGGCATCCCGGCGATCCTAGCCTGGGCTCAGAGACGCCCGTCCGTGCGCCTTCTCACGGTTCCGCCGAATCCGATCCGGCTACGTTGGGAGGCGGAGCTAACGCGAGGAGGCAGCATGAGGTCACGTTCCGCCCTTCCCCCCGGGCCGTCGATGCCGTCGGCGCTGCAGATGGCCGGCTTCTGGACTCGACCCCTCGCCTTCCTCGAGCGCTGCCGGGACCGTTACGGAAAACGCTTCACGATCCGCTTGCCGGCGACGCCGCCTTTCGTGATGGTCAGCGACCCCGAGGAGATCAAACAGGTCTTCACCGCCCCGCCCGACGTCCTTCGGCCCGGCGAGGGTGCCCGGGTGCTGGAACCGCTCGTCGGCCGCAACTCGGTCCTGCTGCTCGACGAAGACGCGCACATGGAGCAGCGCAAGCTGATGCTCCCCGCCTTCCACGGCGAGCGGATGGAGCGGCTGACCGGGCTGATGGAGGAGGTGACGGCCGAAGAGGTCGCGGCGATCCCGCGCGACCGGCCGCTGGCACTCCATCCGCGCACCCAGGAGCTGACGCTGAAGATCATCCTCCGCGCCGTCTTCGGCCTCGATCCAGGCCCCCGCTTCGACGCCCTCTGCGCGCGACTCGGCGAGATGCTCGAGTTCGGTGACAAACCGATTAGCCTGCTGCCGCCGAAGCCGGAGAGCCGGATCGCCCAGGCCGCCGAACGAGTCGGTCCCTTCGCCCGCTTCCTGCGCATCCAGGAGGAAGTCGACGAGATCATCTTCGGCCTGATTGCCGAGCGCCGGGCCGAGGGCGGCGACCGCGTCGACATCCTCGCGATCCTGCTCGAAGCGAGCCACGAGGACGGTTCGCCGATGAGCGAGCAGGAGATCCGCGACGAGCTGATGACGCTGCTGATCGCCGGCCACGAGACCACCGCCACCACCCTCGCCTGGGCCTTCCAGCAGCTCGTCCGCGAGCGGGCCGTGCTCGACCGCCTCGTCGCCGAGATCGACGCCGGCGAGGACGATGCCTACCTGACGGCAACGATCCGCGAGACCCTCCGCCACCGCCCGGTCCTGCCCAACGTCGCGCCCCGGTTCGTCGCCAAGCAGGTAGCGGTAGGCGACTGGACCTACGAGCCCGGCTGTGCCCTCGTCGCCAACGCCTACCTCGTCCATCACGACGCGGAGATCTACCCCGAGCCCTACGCCTTCCGTCCCGAGCGCTTCCTCGACTCCTCCCCCGGCACCTACAGCTGGATCCCCTTCGGCGGCGGCCGCCGCCGCTGCCTCGGCGCCAGCTTCGCGATGCTGGAGCTGAAGGTCGTCTTCCGCGCCCTGCTCGGCAGCTGCGAGCTGCGCGACTGCGGCGAGGGCATCGAGGTCGCGCAGCGGCGCAACATCACCGTGCGGCCCGTCCGCGGCGCCCGGGTGGTGCTGGGCGACCGCGAACGGGTGCCGGTGGCCGGCTAACCGGCCGGCGCTACCACCGCGCCTTCGTGCCGCGCGAGTCGCCGTGGCGCGAGCCGCTCGCGTAGCGGCCGAAGCCGCCCTTGGCCCAGACCTTTTCGCAGGCCGAATCGAAGCGGCTGACCCCGAAGCTCTGGATCGTCTGCACGGTGAAATCAGTGGCGTCGCCCTGCATGTGCCTGCTTTCGACGGCGCCGCCGACCTGCGCGTTCCAGGCGGGGGTGCGGTACCAGCTGAGGATCGGCAGCGGCTTGTCGCCGAGCTCGTGCCGAAGCCGCTCGAGGCTGAACGCCTGCCGCTGAGCATTGGTTATCAGCGACTTCGGCACCCCCGTGCTGGCCGGGTCGTGACAGGCCGCCTCCTTCACCGTGAAGTTGGGCGAGAGGTGGCCGTGCTTGAGGCAGAGTTGCTTGAAGGCGCTCGAGCGGGCCACGGCAGGCTCCCAGGGTCGGCGCCACTTGTCCCAGTGCTGCTCGGGGACCCGGGCGGGGACGTCCTTCGGATGCTCGGGCGTCGGCTTCGGTTCTTCCCGAATCGGCTGGACCGGGGTGTTGCTGCGCCGCGCCAGCGCCCGCACCTTGCCCTCCGGGATCAGCGAGCGGTTCATGTCGATCTTCCCGGAGACACCTGGGGCGCTGCCGTGGTCGGTGTACTGCCAGAGAGTCGCCCCTTTCCACGGCGCCAGCTCCCGCGGCCGGGCGACCCCCCACTCCGCCTGCCAGAGGGGGCAGCGGGCGATCAGTTTGCGCTCGGCGGCGCCGAGGTGCGGCAGGATCTTTTCCCAGAAGCCGGGCATCGTGTAGATGCCGGGGTAGTGGCCCTCACTCTTGTTGTAGGCGCGGACGAACTGGACGACGTGGCGCGCGCACTTGTCGAGCGGCTGGCCGTTGTCGGTCTCGAAGTCGTACATCAGCGGCATGTCGCCCGGCCACTGCCAGCCGCCCTCCTTGGCGAACCGCAGCGCCATCTTCGCCTCGGCGGCACCGTCGCGCTGGCTGTTCTGCGCCGAGGCGACGCGGGCGAAGTAGTACGGCGCCAGCAGCAGGTCGGCTTCGCGGATCGCCTTCACCCGCGGCTTGCCGTAGAAGGCGTCCTGGTGATCGCCGTCAGCGACCCGCACGAACGCCATCTCGTGCTTGCTGGCCACTTTCTTCCAGTCGACGTCTCCCTGGTGTTCCGACACATCCGGCCCGGTAAGCATGGTCTCTCCCTTCGCTAATTAACGAAGTTCGACCATATGGAATGAATCTGTTCTTGGCTAGTACTTGATGCGTACCGAGTGCTTAGCCAAGCTCTGGCGGCGCCGAGCGGTACTCCGGGGGCGTCCTCGAGAGGGCGATTGGGTTCCGAGTGAGGGTGGCGGCGGTGCCATCGTCACGAGGGATCTGCACGGTCGGCTCGAGGCCGAGGCGCTCGGCGAGGGCGAAGGCGCCGGCGAGGTCGTTGACGACGCCGGCGGGGACGCGGCGCGCGGTCAGCTCGGCCGCCCACTCGGCCGCCGGCCGCGCCGCAAGGTGACGTTCTAGCTCCGCACCGAGCGCCTCGCGGTTTCGCACGCGCTCGGGGTTGGTCCCAAAGCGCGAATCCGCCACCAGCTCGGGGGCGCCGATCGTCTCGCAGAGCGCCTCGAACTGGCGATCGTTGCCGACCGCCAGGACCAGCTCCCCCTCCCCCGTGGCGAATAGTTCGTACGGGGCGATGCTGGGATGACGGTTGCCCATCCGCCCCGGCACCTCGCCGGCCAGCGTGTAGGCGGAGCCCTGGTTGACCAGCGCCGCCAGTAGCGAGGAGAGCAGGTCGACCTCGACCAGCTGCCCCTCCCCGCTCGCGTCGCGGTGGCGCAGCGCGGCGAGGATGCCGACGGTGGCGAAGAGGCCGGCGAGGACGTCGACAAGCGCGACGCCGACCTTGGTCGGCTCCCCACCGGGCTGGCCGGTGATGCTCATCAGGCCGCCGAGCGCCTGGATCAGCAGGTCGTACCCGGGCAGCGCGGCGCCGTCGCCGCTGCCGAAGCCGGTGACCGAGCAGTAGACGAGGTGCGGGTTCTCCTCCCGCAGCGCCTCGTAATCGAGGCCTAGCCCAGCCATCAGCCCCGGCCGGAAGTTCTCGACGACGACGTCTGCGGTAAGTGCCAGCTGCCGCGCCTCGGCCGCGCCCGCCTCGGTCTTCAGGTCGAGGACGAGGCTCTGCTTGTTGCGGTTGACGGCCTGGAAGTAGGTCGCCTCGCCGCGCTCGTCATAAGGGGGACCCCAGGAGCGGGTCTCGTCGCTGCCGCCGGGACGCTCGACCTTTGTCACCTCGGCGCCGAGGTCGGCGAGCATCATCGTCGCGAAGGGCCCGGCGAGGACGCGGGAGAAGTCGAGGACGCGCAGCGGCCCCAGCGCGCTGTTGTAGGCTGAAGACTCGATTTTCGAAAATCTATCATTGAGGAAGAGATGACTACCGCCGACGCCGCTCCGCCCCGGATCCGCCCCAGCGACTACCTCGCCCTTGACTCCCTCCTCTCCGACGAGGAGCGCGACATCCGCGACACCGTCCGCGCCTTCGTCCGCAAGGAGGTCGTCCCCAACGTCGGCGAGTGGTTCGAGGGGGCGCGGGTGCCGCTACAGGAGCTGGCGCCGGCGCTCGGCAAACTCGGCGTCCTCGGCATGCACCTCGAGGGCTACGGCTGCGCCGGGGCGAGCGGCACCGCCTACGGCCTCGCCTGCATGGAGCTGGAGGCCGGCGACAGCGGCATCCGCAGCCTCGTCTCCGTCCAGGGCAGCCTGGCGATGTACGCGATCTGGCGCTGGGGCTCCGAGGAGCAGAAGCAAGAGTGGCTGCCGCGGATGGCCGCGGGCGAGGCGCTCGGCTGCTTCGGCCTGACCGAGCCCGACGCCGGCTCGGACCCCGGCTCGATGCGGACGCGCGCCCGTCGTAACGGCTCCGACTGGATCCTGCACGGGCAGAAGATGTGGATCACCAACGGCTCGGCCTCCGAGGTCGCGGTCGTCTGGGCGCAGACCGACGAGGGCGTCCGCGGCTTCCTCGTCCCGAAAGGGACGAAGGGCTTCACCACCCAGGACATCCACCGCAAGCTCTCGCTGCGCGCCTCGGTCACCTCCGAGCTGCTGCTCGACGATGTGCGGCTGCCAGCCGACGCGGTCCTCCCCGAGGTGAGCTCGCTGAAAGGGCCGCTCTCCTGCCTCAACGAGGCTCGCTACGGAATCGTCTGGGGAGCAGCCGGCGCCGGGCGCGCCTGTTACGAAGCCGCCCTTGAGTACGCGCTCGAGCGGACCCAGTTCGACCGCCCGATCGCCTCCTTCCAGATCCAGCAGCAGAAGCTGGCGGAGATGGTGCTGGAGGTGAACCGGGCAACGCTGGTGGCGATCCACCTGGGACGGATGAAGGACGCCGGGACGCTGCGGCCCGAGCACGTCAGCCTCGGCAAGCTCGGCAACGTCAACGGCGCCCTCGAGATCGCCCGCAATGCCCGCCAGGTCCTCGGCGCCAACGGGGTCACGCTCGAGTATCCGGTGATCCGCCACATGAACAACCTCGAGTCCGTCGTCACCTACGAGGGGACCGCCGACGTCCACGCGCTCGTGATCGGTGGCGCCGTCACCGGCATCCAGGCCTTCCGATGAAGACGCTGGTCGGCGGCGGCCCCGGCACCAGCGCCCAGCACGCGGTCGAGGGTCTGCGCCGGGCGCTCGTCTCCGGCGAGCTGAAGCCGGGCGACCGGGTGCGACAGGAGGAGCTGGCCGAGGCTCTCGGCGTCAGCCTGGCCCCGGTCCGCGAAGCGCTGGCGACGCTCGAGCAGGAGGGCCAGGTCACCTACCTGCCGCGCCGCGGCTACTTCGTCACCGAGCTCGACCTGGAGGATGTGCGCGAGATTTACGAGCTGCGGGCGCTGCTCGAGGAGCGAGCGGCGCGGCGCGCCCTCCCCCTCCTCGACGAAGACGCGATCGACCGCATCGAGCAAGCCGCCGCTGAGTGCGTCGAGGCCGCCGCCGCGGGCGACATCGCCGCCGAGCTGGCCGCCAACCGCCGCTTCCACTTCGCCCTCCTCGACGCCCCCGACCAGGCCCACACCCTGCGCCTCGTCCGCTTCCTCTGGGACTCGACCGAAACGTACCGGGCGCTCTACTACAACTCCCCCGCCTCCCGCGAGGACTCCGCCCGCGCCCACGAAGCGATCCTCGACGCCCTCCGCGACCGCGACGCCGACCGCCTCGTCGCCGAGCTCGCCGCCCACCGCGAGGCGGCGCTGAAGCGCCTGGCGGAGATCCTCGCCGCGCCGCACTCGTAAGCGATCTGTAATCGGGACCTGCGACGGTCTCCGGCGTGGCCGCCCTGATCGTCTTCGCCTTCCTCGCCGGCGCCGGCACCGCCCTCTCCCCCTGCGTGCTGCCGGTGCTGCCGGTGGTGCTCTCGGCCGGGGTCACCGGCGGCCGGCGGCGGCCACTCGGGGTCGTCGCCGGACTTGTCCTCTCCTTCACCTTCACGATCGTCGCCCTCGTCTACGTGATCGACGCCCTCGGGCTCCCCGACGACCTCCTGCGCAACATCGCGATCGTCGCCCTGTTCGGCTTCGGCCTCACCTTGCTGGTGCCGCCGCTGGCGGCGCGGCTGGAGGCCTGGCTCAGCCGCATCGTCCCGCAGGCGCACAACCGCGGCGGCGACGGCTTCGGCTCCGGCCTCCTCGTCGGTCTCAGCCTCGGCGTCGTCTACGCCCCCTGCGCCGGCCCGATCCTCGCCGGCGTGATCACCGTCTCCGCCTCGCAGTCGCTGACCGCCGGCCGGCTCGGCGTCGCCCTCGCCTACGCGCTCGGCAGCGCCGTCGTCCTCTACTTCCTGATGCTGGGCGGGCGCCGGCTTACCTCGCGGATCGGCCGCCACAGCGGCCAGCTGCAGATGGCGATGGGGGCGCTGATGGTCCTCGTCGCGGTCCTCATGCTCGGCAACTACGACACCCGCTTCCAGACCGCGATTGCCAACGACCTGCCGGCGGTGCTCGTCAACCCGACCAAGGAGCTGGAGGATCGCGGCGACGTCCGCTCGCAGCTATCGGGCCTGCGCGAAGACGCCGCGGACAACCCGATCTACGGACCGGCGCCGGAACTCGTCGGCACCCAGGACTGGTTCAACACCCCCGGCGACGAACCGCTGAGCCTGCGGGACCTGCGCGGCCGCGTCGTCCTCCTCGACTTCTGGACCTACACCTGCATCAACTGCATCCGCACCCTGCCCTACCTGAAGGCCTGGGACGAGGCCTACCGCGATAAGGGTCTAACGATCATCGGCGTCCACACCCCCGAGTTCCCCTTCGAGAAAGACTCGGACAACGTCGCCGCGGCGATCGAACAGAACGGCCTCCGCTACCCCATCGTCCAGGACAACGACTACGCGACCTGGAGCGCCTACGGCAACCAGTACTGGCCGACCAAGTACCTGATCGATGCCCGCGGCCGGGTCCGCTACGCCCATTTCGGCGAGGGCGAATACGACGAGACCGAGAAGGTGATCCGCGAGCTACTGGCCGAAGCGGGACGGCGACCCGGCTCGAAGATGACCCACGTCGCCGGTGAGCAGGCCTCGGCCCAGGTGACGACGCCGGAGAGCTACCTCGGGGCGGGACGGGCGCTGCGGTTCGCGAATGGGCCGATCGTCCTCGGCACCCACCGCTACCAGGCGCCGCCGCGCCTCGGGCCCAGCGAGCTCGCCTATGGGGGTACCTGGCGGATCCGGCAGGACTCCGCCGAAGCGGGGTCCGGGGCGACCCTCGATCTCGACTTCGGCGCTCGCAAAGTCTTCCTCGTCCTCGGCTCGCAGGGAGACGTTCCCCGGCGCGTGCGGGTGCTACTCGACGGCAAGCCGATCGCCGCGGGCGCCGCCGGCCGCGACGTCCACAGCGGCGCGGCGACGGTCACCGGCCAGCGCCTCTACCGGCTGGTCGAACTGCCGCGGGCGGGGCACCATCGCCTCTCCCTCGAATTCACCCCCGGCGTCTCCGGCTACGCCTTCACGTTCGGATGAGGCAGCCCGCTGCGACAATCGGAGCGATGGCCGAGCAGACGAATGGCCGCACCGTCCTCGTCGTCGACGACGAGCCGACGATCACCGAGATCGTCGCCCGCTACCTCGAGCGCGCCGGGTACGAGACGACGACCGCGGCAACTGGCCCGCAGGCGCTGCAGGCCGCCGCCGAGCTCGACCCCGACCTCGTCGTCCTTGACCTGATGCTGCCGGAGATCGACGGCTTCGAGGTGCTGCGGCGTTTGCAGGAGAGCGATGGCGCTCGCACCCCGGTGATCCTCCTCACCGCCAAGGGCGAGCACGACGACAAGCTCGCCGGGCTGCGCCGTGGCGCCGACGACTACGTCGTCAAGCCGTTCTCGCCGACGGAGCTGGTGGCGCGGGTCGACGCCGTGCTCCGCCGCGCCCGCCCGGTCGAGGAGCGGACCGAGCCGATCGTCTTCGACGGCCTTGCGATCGACCCCCGCGGACGCCGCGTCACCCGCGACGGCGCCGAGGTGCAGCTGAGCCTGCGCGAGTTCGACCTCCTCCTCTTCCTCGCCTCCAACCCCGGCCAGGCCTTCTCGCGGGACCAGCTGATCGACCAAGTCTGGAACGCGCCGCCCTTCTCAGACACCTCCACCGTCACCGTCCACATCCGTCGCCTGCGGGCGAAGATCGAGCCCGACCCCGAGCAGCCGCGCTTCATCCAGACGGTGTGGGGTGTCGGCTACAGGTTCCAGCCATGAGGTCGCTGCGCACGCAGGCGATCCTCACCGCGGTCGGCGTAGTCGTCCTCCTGGTGGCGCTGATCGTGGCGGCGCGGGAGATGTTCGTCTCCGAGCGCGACGCCCTCCTCGCCGCGATCCTCGTCCTCGGCGCCGCCGTCGTCTGGCTGCGGATCGCCGCTCTCGCCGATCGGCAGCGGACGACCGAGCGGGCCGAGGAGATGAGGCGCAAACTCGTCGCCGACGTCTCCCACGACCTCCGCACCCCAATCGCCTCGCTGCGACTGCTGGTCGAGGCGGTCGACGACGAGGTAGTCGACGAGGAGACCCGCCGCCGCTACCTGGCGACGATGCGCACCCACATCTCCTCGCTCAGCACGATGATCGACGACCTCTTCGAGCTCTCGCGCCTCGAGGCCGGCGAGATCGACTGGTCGATGCGCCAGGTCGAGCTGGCGCTGCTGGTCGACGAGACGGTCGCGGCGATGCGACCCGAAGCCCGCGCCCGTCACGTCGACCTGACGGCCCAGCTCGGCGACGAGCCCCTCTCGGCCCATGCGGACCCCGAGCGCATCCAGCGCGTCCTCTTCAACCTGATCCGCAACGCGATCCACCACACCCCGGCCGACGGCAGCGTCACCGTCCGCGCCGAAGCCGGGCCTGACGCAATCGAGGTCGAGGTCGCCGACACCGGCGAGGGCATCCCCGCGGCCGACCGCAGCGCCGTCTTCGAGCCCTTCAACCGCGGCGCCGACAGCGCCCGTAGCGGCGACGGCGCCGGCCTCGGTCTAGCGATCTCCCGGGCGATCGTCGAGACCCACGGCGGCCGCATCTGGATCGCCCCGGCCGAGACGGGAACGCGGGTCCGGTTCAGTCTCCCCGTTCGCTGAGCGCCAGCAAGGCGAAGAAGCAACCGTCACCCGGAACAGGGAAGATGCCCGCATGCCCCAACCTCGCCGCGGCCAGCGCAAGGAACCCCAGGACTTCGGCTGGGTCATCTCCTTCGGCTGCAAAACCACCGGCACCCTGCGCCGCCTCAAAGTCGACGAGGACCCGTCCTCGGACACCAGCCCGATCGAGGTCCCCTGCCCCTGCGGCGAAACCCACCGCGTTACCGTCTCGCCCTACCGGCGGCGCCGAGCGGCCGACGAGCCCTTCGACCTTGAGGTCGCCTCGCTCGACGAGCTGCGTCCAGGCGATTAGCCGGATCAACTATGCGGCGGTGGGGACTAATCGTGTCCGGAATCGCGATGCTGCTGGTGCTCTGGGCGATGTCGCCGCTGGAGGACCGGATGCAGGCGCACGGTCCGGGGATGGTGACGTTCGAGCTGACTGGCGGCCAGGACCGGGCCGACGAGATCCTCTCCGAATGGGGCGAGGACGGTCGCGATGCTGCCCGCGATCAGCTCTGGATCGACTACGCGTTCATGCTCGCCTACGGCATCTTCCTCGGGCTGGCCGCCGCCGCGGTGCGTGATCTCTGCCGGGACAAGGGGCTGCGCCGCCTGGCGGCGATCGGCGCCGTCGCGATCTGGCTCGGCCCCCTCGCGGCCGGCTTCGACGCGATCGAGAACGCCTGCCTCCTGCTTACCGTCGGCGGCGCCGGAGCGGCCTTCCCGCTCCTGGCAACGATCTTCGCCACCTGCAAGTTCCTCCTCCTGGCGGGGGCGATCGGCTACCTCCTCGTGGGCGGCGTCGGCCTCCTCGGCAACCGCCTCTCCCCCGCCTCCGGGCGGCTACCCTGAGCCGATGAGCCAGACCGTCCCCGGTGGCGTGGTCCACCCGCTGCCACCGGACCTCCGCCAGACCCTCGTCGCCAGCGCCACCGCCCTCACCGCCTGGAACGACATCACTCCCCTCGCCCGCAACGAGTTCATCTGCTGGGTCGAGGACGCGAAAAAGCAGGAGACCCGCGAGCGCCGCATCCGCCGCACCCGGGAAGAGCTCGAGGAAGGCCAGCGCCGCCCCTGCTGCTGGCCCGGGTGCTCGCACCGCGAGCGCAACGGCAAGTAGCGGCTAGCCCGGGAGCGTCCGCGGCAACCCGAAGTAGGGCAGGACGCCGTTGTCGCCGAAGCGGGTGATCGCGCTGATCGCCTCCTCCCCGTCCAGGGTGAGGACGAAGAAGCCGTTGGCGCGGGAGACGCCGGCGTGGGAGTCACGCAGGTAGTAGGCGAAGGCCGGCTGGCCGTTGGCGCTGGTCGGGACGAGGCGGACCTGGCCCGCGCCCTGGAAGATCCGGCGGCTGGAGAGGAAGGCGCCGATCGCCTCGCGGCCCTGGTATTCGTGCGGCTCCGGCGGCATCCGGATCCAGGCGTCCTCGCTCAGCAGCTCCAGCACCGCCTCGACGTCGCCGGCTTCGAAGGCCTCGCTGAAGCGGGCGACGAGGGCGCGGCGGCCGGGTGAGTCGGGCAGAGCGCCGCCGTCCGGGCGCTCCGGCATCGCCTCGACGACGGCGCGGGCGCGCTGCAGGGCGCTGTTGACCGCCGCCTCGGTCGTCTCCAACATCGCCGCCACCTCGGCGGCGCGGAAGCCGAGGACGTCGCGCAGCACCAGCACCGCCCGCTGCTGCGGCGGCATCCGCTGCAGGCCGGCGACGAAGGCGAGCCCGACCGCCTCCTTGGTTTCGACGCGGGCCTCGGGCCCGGGCGCGCGATCGGGCAGCCCCTCGAGCAGCGCGTCGGGGTAAGGCTGCAGCCAGATCGGCTCCGCCCAGCGGCTCGGCTCCGGCGCGCCGGTGACTTTGTCAGCCATGTCCTGGGGCCGCCGCTCGCCATCGCGCAGCGCGTTGAGGCAGCGGTTGGTGGCGATCCGATAGAGCCAGGAGCGCAACGAGGCGCGCCCCTCGAAGCCGGCGAGCCCGCGCCAGGCCGCCAGCATCGTCTCCTGGACCATGTCCTCGGCGTCCTGGACAGAGCCGAGGATCCGGTAGCAGTGCAGCTGCAGCTCGGGCCGGTGCGGGTCGGTCAGCGCGCGGAAGGCGGCCTCGTCGCCCTCGCGGGCACGCTCCAGCGTCGCATCGGTCACTTCTCGATTCTCCCAAGGGTCTGCGGCCTCCTCGTCTGCATGCACCAGTAGAGACACCGACCGGATCCAAAATTCATCGCTGAGTTTCGAGTCGGCGCCGTGTCTTTACTCGCATGACTTCGAAACAGAGATGGATCCTCGCCCTGGCCGCCCTGGCGGCCTTCATGACCGCCCTCGACACGCTCGTGGTGACGACCGCCCTGAGCACGATCCAGACCGACCTCGCCGCTTCGGTGGAGGGGCTCGAGTGGACCGTCAACGCCTACAACCTCAGCTTCGCCGTGCTGCTGATGACGGCGGCCGCGCTCGGCGACCGCTACGGGAGGCGCCGCGTCTTCATCAGCGGCATCGGCCTCTTCGCGTTGGCTTCGGCCGCCTGCGCCCTGGCGCCCTCGGTCGGGGCGCTGATCGCCGCGCGGGCCGTGCAGGGAGCGGGCGCGGCAGCGGTCACCACCCTCGCCTTCGCCCTGATCGGGGCCGCCTTCCCGCCCGAGCGGCGCGGCGCGGCGCTCGGCATCTTCTTCGCCGTCAACGGCCTCGCGGTGGCGGGAGGGCCGCTGGTCGGCGGCGCCGTGACTGAGGGGATCGCCTGGCAGTGGATCTTCTGGCTCAACGTCCCGATCGGCCTCGTGCTGATCCCGCTGGTGCGGGCGCGGATGCCCGAGAGCCACGGGCCGGACGCCAAGGTGGACCTCCCCGGCCTCGCCTTGGTGACCGCCGGCGTGATGGGAATCGTCTGGGGCCTGGTCCGCGGCAACCCCGCGGGCTGGGACAGCTTCGAGGTGCTGGGGACGCTGCTCGGCGGCCTCGCGCTGCTGGGCGCGTTCGTCGCCTTCGAGCTGCGGACGCGAGAGCCGATGCTGCCGATGCACTTCTTCAGCTCGCGAGCCTTCAGCGCCGGCAACGCGGCGATCTTCAACGTCGTCGCCGCCCTCTTCTGCGCGGTCTTCTTCATGTCCCAGTTCCTCCAAATTGGACTGGGCAACGGCCCGCTAGACGCAGGCCTCCGCCTCCTCCCCTGGACCGCGACCCTCTTCTTCGTCGCGCCTGTGGCGGGCAAACTCGTCGACCGCTTCGGCGAGCGCCCCTTCCTAACCATCGGCCCCCTCCTACAAGCGACGGGAATGGCCTGGATAGCCCTAATCGCCGACCCCACCATGTCCTACCCCACCATGATCCCGCCCCTGATCATCGCCGGCATAGGCGTCTCCATGTCCTTCCCCGCAGCCCAAAACTCCGTAGTCAGCTCCGTCCCCCCCGAGGCAATCGGCAAGGCCGCAGGAACCAACAGCACCATGCGAGAGCTAGGCGGCGTCCTAGGCATAGCCCTAGGAGTAGCCGCCTTCGCCGCAGCCGGCAGCTACGCCTCGCCAGCGGAGTTCAGCGACGGCTTCGTGGCGGCGATGTGGGTGTCGGCGGGACTGTCGGTAATCGCGGCGACGGCCGGAGCGTCGCTGCCCTCACGAGTCGGGGGTCGAAATGGGCGATCCCAGTCCTACGCGCCATCCCCTATCCACATCCGAGACCCCGCCCGCCAATAAGCTTCGCGCAGCTCCCGCTGTGACTCGGGAAAGGCCGTGACGAACTTTCGGCCGATCAAGAAGTAACGCTGAGCGACGTCAACCGTCCGGCCGGTCCCGGCGACTTCCCGCGCCCACTCAATTGCCGCATCGAAGTCGCCGAAGGACGCCTGCCAGCGACCATCAAACGCGACCCACCATTTGCCCATCGATTCAGCGTAGGGCGGGCGAGGCTGATTGGCAACGCCGGATTGCAGGCGTTTATTACCCGGCGGTGACTTCGATCCGATGCTTGTCTCCGACGCCGTGACATTCGTCTCACAACTGAAATAGAGTTATGCCACAGGTGACCGAGGAAGAAACCCTGTTCGATGTCGCCCCTGACGAAGAGTCGGAGGACGACCTTGCCCCATCAACCCCTGAGGCAGCGAGCCAAGCCGTTGTAAGTGGCACCGACTGGACGGCGGCCACCATCATCAATCAGCTTGACCGCGGGACGATCGAGCTTGATCCAAGTTTCCAACGTCGCGAAGCTTGGACCGACCTTCGGAAGAGCGCCTTTATCGAGTCGCTGATATTGGGGCTTCCAATTCCGCAACTCGTGCTGGCGGAGCGTGCCGATAGACGCGGCGCCTACCTCGTGATAGATGGGAAGCAGCGGCTGCTCGCACTGCGGCGCTTCGCGGCGAGTCCAGAGAGCGGGTTCGAGCCGTTAACGCTTCGACATCTCGAGGTCAGGAAGGACCTTGAGGGCTACACGCTGGCAGACATGCGTGCTGCAAACGGCTTGTTCGAGGACGTATCAGCGTTTGAAAACCAACCAATTCGGACGGTTGTGGTCAAAGCCTGGCCTGACGAGAGTTTCTTGTTTCGAGTTTTCCTACGGCTGAACAACGGCAGCGTTCGCCTAACCCCTCAGGAGCTTCGACAGGCCCTGCACCCCGGACCCTTCATCAACTTTGCGGACGAGTGGTCCGCCAACAGCCAAGCCATTCGGAAAGCACTCAATCTCAAAAAGCCAGATTTCCGAATGCGCGATGTCGAGCTCCTTATCAGGTTCATGGGATTCCACCTTTTCCTCGCAGACTACGCCGGCAGCCTTAAGGGATTCTTGGACGAGACCTGCGCATCGCTGAATTCAGCATGGTCCGAACGACAGGCGGAGGTTGAAGATGCGGCACAAAATTGCGACTCGGCGATCAATGCGACCCAAGAGATATTTGGAGAGGATGCATTTAGGCAACCGATTGGCAACGGTCGGCGGGGGCGATTTAATCGCGCCATCTTCGACGTCATGGCCTACTACTTCAGCGATGCCGAGATTCGTGATGAGGCTGTGGAAAAGGCAGAGACCGTCAAGGCTCTATTCGAGGTGGTCTGGGTATCAGATAAAGACTTCGTTGAGGCAATCACTCGCACCACCAAGAGCATCCCAGCTACCCACAGCCGCTTAGCGGCTTGGGGGAACGCACTCAACGATGTCTTAGATCAAGATATCCCCGTGCCCAAGCTTGAGGGCAACCGCATTCACCCTTAAATGTTGTGCCATCCCGAAGGCTGAAAGAGCTACAGGTTCGAATAGCTGAGCTCCGAAGGCACGCGCTACCTGCGGAATTCGACGAGACGGGTAGTTACAGCCCGCGCAAGATCGACCGAGCTCGCGGTTTCAGGATTCTCGCCCACGCTGAGATCGAGTCCTGCCTAGAGGATCTAGTGGGAGAAACTGTTGACGTCGCTTACAAGGGATGGTGGCTGGATCAGCAACCCAGAACGACTTTGATCTCGCTGATGGCCTACTGCGAGCGCAACTTCCCGGCACGGGAGGCTCTTGCGGAAGACGATGGCCCCGACATGCGGGAGCGAATAACTGCTGCGAAGGATGAGTTTATGCGTTGGGTGAGGGTGGAAAACCACGGCATAAAGGAACGCAACGTCCTGAAGCTACTGCTTCCGGTTGGCATCCGGGAGCATGAAATCGAAACGGCTTGGCTCGCCACTATCGATAGTTTCGGCAGTGACAGAGGAACGACTGCACACCAGTCCGCTAGTAAGCCACAGGCTCTGCCCGATCCGAAGTCTGAGCTGGAAACTGTGAAAGCGATCGTCAAAGGCATGATCCCAATTGATCGGCGGCTTGCGGAATTGCGCGCCGAGTAGCCAGAATGCCAAGCGGTTGCGGCCACATGAAACTAAGCCCACGCTCCGCTCGACGAAACCCAACCGCCCGTTCGACCGCTTAGCCTCTCCGTGTGGAGATTCATCCTGAGGAAGCGGTGGTGATCTACACTGACGGCTCTCAGAAGCCCAAGCCGCGTCGCGGTGGGATTGGCATGGTCCTCTGTTGGACCAACGAGGAGGGCCATGAGGAAGAACACTGGGAGAATCCGCTCGGATACCGTGGGTGACGATCCCGCAGATGGAGCTGAAAGCGGTGATCGAGGGCTTAAAGCTCCTACTCAGGAAGCCGCCGCTTGTCCCTCCTCACCTGTACCGGAAGGTCCGGATATACGCCGACGCCAACTACGTCGTCGAGAATCACGATCGAGCGAAGTTCCAGTGGTCCCAGAACAAATGGCGCAACCGCGACTGAGCGCCAAATCGAAAATGGAGACTCTGGCGTGAACTGATCAAGCTGGAGAAGAAGCTGGGGCTGCGCGTCGAGGTCCTGAAGGTAGAAGGGCACGGCAAGAACCCCACAACTGATAGCGGATCAGCTTGCCAAGGCATCCGCGGAAATGGCCCAACAGCCACCTCTGGTGCCGGGACTGGTGAGGCGGAAACAGAGCACGAAGAGGCTTCGCCGGGGAACGGTGCCTTTCAAAGGCCAAGAGATCACGATCCACGTCCGCAAGGGCGAGTTGATGAAGCCCCAACGCGTGAACCAATTCGAGTTCACGGTAAGAACGCCCGGCCCACTCTTCGAGGAGGTGGGTCTGGCCACGGCAGATCCCAGCATCAACATTCGCGAGGGTCATACGTATCGCGTGCGCCTGAATGAGGATGAAGGCAACCCGGAAATCACCGAGGTCCTGGTGGAGGTCATCGACGGCGGCGGCGAGACGGAAACGACCGAACCAGCCTGAACAGCGAAAACGGACCGAGGGTCAAAAGGGGTGGCAGACGGGATTCGAACCCGCGACCGCCGGCACCACAAGCCGGAGCTCTACCAACTGAGCTACTGCCACCGCGCAGGTCGGGATTCTAGGCGACGGCGGCGACTTCGCTCGGCTGGTTGCTCGCGGCCGCGGCGGTGCCGCCCCGCGAGAACTCGATCTCGTCGTCGATCGGGCCCTTGCGGAGGAGGCGGATGTCCTGGGCGTAGTTCTGGTGCAGGCGCCAGGGGTGGGCCGTCGCTTGCTTGGGGAGTTGGTCGAGGGAGCGGAGGACGTAGCCGGATTTGAGGTCGATGAAGGGTTCGGTCCCGACCTCGGGGCCCGGCGCTTTGGGGGTGGCGACGCGGTAGCCGTTGGCGTCCATGTGCTTGAGCAGGCGGCAGACGTAGTCGGCGACGAGGTCGGTCTTGAGGGTGAAGGAGGCGTTGGTGTAGCCCATCGCTATGCACATGTTGGGCACGCCGCTGAACATCATCCCCTTGTAGCCGACCGTTTCGGAGAGCTGTTTCTCCTTGCCGTCGATGAGGAGCTGCAGGCCGCCGAAGACGAGCATGTTGAGACCGGTCGCGGTGACGATGACGTCGGCCTCGAGCTCCCTGCCGGACTGGAGGCGGACCCCCTTCTCGGTGAAGGTCTCGACGTGGTCGGTGACGACCTCGGCCTTGCCGCTACCGATCGCCTTGAAGAGGTCGCCGTTGGGCACGACGCAGAGGCGCTCGTCCCAGGGGTTGTAGCGCGGCTTGAAGTGCGTGTCGACGTCGTAGCCCTCGGGCAGCTTCGCCTGCGCTTCTTTGCGGATGATCCGCTTGATGACCTGCGGCCAGCGGCGGGAGATCTTGTAGCTGGCCAGCATCAGGAAGACGTTCTTCCAGCGCGTCGCCGCATAGGCGGCCTTCTCCGGCAGCAGTCGCCGCAGCAGGTGGGCGAGCGCGTCGCGGGCCGGCCGCGCGATCACGTAGGTCGGCGAGCGCTGCAGCATCGTCACGTGCGCGGCGCGCTCGGCCATCGCCGGCACCAGCGTCATCGCCGTCGCGCCGCTGCCGATCACGAGGACGCGCTTGCCCGCGTAGTCGAGGTCCTCGGGCCAGTGCTGGGGATGGACGATCTCGCCCTGGAAGCGCTCGGTCCCCTCGAAGTTCGGCGAGAAGCCCTCGTCGTAGCGGTAATAGCCGGTGCAGCCGTAGAGCCAGTCGCAGGTGATCTCGACCGGCTCGCCGTCGCGCTCGGCGCGGACGGTCCAGCGCGCGTCGGCGCTCGACCACTCGGCGGCGAGGACCTTATGCCCGAAGCGGACCTTCTCCCCCACCCCGTACTCCCGCGCCGTCTCGTTTATGTAGTCGAGGATCGACTCGCCGTCGGTAATCGAGTTCTCCCCCAGCCACGGCTTGAACGAGTAGCCGAGGGTGAACATGTCGGAGTCCGAGCGGATGCCGGGATAGCGGAAGAGGTCCCAGGTGCCGCCGATCGCCTCGCGGGACTCGAGGATCGCGTAGCTCTTGCCGGGGCAGTTCTGCTGCAGGTGGACGGCGGCGCCGATGCCGGAGAGGCCGGCGCCGACGATGAGGACGTTCACATGCTCGGGGGAGTCAGGCATGAAGGTCTCCTATTGCTGACGGGTCAGGCGAGCGATCAGGTCGCTCGTCATCGGGTTGGACTCGAAACTGCCGCGCTTGGCGCCGCGGCGCATCTGGCGGCGGATCGCGCCCTCGACCAGGCCTTTGGGGAGAAGGCGGAGGAGGGCGTAGGAACGGGCGCCGCGCTTGGTCGTCGCCAGGTCGCGGGCGGGCTTGCCGTAGATGGCGCGGACGATCGTGGCGACGGCGGCGCTGAGGGGCTCGGCCGGGACCATGCCCTCGAGGCCGACGCCGGCGCTGCGGCTGGCGTCGTGGATCGGGGTACGGATGTAGCCGGGATAGACGGTCGTGACTGTGACCTCGTCGCCGACCTCCGCCCGCAGCTGCTCGGAATAGCCGACGACGCCGCGCTTGCTGGCGCCGTAGGCGGTGGCGAAGGGGACGGCGAGGTGGGCGAGGCCGGAAGAGATGTTGACTACGCGCCCGTGGGAGGCGCGAAGCGCCGGCAGGGCGGCGGCGGTGACGCGCCAGGTGCCGAGCAGATTGACGTCGAGCACCCGGAGGGCGTCGGGACCGGGGGTCTCGGTCGCGCTCTGCGGCAGGCCTATGCCGGCGCAGTTGACGAGGGCGTCGACGCCGCCGCCTAGTTGCTTCACGGCCTCGGCGACCGCCTTATCGACAGACGCCTGGTTGGTGACGTCGCAGGCGACGAGACCGTCGCCCGGGGTCAAGTCGAGGCCGACGACGCTCGCCCCGCGCTCGCGCAGAGCTTTGGCACTTGCCTCGCCGATGCCGCTGGCGGCGCCGGTGATGATCACGCGCTTGCTCACGGCCGCAACTCTATCAACACTGTGTCGAGTAAGTCAACAACTTGTCGATTTAGTCGACGCAATGTAAGGTGGATGCGATGGAGGCAGCTGCCAAACCCGCCCCCGCCGCCAAAGGCCGTGGCCGTCGCGGCACCCGCGCTAGCGGCGACGATCGCGAGCGGGCAATCCTCGAAACCGCCGAGCGGCTGCTGGAGGAGCGGCCACTGAGCGAGATCTCGGTCGATGACCTCGCCAAGGGCGCCGGCATCTCCCGCCCCACCTTCTACTTCTACTTCCCCTCCAAGGACGCGGTCGTGCTGACGATCATCGACCGCCTCGTCGCCGCCGCGGCAGGCAGCCGGGAGGAAGCGCTGGCGACGCTGGCCCAGGGCGACCCGCAGGCGGGACTGCGCCGCGCCCTCGAGGATCTCTACGGCGCTTTCCGCGCCCGCCGCGCCGTCACCCTCGCCGCCGCCGAACTGCGGATGACGAACCCGGAGGCGCGCGACCTCTGGGCGCAGGTGATGGAGGGCTGGGTGACCGACACCACCGCCGTGATCGAAGCCGAGCGCGCCCGCGGCGCCGCGCCACCCGGCGAGCCTGCCCGCAACGTCGCCACCGCCCTCGTGCAGATGAACGAGCGGGTCCAGTACGCCTCCTTCGCCGGCGAGTCCCCCGCCCTCGACCAGGACCGCGTCCTCGACGTCCTCGTCGAGATCTGGCTGCGGGCGATCTACGGCAGCGCCGCGCACACCTAGCCGGCGAGCGCCGGGGCGATCTCCCGGCCCATCAAGGCGACCGCGTCAAGGTCGCGGTGCAGCAGGTGCTGTCCCATGATCCGGGTGAGGCCGGCGGCCTCGAGCTCGCGCAGCTGCTCGATCGCCTCCTCAATCGTGCCGAGGATCGCGCTCGGCCGCAGGCCGGCGATGTAGGCCTCGCCGTCGCCGTCCTCGCCTTTCCAGCGCGAGAGGCGCGAGGCGCGGTCGAGCAGTTCATCGCGGTCGGCGCCGACCAGCCAGCCGGTCATCATCGAGAGCGGCAGCGTCGCCGGGTCCCGCCCCTCCTTCTCGCAGGCCTCATCGAGGCGCTTGCGGATGTCGGCGATCTCCTCCGCCGTCGCCATCACCGTGTTGTACTCGGTCGCCCAACGGGCGCCGATCCGCAGGCTGCGTGGCCCGCCTTTCGCGCCGAGGATCAGCGGCAGCGGCTGCTGCACCGGCTTCGGCCGCGCGTCGAGTTCGTGGGCGCGGTAGTGCGCGCCGTCGAAGCTGAACGGTCCCTCGCCCCAGTGCCCGCGGACGATCTGCATCTGCTCTTCGAGCGCCTCCATCCGCGGCCCGACCGGAGGCAGGTCGAAGCCG
>Ga0209152_10000077_pt1 | contig 49823 bp, 31 predicted proteins | sample GraSoiAngelo_107_FD_185873 | JGI IMG/M metagenome (GOLD analysis project Ga0209152, IMG submission 185873) | Grasslands soil microbial communities from the Angelo Coastal Reserve, California, USA - 14_0903_09_30cm (SPAdes) (version 2) | ecosystem: Environmental > Terrestrial > Soil > Grasslands...
TCCCCTGTACGACCGCAATCCGCAGACATTTGTGCCGAATATTTTTTGGGCTAAGCCCGGCGATTATCGCAAGGCGACCCAGCGCGTGTACCACGCTCCCGGCCAGGCAAGCTTCATCGAATTGCCACTGGTGTCGAATCAGTAAGGCGTCTATGTCACGCTAGAAGTTCAACGAAAAAGTGGCCAAAGGGCACGCAGGTCGGTGACGGCGCCGACTCCCAGCCGCGATGGGTTTAGGTCCAAAGAATCCGGCCCTGAAAAGGCTTGGAGTCAGCCCTCGAGGAACGTCGGCAGCGTGCACGTGATCTTTTGAGCGCAGGCGAAGTCACAACTACTCAAGATTTTCACGATGCAGCGTTTGTGTTTCGGCATGGGCAAGAGGCAGACGACCACTTGCTTGCCCATATCCTCGCAGTGGAAGCAGTGACTAAAGGGGATGCGTCATCGAAATGGATTTCAGCGGCGACTCTCGACAGCTATTTGCAGGTAACCGGCCGCCCGCAGGTATTTGGCACGCAGTACCTGGATCGATCAATTTCGCTCATTGACACGACCAGCGAGGAATCTCAGCACTCGGAACAGCAGCCAGAAGCATCCAGAATAGAGAGGGCTGGGACCACAAGATGAGCACGTACCACGGATCACCATCACGGGCCCGCTTCTCTGGGGTGTTTCATGAACTCCCTTATGCTTTCGTCGGTACGCTTGTTGTTTCTCAGCCATACGGTCTGCCATTCAGTAATGCGTTCACCCTTTTCGGGGATGAAGTGACCTCTTTCTGGCTCGCTTATCCATTCAAGCTGACGAACTAGCACCAAAGGCCCTTCTGCACCGGGCGTTTTCTTCGCAAATGCATCTGCCGCCTCGTATTGAGCAAATGCAACAAAGTAGTCCTTCTCGCCGTTAAGGGGCTCGGCTCCATTTGCCGGATTGAACCAAACTCGGTATTCAAGCACGTCATCATAGAAGTATCCTGCACCAGACTTGGCGTCTGGCGTGATAAGTGCCGACTCGGGTGGGATCGACTGCCAGAGGATATTTGCTTGATCCAGTAATCTGACGGTCGGCGCGGACGACTGCAAAGCCGGAAGGCGGTTTGCTGTGATTGCTGTGAGTTCCGGAAATTCTGACCCACCTAATTCCGGAAATTCTGAGCCATCCAAGGATAGTCATAAGCGGTAGAACTTCTCCCTACTATGCCTCCCCGGTCCCTGTACCGGTGGAGGCGGAGGGAGAGGGGTGCGCGACATTAAAGTGGATGCTGGATTGGGTATTCTTTTTTTGGTTCCAGCCGACCGGAGGACTGATTGTGAGCCTGATCACAGACATAGGGGACGTGCTTCTCAGATAATCCGACCCCATCTGGGGGCTGGCCATTTCGTGAAACACACGCGAATCATCGTAACCCACTATGGCGGGCCTGACGCATTGCAGGTTGTTGAGGAGGAGTGCCCCGAGCCGAAGGCTGGTGAAGTGCGGGTGAGAGTGCTGGCCGCGGGCGTGAGCTTGCCTGACGTACTGGCGCGCGAGGGCGTGCATCCGGAAACACCGCGCGTGCCCTACACGCCCGGGTGGGACCTGGTCGGCATTGTAGATCAGATCGGCAAAGGCGTTTCCGGTTTCGAACTGGGCCAGACAGTTGCGGCCATGCCGATCAGCGGCTGTTACTCACAATATATTTGCTTGCCACAACGCAAGTTTATTCCCACGGCCGCAGGCTTGGACCCTGCAGAAGCCGTCGCAGTCGTCTTGAACTATATCACCGCATACCAGATGCTCGATCGTTCGGCGAAGGTAAAGCCGGGACAGCGCGTTCTGATTCACGGCGCCTCGGGCGGCGTCGGGACTGCGTTGCTGCAACTGGGGCGGCTCGCCGGCGTGAAAATGTTCGGAACGTGTTCGGCGAAGGCGGCGGAAGTAGTTCGGGAACTTGGCGCTACCCCCATCGACTACCGCAATTCTGACTTCGTCGAGGAAATCCTCCGCCTCACCGGTGACGGTGTGGATGCTGTTTTCGACGGCATCGGTGGGGACCATCTATGGCGCTCGCGCGAAGCGCTCCGCGAAGGCGGCTGCGTGGTGGTCTACGGATTCCAGGCCAAGCTGCACGGAGGAAGGATGGCTTCGGGCGCGCCGAACGGGCGGCACCCGATTCGCGAATCCGCGATCTTGGGGTGGTACATCCTCCGGAACTGGTTTCTGCCGGGCCGCAAGAGCATGGTGCCTTACAGTATCCAGTGGCTGATGCGGCTGAAACCCGCGTGGTTCCGCCACGACCTGCTCACGCTGTTCGACCTGCTGCAGCAGAAGCAGATCAAGCCGGTGATCGCGCGTACCGGTAGTTGATGCGAACAAACTCTTCGATCTGTAGATGATCCCGTTCTGGATCTGACGGGCAACACGGAAGCAACCCGGCACTGGCCGGAGAGGAACCTCGTGATCGGAATCGCCGCCAAAAAAAATCACCTGTGGTTCACACCTATGGCGTTTCCGTTTTCCGCGTACTTAGAGGCACTAAGGCAGTCCTCGGCGGCTTGTAAAGCGTTGTAAATACTCAAAAGTGGTGTTCTGAAAAGGCTGGCTGGGGTTCATGTCCGTCTCTGCCGACCATATCTTTAAATTTAAATATGGTTATTATTATTTACAAGTTCGTATAATGTAGAACGAAACTACAACATTTCTCTTTTCTCCTCTGCCCGATAAGAACGTTTGCGCAGCCAAATGCCAAGGCATCAACACGATACGGCCCGGGAGCGAGCAGCCCAGATGGGCTTGGCGTCGCCCAGTCAGGAAAGGGCGATGCCGCTTCAGTTTGACCCATCCCCGGCTTCTCGTGGATGATTGTGACCCATGGATGCTGAGCAGACTATTGCTGAGATCGAGAGGCTGGAACGTATTTTTGCCATGCCCGACACCAGAACGCTAAGCCCAAGGGAACTCGCGGCTGCCAACCGAAGACACGATGAAATGCTCGCGCATAGTCCGTGGTTTAGGCTTTGGCAGCGATACGGAGTCTGTTGCCGAGCCGAGTCCCCGACGCTCCGATTAGGTGAAATCGATAGCTAGACCTCCGGGCGGATTCGCGATCCCGCGAATGCCTTGATTGCACGGTAAGACGACAGTGAACTTGTGAAAGCCGCTCGGTACGGGAAGCAAGGGTTGTCCGGCACAATATGTCAGGACGCTGATCATCCTGGCATGCCTGATCCTGGTTGGGTTGTTCTCTATTAGGTGTTTCCGAGTGTAATAGAGACCTGACCGCGGACCTCATCGAATCGTGTGCCCGTTCCGGGTCATTTGTCATTCTATTTTAGGCAGTCCTACGCTGCCAGCAGATCCTTCCCAACGAACGCTTGTCTGTCACCAGATCAGCCCACCGATCTTCCTTATGGCGGGACGAGGCGCATCTGACGGGTTCGGGCCATGGGGGTACCGGCTACGAGCCAACAAGGGCATTAGTCCCGTGGGATCAGTGACTTATTGCCATACCTTGGCAAGTTTCCCTTACGTTCGTAACTTGTCTGGCAGAGCTCTCTTTGCCAACATGGCAACGGTCCCATTTTTGGGACTCGAGCCGCCGCTCACGTTCCTGACCCTCCCGTGCCGGTAAGGCGTCCGAATCTCCCCCTAAGTACGAACGCACATATCTCTTCCCGTGGGAGGGATATGTCTGGAGGCAAGATGTCGTCACACGCGCAGGAACGACAGGCGTTGAGCAGTGTGCCAGAGCTGTCCAGCCTTTATGCCACGTATGGGGTCGAGGTCAACACCCTGTCGGTCGAACAAATTTTTGCGCTCTATGAGCGAACCGGGTTTCTTTACCCCGAGAAAGCCAGCCGCCTCCGTCCGCACCTCGGACTGGTGAGGGAGAACTGGCGGAAGATGCTCCGCGCCGGAGAATCTCTACTTTACATTCTGACCGCTGGTGACGAAAAGCGAGGCATGGCCTCACTGGCCGTGTGGCGAACCGCGCCTCACGGCTGGATGCCGCAACATCTGGTTAGCGACAACAACCCTTTTGCCTCGCGCGCGGTAATGCTGGCTGCGGCGGCGGCAAGAATGCTCCGCGGAGTTGATGACGCTCAGAATTGGTTTAGGCCGGAGAACCGCTTCCCGGCACGGGTCTTCGGATCCATGGTCCAGACCATTGGGGAATCTCTGTGTTCGGTACATCGCAACAGCTTTTTCGCCTTGCCCAAAGGTTTGAAACTGTCCGTGGACAGCAAAATTCATGCCGTTCCGTACGATCCATCTCACAAACAGGCTCTTTCGTCCATTGCGTCGGCGACACGCGGCAGTGTCTACATCGCCGGCGAAGACTTGCTGGGGGATGTTGAGCTGCGCACGGTCAACGATATTTACCGCTCGGTCGGCCTGCGCCGCACCCGCTCAGTATGGCTGGCTTATAAGGGAACCAGGAGCGAACCGGTCGGCGCAGCCATTGCATTTCGTGGTCCTTTGGGAATCAATTTCAGTTACCTCGAGAATCGTTGTGATTTGCTGCTTCATCCGACGCTTCCTGTGTCCGAAGTTCCAGACACCATCGCTTGCCTTCTGAGTGCGTCGTCGGCTGCGTATCACGATTTTGAGCTCAATGAAATTCCGCTGGTCGCCGATGAGATGGGCACCGACGTCCTGCTGAAGTTAGGTGCAGAATTCCTGCGCCACTACTGTCAGGGAATCTGGCTGCAGGCTGGGCATCAAGGCTTCTATCAGCACGTGAATGGCTTCTATTCAAGACTCTTGGCCCGCGCCGAAAAACAAAAGATGAAACGCAGCCGTGCCGCCTCGGAGTCACGATGAATACGGCCGCGGCCTACATCATGGAGGACCCGCGCGAGGCCATGCGCCTCGAGCTGAAGATCGATCCTGAAGCTTGGGTTCGCAAGTACATGGCCGGGCGCCTCAAACCTCGGGCGGAGGTTCTGTCGGTCGGGTGTGGACCGGGAGTGATTTTGCGGGAATTGTGCGCGCTCGATCCGTCGATTCGAGCAACCGGAATAGATATCAGCGGGGAGCGTGTAGGGGACGCAGCTCACAAACACGCCGCCAACCCCCGTCTGAAGTTCGTCCGTGGGGACGCCCATGCGATGCAGTTCCCATCGGACAGCTTCGACGTGGTTTACGCGCGCATGTTGTTCGAATACTTGAAGGACAAAGGACGCGCCGCCGCCGAAATGGTTCGAGTTTGCCGGCCCGGCGGCATGGTTCTTTTTCAGGACCTCGACGGACAATTGCTGTGGAACTATCCCGAGGATCCTGCGGTGCAACGCGCGGTTGAGAAGGTGGTGGCGGGTTTAGCGAAAACGGGCTTCGATGCCTTTGTCGGCCGCAAGCTTTTCTCGCTGGCGCAAAAAGCCGGCCTCAAGAACATCGACGTGCAGGTTGAGTGCTACCACCTCATCGTGGGAGAAATCGATCCCGCAATACTGAAACAGTGGGAACTGAAGCTGGAGATTGCAATTCCAATGATCGCTCAGACTCTGGGGGACGAGCGTGCAGCCAGGGAGCAGGCGCAGAGATTCCTTGAGTATCTCCGGCGGCCTGACACGCTCACTTACTCCAACGTTTTTACTGTAGTTGGGCAAAAGCCGCGGTGAACGACCGCTAGTCGATTTGGACAGGCCAACCTCAAATGCGTATGCGAATGGAACGACAAGATAAAGGTTCTGCGGAGTTGAGGACACCACAACCTCTTCATCCCTTCACGAAGGAACATAGATATGCTGACCACTAACTATCCGGAAACCAGCTCGGCAGGGTATGTCCAGCGAGCTCTTGCGCTCGCCATGGTGACACTGCTGTTTGTCGCCAGCTCGCCGGCGCAGAATAAGATCGATGTCACGACCATGAGTGTAGAGGACTTGATGAACATGCAAGTCACATCGGTCTCCAAGCGGACGCAAAAGGTGGCAGATGCCGCCGCTGCCATTTTCGTCCTCACGCAAGAGGACATTCGCCGTTCGGGCGCCGCCAGCATTCCCGAAGCCTTGCGCCTGGTTCCCGGCGTTCAGGTGGCGCGAATCGACGAGAACAAGTGGGCCATCAGCTCTCGCGGTTTCAACGGACGCTTCGCCAACAAACTTCTGGTGCTGATTGACGGACGCAGCGTCTACACGCCCTTGTTCTCCGGAGTCTATTGGAATGCACAGGACGTGATGCTCGAGGATGTTGACCGGATCGAAGTGATCCGCGGTCCCGGAGCGACGCTGTGGGGCGCCAATGCTGTCAACGGAGTCATCAACATCATCACCAAGTCCGCCAAGGCCACGCAGTCTGCGCTGGTGGCCGCCGGTGGCGGAACCGAAATGCAAGGATTCAGCACCCTGCGCTACGGCGGCAGGCTAAACAAGGCGACCGCGTTTCGGGGCTATGCCAAGTACTTCACGGTTGCAGCATCCAACGACCCATTGGGAAGGGCTGCCAATGACAATTGGAATTCCCTACGCGGTGGGTTTCGCGGAGACTGGACCCCAGACGGACCCGACTCGCTCACGTTTCAAGGGGACCTTTATCGCAGCCGCTTCGGAGAAACGCTGACTGTTCCTTCCCTCGATGCCCCCTACTCCAGCACATTTCCCAATCGCGGAAGGATTAGCGGAGGCAACGTCCTGGGCCGCTGGACTCACACCTTTGGACTCTCTTCCACTTCGTTACAGATGTACTTCGATAATACGAACATCTCCGATAACTCTCTGTTTACAGATCGCCAAAATATCTTTGACATAGACTTCCAGCACACGATTCACGTGAGTGACTGGCAGCAATTCATCTGGGGTATTGGCTACCGCTCAATCGCTGACCGCAACAATTCGAGCTTCGTCGTCTCCCTGCTGCCGGACCACAGCAGACTGAACGAGGTTAGCGGATTTGCTCAGGATGAAATCAGCCTCTTCGACAAGCGCCTTCAGCTCACGATCGGGTCCAAGCTGGAGCACAACGACTTCACCGGCCTTGAAGTAGAACCCAACGCCCGCATACTCTGGAACATCACACCCAATCAGTCGGTCTGGACCGCGGTCTCGCGTGCCGTCAGAACTCCTGCCTTAACTGAGCGAGGTCTGCAGCTGATTTCGGCTGTCATCCCGCCGGGCGGTCCCGGCAATCCTACTCCGCTGCCAGTGGAGGCTACGGTATTCGGGAGCAACCAGTTCAAGTCAGAGGACCTGCTCGCCTATGAGGCCGGTTATCGCGTACAGCTGACCAGCAACCTCTCAGCCGACATCGCTACGTTCTACAACTTCTACACCCATTTGCGGACAGCTGAGCCGGGGGCGCCCTTCCTAGAGGTGAATCCGGCTCCGATGCACTTAGTAGCGCCTTTCGTAGCTCAAAACAAAATGCATGGCGGAACCTACGGCGCTGAACTGTTTGCCGATTGGCGGCTCGTTCCCAAATGGAAGCTAGCGGGCTCCTACAGCTATCTGCAAATGAACTTGCGCAAAGATGCGACCAGCCTGGACCCGACAGCGGATAATCCAGGCCCGTCAAGCCCCCGCCATCAATTCTACGTGAGGTCTTCGCTCGACGTGTTCAGGAGGCTCGAGCATGACCTGATCGTTCGCTATGTGGAGCAGTTGCCCGGCTTCAACATACCGAGCTATTACTCTGTGGACACTCACTTCACCTACAAACTGCCGTCAAGAATTGAACTGTCCGTAGGCAGCCGGAATCTGCTGAACAAGCAGCACCTGGAGTTTGTTCCGGATTTCATCAATACCTCTCCCACCAAGGTAGGACGCACTGTTTACGGAAGTATTACTTGGCGCCCTGAGTAAGCCGATTGTCTTGCAGGTTGGATAAGGACCACGACGTAACGATGAGACGCCTAGGATTAATGATCGCGATAGTGGCGATGCTGACGGCAAGCACGGCGCATGATGTCCATTCTCAGGACGCGTCCGCCTCGTCGGAGTACTTGATCAAAGCCGGCTTCATCTACAATTTTGCAAACCTGGTGCAGTGGCCGGCTTCGACCTTCCCTCAGCCCGACTCGCCTATCGTGATCGCTATTTTGGGACAGGACCACTTCGGAACAACTCTCGATCGAGTCCTGGAAGGCAAAAAAGTAAATGGGCGGCCTTTCGTCATCAAACGGCTCAAGACAGTTTCTGAACTCCTGAAATCGGTTGCCGAGCTCAAAGACTATCAGATCCTGTTTATCAGCTCCTCAGAAATGCCCCGCTTGGCTGAGACTATCCAGATTGTGAAGAGCATTCCCGTCCTGACCATCGGGGAAGCGCCTGGTTTCGCCAAGAACGGTGGGATGATAAATCTGATTCTTGAAGACAACAGAGTTCGATTTGAGGTGAATGTAGAGGCCGCGAAAGAAGCGGATCTTAACATAAGTTCCCGGCTACTCGCCCTGGCAAGAATCGTTCCGCAAGGAGCGGCTGACGGAAGGAAAGCGGAATGATTCTACACAATCTTTCCATCAAGCGGAAACTTATCCTGATGACGATGCTGACGAGCAGCATCGCACTGCTGCTTTCGTGGGCCAGCTTCCTTATTTACGATCTTATCTCCTTCCGCAGTTTGCTCACTCAAGACCTAGCAACCCAGGCCGAGATCATCGGGTACAACAGCGCAGCCGCAATGGCCTTTAGGGATCAGACCGCGGCGACAGCGACCTTGTCCGCGCTCACGGCTAAAGCGGACATCGTTGGAGCTGTCTTATATAGCCCCAACGGAAAAATGTTTGCGCGCTATTTTCGGAGGGAAGAGATTCTGCCTGATGTTCAACCAACCTGCTCGCAGAAGAAAAGCTACCGTTTCGAGGGGCAATACCTCGAAGTATGCCACGAGGTAACCCTCAATGGCGATCGTGTAGGAACGCTTTTTTTAATGTCCGACATGCGGCAATGGAGCATGCGCGCCCAGCGCTACGCTAAGATCTGTTTCGTCTTCGCCCTGATGTCGGCCTTTCTCGCGTTCCTCGTGTCTTCCAAGCTTCAAAAGCTGATTTCCGGACCCATCATGCACCTGGAGGACACCATGAAAACGGTGTCCGCCAACAAGAACTACGAAGTGAGAGCCGTCAAATCCTACTCGGACGAGATAGGCAGCCTCATCGATGGATTTAACGCCATGCTTTCGGACATCCAGCAACGCGACGGTGCGCTGCGTGGGGCCAACGAGGAGTTGCAAACCAGGACCCAGGAGCTGGAGGAGGAGATTTCACAGCGTAGGCAGGCCCAGGAAGAGCTGCTCAAAGCCAAGCACGTCGCTGAGGAGGCAAGTCGCGCCAAGAGCACATTTCTTGCCAACATGAGCCACGAATTGCGCACGCCGCTTAACGCCATCATTGGATATAGCGAAATGCTCGAGGAAGACGCGCGCGGCTCGGAGAGAACGGACAATATCCATGACCTTCAGAAGATTCAATCTGCAGGCAAACACCTACTTTCCCTAATCAACGACGTGCTTGACCTCTCGAAAATTGAAGCCGGAAAGATGACTCTCCATCTGGAGACGTTCGACGTAAGCGTCATGATCGAGGAGATTGTCGCCACCCTGCAGCCGGCAATTGAGAAGAACAAGAATACGCTGCATGTGCGCCTGGCTGACCAAGTCGGAATGATGCGTGCCGATATCACGAAGGTCCGCCAGATCCTATTTAACCTGCTCAGTAACGCGTGCAAGTTTACTGATCACGGCTCGATCTCCGTGGATGTCGACCGAAGACTCGACGACGGCCGGGACTGGATTCGATTCGAAGTCGTCGACAGCGGCATTGGAATTGGCGCCAAACAGAAGGAAAACCTCTTCAAGGAATTCGCCCAGGCAGACACCTCCATCGCCCGCAAATATGGAGGCACCGGATTGGGGCTCGCCATTAGTTACAGATTTGTCCAGTTGATGAAAGGCCGCATCCGAGTTCAGAGCGAGCCTGGCCGGGGCGCGACCTTCACCGTGGACCTTCCTGCGCAAGTCCGGATCGAGGCCCCCGATTCAGCGCAGGCCGAGGGCACCAGCGACACCCCGGGCCCGGCTCCTGCAGTCAAACCCGACCGGGACACGATCTTAGTGATAGACGACGATGCGGCAGTTCGCGATCTCATGTCGCGCTTTCTCACCAAGTTGGATTTCAATGTCATCGCTGCCGGCAGTGGAGAGGAAGGCCTGCGGCTGGCCAGACAAGTTCGTCCGGGCATCATCACATTGGACGTTGTCATGCCAGACCGCGACGGCTGGTCGATTCTGAACCAGCTCAAAGAGGAACCGGAGCTGTCCGAAATTCCGGTCATTATGGTAACCATTGTGGACAACCAGGCGTTGGGTCTTGAGTTGGGCGCTTCCAACTACCTGGTCAAGCCGGTTGATCGCGAACGGCTTGCGGCCCTCGTAGAAAAACATCGCAGTCCGCACTCGTCAGCCCCCAAAACCGTCAGGATACCCGTATCCATGTCGCCCGACCGCCAGCACGCGGGGCCAATCGGAACTGAAGCAGCCCGGAGACGTTAACCATGGCGAGAATTCTACTGGTCGAAGACAACGAAATGAATCGGGACATGCTTTCCAGGCGACTGCAGCGAAAGGGGTACTCCGTCACCATCGCTCCCGATGGGGAGCAGGGGCTCTCCCTGGCATGTTCGGAAATACCCGATCTCATTCTGATGGATATCAGTCTTCCCTTGATCGATGGTTACGAAGTAACCCGCAGACTAAAGGCGAATCCGAGGACGCGCTATATCCCGGTCATTGCGCTGACCGCCCACGCCCTGCTGACGGATCGTGAGATGGCATTTGCTGCCGGCTGTGATGACTATGACACCAAGCCCATAGACTTCGGGCGGTTGAGCGAAAAGATAGAAAATCTTCTGGCAAGTAAAAGGGCCTTATGAACTCGCAAACTAGTCGGTTGCTGATCGTCGACGACAACGAAATGAATCGCGACATGCTTGCCCGCCGCCTGGAGCGGAAGGGTTACGAGATTGTTGCCGTGGACAGCGCCCGGCAGTTACTGCAAAGGGTCAAGGACGAACGCGTAGATCTGGTTTTGTTAGATATCGAAATGCCTGAAATCAGTGGCCTTGATGCATTGAAAACACTGCGGGAAGCCTACTCTTCGATCGAACTGCCCATCATCATGGTGACGGCCAAGAATCAGAGCGATGACGTCGTCAGGGCACTGGATCTCGGAGCGAACGACTATGTCACCAAGCCTATAGACTTCGCAGTTGCGCTGGCGCGCATCGGCACCCAGTTATCTCACAAGCACGCCCAAGAAGCGTTGCGGGAGAGTGAAGAACGCTATGCGCTGGCCGCGCGCGGCGCCAACGACGGACTTTGGGACTGGGACCTGCAAGCGAACACCGTCTATTTCTCTCCTCGCTGGAAGACGATGCTCGGCTATGAACCCGGTGAGATTGGTGACAAACCGGAAGAATGGTTGAGTCGCATCCATGACGCCGACCGAGAGCGGGTGAAAGAGGAAATTAGTGCACACCAGACGGGAGCAACCGTCCAGTTCGAGAGCGAGCACCGCGTACTGCACAAAGATGGAACCTTTCGCTGGATGCTCTGCCGCGGACTCGCTGTGCACGGCAGCTCCGGGAAAGCCCTGCGTATGGCGGGTTGGCAGACCGACGTCACGGAAGCGAAAGTATCCGACCCGCTCACCGGTTTGCCCAACCGCTTGCTGTTTACGGACCGGCTCGGGCGTCTGATCAAGCATGCCAACCGCCGCAAAGGCTACTTGTTTGCCGTTTTGTTCCTTGATCTTGATGGCTTCAAGATGATCAACGATAGCCTGGGTCACCTGGTCGGGGACCAGCTCCTAATGGGCGTGGCAGCTCGATTAGAAAAGTGTCTGCGGGCAACAGACACCGTCGCCCGCCTGGGTCAGGGGTGCATTGTTGCGCGCCTCGGGGGAGACGAATTCACGATTCTTCTCGATGATCTTAAGGACCCAGGCGATGCCAGGCAGGCGGCGGAACGCCTGATGAAGGCAGTGGCGGCGCCCTTCGTTCTGGATGGCAAGGAGGTTTTCACCTCCGTGAGCATTGGGATCGCGCTCAGCAATGCAAGCTACAACGAGCCGGAAGACATTTTGCGCGACGCAGATACGGCAATGTACCGCGCTAAGTCTCTGGGCAAAGCACGCTACGAAATATTTGATGCCGACATGCGCGCCAACGTGATGGCCCGTCTGCAATTAGAGATGGATCTGCGCCGTGCTCTGGAGCGTGAAGAGTTTTCCAACTTTTACCAACCGATCGTTTCCCTGGCAACGGGAGAGATCGTTGGCTTTGAGGCTTTGCTGCGCTGGGAGCACCCCACCCGAGGCCAGCTTGCGCCGCAAGAGTTCATCTCGATGGCCGAAGAAACCGGGCTTATACGCGAACTGGGTTGGTGGAACCTGCACGAAGCGTGCCGGCAGATGGCCGAATGGAGAACACGTTACGACGCTTATTCTGATCTCACCATGAGCGTCAATCTCTCTCCCAAACAGTTTCTACAGCCCAATCTACTCGCCGACATCCAAAACCTGTTGCTCGAACTCGGCCTGCCGCCGAGTGCTTTGAAGCTGGAACTGACCGAAAGTACGGTCATGGGAGATCCATCGGCTGCGATCGAAATGCTGGAGCAGATTAAGGCCTACGGTATTAGCCTGGCCATCGATGACTTCGGTACGGGGTATTCCTCCTTGAGTTACCTGCATCGGTTCCCGCTAGACACCTTAAAGATCGATCGTTCGTTTATCAGCGGGATGGGTAGCGGCGAGGACAACGGAGGTTCAGAGATCGCACGCACGATCTTGCCCATGGCGTCGAACCTTAATTTGGAGGTCGTTGCCGAGGGAATTGAAACTATGGAGCAAGTTGCAATATTGAAGAAACTGCATTGTAAGTACGGTCAGGGATTTTACTTTTCCAAACCCTTGTCAGCACCTGAGGCGACACTATTGTTGGCAGAGCAACCGACCTGGTGAGCAAGCCTGGGTCGGAGTGGATCGTCGATTGTTGGCGTTCCCACAAGGTCACATGAAACTCGCTTGGCAGAACATACTTCATGATCGCGGTCGCTTCCTGACAACCGTGCTGGGCGTGTCCTTTGCGGCTTTCCTGATGGTGTTTCAAGCCAGCCTCCTGGCCGGATTCCTGCGGGCCGCCTCACGATTTATAGAGGCGAGCGACTTCGATATTTGGATCATCGCTCGAGGAGTGCAAGCCTTCGAATTTGGGGCAACCTTGGAAGCCCGTATGCAGGAGTTAGCTTCCGGTGTGCCAGGTGTAGTCGAAACAGGCCGGGCGTGCATGGCATTTGCCGTCTATAGGAAACCGAATGGAAAGCAACAGTTAGTAGCGCTGGTCGGGGCGGACCCGAACCTGGGAAAGCGCTTTCCCGTCCCCGAACTAACGGAGAGGCCGGAAGATATCTCTCCCGAGTCGGTCATATATGATGAAAGTGACCGAAATGTTCTTGAAGCCGTATCCCTGCCGGCAAGAGTCGAGATAAACGGACACCGCGCTAACATCGACTATGAGATCAAGGGATTCGGCGGATTTCTTGGTGTCCCTGCTCTTTTTACCTCCTATCGGAACGCAGCCCACGATTTAGGTTTTGGCCCCGATGATGGCATGTATATCGTGGCCCGGGTCGGCAAACAGTATTCAGTTGCTGATGTCCAGCACAGCCTCAAGCAGCGTCTGCCAGAGGTCGATGTCCTCACTCGCGAAGAGTTTGCTCACAAGTCTCGCATGTATTGGGTGATCAAGACCGGTGCAGGAAGCGCGATCCTGACCGCAGCCGTTTTGGCGTTCCTCATAGGGCTCGTGGTCGTGTCGCAGACGATCTTCGCTAACACCATGGAGAACATAGAAGAATACGCGACCCTCAAGGCTCTTGGGGCTTCCCGAGGTTTTGTGGCGCGGGTTGTGATTATGGAGTCCCTAATTTGCGGCGTAGGCGGAACCATCCTGGGACTGGTTGCCGTTATTCCGGCAATGAGATACGCAAGGTCTCTAATTCCCTGGATACATACTCCGTGGTGGTTGCCTGTGATGGTTATGATGCTGAGCTTATTAATGTGCTCGTTGGCATCCATAGCTTCCGTTCGAAGTTCCCTCGCGGTTGACCCGGGGCGGGTGTTCCGTGCCTGACAAGTTCTTAGCCGTTGACGACGCCCGCGTTTCCTTCGGCAATGGGGACGCGCAAGTTCGGGCCCTGCGTGGCGTCTCCGTGTCTTTCGAGCGCGGAACACTCTCGTTGGTCATGGGACCATCTGGAAGTGGAAAGACTACGTTATTGTCACTCCTCGGCTGCCTGCTAGCGCCCGACGATGGGACAGTGTTTGTGGACGGCGTTCTGGTGAACGGACTGGATGGGGAGCAGAAAGCCGCGCTGCGTCGAAAGAAGATAGGCTTCATTTTCCAGGGTTTTCGACTCCTGCATTCCCTCTCCGCACTCGACAATGTCTGCCTCGGTCTTGAGATTCGCGATCCGAAGCAGCCAGAGCGAGTGACGATCGCGCGAGAACTGCTCGTTCAATTCGGTTTAGGCGACAAGCTCAATCACGAGCCCGACGGCCTTAGCCCTGGAGAAAAGCAGCGGGTCGCAATTGCGCGCGCCCTAGCCGGAGACCCTCCCATTCTTCTGGCAGACGAGCCGACGGCATCTTTGGACGCCGAGGCAGGCCGGAATATCTGTCAGATTCTTCGCCATCAGATTGAGCAGAACGGCAAAACCGTTGTTGTCGTTAGTCATGATGCACGGTGGCAGGAATACGCCAGTCGCACGGTCATTTTGAGCGATGGCCAAATTAAGCAACAAGAGCAGGTAACAAACTCTTGAGCACACAAACGAAACTCGGAGCCGGCATTCTGGCTATTCTGGTCATCTTGGCTAGTGCCGCGTTTTATAGGGGCGCTCGGGACAATGGGCCGACTCAGACTCACCAGTCTGGCAAGGTCGGTGAGGTCGTATTCGCCTCTCCCGGAAGAGTCGAAGGACTTTCGGAGATGATCGAGGTAGGAGCTGCCGCAGACGGTGTTCTGAAAGCGATCTATGTGAGCGAACATCAGTTCGTAAAAAAAGGGACATTGCTGGGACAGATTGCCTGCGATGATCTAAACGCCATGTTACAAACCTCATTGGCGGAGGCGGATGCCGCACGTCAGGCACGGACGCGTTTGCTGCGAGGCGCGCGTGACGAGGAGAAAAGGATAGCTGTCAACAAAACAGCAGCCGCCCAGGCGACGCTGGCAGAGGCTAAGACACGTTTAGAAAGGCAGCGCGCCCTTTATGATGGGGGAGAGATCTCTCGCGCCGCCTATGACCAGACGAGTCGTGACTTTGGCGTTGCGGAAGCTGATTTCCAGGCGTCCGTTCGAACCGAGGAACTACTCGCCGCACCTCCCCTAGAAGAGGAAAAGGCACGTGCAGATGCTGACGTGCTTGCCGCCGAAGGTCGCGTCCGAACCGCACAAGAACGTATCAGGAAATGCGCAATTCTAGCCCCAATGGATGGGACAGTTCTGAGAATATCCGCCAGACCAGGAGAATCCTACAGCACCGTGATGCCTCGCTCGTTATTCAGTCTCGCCGATGCTTCCGGGCGACGTGTTAGGGCGGAAATAGACGAACGAGACCTCTCTAAAGTTATGCTTGGCCAAAACGTGATCATCCAGTCGGAAGGACTTGGCGGGAAAAAACTTACCGGCACGGTAGAGAGCATATCCGCCGTCATCGGCAGAAAGAGCGTCTATACCGACGATCCGTCGGACAGGATCGACCGCGATGTCCTGGAGGCCGTAATTGCCATAACAACGAAGGACGCAAGATCACTGCCAATCGGCCTTAGGGTCACCGTTCAGTTCTTGACTAGCCGCCTGCCGAAACTCTAACCCAGCTCGATTCTACCCGACGTCGAACAAGGATCGAAGTCTCCAGCCATCCTTCAACGCCGTAGAATATTCGTTGTCTACGCCCGGAGTTGTGGCCGACCCGAACGGATTTTTTCATCCCTTGGGCGATCATGCGCAAGTGTCGCTCTCGGTGGACAACCAGCCGATCACGGATCAGGAAGGCTACATCTTCTCCACCCAGCTCCCACCCAATGCGATTCAATCTCTGGACACAATTTTCCGAGCCCCTCCGGCCGAGTACGGCGACAAAACGAGTCTCGTGGTTACGGCCATCACCCGCTCGGGCTTAGGGTTGAACCAGACGCAGGGAGATTTGCTCACCCAGTATGGCTCGTTCGGCACGGTTGGACAGAGCGCGAGTCTGGGATTGGGAAACAACAAAATCAGCAACTTCATCGCCTTGAATTGGATCCGCTCTGGCCGATTTCTCGACCCTCCCGAACTCCCGGTGTTTCATGCCATTGGCAATAACCAGAAGCTATTTGATGGTGTCGATTTCCAGACGAGAGCAGCGGATGCTCTTCATCTGAATGCCCACGCAGCACCCGCGCTTGGGCACAGTTTCGATATTTGCAGAACGCCTCCGGAAAAGCACTGGCAGGCGTTCCAAGAAAAGTGACTACGCCCCATAGCTAAAGCTAGGGGCTTCAAGAGCCATGCCTGCTATTGCAGGCATTGAGGTTCTTAGGCGCAGTCCGCGCCGTAGTATTTCCAATGCCGATGCGTGGTCGCGGGTCGTGTTTAACCCGCAAACTGTGCAATGATGCTTTCTGTCCCACAACTTCTTAGGCACAGGCGCACCGCATGGGCATTGTTGTGATGTTCCCCGCGCATCCACTTTCACCAGCAGTCTATCGGCGCTTTCAGCCTTATAGAGCAGCTTTGCGATGAATGACGACCACGCGGCATCGTGTACCGACTTAGCGAGCCTACCACCCGCCAATCCTTTGACGTTCAAATCTTCCCCGGCAATCAACCCGTAGTTCTCGACGAACTCACGAGAAACTTTGTGCTGAAAATCGTTGCGCTGATTGAACACATGACGGTCGAGCAGGGCGACCAACTTGCACGCTTTGCGCCAGCCTGAAGAACGCTTCCTACAGCGGTATACGTGGCGCTGCCTGACCCGTAGCTTCTTTTGTGCTTGCCGAAACCAGCGTGGATTGTCCACGATTTCTGCATCGCTAGTCACAGCAAATGATTCCAAGCCCACGTCGATGCCCACGACCGATTCATTGAAAGGCAACGGCTCGCTGTCCACCATGCACGAGAAACAGGCGTACCACTTGCCGTTTTCGTTCTTGAGAGTGAGCGTCTTTATGTCGCCCGCAAGCGGACGATGCCGGTGTATTTTTACGTTTCCGATTTTCGCTAGCGATACTTGACTGCCTTCTACACGGAAACCAAGCTGTGGGTAGGGGAAGGAATCAAACCAGCCTTTGCCTTTGAAGCGCGGGAAACCGTTGCCGCGTCGAAAGAACGCCTTGTACGTTTTGTCCACGCGGTGCAGAACATCTTGCAGCACTTGGGAATAAACCCCTTGCATCGCAACATCCGCTTCTTTGCAGGCAGGCAGTTGGGCTGATTGCATTGCGAACGTGACGGATTGGTGACACAGTTTCCACGCCTCGCGGCGCTCTTGCAATGCATCGTTGTACAAATGACGGCACACTTCTAAGGTGGCCAGCAGGGCTTCCCGCTGCTTGCGGTTGGGGAAAAGTCGGTACTTAAACGTCTTTCTGATTTTCAACATATTGTTGGATAACCGCCAACGGAGCACCGCCAACTGTGCTGACCAAATAACGGTTCGTCCACCGTGTGGGCAACCGAGATTTCAAAGTCTTGAACTCTTGCCGCAATGGGTGCGACGAAACGCCCTTGAGATTCTTGACCAGGCGGTGGATGCCGAATTGCGGGTCTACTTCCACCAGCCCATGCCCATGGTCGGGCATGATTTCTAAGGCAATGATTTCCCCCCGATAGGTTGCTGCTGTCTTTCTAATCACCTGTTCGCAGCGTTTCGCCATCGGGCCAACCAGTACGGGGCGCCGGTACTTGGGTGTCCACACGCAATGGTACTGGCTAGAATAGACCACATTGTGGTTCGATTTGTACCCTTCGAGTGCCATGATGAAACTATATCGCGGGCAGCAATCTAATACAAGCAAAAAGCACGCCTTATATCCCCAGCCCCGAAGGGCGGGGCTTTTCGGCGTTTTTCGGTAAGGACCATCGGCAATACCTTTAGCGCGTCAGCACCGGCGGCGCCCAATCTTTTGAGGGGGACCGAACCTGATCTCCCTCTTTACCTCGAAAGGGCCACCGAGTCTAATCAGACCCTGTCTGCCCGCAGCTCGCCCGGGTATTCTCATCCTCTGTTTAGTACCCGCCACAGCTCACCGGGATCGAGTCCCTGCGGAATCGACGTGGCGCCCTTCAACAAGGCCCCACTCTTCCTCTAAACTGAGTATCCACAACGGGGATTCCAATTGAAAAAACTTACTTCGCATTTGCGCGCCCAGGTGATTACTGCGTTCTTTCTCTTGCTCGCCAGCGTAATGTGTGCACAGTCCGTTCCTGAGGAATTGTATGGCGGCCTCAAGTGGCGCCTGATTGGTCCTTTTCGGGGCGGCCGGGTGGTTGCGGTGGCCGGAGTGCCGGGCGACTCTACCACTTTTTATTTCGGCGCCGTCAACGGTGGCGTCTGGAAGACAAGTGATGCGGGTGTCGCGTGGACGCCAATTTTTGATAGTCAACCCGTGGCGTCGATCGGGGCTCTCGCGGTAGCACCTTCAGATCCCAAGACGATCTATGTTGGAACCGGAGAGTCCGACATTCGGTCCTCTCTCTCTTTTGGCACTGGAGTCTACAAATCGGTGGATGGCGGTCAAACCTGGCTCCACATCGGACTCGAAGACACGCGGCATATCAGCCGTATTGTGGTCGACCCGCAAAATGCAGCCACCGTCTACGTCGGGGCGCTTGGACATGTCTACGGCCCCAACGACCAGCGTGGCGTCTACAAGTCCACCGACGGCGGCTCGCATTGGACCAGGGTTCTCGATCAAGGGTCCGAAATCGGCGTGTCCGATCTCGCAATCTGTTCCGGTCATCCTCAACTTTTGTTTGCCGGGACTTGGAACACGTGGCGTCCTCCCTGGAGCACGTACGCTCCAATCGATCGTCCCGGCGGTGGTCTTTACCGCTCTCGGGACTCCGGCGCGACCTGGTCCAGAGTCAGTAGAAATGGGCTGCCACAAGGAGACTGGGGACGGGTTGGAGTCGATGTCGCTCCAGACGGCAAACGGGTGTATGCGCTCATTCAGGCCAAAAAATCTGGCCTATATCGTTCCGATGACGGAGGTGATACCTGGACGCTAGCCAATGACGATCCGCGTCTGACGAGTCGCGCGTGGTATTTCAATAGCGTCACGATCGATCCGACGAATTCCGATGTGGTCTATATCCCGAACGTCGCGCTGTACCGCTCAGAAGATGGAGGAAAAACCATTTCGATCGTTCGCGGCGCGCCTGGCGGAGATGACTATCACCAAATCTGGGTTGATCCCAAGAACTCAGCCAGCATGCTTCTCGGAACCGACCAGGGAACTACGGTCAGTCTCGATCGCGGCCAGACCTGGAGCACTTGGTACAACCAGCCCACGGCACAGCTTTACCATGTCGTCACCGATCACCAGTTTCCCTATGTTGTGTACGGGACACAGCAGGATAGCGGTAGTGCCGCGGTTTTGAGCCGCACCGATCACGCTCAGATCACGCCGCGAGACTGGTTCCCAGCCGGTCCGAGCGAGAGCGGATATATGGCGCTCGATCCCAACGATCCGAATCTCATTTATCTCGGCTCGAGTTATGGTGGGGTCGCTCGCTTCAATCGTCGGACAGGACTGAGCCAAGACGTCACTCCCTGGCCGGTCTCGATCTTCGATTCGGAAATCGACCAGCGGCGGTATCGTGCACCGTGGTCTCCGGTCTTGGTGTTTTGCCCGGCTGATTCGAAGGCTCTCTATCTCGGTACGCAGTACGTGATGAAGACGGTCGACGGAGGTTTGCACTGGGAAGCCATCAGCCCCGATCTCACGGGCGCCGCCACAAGTTCTGGGCCCAAGAAGTTGCCTGAACCGGCAACTGTCGAGAACTCCAAGAAGCGAGGCTACGGAATCATATCGACGATCGCGCCGTCGCCGCTCCATCGCGACCTGATCTGGGCTGGAAGCGATAGCGGTCTGATTCACCTCACCCGAGACGGCGGCAAGAACTGGAAGGATGTTACTCCTCCCGGACTCAGCGACTGGAGCGCGATTTCTCTGATTGAAGCATCCCATTATGATCCCGCCGTTGCTTATGCGGCAGTAGATCGCAGCCGGCTCGATGATCCGTCGCCACACCTCTATCGAACCCGCGATTATGGGACGACATGGCAGCCGATTACCGAAGGCATTTCCGCGACAGCTTTCTTGCGCGCAGTTCGCGAAGATCCCCGCAGCCGAGGTTTGCTTTTCGCGGGCACCGAATTGGGGATCTACATATCTTTTGACGACGGCGATCACTGGCAATCATTGCAGTTGAACCTACCAGTTACCTCGGTTCGCGATCTGACAATTCATGGAGACGATCTGGTGATCGCAACGCATGGCCGCTCCTTCTGGATTCTTGACAACATCACGCCGCTCCGCCAGACAACCGAAGCGCGCCAAGCAAGTGTGGCATGGCTCTATCATCCCGCGTTGGCCGTCCGCATCGACAATGACTCATTTGTAGGGACCCCGCTGCCGCCAGAAGAACCGACCGCCGAGAATCCACCGGCTGGTGCAGTGATCGACTACTTCCTGAAATCGTCGGCCGGCAGCGTCAAGCTGGAGATCTTCGATGCACAGCACAAGCTGGTGCGGACTTTCTCGTCCAACGACAAGATCCCGGGCAAGCATGCACCCCTTCCTGTGGCTGAGCGTTGGTTTCCTAGGCCCGAAGCCCTCCAGAAAACTGCTGGGATGCATCGTTTTATCTGGAACCTCACGTGGGCAAGTTCGGGAGGGCCAATTGCAGACGAAGAGGCGGAGTTCCGCAACCCCAGCGGACCGAAAGTCATTCCGGGGACCTATGAGGTCCGACTGACAGTTGACGGACAGTCGCAGAACCAATCACTGGAAGTTCGGATGGATCCGCGTTCGCCCGCTACTCCCAAGGTTTTGGCAGAGCAGTTCCAGTTGGGTCAACAAATGTTTGAGGAAACGCTCCAGGCACGCCAAGTACTGGCCGAGATCCACTCGGTGCAGAAGCAACTCGCCGGTGCGCAGCAGGGGACAACTGACCAAAACACTTCGCTCAAATCGGCGCTGGCGGATGCGCAGTCTGCTTTGGTAAAGATCCTCACAAATAAAACGGATCAGCAGAGGCCGGGGATCGAGGACGCCTATAAGAACTTGGCGTCGGCCCTGAGGGTAGTCGAAGGAGGCGATCGTCCGGCACCTTCTCAGGCGGTCGGGGTTTACAAAGAATCAAGCGAACAAATCAAGGCACGAATTAACGAGTGGAATGCATTCAAACAAGGAAAGTTGCCGGACCTGAACCAACAACTGCGTCAGGCAAACCTAACGCCGATCGCCGTTGCTGACGTTGAGGAAGAAATCGAATTTCTGATGTCGCAGTGAATCGCCAGACATAATGTCGAACGGAATCGCTCGGATTACTTTGCGGCGAAGCCCAAAACGATTGCGCTATCGGCAAAGCACAAGCCATTGACGAACGCATGGGCATACCGTGGCTGCCTCGCCAGATAGCTCCCGAAAACTCTCGGACTGGCCCAATGACACGACGCGGGATCAAGAGATGTACCTGAGCAAACCGGTTCGCGCTGTCGATGGTGGCGGGCCAGTACGATAGGGCTATCTCCCGAATTTCCCTCTGTTCCTTTAGGCAACGACAGTTCCTACCGCAGGTATTCTCAAAAATGTCGACAAATTCCTGTTTCATCCATGTGCTTTCGACCTCTTCTAAAGTCCTGCCCTTTGTCTCCGGCAATTCCCAATGAATGAAAAGCGACCCAGTAGTCTTCCTTCGGCAATCCAGAACCGATGCACCTGTGCCGACATCATACCGAATCGCGACCGTAGACGGTGGGGATCTGGGTTTGCCCTATCCTTCACCCGGGGGGCCCGGAAGGGACCCGTACCCTTCAGAGTATCCAGGAAAGGAGCTTTCCTAAATCGGTCACTGCGGTTGACTCGGTGTTGCGGGGCAGGGAAGGCCCAATGGCCAGTGCCTGGCCATGACCTTCGAACCACACCAGGAACGATGCTTGTTCGGCCGCCGGCAGTCGTTGCTGGTTGAGCCAGTTGTAATAAGCTCCCATGTCGGCATCGATCAAGGAACCGATGAAGTCCAATTCAGGAGCAGCGGGATTCACCGACAGCAGCTCGTTCATGGGCTTTTGGCGCTGGCGTGGAGCGAAGCGGACCAGAAGGGTTACGGGCTGGGCTCGCCGCAGGGCCTCGCGGGCTGCCCACTGTGCGAAACTAGTTGCGAAAATCTGCGTTCCCGAGCCTTCCGTCAGCAACTTGAGCTGGAAACGATCTAGCACCGGATCGGGTTCCGTGCTCATGCCGAAATCCTCAGATCGCATATGGGCTAGTTGCGAACGCAACGCTTCCGGTCCCATTCCGGGTTTTTCGGTCTCCTGCTGTATCTTACGCAGCAGGGATGCACGCATTGGTTCCAGCGCGCCGTAGGATACGCAGGTGAGTGCAACATCATGGGGCACCGCTTGACCGCCGTCGATGTACCAGTGGCCATACGCGAGAGGATGGGCTTTGACGCGCGCGGCCAGTCCATCCAGCAGCAGCTTGAGTCCATTCTCCGGGGTGAGGCGACTGAAATAAACCCCATGCGGCCGGAGTTTGCGAAAAAGAGGTTCGTCATAGGTCGCGACACCTTGTCCGATTACCGTGATTCCCAGCCGCGGAATCGCCGGCTTTTCCGGCGCTATCGCGGTCTGCAAGCGCTCGCCATATTCGGTCGCGGCGGCGCGAAACGCGTCTATTTGATGGGTACTCCACAGAAATGCCGATAGCTGTTCGACAAACTGAGCCGGCGAATCCACCCAATCGGAATGTTCCAGTTGGGAAGAAAGGGATATTTGTGCAAATCCCCCGAACCACTCTCCCACTTGCTCTGCGCTAAGGGAGTTCAGGTTGGCCAGTTCTTTCTCCAGCGCCTTGCGCTCAGCGGGGAACTTGAAATCGTAGTCGATGATCTCACGGAGCAGGTTTGGCAAAAAGCTTAATGGGAGGATTCGCAGCACACGAAGATTCTCTGTGCTTAGTTTCCTGGCCTGCGGCGGGTACCGGTTGAACTGTTCCGATCTGAGTTCGCTTGGACGCATAGAGACTACAACAACTCGGGTATAAGCTTGCCCTGCGCGAATGACGGAGAAAAGCCAAGCATTGCTCCCAGTGTCGGTACCAAGTCGGTCGAGTCCACGGCACGGTCGAAGATCAATCCTTCACGCACTCCATTGCCCAGTGCCAGCATCCAGGTGGTGCGCGAGAGCGTGTCTCCTGTGCGATGATGCTGAAATCCGTTTCCGCCAGAGTCATCGTCGGAGTCACGGCCGAAATCCGGCAAAATGAGGAGCGTTGTTTTGCCCGCATATTCGGGCTCGCTCTGGATCGTCCTCCACAACTCAGCACATAGACGGTCGGTACGCCGAATGCCCTCTATGTACAGCGAGTAGGCGCCGGCATGGGCTACGTCAATATCATGCATGGTGATCCACAGAAGACTGGGAGCGACTTGTCGCATCAGCTGACGCGCAATGTAGACGGAAAGTTCGTCCGGGCTCTGGAGAGTCCGCGCATGCGCCCTGAAGTCATCGACCGAAAGCTTCAGTATCGTCTCTAATTGCTTTAGTTCAAACTCTCTGCCTCCTAGTTCGGGCGTGGAGTAGGGAGTTTCGTAGTTGTCGCGCAGCAGGTGTCCGTAGTCGCTGCGACGCCCTGCGATGGCGGCCGTCAGCAAGTGCTTGGGCAGGATCACGCGGGCGCCCAAGCCTCCCCCATACGACCGGTGCGTACTCTCTCCAATCCGGTTGAATCCGTTGCTGGGAGCAACGACCCAGGTGTCCGAGGAAGGGCGCCTCAAGTCTTTCCGGAAATATTCGAATACGGTTGGATGTTCCGGGGGAAGAGAAGCAAAGTTATTGATGGTTTCGTATACCCCGGTGGCCAGGCTGGCAGTTGCCACGTAATGACCTAGAATTCCCCGATTCACGACTTGAGTAAAGAAACTCGCCTGAGGGATGAATTCACTCATCAGATGAGGAATGTTCTCCTGTCCTTCCGGCGCGAACGTTTCCTGGTCGCGGGCACCACCCCCAAACGTGACCACCACAACTTTTCTTCTACTCCGTCGGGTTGCCGCCACAGCGCGAAAGCTCGAACCCAACAACACGCTTCCCAGGGTGACGCCCGCTACGCTGCGCAGAAACTCGCGGCGATTGCAGGCGAGCGTTTGGCTCGATTGTGGGGTCGACCGAATAGCCGCCCTGGTTCCTCCTATCGCCAACCGACCTGACCCAGTAGGTGCCATTACAGTGTCCGGACATGTCCTGGGGCGAAATTCCGACGGACCCGAAGTCGAGCATTCACGGCTTCGGAGATGGAGCGTCCTTCGCGGAATAAACAAATTGCCGAATTTCTGCCCGCTGTTTGTCGAGCTCCGCCATGTGTTGTTGGCGGAGGCGCTGATAAATCTCGAGCTGTTCTTGAGCGTGCTGCTTGTCTCCGGTGTGAACATACGCTTGCCCCAGCCGATAGTGCGCGTCGGGAAGATCAGGGCTCCGTTGAATAGCCTCCAGATATTGCGGAATGGACTGTGCATACTTCTTCTGGTCGGAGTAAAGATTTCCCAACTGCTGATGCGCCTCTCCAAGGCTAGGATCGAGAACAACGGCCTTCTTTAGCAGCACCTCGATCTGATGCAGGTCCTGATCGGAATCCTCGACTCGCCTCCCCTTCCACAAACTCATGGCGTAATAATAAAGAGCACGCGCATTCTGCGGCTGAAGCTCGGCGAATCGACGAAATCGCTGAATCACTTCCTCTGCCTGGCCGGGCGAGCTATCGTAAGCCCTGGATAAGAAAAGATAGCAGCGAGGATCGGAGGGATTCAGATCGGCTGCCCGCAGCAGAGATTGGACCGCCTCGTCGTAGTTGCCCCGAGAGTAGAAAGCCATACCAAGCCCGATTGCCAGCCTCGGCGATTTCGTATAACGCTCGGTCGCTCTCTGGAAAACCTCGACGGCGGGATCCAGAGTTCGGTGAAGAAGCAGTTCGCTGCCCCAGTCGAACAGGTTGCTCTCGCTCGGATCCATGTGGGCTGCGGTCTCATATTCAGTCGCTGCCGCCACGAAGTTTCCATCTTTTTCTTCGATCTGTGCCAGCAGATTGTGCAGCTCTGCTGTGTCTTTGTGTTTTAACAGGGCATGGACAAGCTTCTTGGCTGGTGCGGCCTGTCCGGTTTCCAGGTACGCCAGAGACAGGTCGTAGCCATTGTCGTAGGCGGCCGGATTGACTCGTTGTGCCTCTGCAAGATAAGGCAGAGCCTGCGGCAGCTTGCCGGCCGCTATGTAGAACTCGCCCAGATCGTGGTTGGACTCATAGCTTCGCGGGTCGAGCTCGATTGCCTTCTGGAACTCGGATTCGGCCAGGGCGAGTTTTCCCGAGCGGACGAGATTGGTCGCCAAGTTCGTTCGCGCCGCCGCCGAAGTCGGATTCAGCTCGACAGCTCTCTCGAGGTGCGCGATGGCCTTAGTATCCTGCGACTGCGCTGAATACACCATTCCCAGCAACTCGTGAACTTGAAAGCTATCTGGTACCTGGCGGACCAGCTGCTCAAGCTGGGTGGCAGCTTCCGCGAAATGACCGGAGTCGTACTCAGCGACAGCCTCCTGGAACTCGCGATCCAGACGCTGCGCCGCGTCCCCCGGGGAGGCCACACTGGGGGTAAGCGCAAAAGACACGAGAGAGAAGACGCCGATCAGCCCGAGCTTGAGAGTCACAGCAGCCGTATATTAGCACCGCTTCGAGACGGCAAAGCTCCTGCATGAAGAGGAATCAATCCTCAGCACCGCGAGACTCCCTGCACAATCCGCCTAGAAGTACAGCTTCAAAGCAAACTGAATCTGTCGCGGATCATAAGGAGCATCACGAGTTGACCCGATCTCCCCGAAGGTAGAGCTTGTGAAGTTCGTCGACCCTGAGATCGCCACAACGCCGTTGCCGCCAAATCCCGGGGCATTGAAATTGGGATGATTGAAGATGTTGAAGAATTCCGACCGAAACTCAAGCCGGAAGCGCTCCGACAATAGGAAATTCTTGAATAGTGACAAATCCAAGCGGCGGAAGCCCGGGCCCGGGACCTGCGACGGTTGGCCGCCCAGCGCCGCCAACGGGGACGACGGGTTGCATCCCGCACTCCCAATTACACATGGTTGGGCGAAGGCGGCGGCATTCAACATCCTTGGGTTGCCGTTGGGGCCAATATGAATGCCAGTGTTGGGATCCTGCCCAGGGGTTACATAGGCCCAGCAGCCGGTGGCAGTACTTACGCTGTTGGGACAGGGAATGATGATGGGCTGTCCGCCTTGTAGTGTCGTGCTCCAGATCAGGCTCCAGCCACCAGCGACGACATTCGCAAGGCCCAGCGCGTTCCCCATAAAGCGCTTGCCTTTCCCGAAGGGGAGCTCGTAGCCGCCACTAAAATGGAACACATTGCGAATGTCGAAGTTTGCCAGACCGTAATCACCGTGAATACCAATTCCAGGGACGTCAGGAGCACGGTAACCACCAGCGGAAAACCCGTTTAGCAGATCGAAAGCATCGGACCTCACTTTCGACCAGGTGTAAGTAGCCAGGAAATTCAACCCATTTCCAAAGTGCTTCTCAGCCTTGGTTTGCAAACCATGATAGTAGCTGCTCCCCTCCGTGATGGCATAACTGCCGCCTTGACCGAAATCCCGGAACGGAAGGAAGTTCTTGGTACTCTCGCCAGGTGGCAGGTTTTTCGGCAAAAGCAGCTGAACGTGGTTGGAGTTGGGGAACACTTCCAAATGACGGCCTAGGGAAGTGACGTAGCCCGCCTGGACCGATAGCGTAGGGGTGAGTTGGTATTGCAAGGTAAAGTTGCCGCTCATCGAGTAGGGTGTGCTGTAGTCAAACTGAATTCCGCGTAAGGCCAATCCCGCTGCAACAAACAGCCCGCTGGTTGGGTCGAGCGGTGTACAGGAGAAGCCGGTCTCGAGGGTTGCGGTATGAGCCAAGGTGACCGCGGGACTTGTGCACCCGGCAAAGGGCAAGGGATGATTGTCATCGGGCTGGGCGAATTGAAAATTGAACTGGAAGGGGTAATTCTCCCCAAGATTCGGCGAAAAACCGCGGTTCTCAAATCCATTGTAGAAAACTCCGAAACCGCCGCGCGCGACCAGCTTTTCGCTAACCTGATAGGCAAACCCGAAGCGTGGCGCGAAATTTGTCTTCTGCGAGTTACCAAGTCCTTTGCCGTACTTATTGGTAACCGCTAAGGCGATATTGTCAGCCTGCAGCAAAGAGGTGAAATTCGAAGCCAGATTGTTTGCCGCCGAGCTCGGCGGCATGATGTACATAGCCTGTCCCGTTGGAGGCCCGCCAGGCACGAAGTTGGCCTGTGCCGCGTGGTGCTCATAAACCAATCCGAAGAAGTCCCAGCGTAACCCCAGATTAATCGTCAGCTTGGGAGAAAGTTTCCAATCATCCTGGAAATAGGTTCCGTAATAATTCTTTCCATTATCGGTTAACGAAATGTTCGAGATAAAAACGCTGTTATTACTTCCCGGGTTCTCGTGTCCTGGACCACCCAGGTAGTCAACCGTGCCCGGCCCAGTCACCCGGATCGGGTTCAGCAAGAACTGCGCAATTCCTGTGTTCTCAGTCGAATCGCTTGCACCCGGAAGGTTGGTGTAAACGCCGTCAAAGTTGAATTGCCCGCGTGACCAGGGTGGCTGCAGGGTCGAAAACTTGACGTGCTGGGCCTCAAATCCCATCTTGAACGTGTGCTTGCCATAGATCTTGGTGAAGTCGTCAGTTACTTGGATCGTAGAGCTGACTTCATCAGAAGGCAGGAATGCGTTACTGCCAAGTGTAGCCAAGCCCTGAATTCCGAATGCGGGTAGGCCGCCATTTTCTTTCAGTTGAGGGATGTCCTGGATGCCGAACTGTCCGGGAATATCGGTCAGGTTGTTCGCTTCCGGCGACACGCGGGTTGTGTGCAAGTAGTTCAGACCCGCCCTGGCAACGTTGACTGTTGTCGGAGAAAACGTATGCGTAAACACCAGCGCTCCCTGTTGTGCGAGCGCTGTTTGATTGCCTTCCTGGAAACCCCCGCCGTCCGCTACGCCCCCGAAAATTGCAGGGATTAGTTGGGGATCGTCCACTAAGCTGAATCGGAAGAACACGTTGTCCTTCTGGCTGAAATTGACATCCATTCGCGTGTCAAAGGACTGCCGGTCCTCCTTGAGGTTTGGCGAACTGGTAAAGTTTGATGAAATCCCGCCAGCGGTCGGCAGAGGGAAGAGCTTCAATAGCTTAATCGCGTTTGCGTCTACTCTCGTATTACCTAGGGAGTCGACGACGGGGATAAGGTTCAGTCCGCAGTTCGCCAGAGTGTAGTTAAAACCGGGGGTCGCATTTTTACAGGTTGCGTTCGTAAACGGATCGCGAACCCAAACGTTCGATCCCGGCGAAGTCTCCCGTGTAGTGGAAGGATCGAGAACCGTACCTGTCGGCAGGGTTCTGCCCAACGCATCTGTCTGTGTTCCAGACTGATCCGTAATCAACTCCTGAAGATTAATCGTATTGCTGTCAAAGCTGGCACGCTCTTGCAACGTTGGTACGGCTCCCTGGTGCGGCACCCCCTGACGTCGCTTGAATCCCTCGTAATCCGCGAAGAAAAATACCTTGTTCCTCCCGTCGAATACATGCGGAATCAGAACTGGGCCGCCGATCGTAAATCCGTACTGGTTCTGGCGAAGCTCGCCTTTTTTACCTCGCTCAAAGAAGTCTCTGGCGTCGAGTTTGTCATTTCGGAAGAATTCCCAAACGTTGCCGTGAAATTGGTTTGTACCTGACTTGATACTGGCATTCAGAACCGCAGCCCCGGACCGACCAAATTCCGCGCTGAAGTCCGAGGTTTGAACTTTGAATTCTTGTACCGCGTCGACGGGAGGCAAGACAACGTAGTTAGTACCATTCAGGAAATCGACGGTATCTGAGTTGTTGTCGATTCCGTCGAGCATGTAGTTGTTCTGCGCCGGGCGATTTCCGTTTGCCGCAAAGGCCCCGCTGGCTGCATTGCCACGGGTATCAGCTTGGGGCGAATTTACTCCGGCTGCAAGTTGCGCGAGGAAGGTGAAATTACGTCCGTTCAGCGGAAGGTTGTTGACATTCTGCTGATTGATGACCTGACCTACCGAGGCGTCTTGCACTTGCAAGACGGGAGCGGCTGCCGTGACTTCCACCGTGGTCTCAGTGCTGCCCGGTTTCAGGGTGAAATCCACCCGCACATTGGCATTTACGTTGACGACGACACTGGTCTGCGTAACCTTCTGGAATCCCTGCGCCTGAGCGTCGAGTCTATAGTTGGCAATTCTGACCGGCGAGAACGTGTAGGTTCCCTCCGATCCGGTCGTGGTGGCCAGAGTAAAACCCGTATCCTCATTAGTGAGCGTGACCTTGGCGCCACTGACCACCGCCCCAGAAGCATCCTTTACCGTCCCGGTAATGGAACCCGTATCAACCTGGGCATGAACGATCTGCGCGCTCAGGAATAGGAAGCTGAAGGTGACGGCCAGGAATTCTCGCACAAGCCAGGGAATGCCACTTAGCCTCATGAGCCCTCCTCAGCATCTCCAGGCCGAAACCCTGGATGCCGTTAACCGCATGCTGTTTCACGAACTGCGAAGGTTATAGAGAACGGGGAAAACCCACAGCGCGATCACCAGATATGCAATTCCAGAGTGGATAGAGGCGCACAACTACTCGCGACACAGTTCCGACTGTGACAATGCGTACTCCGTACTCCGCCGGTCTTTGAATGTCGCGGTTGCCGCTACCGAACCCCACAAAGCTTAACCGCTTAACCTTGGAACGGCGGTTTATCACGCTTCTCCATGGGAAGTCAAGCAATTTTTAATCTGTGTTAGACTCCCGCCGTCGCTCGCTTCCGGTGGTCAAACCGTGGAAACCAGCTAGGCAGGAAACATGAGCGTCACCATTCGCGACGTTGCGAGAGCGGCAGGTGTTTCCACCGCTACCGTTTCCAACGTCTTAAACCGCACAGGAAAAGTCGGACGTGGCACCTCCAAGGTAGTGCTCTCGACCGTTAAGCGCATGGCGTACGTTCCTGATGTTCATGCGCGGCACCTCGCATCGCGAGACCGCCGCACGCTCGGCATCATTGTTTCCGACATCGAGAATCCCTTCTTTCCCGAAGTCATCAAGGGCTTTGAAGCCCGGGCCCGGCAGCTGGGTTATGACGCCATCCTCAGCGACACCAATTACGACCCGACAAGGATGCGCGAAGCAGCTGAGACGATGATGAAGCACAAGGTCCGCGGTGTCGCTGCGTTGACTTCCGAGATGAGCCTGCGGCTGATTGACAAGCTCGCCCGCAGAAAAATTGCGGTAACCTTCCTGGATCTGGCACCAGCTCGCGACTACGTGAGTAATTTGAGAATCGACTATTTTTCCGGAGTCGAGCAGATCGTCCGCTATCTGTATGCGAATGGCCATCGGCGAATTGCATTCGTTTCCGGCCGGCCCGGTCTCAAGTCGAATGCTGCTCGTTTCCAGGCTTACGAGAAATGCATGCACGCGTTGGGACTTGAGCCAGGACCGGTGTTGCCGGGCGATTTGCGTTTTGAAGGCGGACTGGCAGCGGGGCTGGCTCTGGCGAGAGTGTCTCCCAGACCGACGGCGGTAATGGCGGTGAATGATCTCACGGCCGTAGGAGTCATAAAGGGGCTGCTGAAGAGCGGTTGCCGTGTTCCCTCCGACATGTCGGTTACCGGATTCGACAAGACGCGTCTGGCCGAATACTGCAACCCTTCGATCACGACAGTGGATATCCACCGGCAAATCCTGGGGCAGATGGCGGCCGATGCCCTTCATGAACTCTCCAGCTCTGCCAGCCCTCAGGGCAGGGAATACGAGATCGGTGCGGAACTTGTACTGGGCGAGTCCTCGGGACCGGCACCGGCGTGAACATGTCCGACGGTTTGGAGGGAACAGTGGGGTATTTGGGCCGGCTTCGCCTCGGTGCTAGCATGTGCCTTCGCCCGCAACATGCGGATTCCGCGCTGCGCGGACAAACACCCAAATGGTTTCACGTCGTAGCTTTCTGAAGGCGATTCCTTGGGCTCCTCTTCTTTGTTCTCCTCGCTCGCTCTGCTTCTCGCCATTTCAATTAACACAAGCCGGCAGTGCTGCCGCGTCTTCTTTCGCCTCCACTGATTTTCGCTTAACCCCGCGCTACCCGGCCAAGTCGCCTCTCGACGATGTACTTGGGCATTTGCTCCCAGGCAGCGATGAGTACGTTACAGAGAAATACGCTTTTGAAATCATGGCGCTCCTCGCGGAATGGGCTCGAGAACTGAAGGCGGCGCCACCCGCTCTCAGCGCAGCTGCGAAATTCTTAAGTGAGTCAGTCGAAGGCGCTGCTCTGAGGCCAGCCGAGCAAATCCCGGTACGTTCGCAATACGGAATCGAAGTGGTTCGGAGCCAGTTTGCGAGTTCTGCGCTGTCGGGTCGTGACCGGTTTCTGGCGGAGATCAAGGCTTACTTTTCGCCCTTGGCGCGCTTAGAAACCGCCGAGTTCGAGATCCTCGCGATAGAAGAAGCGGCCAGCTCTGGGCTGACTCTCAATGTCGAGATTCTCTATACCCTGATCGGCACGCGGACAGACGCCATGCGTGAACAGCGCATTGGAAAATGGCTCACGCAGTGGTTGCAGGACGGATCCAAACAGTGGCAAGCCGTTCAGTGGAAGCCAGTTCAGGAGACCGTCAGCCGCGGCCGCGGACCGATGTTCGTCGATGTGACGTCAAAGGCTCTCGGCGAAGAAGAGTCCTACCGAGATCAGATGCTCCGCAGCGTCGATGACTGGCGCAGCGTCCTCGACAGTGCGTGCGGAATGGATATTTATGGGAACAACGGAGTGGCGGTCGGCGATTTTGATAATGACGGCCTCGATGATATTTACGTGTGTCAACCTGCGGGACTCCCGAACCGCTTGTATCGCAATCGAGGCGACGGGACCTTTGAGGACGTGACCGAAAAAGCTGGACTGGGGGTACTGGACGCCACAGCCTGTGCTCTGTTCGCCGATTTCGAGAACAAGGGCGTGCAGGACCTCCTGGTGGTTTGCAATAGTGGTCCTCTTCTATTCCTGAACCAAGGAAATGGAAAGTTCTCCATTCAGCGCGAGGCTTTCCTCTTTGAGCATCCGCCACAAGGAATTTTCACTCACGCTGCGATTGCAGATTATGATCGCGACGGGCGGCTGGACATTTACTTCTGCCTCTACAACTATTACTTGGGCTTGGAGCAGTATCGCTATCCCGTTCCCTATTTTGATGCGCGCAACGGACCTCCGAACTTCCTGTTCCGCAACGAAGGGAATGCAAAATTCCGGGACAAAACGGAGGCCGCCGGGTTGAACGTCGACAACGATCGCTACAGCTTCGCCTGTGCCTGGGGCGACCACAACGGAAATGGCTGGCCGGACCTCTACGTTGCCAACGATTTCGGGCGAAACAATCTCTATCGCAACAATGGTGACGGCACCTTCACCGCGATCTCTTGCGACGCTGGTGTAGAAGACGTTGGCGCTGGCATGGGGGTGTGCTGGTTTGATTTTGACAACGACGGGAACCAGGATATTTACGTTGCAGACATGTGGTCGGCCCCGGGGATCCGGGTTTCGCAACAGAAAGTCTTTCACGAAGAGGAACCGGAATCCATCCGCGCTCTTTACCGCCGACACGCGCGAGGCAATGCGCTCTATCACAATCGCGGAAATGGCCACTTTGAAAACGTCAGCTCCCCTCGGGGGGTCGACATCGGGCGCTGGGCTTGGTCGTCGGACGCGTGGGACTTCGATCACGATGGTTATCCGGACCTCTACCTCGCCAACGGATACATTTCAGGGGCCGACCATCGCGACTTGGGAAGTTTTTTCTGGCGGCATGTGGCGGGGAAGTCTCCTCACGATGCGACACCCTCCTTACCCTACGAACAGGCGTGGAACGCGATCAATGAGCTTATCCGCTCCGATTGCTCCTGGGCCGGTTACGAGAGAAATGTCTTTTTCGTCAACAACCAGAATGGGACTTTTTCCGATATCTCCGGCATCACTGGGGTGGATTTTCCCGACGACAGCCGTTCGTTCGCCTTGGCGGATCTCGATGGCGACGGACGCCTGGAAATCGTGTTAAAGAACCGCACTCGGCCACAACTGCGTATTTTGCATAACGCCATGAATGATATCGGGCGCTCCATCGCGTTCCGTTTGCGCGGCCAAAAAAGCAATCGCGATGCGATCGGTGCGGCCGTGACCGTCGAGGCCGGCGGCCATCGCCAGACGAAGTATCTTCAGGCGGGTTCCGGATTTTTGTCGCAACACACCAAAGAGCTTTTCTTTGGCGTCGGCAAATTCGAAGGGAATATCCGTGCAACCATCCGCTGGCCCAGCGGGCTGACACAGAGCTTCGAGCGTTTACCCGCGGGCCATCAAGTCCAGGTTGAGGAAGGATCGGAAGAATTTCTTGCAAAACCCTTTTCGCCGATATCCTATTTGCATCCGGATAAGTCTGAGAATTCCAAAGCAGCGCCACTGCCGGGTGAGACCTGGCTCCTGATGCCTTGGAGCGCCCCGGATTTTTCCTTACCTGATCTGGCCGGCACCGTGCACGATCTACGCTCCCGGTTGGGAGGGCTGCTGCTTCTGAATTTTTGGGACACGGCTTCTCCAGCTTCGCGCGAACAGATGCGATTATTCGGGCAACACCGGTCTGCCCTCGATTCAAAGAGTCTTCGCGTCGTTACCGTGAACGTCGACGAACACCGCGACATGGCAGCCCTGCGATCTTTTGTCGACAGTGAGGCTGTGTCGTTTCCCGTGCTGCTTGCTAGCGACGAAGTCTCCGGAGTCTATAACATCCTGTATCGTTACCTTTACGATCGTCGCAGAAATCTTCCGCTTCCGAGTTCGTTCCTTGTGGATGAGCATGGCATGATCATCAAGGTCTATCAGGACCTGGTTCGTCCGGATCGCCTTCTGGAAGACCTGAGTTCGATTCCGACGACGCCAGACGAGCGTATTCGAAAGGGGCTTCCCTTCGACGGAACACAGTACCTCGGGAACTTTCAGCGTAACGACTTCACCTTTGGCGTCGCGTTGTTTCAGCACGGCTATTTAGAACAGGCAGCAGCATCCTTCAGGCAAGTCATTGCGGAGAAGCCAGATAACGCCGAGGCCTACTACAACCTGGGAACCCTTTATCTTCGGCAAAACCAATTTCAGGAGGCCCGCCGATATCTCGAGCAAACCGTGAAGCTACGTTCAAACTATCCCGAAGCATGGAACAACCTTGGCATGGCCGCGGCACAGGAAGGACAGACGGACGAGGCCGTTCGCAATTTTCGAGAATCTCTGCGCCTGAGGCCCGATTATGCAGTCGCGCTGCTCAACCTGGGGAACATCTATCGGCGACAAGGAACTGTCGGGGAAGCGGAGAAACTTCTGACTCGCGCCCTGGAGGTTGAACCCGAGAATCCTGAGGTTAACTACAGCTTGGGCATGCTTTATGGTCAACAGGACAAGATTCCGCGCGCATTGGAATTCTTTGACAAAGCATTGAGTGTTCGGCCCGACTACCCGGACGCCCTGAATAATCTCGGCGTTGTGCTGGTTCATGAGCGGCGCTTTTCGGAAGCGGAACAGAAATTCAAGGCCTGCATCGATGCCGCGCCCAAGTTTGACCAAGCATATCTCAATCTCGCGAGGCTTTACGTTCTGCTCAATGAGAAGGATAAAGCTCAAACCGTGCTACAGACACTGCTTCGTGGACAGCCGCAACATAAGCTCGCCCAACAGATGTTGGAAACGCTCCATTGACCTTCCAGACGTATGCAAGTTAGAGTGCACGCTGCAGCAAGAAATATTGGGAAATGGCTACCGGCGCTTCATTTCAGTATCGATCTAGCCCGGCGGACAGCCTAACCGGCTGGTTCGTGAGCGTGGCTTTGGCGTGGGTTTTGGCCACGGGGCTCCTTGCCCAAACGGCTGCGTCACACAAGAGCCAGCCTCCAAGAACCTCGAAAATCCCATCGGCTCTGATTGAAGCTGAAAGCCTGATGAATCAAGGCTTGCTCGACCAAGCGGAAGGTAAAATTCAGGAACAGCTCCAGCTGACTCCTTCCAGTGTCGATGCCTATAACCTCCTGGGGATTCTATACACCACGGAAAAAAACTACGCCAAAGCGCTGGGATCATTCCAGCACGCGCTGTCCCTTGAGCCCGGTTCGACGAAGACCCGCATCAATCTTGGAAATCTCTACGTCGCGGGAGGAAAACCTGATCTGGCGGAACAGGAGTTCAGGAAGGTGCTGCGCGTCGATACCGGCAATCGCGACGGAAACTACAATCTCGGCCTGCTTTTGATGTCCAAAGGTTCGCCATCGGAAGCGATCCAGCATTTTCAGCGTGTGCGTCCGTTGAATCTTACGACTCGCGTCAACATTGTCCGCGCGTACTTTCAGGCAGCTAGGACGACCGAGGGACTGAAAGTCGCGAGGCAGTTGTCAGCCGGCAATAAGAATGATGTTCAGTTGCACTTTACCCTGGGCGTTCTGTTGGCTTCAGCGAAAAAATATGAAGCAGCCCGGCTCGAACTGGAAGAAGCCAACGCCCTAAAGCCCGAAAACTTTGAGATCCTCTATAACCTTGGCCAGACGCACCTTCGAAGCGGCGACTACTCGAAGGCTGAACTGATATTGAACCGAGCCTTGAAACTAAAGCCCGATTCACCGGACACGCTCTATTTGCTGGGCCAGGTTTATTCGGACCAGTCTAGGCCAGTCGATGCTTTGGACGTTCTGGTACGCGCCCGTAAACTCGCCCCGAAGAACACGGACATCATTTTCCTGTTGGCTCGAGTCAGCATGTCGCAGAATTACTTTGAGGATGCCCTTCCGCTCTTGGCCGAGGGTTTGAAGATCTCACCCCAAAGGCCCGATCTCCACGCTGCCTCGGGAGAAAGTTACTTCATGTCCGGCAAGACCGAAAAGGCGATCGTTGAGTTCAAGAAACTGATCGATCTCGATCCTTCGGCGCGGTCGTTTGCTTTCATGGGACTCTCGTACCGGCACCTGGGCCGATTCGACGAAGCCAAGAAATATTTTCAACAAGGGCTGAAAAAAGATCCTCGCAACGCTTCCTGCCTCTTCAACATGGGTTATATCGAGGAGAGGCAGGGAAACAAAGCCAAAGCTGCGGAGCTCTTCCAGCAAACTCTTCGTTCCAATCCCGATTTTCCTGAAGCTCTGTTCGAATTGGCCAATCTGCGAATTCAAAGCAAAGACTATGCGCAGGCTGCAGATCTGTTAAGGAAATACATCCATGTGAGTCGTGATCCTGCGCCGGGATACTACAAGCTGGCCATGGTGGAGCGAAGTCTCCATCAAATGGGAGCGGCACAGCGTGATTTGGAAGTGTTTCAAACGCTCTCGAAGGATTCCGCCACCGGCCCCTATCCTTACCAGCATCTTTTTGATTATCTAGACAGCCGCTCCAAGCTAACACCACAGGCTCGCGTTCAACTGGAACTGGCCGAGTTGACCGAGCAAATACGGAAGCATCCGGATCAGCCGCAGAATCTCTACCTTCTTGCTGAGACGTATCTCAAACTGGGAAAAACGGAAGATGCTAGGAAGACAGTAGCGGAGCTTGATCAACTTAGTGCCAGCGACTACCGAACGCAGACCGGCGTAGGCGTGCTGCTCGCACGCTACCGTTTATATGATGAAGCGATCCAGCATTTTCAAGCCGCGCTGCACTCGAATCCTGATTCCGACGATGTGAAGTTCGACTTGGCTGATGCTTATTTCCGCAAGGGTCTTTATGAACCGGCGCTCGAGGCTGCCCAAAAGGTCTCTGTCGGCGGACAGCGAGATGATGGTTACCTTGCTCTGCTGGGCGACATTTATGCGCACCTTGGTGACGCTGGTCGCGCCGTGGAGATCTATCAGGATGCGATAACTCGAAATCCCGATAATGACCAGTACTATCTTTCGCTGGCTTTGGCACGGCTCCGAAACCACGACATCAGCGGCATGGAAAAAACATTGCAGAAGGGAGCGGCGCGAATTCCCGGCTCTGGAAAAATTCTTTGGGGGCTGGGGCTTGTCTCGGTCCTACAAGGCAGGACCGAACAGGCGGCGCAACGATTCGAGCGCGCGGTGGATCTGTTGCCGGAATGGGCCGGGAGTTATTCCACTTTGGGTGCTTTCTATTATCAAACAGGACAGATTGCGAAAGCACGGGAGGTCCTGAACCGGTTTAAAGGCAGCAATGCTGGCGGCTTGGACGTGAAGCGGATTGAAGAGGCTCTCGCCCGGGTTCCGGCTACGGCATCCTCGTCGGTTCACGAACCGATATCGATGGAAGGCCGCCAACAGCTGCTGCAACTGGCATTAACGCTCGCCGACCGAACCCTCTGATTCGGGGTAAGGACAGAACCAGCCGTATGCCCAGCCGAAAAGAGTCGAATGGACAGAGCATTCTGTGCTAGCCGCAGGTTCAGCTTGATTCTGGTGCTAGCCGCCGGCATGAGCGGTGCCAACCCGCGTTCTCTCCCATCGCAGGGTTCCAAGACACAGAATTCTCCGGTTCCTGTCCGCTACACCGATGTGCGCGAAGCCGCAGGAATCACCTTCGTTCAAGATTCCACCCAGACTGAGCAAAAATATTACCTGGAAACTATGGGCACGGGAGTCGCCTGGATCGACTACGACCAGGACGGCCTCATGGACCTGTTCTTCGTGCAGTCGGCCGAGACTGACATTTACAAACCCCCGCATCCTTTGCGCTGCGCGCTCTATCACAACAACGGCGACGGCACCTTCACTGACGTGACTGACAAAGCCCGCGTCGGCAGTGAAGGGCACTATGGTCAGGGCGTCGCCGTGGGCGACTTCGACAACGACGGCTATCCTGATCTATATGTCACGGGCTACGGCCGCGCTATCCTGTACCACAACAATGGCGAGGGAAGGTTCACCGATGTTACCGTCAAGGCGGGGGTGGCAGACGAAGGAGTGTGGTCCACCAGCGCAGGATGGTTTGACTACGATAAGGACGGGTGGCTCGACCTGGTCGTCACGAATTACATCGAGTGGACACCAAAAAACAACCTCTGGTGCGGTGAACATCGGCCGGGTTACCGCTCCTATTGCCATCCCGGCAACTACAAAGGCCAAAAGACGAAGCTTTACCATAACAATCATGACGGAACCTTTACCGATGTGAGCGAAGCTTCAGGCGTCGGCAAGCCAGAATCGAAGGGCATGGGGGTCGTATTGGCCGATTTCAATAATGACGGCTGGCCCGACATTGCCATCGCCAACGATTCATGGCCGAACTTTTTATTCATTAATAAACACAACGGCACCTTTGAGGACGTTTCACTCGTTTCAGGACTGGCGGCTAGCGAAGATGGCCGGTACGAGGCAGGCATGGGCATCGACGCCGCGGATGTGGACGGCGATGGTTGGCTGGACGTGTACTTAACTCATCTCGATTTTGAATTGAACCGCCTCTACCACAATAACCGGGACGGCACCTTCACCGATGACACGTTCAATTCTGGGATCGGCAACAAGGCGATTCTCCTGAGCGGTGTGTCCATGATGTTCGTGGACTACGATAACGATGGATGGCCAGACATCCTTCAACTAAACGGCGCGATGCTGGACAATATCCAGCTCTATCACAACGAGGTCTCCTACCAAGAACCCATGCTGATGTTTCGAAACTTAGGTGCAGGGAAGTTCGCGAAAACATCAGAGTCTTTGGGCCCCGACTTCGTGCGTCCGATTGCAGGGCGTGGTCTGGCAATCGCCGATTACGATAACGACGGCGACATCGATATCATCACCAACAACCGCGGTGGTTATCCGTCGCTTTTGCGAAATGACGGCGGAAGCTCGAATCACTGGCTGACGGTGAAATTGATTGGCACTCGCTCCAACCGGGATGGCATTGGATCTTCTTTGAAATTAAGCTCCGAAGGATTTGTGCATGTGGAACAGGCCAAGGGCGGCATGAGCTACATGTCGGCCAGTGACCCGCGAATTCATTTTGGCCTGGGGAAGCGCACGAGAATCGATTTCTTGGAGATCGCGTGGGCCAGCGGCCAGGTTGACCGCCTGACTAGTGTGCCGGTCGATCAGATCATCGCCGTAAAGGAGGGTACGGGTATAGTGCCGCGAAAATTTCCCAAGATTGTGAACCCCGGCCGATGAGCCGGAAATTCGGTCTTCGCACTCAGGCGCTATGAATCTTCCACGGCGAAATTTCCTCGGCTCTTCCCTCGTTCTCCTGGGGAGCAAGCTTTTAGAGGCTCTCACCGTACCTCTTTGGCAATGGCAACGCGCACTGATTCTCAACGCGGAGCGGCCTAATGCTGCTGAGACTTCTCCTGTCATTTTCGTAGATGTTGCTCGGGAAGCGGGCCTGAACGCCGTCAACGTCTGGGGTTCAATCGATCATAAGAGGTACATCATTGAGGCGAAGGGCAGCGGGATTGCCTTCTTTGACTATGATCACGACGGCTGGCTCGATGTCTACCTGACAAACGGTACACGACTTGATGCCAAATGGCCCGCAGATGAGGCACCCACCTCCCATCTCTACAAAAACAATCGCGATGGAACCTTCACCGATGTCACTGCGAAGTCCGGCCTGGCGCGCACCGGCTGGCAGACAGGAGTTTGTGTCGGTGACTATGACAATGATGGATGGGATGATCTGTTCTGTTGCTTTTGGGGACACAACATTCTGTTTCACAATAACGGGGACGGAACCTTCACTGACGTCACCCGCAAGGCCGGTGTTTACAACGAGCAGGTCCGGTGGGGCGCGGGATGTACCTGGCTCGATTACGATCGCAACAGCCACTTAGACCTTTTTGTCTGTAATTACATCAAGCTGGATCCTGATAAGACTCCTTCCTCCGAAAATACCCCCTCTTGCCAATGGAAAGGCATTCCTGTGATGTGCGGCCCTCGCGGTCTTCCGGGTGACACGAACGTTTTGTATTGCAACAATGGCGACGGCACTTTTACAGACATTTCAGAAAGATCGGGAATTCTGAAGCCCGGGCCGCGGTACTCGATTACCGCCGTATCCTATGACTTCGATAACGACGGTTGGCCAGACATTTATGTGGCTGTCGACTCGGAACCTAGCATGCTGTTTCGCAACAACCACGACGGGACGTTCACGGACGTTGCGGTAATGGCCGGCTGCGCTTACAGCGAAAATGGCCATGAACAAGCGGGAATGGGTGTTGCTGTGGGGGATTACGATTGCGATGGCTGGTTTGATATCTTCAAGACCAATTTCGCAGATGATACCTGCAATCTCTATCACAATAATGGAGACGGGACGTTCACCGATGTTACGTTCTCATCGGGGATTGGGATCAACAACCAGTACGTTGGATGGGGTTGCGGTTTTATTGACTTCGACAATGATGGGTGGCCTGACCTCTTACAGGTTAATGGCCATGTTTACCCAGAAATAGATGCCCATGATGTTGGTCAGACGTTCAAGAACCCTCGCATCGTTTACAGAAACCTTGGCAACGGCCGATTCAAAGACGTTTCATCGGAGATGGGACCGGGGATCAGGGAGCGCTTCTCCAGTCGGGGCGCTGCCTTTGGAGACTACGACAACGATGGCGATCTCGAGGCGCTGATCTTGAACATGAATGACCGACCCTCGCTTCTCCGCAATGACGGAGGCAACAAGCAGAACTGGATCAAACTTAAGCTTATCGGCACTCATTGCAATCGCACCGCCATTGGCGCGCGCGTGCGAGTGACCACGGGGCGCCATGCTCAGATGGATGAGGTGCACAGCGGTTCAAGCGTCATGTCACAATGCGACCTGCGCCTGCACTTCGGATTGGGGAAGGCCCAGATCGCGGATGTGATCGAAGTCAAATGGCCGACTACCCAGAAGATCGAACGGTTCACACAGGTCAAAGCCAATCAGATACTCACGATTCAGGAATCTAAGGGCATTGTCAGTACAATGAGAGCTTCGAATAAGTAGTCCCTTTGCAGCAGCCGCCCCCGGGCGCGAAAATCGCATGGGCACCTGTCAGCCTGGACGTCTAATCCGGATTGCGGTCCACTTCACGGTGACCGTCATCCTCCTCGCCCCAGCCGTTCACGGCCAATCCACGACCGATCACCAATCGGGCGCACTGGAGGGATACATCCGGGATAGAAGCGAACGCCCCATCACCGGGGCAATGGTTTACGTGCACTCCAAGGCTGGAACGAGGAATCAAGCTGCACGGACAGATTCGGAAGGACACTATCACCTGTCCGGGCTTGCTCCCGGCAGCTATACGCTGGAAGCGGAGATGAGAGGCTATCGAGCCGCAACGTTCAGCCCTATCCAGTTGTCAGGAACAGAGACCAAGAAAATTGATCTCGTGTTGGAATCCTCCGACTCGCCAGGTTCAACCCTAGGTGCCCCCGAGTTGTTCGACGAACCCAAATTCACCGTGGCTGGCGTTACCGATCCCACAAGTCTCGGTGGACATGGCTCAACGGCAACTCTAGGAACGTCGGAATCGCTTGAGAAAGGGATTGTCTCGCTGGGCAAGGAACCGCCGGCTACCTCAAAGACGTCTACACTCACAACCGCAACGGAGGAGTCGCTACGCGCGCAGGCTGAACACGAGCCGCAGAACTTCGAGGTAAATCATACGCTGGGGAAGGTTCTCCTTAATGACGGCAGACCTCGGGAAGCGCTCCACTACCTTGAGCATGCTTCGCGTCTCAAGGCTGGCGATTACGACAACTCGTATCAATTGGCACTCGCCTATGCTGGCGCCGCAGAATACGAGCGCGCACGCCAAACCGTTCAGAACCTGCTCCCGAATCACGACAAAGCCGAACTACATCACCTGCTCGCTGACATCGACGAGAGATTGAGTGACCCGCTGGCCGCGGTTCACGAGTACCAGCGCGCGGCGGAACTCGAACCGAGTGAAGCCAACTTATTTGACTGGGCCGCCGAACTCCTGATCCACCGGGCCGCTGAACCGAGCATTCGGGTATTCGCGAAAGGACATCGTCTCTTCCCGCACTCGGTCAGGATACTGGCCGGACTGGGCGTGGCCTGGTATGCACGAGGCGTCCATGACGAAGCCGCGCGACGTCTGTGCGAAGCGTCCGACTTGAATCCCAACGATCCGAGTCCGTACTTGCTGTTGGGAAAAATGCTAAGCGCTGAATCTGCCGTGTCGGACGAAGTGGGGAGGCGGCTGGAGCGATTCGCCAAGCTTGAACCAGAAAACGCCCTGGCAAATTATTACTACGCGCTCAGTCTTTGGAAGCGTCGGGCGAATCCCTCGGAGAATCTGGACGAGGTCCAGCGGCTGCTCGGGAATGCCATCCATCTTGATCCCAAGTTCGGCCTTGCCTACCTGCAACTGGGTGTCCTCTATTCGGAACACAAAGACTCTGGCAAAGCAATCCTAGCCTATCAAAAAGCGATTGAGACCAATGACGATCTGGAAGAAGCACACTATCGCCTAGGACAAGCTTATGCTCGGGCAGGAGAAAATCTGAAGGCACAGCGAGAGATCCAAGCTTACAAACAGATCGCAAAGCAAAACGCAGATCAAGCCGAGCGCCGGCGCGGAGAAATCCGCCAATTCCTTTATGTCTTGCAGCCGACTCCGGCCTCACTTTTGAGATAACACAATTCAGAGCGATTTAAGATCCTGCAAGAAACGCACTGGTGTCCGGTTAAGAGCTTCGGGTATCCGTGTAATCCACAGTTGCTGTGAGACTTAACTGGTATTCGAGCTTTTTTCGATTTGAATTCGTGAGGGCCTTTTTTGCCCCTTCCGCGCTCCATTCTGGCCAGGCGAAATAATGGAGCATGAACAATGGTCGAACCGTCTTCTCTCAACTGCCGGACTTTGCGCAGACTCTGATCGCGGTCGCACGCCCGTTGCATGCTCATGATCCCATCGGAGTGGAGCTGAATCAAAGTTTGCATGCTCTTGATTAGACCACAATTGACCCCTGCCTCTGCCTCTCCCTCTTTCCCTGGGTGACACGGCATTATGTCGAGCACTGATGTCGCTCCGCTGCAAGCTCCAAGCTGCGGCTGGGCCAGACCAGCATTATCTTCGGACTGAACCATGGGGCGTTTACCGTTTCGACCCAAACTCGTTGTCAACAACCCAGTAGCAACTCTGCCGCGGGCTATCGGTCACCTATGCCAGGAGCATGCCTAGCTTCTGCTTGGAAAAGCAGGCGCAAAAGTGCGTTTACGAAATCTTTATGAACTTTTTAGACCAATTTCATGAGCGGTCATTTCCAATTGAGAGTGGCTGGCAAACGTGAGTTCGAGTCGACATTGGGACCTGCTGGGCCAGCGGCGAGCTATGAATTACGTCTTGGTTACTTTTTTGGTCGTGTGTATAGGAGCAGTAGTATTTCTCCTGTACTTTCTGATTGCGCTATGCAGAGACAAGAACGGCACGCTCGGCTGCGAGGCGCGCCCCGAGAGCGGGGCACCAGCGTGAGAGTCAGGGGGCCGAGTTGTGGACCTCCCGACCATCGGCGATCAGCCTGCGAGGAAATCGTGGAGTGGCAGGTGGGCGGCTCTTATTGCGATATGCGCGGGCGGCATATGGCTCCATTCACAACCGAAGAGATTAGACCAATCCGGTTCAACTGATTCAGGAGATAGATCATGCAAGATTTGGTTTACGTCCTTGTGACGATCGCGTTTTTCGCGGTCTCGATTGCTTACGTTCATTTCTGTGAACGAGTGAAGTGAGGGCAACGATATGAGCGGAGAATCAATCATCATGCTCGTGGTCACCGCTTTGACCATGGCTTACCTGGTCTACGCGCTGTTGCGTCCGGAGAAGTTCTGAAATGACAGCCAACGGATGGTTTCAAATACTGTTCTTTCTCGTGCTGATTTTTCTCGTGACCAAGCCAATGGGCGTGTTCATGGCACGCGTGTTCAATCGCGAGCGGACATTCATGGACCCCGTTCTTCGCCCGGTTGAAAAGCTTCTGTATCGCGTGACCGGCGTGGACGAGACCCACGAGATGCGCTGGACGGAGTACGCGATTTCGATGCTTTTGTTCAGCTTGGTATCGATGGTGGTCCTGTACCTGATTCAGCGGTTACAGGGTTTCCTGCCATTCAACCCGCAGAAGCTCGGGGCCGTAAGTCCCGCTCCACTGGCCTTCAACACCGCCGCCTCGTTTACCACCAACACCAACTGGCAGAACTATGCGGGTGAAACGACGATGAGCTATTTCACCCAAATGGCGGGCTTGGCTTATCACAACTTCGCTTCAGCGGCGACCGGCATCGCATTAGCCATAGCGTTTATCCGCGGCATCGCTCGCCGGCAAGCGCAAACGATCGGGAACTTCTGGGTCGATATGGTCCGCAGCGCCCTGTGGGTGCTCTTGCCGTTCTGCGTTCTGGGATCTTTGCTCCTGGTGTCGCAGGGTGTCGTGCAGAACCTGCGCCCGTATGACAAGGTATCGCTGGTTGAACCGATGCAGGTGCCGAAGGTGGATGCAAGTGGCAAATCGGTTCTCGGGCCGGACGGCAAGCCCGTCATGGACATCGTGACCGAACAAACTGTTGCCCAGGGACCTGTCGCCTCACAAGAGATCATCAAAGAATGGGGCACGAACGGCGGTGGATTCTTCAACGCCAACAGTGCCCATCCCTTCGAAAACCCGACACCACTGAGCAACCTCATCGAACTCTTCTCGATTTTTGCCGTCTCAGCAGGGCTTACCTACACGCTCGGCCGGATGACTGGTTCGCAAGCGCATGGCTGGGCGGTGTGGGCTGCCATGGCCATTCTATTTCTCGCCGGCGTCACGACGGTGTACTGGGCCGAGTCGCACGGAAATCCGCTTCTGGCTGGCACTGACCAACACCCCACCGTTCTGCAACCGGGCGGGAACATGGAGGGCAAAGAGGTTCGATTCGGTATCGCCAATTCCGCCCTGTTTGCAACCGTGACTACCGACGCGAGCTGCGGCGCCATCAATGGTTGGCATGATTCGTTCACCCCTCTTGGTGGCATGGTCCCGCTTGTAAACATCATGCTCAGCGAGGTGATCTTTGGCGGAGTCGGCGCAGGACTCTACGGAATCCTGATCTACGTGGTCCTGGCGGTATTCATCGCGGGCTTGATGGTCGGCCGCACGCCGGAATACCTGGGCAAGAAGATAGAAGCCTACGACGTCAAGATGGCCATGCTGGTGGCGCTGGTCTTTCCCCTCGTGATTCTTACTCTCGCTGGGATTTCCTCTGTCGAAGCGTTTGGGACATCCAGCATTGGCAATCCCGGCCCCCATGGCTTGACGGAGATCATCTATGCCTTTACTTCGCAAGCGGGAAATAACGGTTCGGCATTCGGAGGCCTGAGTGGGAACACACCCTGGTACAACGTCTCCGGCAGCCTCACGATGTTGATCGGACGTTTCCTGATGATCATTCCGATGCTGGCGATCGCCGGAAATCTGGCACAAAAGAAGTATGTGCCGCCATCTCTTGGTACATTTCCCGTGACCACGCCGCTCTTCACGGTGCTTTTGATTGGCGTGATCCTGATCGTCGGTGCGCTGACGTTTTTCCCGGCATTAAGTCTCGGTCCAATCCTGGAGCACCTGCTGATGATGGTAGGAAAGACATTCTGAAGATATGAGCCGCTTGTCAGGGTTCGGTTTGTTCGCAGTAACAGCGATGTTGGTGACTTACGCTTTGGAGTCCAAGAGCAGATGGTTCATTCTGGCGTTCGCTTTCGCGTGCGCCTTGGGATCGGTGTACGGCTTTCTTCAGGGCGCATGGCCGTTCGGCCTGGTGGAAGGGATTTGGTCTGCAGTCGCGGTACAGCGCTGGTGGCTGAAGAGGAGCCTACAGGAAGGCTCAGAGTAGCGTAGGGAGTGGGCCAGCTCGATTCGAAGCCGGTGACTGAGTTGCGAGAAGAAGTATGGCGAAAAAGAAAAAAGCGATTTGGGAATGGAAGATCGTCCGAGGCGCAATACTGGACGCCTTTCTCAAGCTGAATCCGCGCAAGATGATGGGCAATCCCGTTATGTTCGTGGTGGAGATCGGCAGCGTGATCACCACTGTGCTGCTCTTCCAAGGTGGAACTGCTTTCAAGTTCAACCTGCAGATCACGCTGTGGCTGTGGTTCACGGTGTTGTTCGCGAACTTTGCTGAAGCTATGGCCGAAGGCCGCGGCAAGGCGCAGGCAGACACACTGCGCAAAGCACGCTCGGAAACCATCGCCAATCGGCTGATCGGCAGCAACGGGAACCTCGAGAAAGTGCCGAGTTCCAAGCTCCGCGCCGGAGACTTGGTGTTTGTTTCCGCGGGCGAGTTTATTCCGTCTGACGGCGAGATCATTGAAGGCGTCGCCTCCGTGGACGAATCAGCCATTACAGGTGAATCCGCGCCCGTGATCCGCGAGGCTGGAGGCGACCGTTCGGCTGTGACGGGTGGCACCCGGGTCTTGTCCGACAAGATCAAGGTGAGAATTACCTCAAATCCCGGCGAGACATTCCTCGACCGCATGATCGCTCTGGTTGAGGGCGCGGAGCGGCAGAAAACTCCCAATGAGATTGCACTCAACATTCTGCTGGCCGGATTGACGATTATTTTCCTACTCGCCGTAGTAACGCTGCAGCCATTTGCAATTTATTCCGGTTCTCCGCAGACCGTGTTTGTTTTGGTCTCGCTATTGGTTTGCCTGATTCCAACCACGATCGGCGGATTGCTTTCGGCCATCGGCATCGCCGGCATGGACCGCTTGGTTCAGCACAATGTTCTGGCGATGTCCGGTCGCGCGGTTGAAGCAGCCGGCGACGTGAACACCCTCTTGCTTGATAAGACTGGCACGATCACGCTCGGCAACCGCCAAGCAGCGCGATTTGTTCCGGCTCCTGGGGTAGCGGAAAACGAATTGGCCGACTCCGCTCAGTTATCGTCCCTGGCAGATGAGACACCGGAGGGCCGCTCCATCGTAGTTCTGGCGAAAGAAAAGTACGGATTGCGCGGACGCGAACTCTCTTCCCACGACGCGCATTTTGTCCCTTTTACGGCGCAGACTCGCATGTCCGGTGTGAACCTCAACGGATTCGAGATCCGTAAAGGCGCGGCCGGTGCGGTGCAGGCTTACCTGATCCAACATGGGCGCGAAGTCCCAGCGCCGGTCAAGGCAACTGTGGAAGAGATCGCCCGTTCCGGCGGTACCCCGCTAGTGGTTGCTGAAAAGACCCGTGGCGCGCTGGGCGTGATCGAACTGAAAGACGTGGTCAAGGGCGGCATGCGTGAGCGTTTTGATCAACTCCGAGCTATGGGCATCAAGACCGTGATGATCACTGGCGACAACCCGCTCACCGCCGCCGCGATCGCCCGCGAAGCTGGAGTTGACGATTTCCTGGCCCAAGCCACCCCGAAAGACAAGATGGACCTGATCAAGAAAGAGCAGGCCGAAGGCAAACTTGTCGCCATGACGGGTGATGGCACCAACGATGCGCCGGCGCTCGCTCAGGCTGATGTCGGGGTGGCCATGAATACGGGTACGCAGGCGGCCAAAGAAGCCGGGAACATGGTGGATCTGGATTCCAATCCCACGAAGTTAATTGAGGTCGTCGAGATCGGCAAGCAGCTACTGATGACTCGAGGCTCGTTGACCACGTTCTCGATCGCGAACGACGTTGCCAAGTACTTCGCGATCATCCCAGCCATGTTTGCGGGCACGTTCCCGGTATTGAACGCGCTCAACATCATGCGATTGCAGACGCCGGGGTCGGCGATTCTTTCCGCCGTCATCTTCAACGCCGTCATCATCATCGCCCTGATTCCACTGGCATTGCGAGGCGTGAGATATCGAGCGATGGGTGCGGCTGCGCTTCTGCGCCGCAATCTGTGGATCTACGGTATCGGCGGAATCATTATTCCGTTCATTGGCATCAAGCTCATCGACATGCTGATCACCAGGGTCGGGCTTGCTTAAAGGGAGTTTGTCATGAAGAAAAACCTTATCATTTCGGTGTTGATGACCATAGCGACGACCATCCTTCTCGGGATCGTTTATCCACTGGTCGTAACCGGCATCTCGCAAGTGCTTTTTCCTAAGAAGGCCAACGGACAATTCATTGAGGCGAATGGAAAGGTGGTTGGATCCCGAATCATTGGGCAAGCCTTCAGTTCGCCCGGGCACTTCCACTCGCGCCCATCAGCTGCTGGAAACGGGTATGACGCAACGGCGTCCAACGGCTCACAGTGGGGACCGACAAATCAAAAGCTAGTTGATCGCGTGAAGGGGGACGTCGCCGCAGCACAGTCCGAAAATCCGGGCACTCCTATCCCGATCGATTTGGTTACCGCTTCTGGTTCCGGGCTTGATCCCGAGATCTCACCGGCGGCGGCTGCGTTCCAGCTTCCGCGGGTGGCGAAAGAGCGAGGCATCAGCGAGGCGCAATTACGACAACTCGTGGCCAAGCACACGGAAAATCGTCAGCTGGGATTTCTAGGGGAACCAAGGGTTAATGTCTTGGAACTCAATTTGGAACTCGATAAGCAGTACCCCAGAAGCAAGCAGGCCAGAGCCCAACACGACACCGGCGAGTGAAGTGTCTCGATCAGAATTCAGGCGTTGCGCGGCAGAATGAATTCGCTCTGCGAGCCGATTCATGAGCTCAAGCGGCGGGGTGGTACAGCGTGTCCGGGGCCGAGAAAAGGAAATTGACTAACGAGTCAGCCCTCGCTTAGCTAGGACGAATCCTCCGATCGGTACTGCGGGGTCCTACCCGCGACTACCGTCGTAGCGCTCGTCACCTTCATCTGCTACGGCTTGCATGTCAACTCTCCGACTGTAAGCTTCGTGTCCTTGATTGGGGTAGTTCTGCAGTCGCTGATCGGTGATTTTCTCTCGTCGGCTTTTGCGTCACTGATCTCCATTCTTTGCCTCAATTATTTCTTTGTACCTCCAATCTTTTCCTTCCGAGTAAGCGATACCTCAGATACCTTCGCGCTGTTCTCCTTCCTGATTGCAAGCCTGGTGATCACGCGCCTTACCTCACAGGCACGCGAGGCAGCAGAATCCGAAGAGCCTCAAGGTAGACAAATGACGCGATTATATGAGCTGGCGCGGCAGTTGCTCGCAGTAGAACCAGCTCCCGCGATTTGCGCGAACCTGTTGAAACCGTTTTGCTGGCAATTCGAGCTGCGGGCGGTGTGCATGTTTGATGCCGCCACGACGCAGCTCCGCAGCTTGGAATTGTCATGGTGACAGTACGCGATTCGGAACACGATATGGTGCAGGCTTTGGAAGCAGGCGCCGACGACTACATCACCAAGCCATTACGGTTTGGTGAGCTGGTCGCACGCCTGCGAGCTGTGACCCGCCGCACCCTCAGCCAGAATCCCTCACCCAATGTAATCCACGCCGGCGACTTGGAGATCGATTTCGAGAAGCGACTGCTGTGGCGCGCTGGTACGGTCGTCCACCTCACGCCCACGGAATTCGACTTACTTTCA
>Ga0209152_10000079_pt1 | contig 49423 bp, 41 predicted proteins | sample GraSoiAngelo_107_FD_185873 | JGI IMG/M metagenome (GOLD analysis project Ga0209152, IMG submission 185873) | Grasslands soil microbial communities from the Angelo Coastal Reserve, California, USA - 14_0903_09_30cm (SPAdes) (version 2) | ecosystem: Environmental > Terrestrial > Soil > Grasslands...
TATTCCCGCATCGGGCAGAAGAGGTGACCACGCGCTCGTCCCCATCTGCGGTCCCCAGGAGAACCCCGCAACACTCGTGGGGATAGGTCTCCTCGCCGTGCTGCCGAATGGCCAGATATTCCTTTTGGGGGATCTTCAACATGGAGGAATTTTCGAATGTCGAATTTCCAAATTGAAGAATTTCAAACCAAGCGCTTTCTCTAATCCGACAATTCTAAAATTCGTAAATTCGTCAATTTCTACGCTTCGTCCCAGAATCTCTCGCTCAGATACTTATCGCCGGAGTCGCACAAGATTGTGACAATAACTGCCTGCTGTCCCTTCTTCAAGTTCTCCGCCACCTGCAGGCAGCCGACCACGGCGGCGCCGGCGGATATGCCGACCAGCAGACCCTCTTCCCGGGCCATGCGCTTTACCATCTCGTAAGAAGCTTCGGTTGATATTTCCAGGTTGTCATCCGCCAGGTTGGGATCGTAAATCTTGGGCACGAGTGCGCTGGCCATATGCTTGGCGCCTTCAATGCCGTGAAAAGCGGAGTCCGGCTGCAGCGAAATGCAGTGGATGTGCGGGTTCAACTCTTTCAAGCGGCGCGTCGTACCGGTAAACGTTCCGCTGGTGCCGAGCATGGAGACGAAATGGGTAATGCGGCCCTGGGTCTGGTACCAGATCTCCTTGGCGGTCGTCTGGTAGTGGGCGCGCCAGTTGGCTTCGTTCGAGTACTGGTCGGCGTAGAAAAATTTCTCCGGCTCGGCGGCGAAAAGCTCGCGCGCCTTTCGGATGGCACCGTCCGACCCTTCCCCCGGGTCGGTATAAATAATGTTTGCGCCGTAGGCTTGCAGAATACGCTTGCGCTCGAGCGAAACGTTTTCCGGCATGCACAGCGTAACCGGGAAGCCGTGAGCGGCGCCGATCATGGCGTAGGCGATGCCTGTGTTGCCACTGGTCGAGTCGAGGAGTATCTTACCGGGTCCGAATTTCCCCAACCGGCGAGCCTCGGCCAGGATATTAGCCGCGGCCCGGTCTTTGACCGATCCTCCGGGATTGAACCACTCGGCCTTGCCCAGGATTTGCACGTTAGGCAGGTGGCGAGTCAGGGTTTCGAACCCTACCAAGGGCGTGTTGCCAATACGTTGCAAGGGGTCCTCACCCAGGCCGGGACGGACGGGAACTCCCCCATGTGCTGCAGAGTGAGCAACTTCCGCGACTTTGGGCGACGGCCTGAACATGTTGAACGGAAACCCCGTGACTATCGTAATGTGCCCAAAAAATGGAAAAAGGGGTACTACTAATTGTCTTTAGATTATAGAAGAATCGGTTTAGATCCAAGCAAGAAGTGGCAAAGTACCCGATTCTGAAACCGAGCATCTAATTTGGCGCAAGAAGGAAACAAGCAGGAACCAATGGCAGACAAGGTGGAGCAGCGCAGTTACGAAGACGCGGTCAATTGGCTGCGGGATCATGGGTTCGATCTCATCGAGGCCCCAGGGACACAGAGCCGGGTGTTTTTCAAAAAGTACAACGTTTCGGCCGCCATCCAGAAAAACGGCGGCGAAGGTGTGAAGATTTTTGCCTATCCCGGCTACCTGGTCGGGAGCGAGATCTCCAAGCTGGTGAATAAGGGATACCAGCAAGTACTTAAGACCTCCAAAGCGGAAATTGCCGCCACGGCCGACCATCTCAAAGCCCTGCACCAGTTCACCGAAGAAATGAAGGAAGCCCTGAGCCTGCCCAGCCTCTACAACGAGTCGCTGGGAACCGTCAGCGAGGCCTACCAGTACGACCGCGTCGAAGACCGCGACAAGCCCGGGCCGGAACGGCCAAAACGGCCATGGGAAGTCGCTGGGGTCCCCGCCGTGAAGGCAGCCAAGAAAAGTCGCGTCTAACCTCTCCGAGATGTCATCAAGCGGCTTTTAGCCGCGAAGGATCCCTGCGGTTGTCGCTGTCCTAAAAAGGAAAAAACACGGCCACGGATCTCACGGATCTGGCCCGTCGCATCCGTGTCAATCCGTGGTTTTTCTTAGCTCTGTTCTTGTCAAGCCAAGCGAGGAATCTGCTTTCCTGAAGGACTCAAATCTCTAAATTACTCTAAATCTGTCATCTCCTGTGCGACACTGTTGAACCGTGGAGTCGAGCATGCGTGCAACCGTCGCATTCGTCGTTCTATCCATTTCCGCTTTGGTTTTTGGCCAAGCATCGGAGAAGGCCGCCATTGAGAAGGTACTGCAAAACCAGGTACAGGCCTGGAATGGTCATGACCTGGAGGCCTTCATGACCGGCTACTGGAACTCGCCGAGCCTTACATTCTTTTCCGGCGACCAAGTGGCCAAGGGCTGGCAGGCGGCGCTGGATCGCTATCGCAAGCGCTACCAGGGTGAGGGTCGCGAGATGGGGAAGCTGGAATTCTCCGATCTCCAGATTGAGGTGCTGGGCCCGGATTCCGCATTTGTGCGCGGCGGGTGGAAGCTGACCATGACGGACGCCAAAACGCCGCACGGATTGTTCACTTTGATTTTCCGAAAGTCTCCGGACGGCTGGAAAATCGTCCACGATCACACCTCAGCTGCGGAATAAGTGATGGCGGTGCTTGGGGAGGATCTCCGTTCCGTTCAAGCCGGGCGCAATTCGGCTCTGCTTAGCGTTTCACCCGCACCTGCACGCGTGTGCCTTCCGGCAATTCGCCGTCCGACAGCTCGATTACACCGTTCCGCACGACGCCATTAAATTCCTCGCTACTGGCATGGCCGAGAGCCTGCCCTGAGCGAAGCGAAGGGACGCCCGTGGCTCCATTGGTGCGGCGACCCATTCCTTCGTCCATTGCGCAATTTGCCAATTCATCGGCCTCGCGGTTTTGCGCACGCAACACATGTTGGATGGAAAACCAATCCAATCGTTGGATCAGCTCCTGTGCGCGCCGATGAAGCTCCTGCAGTGCCGGACTTTTGACCTTGTACTGGCCGCGAATCTGCTTCACCAGCAGCTCGGAATCGCTAATAACCTTCAATGCTTTGCGGCCGTTTTGCAGCGCATACTCCAAAGCGGCCAGCAACCCGTTGTACTCGGCATAGTTATTGGTTTGCCGGCCAAGATATTTACTGAGCGCGGCAACCTTGTTTCCGGATTGGTCCTTGATGAAAGCGCCGTAGCCGGCCGGCCCGGGATTCCCCCGTGCTCCGCCATCAATGTAAGCGACCAGGTAAGAATCGGGAGCGTTGCTGTGCGTCGGGAAAAGGCCCGGACTCTCACGCGGCATGAACAGAGTGTACAACGATCGGGGATAACCCTCGGGTGCAGTTGCCTGTGTCATTCATGCCGAGCGGTCGAAGATAGGTTCATTCAAAAACTCTGGATAGCTCCATCTGGAGGCGGTCAGAGACCCGCACGGTGGTTGATCAGGCGGGAGCGAGCGCAAAAGCCTGCTTGGCTGCGGTGACGGTCCGCCGGATATCTTCTTCCGTGTGCGCGGCGCTTAGGAATGCGGCCTCGAACTGCGAGGGCGGCAAATACACACCATTGTCCAGCATGGCTCGGAAGAAGCGAGCGAACGCCTCCGTGTCGGACTTGGCCGCCGAGGTCCAATCGGTGACGGGGCCCCGGGTGAAGAACCAGGTGAACATCGAACCCACGCGGTTGTAGGTCATTGGCACGCGGGCGTCCTTGGCTGCAGCGGCAACTCCCGCCACCAGTTCGCCGCCGAGTTTATCAAGCTGGGCGTAAATTTCCCTATGTGCGCGGAGGTAGCGAAGAGTGGCGCAACCAGCAGCCATGGCCAGGGGGTTGCCGGACAGTGTTCCAGCCTGGTACACAGGCCCGAGTGGCGCGACTAGTTCCATGATCTCGGTTGGACCTCCGTAGGCGCCAACGGGCAGTCCTCCGCCGATAATCTTGCCCATGGTCGTCAGGTCGGGGCGGATGGCATACAACTCCTGTGCGCCTCCGAAGGCGACGCGAAAGCCCGTCATCACCTCATCGAAGATCAGCATGGTGCCGTTTCTCGAAGTAACCGCACGTACCGCCTCCAGATACCCCCGCGCGGGCGGCACGCAGCCCATGTTGCCGACTACGGGTTCCACAATCACGCAGGCAATCTGGTTCTTAAACCTGCTAAAAGCTTCTTCCAGGGCATCAATGTCGTGAAAGGGCAACGCCAGTGTGAACTGGGTGAATTCTTCAGGGACGCCGGCAGAGCCGGGAATGCCGAGCGTAGCCACTCCCGAGCCGGCCTTCACCAGCAGAGCGTCGGCATGACCGTGGTAGCAGCCTTCGAACTTCACGATGTACTTGCGTTTGGTATAGGCCCGCGCCAGGCGGATCGCCGACATCGTCGCCTCCGTCCCGGAGCTTACAAAGCGCACTCTTTGCACATGCGGAAAGGCTGAGATCACCAACTCTGCGAGATCAGCTTCTGCGGGAGTTGAGGCGCCGAAGCTGGTGCCATTGCGGGTGGCAGAAATAACGGCTTCCACCACCTGGGCAGCGGCATGTCCGAGAATCTGCGGACCCCAGGAGCCTATGTAGTCGATGTACTCGTTGCCATCCGCATCCCAGAGATGGGAGCCCTGGCCACGCACGATAAACGGCGGATCGCCGCCTACAGCGCGAAATGCCCGCACCGGGGAATTAACTCCGCCAGGGATCATCTGCTCGGCGCGTTTTTGTAGTCTGCGGGATTGTTCGAGCTTGCGGGGCATGCGGCGACCCTCCGAGGCTGGCGGCCGCGATTGGGCACGGCCAACAAACGTCCAACTATAACAGCGAATGGGCGGCGGGAAACTATCGGGCGGATCACATGACGTTGTGATCAAGCGCACGACACGGACGGATGAGACCCGGGTAGCTGGATGAGCATCGCGAATTTACTGAAAATTCATACTTGTGCAACATTGCTGAAATAGACCCGGGATACTCTGCAAGCAGTGACATGCCCTTCTAACCGGGAGGGTCTCAGGACAGCTTCGGGGGCTCCGAGCTGTCCTTTTGCATTTTGTGTTTCCCGTGTGGCGGCGGGTCTGCGACCCGCTTAACCAAAGCGCGGTTTGATGGATAATCCCATTCCGCCGCCATTCGCGGGTCAGAGACCCGCGGCCACGCAGAACTTCCTGCCAGATTGCTTTTGCCCGGACAGCCATTTAGATTTCTGGTCGGAAGCGCAACGGTTCATGTCTACTCGTCATTTCAACGGACATTCCATGGTCGGCATGCTGGAGCGCGTGATGGTGTGCTCGCCGCAGAATGCGGGCTGGGATGAGCCGGGAAACGTGAGCCATTGGCGAGAGCTCGGCTTTCTGCAGGCTCCAGATTTTCTCGCCGCGCAGGCTCAGCACGAAGCAATGTGCCGGGAACTCGAGTCCGCCGGCGCCGAAGTCGTTAATCTCCGTCGGTCGGCTAAGTTTTCGCTGGACGCGGTGTACGCGCACGATATCTCTCTTCCCACCGACTTCGGATTGATCCTGATGCGTCCGGGGAAGCCGAACCGTGTCGCGGAAGCGAATGAGCATCGCCAGTTCTGTCAGGGGCTTGGCATTCCGATCCTTGGACAGATCGAAGCTCCGGGAACCACAGAAGCAGGCGACATGGTCTGGCTCGACTCGGAGACCCTGCTCATCGGGCAGGGCTATCGAACCAATGCCGCCGGGATCGAACAGATGCGCGCGTTGTTGAAGCCGAAGGGGGTCGAGGTGATCCCTGCGCCGTTGCCCTACGGCTCGGGAGCCTCCGCATGTTTGCACCTGATGTCGCTGATCAGCCTTCTGGATGAAGAAACTGGTCTAGCGGATATGCCTTGGCTGGCGGTGGAAACCGTCGAACTGCTGCGTAGTCGCGGATACAAGTTTGTTCAGATCGAGCCGGCGGAGCGCAACACTTTGGCCTGCAATGTGCTCTCGCTGGGCCGCCGACGCTTGCTCGCGTTAAAGGAGAACGAGCGAACCAATGAGCGATTGCGACGCGCCGGTTTTGATGTTCGCACTTTCCCTGGCAGCGAACTATGCACTAATGGCAGCGGCGGCCCTACGTGTCTGACCAGGGCCCTCCTCCGTAGCTAGTCTTTTGACAGATTAGCAATCTAGAATCACCGGAGTGTCCAGCCTCCCCATCCGCCGCCTGCAGTTCTTTACCATTCGCACTAAGAATCTCGCAGCGGCACGTGAGTTCTATGTGGACAAGCTCGGATTTCCAACCATGAGCGAAAAAGCAGGCGAGTTCTTCCAGGTATCCGTTGCGGGAGTGCCGGTCTGCGTCGACCTCTCCCAGGACAACCCGCCAGCCCAACCCAACCAGATAGGGATAGAAGTCACGGATCTTGACACAACGATGGCAATGCTGCGCAAGAAGGGCTTTGTCATTCGGGAAGGTTCGCGCGCCGCAGGTACGGAACGGTGGGCGGCGATCCAGGATCCCGATGGTCACGAACTCATTTTCATCGCAGGCTGAACCCTTTTTCGGAACACCTACAGACGACACCCGAGAATCAGCCGCGAAACCCTGTATCCATCCTGCTCCAGCGTGAGCAGCGCAAACGCCGAACGTAAAAAACACATTCACGTGCCGGGTGCCGGTTTCCCGCCATTCGCCATAACTAACTGATCCTCATACCAGCAAGCAGCTACTCACCTATGGCAGTCCGTTTGCTTTTACCTCTGCGCGTAGCCAAAAACCAAAAAAGGCTTCAAAAAGGCTTCAAACGGAGGAGCAGAACATGGACAATTTCGTAACTAAACATTGGCGCACAGGCTTGATGGCGGGTTCGCTGTGCCTAACGATGGTGCTGGGCGCCTCGGCGCAGAGCACGAAACCGCAATCTGAGCCGGCGCAACCGTCCGCGACACAAAGTTCGCCGTCCCCGGCTGAACCGGCCCCGACTTCACCGAGCCAGACCTCGCCAAGTCAGACCATGCCAAGCCAGAGCTCACCGGCGCAAACCGCGCCCGGTCAGACTCTGCCGGATCAGGACAACGGCGTGCGTCCCACGCCCGACAAGGACGTCGCGCCCCAGCAGCCTGCTACTACTCAGGAACGCGAGCAGGAACGCGGCGATAAGGACCGCGATCACGATCGTGACCAGGCCGCCTCTTCGCAAACTGCGCAAAGCTCGAGCAATGTCAGCCGGAAAGACGTCAAGAGCTTTGACCAGTTCCTGGACAAGCATCCCGACATCGCCCAGGACCTGCAGAAGGATCCCCAGAAAGTCAACGATTCCACTTACATCAGCAGCCATCCGGAGCTGAGCAAGTGGCTCGACAAGCATGAGAAAGTCCGCGCCGAGCTGCAGAAGGACCCCTCGGCTTTCATGAACCGTGAATTGAAGTACGACAAGAACGAAAACAAGCACAAGCCGATGTCGGAGCAGAAGCCGATGTCGGAAAACCCGCGGTAAACCCGCTGATTGCAGTTTGCCAGAAGGGCCGGTGCGCCGGCCCTTTTTCATTCTTGAGGTACATAGCCTGCTTCAACGACCGAACGGCGCCCATGCCCAGAGGTCGTCCCGGCTCTCGCCCTAAGTTATCTACTGCTAGAATAGTCAGGCGATGGTCCTGCCTTTCGTCCGCGAGGTTTTTGCGGACGCGGAAAAGATTGCCGCCTTCACGCGTGTAGCCTCCCACCTGAAAGAGGGCACGGGGCGAATAATTGTCTCCGGACTCACACCCACAGCCAAAGCTCTAATGCTGGTTTTGCTGCAGCGGGCGGCAGGCAGGCCCTTAATCGTGGTTGTGCCGGATAACCGGGCCGCTGAAGAGGTGCTCCCGGTCTTGCAGGGCTTCTCGGAGCTGACCGGCGCGTGTGAACCCAGCGCAGTAGTCTCGTTTCCGGCCCGCGACGTCCTACCTTTTCAAAATCTCTCGCCTCATCCGGAAATCCAGGAGGAGCGCGCGGCGGCCCTCTGGAAGATTGCGACTGGCGCGGCATCCATCGTGGTTGCGCCCGTGACCGCTGCTGCCATCCGGCTACGCTCTCCCGAATATTACAGCGACTTGGCGCGCACCGTGCGGCGAGCCGAGACGATCGACATCGACGCCTTGATCCAACACCTGAACACGGTTGGCTACGCGGCGGCCGATGTGGTCGAGATGCCGGGACAATACGCGCTTCGGGGCGGCATCCTGGATGTCTACTCCCCGGAAGCGGACCGCCCCGTGCGGGTTGAATTCTTCGGCGACGAAGTGGAGTCCATCCGCAAGTTCGATCCTGCCAGCCAGCGCTCGTCGAATCCGGTGGACGAGGCGTTGCTTTTGCCGTTGACCGAAACGCCGGTCAGTGAGGACTTGTTGGGAGCCATTCACGCGCGTCTCTCGGGAAGACGCATCACCGGAGCGGAAGACATCGTTGAGCAGGCTTTAAAGGCGGGCGGAGTAACCGTCTTTCCCGGCTGGGAATTCTATGCGCCGGTTGCCGGCGCAGATCGCAGCATACTCGATCTAATGCCGCAGGCGGCTGTGGTTGTGCATGAGCCCGACAGCGTGAAATCCGAGGTGGAGCGTATCTGGTCGCGTATCACCGAGGCTCACGAGCGCAGCGGAGTGGGTAACCTGGTTCGGCCAGAGGATCTGTATTTGTCCCCGGAAGATTTGAACCAGAAATTAGCGGCTCGTCATGGCGTCGAGATGGAGCACCTCGGAATCACTCGCGACGGCAGTGAGCCCGTAGCTGTTCTCTCGCAACCGACGCCGCGTTTTCACGGCTGCGTTCCGGCAATGCTGGAAGAAGTGCAGAAGCTAGTAGCCGAGGGCAAGCGCGTGCTCTTTGCCGCGGCTAATACCGGAGAACTCGAGCGTCTGGCCGACATCTTCACGGAGTACAACGTTCCGTTCCGTTTGGGAAGCCGCACTCGAGGCGGGGAGAGTTACGCCGATGAAACCGCCTATTTTGCAGGAGAAGTGTTCACCACCACCACTCTGGTAAGAGCCTACATCCCGGATGGAGTGCTTCTCCCCGAAGGAAGTTTGGCGATTTTCGGCTCCCGTGATCTGTTCGACGAATCCGAAGCCGTCCTTCGCCGCCCGCTGCGACAGAAATCGAAAGTCTCCGCATTTCTCTCCGATTTCCGCGACCTGCAGGTTGGCGATTACGTCGTGCACGTCGAGCACGGCATCAGCCAATACCAAGGATTGAAGGAAATCAACCAGGGCGATGGTCCGACCGAGTTCATGCTGCTGGAATTTGCGGAAGCCGCCCGGCTGTATGTTCCGCTCACCAGGCTGGACTTAGTTCAGAAATACCGCTCGGCTGAAGGAGCGAAGCCTGCTTTGAGCCATCTGGGCACTGCCACCTGGGCCAAGACCAAAGCACGGGTAAAGAAGGCCATGAAAGATATGGCCGACGAACTCCTCAAGCTCTATGCCGAGCGCAAGACGGTCGAAGGACATGCCTTCCCCCCGGATTCGGAGTGGCAAAAAGAATTTGAAGACTCGTTTGAGTACAGTGAGACCGAAGATCAGGCACAGGCGATTGTGGATGTCAAGCAAGACATGCAGTCGCCGCAGCCCATGGACCGGCTGCTGTGCGGCGATGTGGGCTACGGCAAAACGGAAGTGGCGATGCGCGCTGCCTTCAAGGCGGTTGGTGACAATAAGCAGGTCGCGGTCCTGGCTCCCACCACCGTGCTTGCTTTCCAGCATTACGAGACCTTTAAACAGCGTTTTGCGGCTTGCCCGGTCAACATCGAGATGATCAGCCGCTTCCGCACCGCCAAAGAGCAGAAAGACATCTTGCAAAAGGTGGAAGCGGCGAAAATTGACATCTTGATCGGTACGCATCGGTTGCTCTCCAAAGACGTGAAGTTCTCCGATCTCGGCCTGCTGGTCGTGGATGAAGAACAGCGTTTCGGTGTGCGGCACAAGGAACGAATCAAGCAGATGCGCAAGCAGGTGGACGTGCTTACGATGTCGGCGACACCCATCCCGCGCACGCTACACATGTCACTGGTGGGCTTGCGCGACATGAGCGTGATCGAAACGCCCCCGAAAGATCGTATGGCCATTCAGACGGTGGTCGCCGCCTGGGACGAGAAGCTCATCCAGTCGGCGGTCGAACAGGAAATCGATCGTGGCGGCCAGGTCTACTTCGTCCACAACCGTGTGGAAACGATTTGGGAGATCGCGGCCAAGATCCAGGAACTTGTGCCACGGGCACAGATCACCGTTGGACATGGGCAGATGACGGAAGGCGAGTTGGAAAAAGTGATGTTCAAGTTCATGCATCACGAGGCGGATGTGCTGGTATCGACCACCATTATCGAGAACTGGCTCGACATTCCGCTGTGTAACACCATTCTGATCAACTGTGCCGAGCGCTTCGGATTGTCTGAGTTGTATCAATTGAGAGGGCGGGTGGGACGATCGAATCGTCGGGCGTATGCCTACCTCTTGCTGCCACCCGAAGTCGAGCTGACAGCGGTTGCGCGCCGGCGGCTGGCCGCGTTGAAGGAGTTCTCCGATCTCGGCGCCGGCTTCAAAATCGCGGCCCTCGACCTGGAACTGCGTGGCGCGGGAAATATGCTGGGCGGCGAGCAGAGCGGCCATATTGATGCCGTTGGTTTCGAGCTATACACCAGCATGTTGGATCGCGCGGTCCGCGAACTCAAGGGTGAGGCTGCGCCGGAAGAAGAAGAGATTCAGCTTAACCTTGGGCTCAATATCCGTATTCCCGCCGACTACATTGGCGAAGAGAATCAACGCCTGCGCATGTACAAACGTATTGCCGGGGTCGAGAGCGAATCGCAACTGGCTGACGTCCGGGCCGAGTTGGAAGATCGTTATGGCGAGCCGCCCGGCGCCGTGCGTAACCTGCTGGAGTATGCCACGCTGAAGGTGCTGAGCGCGCGTGTGGGCGTGACGGGAATTGAGCGCAAGCGGGAGCAAGTCAGCATCCGTTTTCGCGAGAACGCAAACGTAGACCCCGAGCGCCTGGCGCGTTTCGTTTCCTCCCAATCAGGTGCGCAGTTCACGCCGGCAGGGATTCTGAAGTTCAATCTCAAGGTTCATCGGGCTGACGAAGTTCTTTCGCACATCAGGAATCTGTTGGATCAACTCGCGGGAGCTCCCGCCGATGAGGTCGGTGCAGACTAGCGAGCTGCTTCGAGCGTAGAATCATCGGTCGCACTGATTGGTTTTCTACGAATCACTGACCACTGGACACAGACCACTACTTATGAAAATGAAAGTTCGCAAAGCTGTATTCCCCGCCGCAGGTCTGGGCACGCGCTTCCTGCCTGCAACCAAGGCACAGCCTAAGGAAATGCTGCCTCTAGTGGACAAGCCCATCATCCAGTACGGCGTAGAAGAAGCCTTGGCGGCAGGCTGCAATCAGATCATCATCGTGACCGGCCGGGGCAAGACGGCGATCGAGGACCACTTCGATCAGAGCTATGAACTGGAAAAACTGCTGGAGGCGAAGGGCAAAAATGATCTTTTGCAGATCGTACGTCAGATATCCGACATGATTCACGTGGCCTACGTACGGCAGAAAGAGGCGCTAGGGTTGGGCCATGCCGTCCTTATGGCTCGCGAGTTGGTAGGCAACGAACCATTTGCCGTATTGCTCGCCGACGACGTGGTGGACTCGACCGTCCCCTGCCTGAAGCAAATGATGGACGTTTTCGATGAGACCCAGTGCTCGGTTATTGCCACGCAGGTAGTCGAGGGTCCGGCGATTTCTGCCTATGGCGTGCTCGACGTCAAGCCCTCCGATGGCCGGTTTGGCGGGCGCGTGTTCGAGATCAACAACATGGTCGAGAAGCCGAAGATGGAAGATGCGCCTTCCAAACTGGCGATTATAGGACGTTACGTTCTAACGCCGGCCGTATTCGAGGCTCTGTCCCAAACCCAGGCGGGCAGCGGCGGAGAACTCCAGCTTACCGACGGCATGCACCTTCTGCTGAAGAAAGAAAAAATCTACGCCTATGTCTTCGAAGGAAAGCGTCACGACACCGGCGACAAGCTGGGTTTCTTGAAAGCCACCGTGGAATTTGCCCTGAAAAGGGGCGACCTGGGCGAGAAGTTCCGGAAATATCTTAAAGAACTCAAACTATAGGAAAGCTTGTAGGGGATCCTTCGACTCCGCTGGGTTCCTTGATTATGTTCCCAGGGTGATCTTGAGTTTTCTCGATTTTTCTTCCACGCTGTTCGCCAATTTCTCTTTATGCGCTCGCATTTTCTTGCCGAGGCTGGCGCTCGATAGCGCGAGGATCTGCGCGGCCAGAATCCCAGCGTTGGTTGCGCCCGCTTTCCCGATCGCGAGAGTGGCTACAGGAATCCCTGCCGGCATCTGCACCGTGGCCAGCAAGGAATCGAGTCCGTTCAGCGGTGTGGACGGAATGGGCACGCCGATGACAGGCAGGCTGGTGTGTGCCGCAATCACCCCCGCCAGGTGGGCGGCGCCGCCCGCGCCGGCTATGATCACACGAATGCCGCGTCCGGCAGCGCTTTTGGCGTACTCCGCCGTGCGATCCGGCGAGCGGTGCGCCGAGGTGACGTCGATTTCGTAACCGATTCCAAACTCTTCCAGGCTGCTTGCCGCTTCCCGCATGATGTCCAGATCGGAGTCGCTCCCCATAACAATCGAGACAACTGGTTTGCTCATGCCTTCCCTTCCTCGAATTTCCAGGTGGAGGCGAGTCTTCGACCCGCCTGGACGGGTCAGAGACCCGTCCCCACAACTCACTTCATCAGCGCCCGTGCGGCAATGTCCTTGCGGTAGTGCGCACCCTCAAATCCGAGGGAGGAAACCGCCTGGTACGCTCGTTTCACCGCAGCGGGCAGATCAGCCGCCCGCGCAGTCACTCCCAGCACGCGCCCGCCAGTCGTGTAGAACGCACCATCCCGTTCGGTGGTACCGGCATGGAAGATCTTGATGCCTTCCAGCTTGGCGGCCTCTTCCATTCCCATGATTTTCTTGCCCGTGTCGTACGTGCCCGGATATCCGCCGGAAGAAATCACCACGCACACGGACGCATCCGGCGACCAACGAAAATCGCCATCGCTCACCCGGCCTTCGATGGAAGCTTCGATGGCCTCTACCAGGTCACTGTCCAGGCGCATAAGGATGGGTTGGGTTTCCGGATCACCGAAGCGGCAGTTGAACTCCAGCACCATCGGCCCGCGCGCCGTCATCATCAATCCGCAGTACAAAACCCCTTTGAACTCGCTGCCTTCGTCTTTCATGCCGACGACCACAGGTCGAGCAATGTGATTGACCAACCAGTCGCGCATCTTGTCGTCAATGATGTTGGCCGTGGAGTACGCTCCCATTCCCCCGGTGTTGGGGCCGGTATCGCCGTCGCCTACCCTTTTATGATCCTGTGCTGCGACTAACGGGGCCACCCGTTCGCCATCGCTGAAGACGAGAAAGGAAAGCTCATCTCCCTCGAGGCATTCTTCCAGAACGACGCGTGATCCGGCTTCACCCAGCATTCGGCCGCTGAGCATCTCGGTGGCGACGGAAGCGGCTTCTTCTTTGCTCTTGGCAATCACCACGCCCTTGCCGGCGGCCAGGCCATCGGCCTTGACGACGATCGGAGGAGAAAAATGAGGAAGGGCATCAATCACATCGTCAATCGAATTGCAGATGGCGTAACGCGCCGTCGGGATGTGATGCCGCTGCAGGAAAGACTTGGCGAAGCTCTTGCTCGACTCCAGCCGCGCTGCCGCCTTGGTCGGCCCAAAAATTGGCCAGCCGCGGGTGGTGAACTCATCCACCAGACCCAGGGTTAACGGTAGTTCCGGACCGACGATAGTGAGGTCAGGCTTGATCTGGTTTACGACAGAAAGCAAGGAGTCGAGACTCTTGAGATCCGCAGGAACACATTCCGCTTCCCGGCAAATACCTCCATTGCCCGGAGCGCAGTAAACCTTCGACACACGCGGAGATTGCCGCAGTTTCCACACCAACGCATGCTCGCGACCCCCGCTGCCGATGACAAGAACCTTCATGGAAATTGAACAGACAAGGGTAGGGGGCATTGGAAGCGATGTCAAATGAGCCGAGGAATGAGCCGAGGAATTGACAAATGCATATACAGCACGATTAACTATGCTTAACTCTCGCCGTATAATGCTTGCCAGATGATCACGGTCTCGAAAGAGGATTACCTTAAAGCCATTCTGGAAGCTGAGAGCGAGGGGGAAAGCGTAATTTCTGCAACCCTGGCGCACTGGCTTTCGGTTTCGCCACCCGCGGTCACGATGGCGTTGCGCCGTCTGAAAAAAGACGGACTGGTGCGCGTGCACGTGGATGGCAACGTCCGACTAACCGCCGCCGGACGTAAGATCGCCCGCAAGCTGACGCTTCGACACCACCTCATCGAGCGCATGCTGGCCGAGATGTTCGGGATGGAATGGTACAAGGTGCACGATGAGGCCGAGCGCCTAGAGCATGCTGTGTCGCCGGATTTCGAGGCCAAGCTGTTAGCCCGGTTAGGACGCGGCGGCGCGTGTCCGCACGGCAATTTAAGCGAACTGGAGGGTCCTGACAGCCGCCGCCGGCGCGGCCTTGTTCTGTTAGCTGAGGCGACTCCCGGCAAAGCCTACCTGGTGAGCGGCATTTACGAGCGGGACCGGCGCCTCCTGGAATTCCTGGAGCACCGCGGGGTGCGTCCGGGCGCCCGGATTCACGTCCTAGCACGGAATTACGACGATACTCTGACCTTGGGAACTGATGCCGGAACGATCTCACTGGGCAACACCGCGGCAGGGAGAGTTTGGGTCACAGCCCGGCATGGCGCCAACCTGCATTAACGGCCTGTTAACTGTAGTTTATTCATTGTTGTATACTCCTGCTAAACCAACGTTTCTTCAAGGAATGCGCTGCCTCGATGGGAGATGTACCTCAAACCGCCGTGCCTGCCGCGAATGGGCGTACTCGTCGCAAGTGGTTCCCATCGTTTCGCGATACCCAGGTCTGGTACTATTTTGGGCCGGCTTTCGTAGCCAGCGTCGCCTACATTGACCCGGGCAACTTCGCGGCTAATATCCAGGGCGGGACTGAGTTCGGCTATAGCCTGCTATGGGTCCTGCTGTGGTCGAACGCGATGGCCATCTTGGTGCAGTACCTTTCCGCCAAGCTGGGAATCGCAACCGGACGAACCCTGCCCCAGAATTGCCGCGATCAGTTCTCGCCGACGGTGAACCTGGGACTATGGATCGCGGCTGAACTCTCGGCGCTGGCCACCGATCTCGCTGAATTTCTGGGCGCCGCCCTGGGCTTCTACCTGCTCTTTCATCTTGCCATGTTGCCGTCAGCCCTGTTGACCGGCGCTCTCGTATTTCTCATTCTGACGACTGAACTCTACGGTTTCCGCCGACTGGAGCAGGTGATCATGGTGTTCGTATTCGGGATCGCCGCCTGCTATGCCATCGAAATTTTCCTGGCCAAGCCGGATTGGGGGCAGGTCGTCCACCACGTCGTAATTCCTCACATCAGTTCGGGGAGCGTATACATCGCGGTAGCAATGTTGGGGGCAACTGTCATGCCGCACGTGGTCTATCTGCACTCCGCGCTAGTACAGTCGCGCTTGAAAGAAGGCGCGGCCCGCAACACGGCTGAACCCTGGCTGCAAAAACTGCACCATGCGCGCTACGAACTGATCGACGTTCTGGCAGCCATGAATGGCGCTTGGCTGGTCAACTCCGCCATGATCATCATGGCGGCCGCCGTCTTCTTCCGTGCCGGGCGCCCGGTGATGACCATCGAACAGGCCCATGAAACGTTGCGGCCTTTGTTGGGAGGCCTGTCAGCGACTGCTTTTGCCGTCGCCCTTCTCTGTTCTGGGCTCTCCTCTTCCACCGTGGGAACGATGGCTGGACAGGTCATTATCGAAGGCTTCCTGAATATCAAGTTCAGCATCTTCTGGCGGCGCCTCATTACGATGATTCCGGCCATCGTGGTGATTGCCGCAGGTTTGGACCCGCTCAAGGTCCTGGTGCTCTCGCAGGTAGTGCTGAGCTTTACCCTGCCATTCGCGCTGGTGCCGTTGATTATGCTGACCCGCCGCAAGGACTTAATGAGCGACCTGGTAAACAGCCGCCGCACCAACTGGCTGGCCTACGTCACAGTGGGCGTGATTCTCAGCTTAAATGCACTTCTGCTCTACCAAATCTTCGGGGGGAAGTTCTAAACTATAAGCTTTAAGCCTCCACGTAGCCCCGTCGCTGTGGGGGCGGGTCTGTGATCCGGGTCCGAGACGCGGGCCCGCAGGGGCCGGGCCACACGGAAAAGAAAGGACCGCACTCATGTCTGTCAGTACCTACAACAGCCGTTCGAGCCTCCGCGTTGGCAGTAAGCAATATGAAATCCACCGGCTTGACGCGCTCGACCAGCAGGGCATCTCGACCAAGCACCTGCCCTACTCGCTGCGAATTCTTCTGGAGAACCTCCTGCGCACCGAAGACGGCCGCAACGTGAAGAAGGAGGACATTCGCGCGCTGGCGGCATGGAACAGCAAAAGCAAACCCGACAAGGAAATTGCTTTCACGCCAAGCCGGGTTCTTTTGCAGGACTTTACCGGCGTACCCGCCGTGGTTGATCTGGCTGCCATGCGCGATGCCATGCAGCGCCTGGGTGGAGATGCGGCGCTGATCAACCCGCTGCAACCGGCCGAGCTGGTGATCGATCACTCGGTCCAGGTGGATGAGTTCGGCTCGCCCAACGCCTTCGACATGAACGCGCTGCTCGAGTTCCAGCGCAACAAAGAGCGCTATGCGTTTCTTCGCTGGGGCCAGACTGCGTTTCACAACCTGGCCATCGTTCCCCCGGATACTGGAATCGTGCACCAGGTCAATCTCGAGTACCTGGCCCGGGTCGTCTTCGTGCAGGATACGAACGGGAAGCGTCAAGCGTATCCCGACACGCTGGTGGGCACCGACTCGCACACCACGATGATTAACGGTCTGGGCGTCCTGGGCTGGGGTGTCGGTGGAATCGAAGCAGAGGCCGCCATGCTGGGCCAGCCAGTCTCGATGTTGATCCCCTTGGTGGTGGGTGTGAAGCTGACCGGCAAGCTGCGGGAAGGCGCGACCGCTACCGACCTGGTGCTCACGATCACCGAAATGCTGCGTAAGCACGGCGTGGTCGGCAAGTTCGTCGAGTATTTTGGTCCGGGCCTGCGCGATCTGCCGCTGGCCGACCGTGCCACCATCGCCAACATGTCGCCCGAGTATGGCGCGACCTGTGGCATTTTCCCCATCGACAACGAAACACTGCGCTACCTGCGCCTGAGCGGGCGCAGCGACGAACAAATTGCTTTGGTCGAGGCCTATTGCCGCGAGCAGGGTCTGTTCCACGACGAGAAGACGCCGCAAGCCGAATACTCCGAGCTGCTGACGCTCGATTTGGCAACCGTGGAGCCTAGCCTTGCGGGGCCGAAGCGGCCGCAGGATCGTGTACCACTGTCGATGGCTAGGCAGTCGTTTCAGTCGGCGCTGCCTTCGTTGATCAAGCCGAAAGCCGGAGCCAAGACGACGGCTCCTGACCCTACCGCCAGTGCGACGAATCAAGTTGTAAGGTGGGAAGCGGAAGGCGGCGCCCCCGCGGCCGTAGGAGTGGCGGACCGCCAGGTCGAGGAGCATGTGCCTGCCGACGTGAAAAGCGCGTTGCGGCACGGAAGCGTGGTGATCTCGGCGATCACCAGCTGCACCAACACATCCAATCCATCGGTGATGGTGGCTGCCGGTCTGCTGGCCAAGAAAGCAGTCGAGCGTGGTTTGTCCGTTCCTCCTTGGGTAAAGACCTCGCTGGCGCCGGGATCGAAAGTAGTGCGCGCTTATCTGGAGCGCGCTGGGCTCGGTCCCTACCTTGAAAAGCTTAAATTCCACCTCGTGGGCTACGGCTGTACGACCTGCATCGGCAACTCGGGACCACTGCCCGCAGAGATTTCGCAAGCCATTGATGAGAAGAATCTGGTGGTGGCTTCCGTGCTGTCAGGCAACCGCAACTTTGAAGGGCGTATTAACTCTGAGGTTCGCGCCAATTATCTGATGTCGCCGCCGCTTGTGGTGGCTTTTGCCCTGGCCGGACGGATCGATATTGATATGCGCAAGGAAGCCATCGGCAAAGGGAAAGACGGAGGGCCCGTTTACCTGGCTGATATCTGGCCGTCGCAGCAGGAAGTGGAGCAAACGATTCAGAAGTCAATCGATTCCGGCATGTTTCGGAAGAGCTACAGCGAAGTGTTCGCGGGCGACGAACGTTGGCGCTCACTGCCGGTGCCGAACGGTGAGACGTACGCCTGGGATAAGGGTTCCACGTACATCCAGCGCGCTCCTTATTTTGATGATATGGCTCTCCGGCCGGCGGCAGTCGAGGATATCAAGGGCGCCCGTGTGCTGGCGGTACTGGGCGACAGTGTCACCACCGACCACATCTCCCCTGCCGGCTCCATCAAAAAAGACAGCCCGGCTGGCAAGTACCTGATCGAGCAGGGCGTAAAGCCCACTGACTTTAACTCCTACGGCTCGCGCCGGGGCAATCATGAGGTCATGGTGCGAGGCACGTTTGCCAACGTGCGCCTGCGCAACAAAATGGTCCCGAATCTGGAAGGCGGCTTCACGCGTCACCTGCCAGACGGAGCCGAGATCACCATCTTCGATGCTTCTGAAAAATATCTGACGGAGCGAGTACCGTTGCTGATCATCGCCGGGAAGGAATACGGCTCGGGATCGTCGCGCGACTGGGCTGCAAAAGGGCCACGGCTGCTGGGCGTGCGGGCCGTGATTGCCGAGAGCTACGAGCGAATCCACCGCTCGAACCTGGTCGGCATGGGCATTTTGCCCCTGCAGTTCCTGGCCGGAGAGAATGCCGAATCGCTGAAGCTAACCGGCGAGGAAATTTTCGAGATCACCGGCATCCGCGAGTCGGTCGAGAGATTTACGCCGGGACGGCAGGCTAAAGTCCGCGCCACCCTCAACGGAAAGGCCGCGGAATTCCGGGCGCTGGTACGGATCGACACGCCGCAGGAGGCTCAATACTACGCCAACGGCGGCATCCTGCAGTTTGTTCTGCGCCAGCTGCTGGCGGGCAAGCCTGAAACAGTGAGCGTGTAGGCACGCACCAAGAAGAACTAGGTTTGTATCAGGGCACGGCTTCAGCTTGTGCCGCCACCTCTGGAGCCGAGGAACCGATATTGGGCGCCGAACGTACCCGGGCGCCCGATGCAGATAACTGCCGCGGGCGGGACGGCAACCCTCAAGGACTGTGATCGGAGACGGGGCACGCCCCGTCTCTACCTTAATCATTGCCGCGTCTCCAACTGCTGAGCAGCTGCGATCTCCTACTCCTTGTCCGGCGGTTTGGGATTCTGGCTCTTGTCCGCAGGAGGAGCCGGATGCATATCACATCCCGGGCAGGATTGGCCCATGCCGTGCCCCATCATGCCCGGATGTCCCTCCATCATTTTGGACATCTGATCCATGTGGTTGACCATCATCTCCCACAGGTCGACATCGTTCTGAAGCTGTTGCTTCAGAGCGGAGTCTTTCACACTGGGAAGATTGGCCTTCATGGCTTCAACCTTGGCGCGCATCTGATCAACTTGGGTCTTCATCGCCTGCACGTGTTGCTGATGCATGGCGGACGGGTCGTGCTGCATGCGGTGGTGCATCGGGTGGCTCTGGGACGGCTGCTCGGGTTGCGCGGTCTGGGCCGAAACGGAAAACGTAAGCAGGATCAGGGCGATCAGGGATACAACAAATTTCATGATTTTGCTCCCTCTTAACATCGTATGAGGCTCGCTGTCATGCGCAGGGTCTTCAGAGCCCGAACGATCCTCAGTATTTGTTTGTAATGCCTAGAGCCTTCGCTTTGCTCAGGATGACAAGCTAAGCTGTTCGTGGCGCTCATAAGCGCTGGAAGAACCTTGGTTACTTTGCTTGTCGAAGTATACGCTCGCCTCTGAGGGGATTGCTGTGCGTCAAGCTCGGCCACCCTCATGAACCCGCTGCTATAATCGAGAGTTGACCTGATGAACACGAAGCGCGCAGTGCGTTCCACCACAGTTCTTTCGGTACGTCGGGATGGCAAGGTGGTCTTGGCCGGGGATGGCCAGGTCACGTTGGGCGAATCGATTATCAAGCACACCGCCAAGAAAATACGCCGCCTCTACCAGGACAAGATCTTGGCAGGCTTTGCCGGCTCGACCGCTGACGCCTTTTCGCTTTTCAGCCGCTTCGAATCGAAGCTGGAGCAATACCACGGCAATATTGGCCGGGCGGCGGTGGAGCTGGCGAAAGATTGGCGCACTGACAAGTATCTGCGGCATCTTGAAGCCCTGTTGCTGGTTTGCGACAAAGAGCAGACGTTTCTGCTCAGCGGTCAGGGCGACGTGATTGAGCCCGACGCAGGGATTGCTGCCATCGGCAGCGGCGGCCCTTATGCCCAGGCTGCAGCCCAGGCTCTGGCCAATCACACTAACCTTTCCGCTCGCCAGATCGCGGAAGAGGCGATGAAGATTGCGGGCAAAATGTGCATCTACACCAACGAGAACGCGACATTTGAGGAGCTGTAACCGGGAACTGCGAACCTTCTACTATGGCTATTTACCTACCTGGAAACATCGAAGAAGAGCAGCTTGCGCTGGACGAACTAACGCCGCGCGAAATTGTGGCTGAGCTCGACAAGTATGTAGTCGGGCAAAAAGACGCCAAGCGCGCCGTCGCCATCGCTTTGCGGAATCGGATGCGCCGGCAAAAACTGGCGCCCGATCTCGCCGAAGAAATCATTCCCAAGAACATCATTATGATCGGTCCCACGGGTGTGGGTAAGACGGAGATCGCTCGCCGCCTGGCTAAGCTGACGAACTCGCCCTTTTTGAAAGTTGAGGCTTCGAAATTTACCGAAGTCGGCTACGTCGGCCGCGATGTCGAGTCCATGATCCGCGACTTGGTGGAGATTGCTATCGACATGGTCCGCGAAGAAAAGCTGGAAGATGTCTCGGACAAGGCTGAGGTCAATGCGGAGGAGCGTTTGCTGGATATTCTGCTGCCTCCTTCGCCACCTCCCAAGCCTGCTGACACGACCAGCGGTGGAGTAGTGCTGAACGGGTCCAGTTCGGTCACTGAATCTCACTCCCGCACTCGGGAGAAACTGCGGCAGCAACTGCGCGAAGGCAAGCTGGACGAGCGCATGGTGGAAATCGAGACTCGTGAAAAGTCGTTCCCGGCGTTCGAAATCATCTCCAATCAGGGCGTGGAGGAGATGGACATCAACGTCAAGGACATGCTGCCCAACATCTTCGGCCAGCGCAGCAAGAAGCGGAAGATGAAGGTCAGCGAGGCTTTCGAGTATCTGATCCAGGAAGAAGAACAACGTCTCATTGACATGGACCAGGTCACGCGCGTTGCCATCGATCGCGTGGAAAACTCAGGCATCATCTTTCTCGACGAAATTGACAAGATCGCCGGACGCGAGAGCGGACACGGGCCCGACGTGTCCCGCGAAGGCGTGCAACGCGACATTTTGCCGATCGTAGAAGGCACGACCGTCAACAGCCGCTACGGCATGGTACGAACCGACCACATCCTGTTCATAGCCGCCGGGGCTTTCCACGTGTCAAAACCGAGCGACCTGATCCCCGAACTACAGGGCCGTTTCCCGATTCGGGTCGAGCTGCAGTCGCTCACCATGGAAGACTTCATCCGCATTCTCACCGAGCCCAAGTCTTCACTGGTGAAACAGTACACGGCGTTGCTCGAAACCGAAGGCGTGAAGCTGGAGTTCACGCGCGAGGCGCTGGACGAGGTTGCTCGCTTCGCCTTTCGCGTCAATGAAGGCACCGAGAACATCGGCGCGCGCCGCCTTCACACCATCATGGAACGCGTGCTCGACGACATCAGTTTCAACGCTCCCGACAAAAAAGGCGAGCAGGTCACGGTAGACGGCGATTATGTTCGCAAGATGCTGACGGATATCGTGAAGGACCAGGATCTGTCGAGATACATTCTGTAGTACCCTCGCTGCTTCTTGCTGTTCTGGAACGGAATAGGAAAAGTTGCGTTCCTTGGTGCGCGCCCGTACACTCCGACCTCGGAAGACTATGACCCCGATCGCTCATCAACGCCTCAAATCGCTCATGCAGCGGGAACAGAAGAAGTTTGTGGCTGAGCGGCCGAAGTCCAAGGCGCTTTTTGAGCGCGCTGGCAAATCCTTGCTGGGCGGCGTTCCTATGAACTGGATGATGAAATGGGCAGGCGCTTTCCCACCCTTTGTTCGCGAGGCCCAGGGCGGGTATTTTTTTGACGTAGACGGAAATCGCTACATCGATCTTTGCCTTGGCGACACGGGCGCGATGACCGGCCATTCACCGTCGGCTACTGTTTCCGCTGTCCAGCAGCAATTGGCGCGTGGCATCACTCTCATGTTGCCCAGCGAAGACTCTATTTTCGTCGGCGAAGAACTTCAGAAACGATTCGGGTTGCCTTATTGGCAGTTCGCGTTGACGGCCACTGACGCCAACCGCTTCTCCATCCGCTGGGCGCGTCACCTTACCAATCGTCCGAAGATTCTGGTTTTTAACTGGTGTTATCACGGTACCGTAGACGAGAGTTTCATCACTTTGAAAGACGGCGTGGCGAAAGCTCGGCGCGGGAACATCGGTCCACCAGTGCCCCCGGAAGAGACCACGAGAGTAGTCGAATTCAATGATCTGGAAGCCCTGGAGAAGGCGCTACAACCGCGCGATGTCGCCTGCGTGCTGGCTGAACCCGTGATGACGAACGTGGGCATCGTGCATCCGGCCCCGGGTTATCACGAGGCATTGCGGGAAATCACACGCAGCGTTGGCACTTTGCTGATCATTGACGAGACCCACTCGATCTGTGCTGGGCCTGGAGGGTACACGCGGGCGGAGAATCTCGATCCCGACTTCCTGGTTTTTGGGAAGCCTATCGCCGGCGGAGTGCCCGGTGCAGCTTACGGTTTTACCGAACCGGTGGCAAGGTCGATTGCTGAAAAACAAAGCCTGGAAGATTGCGACACCAGCGGCATAGGCGGCACCTTGGCCGGGAGCGCACTTTCGTTGGCTGCCATGCGGGCCACTCTCCAGAAGGTGTTAACCAAGGAAGCTTTTGACCGGATGATTCCCATGGCCGAGCGCTGGACGGCGGGCGTAGAGAAAGTTATTGCAGACTTCGGCGTACCCTGGCACGTGACTCGCCTGGGCTGCCGAGCAGAATACCTGTTTGCACGCAACGCGCCTCACAATGGCAGCGAAGCGCACGACGCCATGGATTTTGAATTGGAACGCTTTCTCCACCTGTATGCCATGAATCGCGGCATCCTGCTTACGCCGTTCCACAATATGGCTCTGATGTCGCCAGTAACGGTAGCTGAGGATATTGACCAGCACACCAAAGTATTCCGCGATGGAGTCCGGGAATTGGTTGCATGAGCCGGGGTATGATTGTGTGCAGGCGGGTCTGCGACCCGCCTGGACGGGTCAAAGACCCGTCCCCACACTGGCCGGACCCCAACCCTTTCCAGCGCCCGTGGTACCCTCATAGTTCCGCTCCATGATGATCCGCCCGACCTTTGGTGCGCTGTCAATCTCAACTCTGCTCTGGCTTACGGCGTGCGGTGCGCCCGGCCCGCCACTGCCGCCCTCACTTGAACTGCCTCAGCCAGTCGCTGACCTGCGCTCCCTACGCAAGGGCGACAAGGTGTTTCTTGCCTGGACTGTTCCGAGCAAGACAACTGATTTGCAGAATGTGCGTCACCTTGGCCCTACCCGTATTTGCCGGAGTCTGCAAGCTCCCATCGACCAATGTGACAGCGTGGGAGAAGTTCCCACATCGAAGTTGGTTTTGTCTTCTTCTTCGCCCAAGAAGGGCAGCGCACCCAGTCCGATCCAGGCCAGCTATACCGACACGCTACCAACTGAGCTTCAGGAACAGAATCCCACTGCCATGGTCAGTTACGCAGTTGAGACTCTCAATCACCACGGCCGCGGCGCTGGTCTCTCGAACCAGGTGCCGGTTCCGCTGGTGCCGACCCTGCCTCCTCCCCATGACGTGCGCGCGGAAGTGACCGCTGACGGCGTGGTCCTCACCTGGACGGGCATTCTGCATGAACATGAAGTCCCCGGACTGCCCCACTTGTATCGCGTTTATCGACGCCAGGAAGGAACCAACAGGGACGAGGTTGCGGGTGAAGTTTCGTTAACGACGTCGCCGCAGGCTATGCTGGTGGATCACAGTTTCGAGTGGCAGAATAGCTACGATTATCGTGTAACCGTAGTCACAGGAATCCCGCGTGCGGGCCAGCCCCCATTCGAGGTGGAAGGCGACGATTCGCCACCGGTTCATGTTTTTGCTAAGGACATCTTTCCGCCCACGGTGCCCACGGGTCTGCAGGCCGTCTTTTCGGGAGTCGGCCAACAACCATTTATAGATTTGACCTGGGCGCCCGGCACCGACGCTGACCTCGCTGGCTACAATGTCTATCACCGCGAAGAGGGCGAGCAGCCCGTCAGGATCAATAGTGACCTGGTCAAGACGCCAGCGTTTCGTGACCGCAATGTGCAATCCGGCAAGAAGTATTTCTATTCGGTTTCTGCCGTCGACGTGCGTGGGAACGAAAGTGCGGGTTCAGAAGAGACCAGCGAAGCCGTGCCGTGAGCGGGTAGGCAAAATTGGGAGTTCTCAACAGGAAGGAGTTTGGGAGAGCAGATTCCTGGCTGCGCTTGACGGAATGACAAGAATCATTGAACCACACCGGTTCTTACTTGATCCAGGTCCAGATCAGCCCCAGGGCTGCCGCAAAAACTACGCCTGTCGTAATCCAGCCGAGAATATTTAACGGTCTGCCGTTGATATGCCTGCCCATGATCTGCCGGTTGTTGGTGATCAGCATGATTAGGAGCATGAGCGGAGGCGCGAGCAAGCCCTCGATGATTCCCGCCCAGAACAGAGCCGTGAGCGGATTGATGCCTATGAAGTTCAACCCCATTGCCACTAAAGTCGCGAAGACAATTACCGAGTAGAATTCCTTGGCGTGTTCGGGTTTGTGGTCGAGGCTGTGTTTCCAATCGAAAGATTCGGCCAGAGCATAGGCGGGGCCGGTGGTCAGAACCGGCACGGCCAGTATCCCTACCCCGATGATGCCAATCGCAAAGAACAGGCTTGCCGCGTTCCCTGCGAGTGGCCGCAAGGCCTGAGCGGCGTCGTAGGCCGAATTGATTTCGGTATGACCGGTCTTGAACAGGGTCGCACCCGTGCACAGCATGATGAAGTACATGATCAGAACGCAAAAGAACATGCCGATCTTGATATCGCGAGAAGCGTACTGCAGTTCTTCGTTGGAAGTGCCCCGCCGCTGCCAGACGTGATGCCGGCCGATAGCAATCTCTTCTTCCACTTCCTGACTGGCCTGCCAGAAAAACAAGTATGGCGACAAAGTTGTTCCTACGACCGCTACCAGGATCGAGAGGTAGCCTGTATTGAAGTGTAGCCTGGGGACGAGAGTCCCCCGGAGCACTTCGCTGAAGTGCGGCTTGGCGAGAAGCGCAGCCCCCAGGTAGCAGAACAAAGCCAGTGCCAGCCACTTGAATATCATTTGTAACAATTCGTACGAGCCCCAGGTCTGCAACCCGAGAATGAATACCGTCACGCCGACAATGGCCAGGCCAGGGGGTATCGGCAGCAAAAGGCGTAGAGCGGCAGCTATGGCGCCGAGGTCTGCGCCAGCGCCAATAATGTTGGCAAACAGAAGAGCGCCAATCACCGGATAAAGCAGCCAGCGGGAATAGTAGTTGCGGATGACTCCGGCAATCCCCATCCCGCTCACCATGCCGATTTTCGAGCACAGATAGACGGCTGCCGACATTATCGGAAACATCACCGGCACAAGCCAGAGCGTCGAGAACCCGAGTGCTGCCCCAGCTTTGGCATAGGTTCCGATCGCGCAGGGATCGTCGTCAGCGGCGCCGGTGATGATCCCGGGCCCGAGCAGTCCCAGGCGAGAGCGCATGCGACTGGGCAGCGGGGGGAGGTAGCGTTCCCGCCGGTTCGCGGTTCGGCTCGGTGTATTCGTAATGTCGGGAGTGGCTTCTCGGTCCACGTACCGTTCCTTGAGGCGTTCAGGGCTGCCGCCTGTGGTACACCGAATTGTGCAACTCGGGTTATGATGCGCGCCAGCTCACGTCGAGTTTGTCCGGCAAGGGCAGAAGCTGCGATTTGTCGGGTTGTCTTCGCCACAGAAATCCCGAGTGCATTTCTGCAAAACTGTTGCCAGAAACCTGTGCCCCGCGAGTAGTATCTTTGGTTGCGTACAGAAAAGGACTACCGTTGAAATTCTGCCGCTTTGAAAACGCTGGTGCCGAACACTACGGACTGGTTGAGTCCGTTGCGGGAAGAGAAGAAATAACCCGGCTTCTGCTCAAGCCGCCTGAGGAGATCGGCGGAGATATGGAGGATCTGCCGACAAAACGCATGAGTCACATCCCGTTCGCCGAGGCCGCTCTGTTGGTTCCGGTGCGTCCTTCCAAGATTGTTTGCGTGGGCCGCAACTATCGCGAGCATGCCGCTGAGCTCGGGAATGAAGTGCCGGCCGAGCCTCTAATTTTCCTCAAGCCGCCTTCTTCTCTTCTGCCTCCCGGTGGCAGCATACGACGTCCGAAAATTGCTGAGCGTACCGACTACGAGGGCGAGCTCGGGCTGGTAATTGCCAAGGTCTGCCACAGGATTTCAGCAGACCAAGATGTGCGCCCGTACATCCTGGGCTATACCTGCGTGAACGACTTCACGGCACGCGACTTGCAAAAGAAGGACGGCCAGTGGTGGCGAGCGAAGGGCTTCGATACCTTTTGTCCGGTGGGGCCGCTGGTGACCGATGAGATAGGCCCTTCGGCCGGAGTCGCGGTCGAAACCCGTGTCAATGGCCAAGTCCGCCAGCACGGGAACACGAGAGATTTCATCTTTTCTCTCGATACCATCATCCGGCACATTTCGAATGCCATGACGCTGCTCCCGGGAGACCTGATCGCTACCGGCACGCCTGAGGGCGTTGGCCCGGTGGTGGCGGGAGACCTCATAGAAGTCAGCGTGGAAGGCGTTGGGACGCTGCGGAATGCAGTCGTGGATGAATAGCGCTCGGCACCGAGACTTGTGTGGGTACGGGGTTTTGACCGTGCAGGGCGGGTCGACGACCCGCCTCCATACAGCACCTGTCCCCACCACGGCTGGCCCCCGCCTTGATTGAACTTCCGTAACCTGATACTCCTCTTCCCCGATTCAGCGATAAGGCTTATGCTGTTTTTCAAACAGAGGCCCTGGGTTTTTTCTCGCATGATCCCGTTTCGTATCTACTCGCTGATTGCGGTTGGCGTAGTCGTAACCATCGCCTTGTACTTCCTGCTGCGCGGCAAGCGCAAGACCGCCGAAGATCTGGAGCGCGAGCGCCGCGCGATGCTAGACGAGATCGGCCGCATCACCGATGGAGCGGTGGTTGACGTTCAGGAGATCAACACCGACGCAGAAAAGCACGCAACGATGCTCATCTATCACTACGATGTGGCAGGCGTGTCCTACGAAGCCTCCCAGGATGTCACCTACTTGCGGCAACGGGTCAACCTGCACTCCTGTCGCCTGGGTGTGCCTGCGTCCGTGCGCTACGATCCGCACAATCCTGGAAATTCGATGGTTGTATCGGAAACCTGGAGCGGGATTCGAGGATAGCTCGCTCGCAGCGATCAGCCCTCGAGGGTCGGCGCACTCCGGTCTCCAACGCAAGGCGAACGCAGCCAAAAGCAGGATCCCTCGTTACGCTTCGGAATGACAAGGGGAGAAGCTTGGACGTGACAAGACTGTCCCGCCGAGAGCTGATGGCTGAAGGCCGATAGCGGTTCTCTAGCTTCCGGCTGCGAAGCCGCCGCCTCGTGCCACGGTCAGGCGTAGGTATTTATGCGGGTTGACCGGAGTGTCATTGATCCGGACTTCGTAGTGGAGATGCGGGCCCGTAGAACGACCGCTGAGGCCAACGTAGCCGATGGTGTCACCACGATGTATCTGCTGGCCGGCAATTACCGCGAAGTTGGCCAGGTGCCCGTACCGGGTGCTGATGCCGCGGCCGTGCTCGACCACAATAGCGCGGCCGTAGCCGCCAAGGAAGTCAGCGAAGGTGACCACTCCATCCGCCGGAGCGATCACCGGAGTTCCGAAGGATGTAGAAATATCCACCCCGCTGTGAAACGCGCCTTCCCCGTTGAACGGGTCGATGCGCTCGCCGAAAGAGCCCGTAATGGCGCCTTCCACGGGCCAGAGGTTGGGGGCTGCGTTGGCCCGGATCCAGTCGGCCATGGTCACGTTGCGGTTTAGTCCCAGTGTGATGCCAACAGTGGCGGCTCCGGTCAGCGCGGAGTTCTTCAAAGCGTAAAACTGGTCGAGGGAGGAGCTAACTTGGGCGTCCTGATAATTCTTTTCATCAATCGTCAGCAGGATGGGCTCCGCTTTCAGGCCATATAAGGCGGACACTTCGCTGGCCAGCGAGCCTAGCGATGCTACCTGGATATCTTTCTCCCGAGCCAGCTGCTCCAGCTGCGAGTAGCGGTTTGTCAGTTCGTCTTTTTCGGTCTTCAGCTGGTTGTATTCCGACACCCTCAGCAGCATGCGCGAATAGGAGCTGGCGATCCCCGTCAGACTCAGGATTCCAATCGCCGCCCCCAATACCAGCACGTACAGATAGTGGACGGGGATCGGGATTTTGCGAAGCTGCCCGTCATCGCCGCGGGCCACAAAAAGGATGTAGAAGCGCTTACGCAATATGTGTCCTGTTAGGGATCGGGTTGAAGTACCGGCCGGGGCGGGTCACGGATTGCCGTAGAACCCCGTCTTCCAATCCCGATTCCGGGCTACGCCCCCATGCATTGTGGGGTCGAAGGCCTCTGCGTGCCCTTTCACCTACCGAACCAGGAGCAAGACCAAATTGCTAACTCCCGTAATTGTAACTAATTACGAGAGCTAGATCGGCCAAAGGTACTTGGAATATAACTGCGCAACGGTAGCAAACCTGATTCCCCCTGTCAACGACACAATGAGGGTATTACTGGTTACCAAGGCAGGTAATCCAAATGTACTTCTGGGACGGGTTACTTGGCCCAGTTTCTGGGACACCAGATTCTTATATAGTTGATCGCGCTTTGCCGCTTCCTGAGAGAGCGCTAATAGAGCGCATCCGTCGCCGCCTGGGGAGGCGCTCGCTCGCCGTGGTCGCCGGGATAGGAGACGACTGCGCGGTGCTGCGGGTTCGTCCCGGCCACCAAGCGCTGGTCACTACCGATTTGAGCTTGGAAGGGATCCATTTTCGACGAGAATGGCATCCCCCTGAGTCGGTTGGACACCGCTGTCTGGCCCGCGGTCTGAGCGACATCGCCGCCATGGGAGGCGAGCCGATTGCTGTGTTCTTATCCCTAGCCGTGCCGGGCAAACTACCGCAGTCGTGGGTGGACCGGTTCATGGATGGCCTGCTCAGGCTGGCCGCGAGCGCCGGCGTCGTTCTGGCAGGCGGGGACACAGCCGAATCGCCTGCGGGAGTCCTGGCCGACATCGTGGTCGTCGGTTCGGTGGCGGGCGGGAAAGGCATTCTGCGATCCGGCGCGCGCCCTGGCGACCGGATTCATGTGACCGGCGAATTGGGAGGCGCTGCGGCGGCACTGAGCTTGTTTTCAAAGCGGAGAAAACGGATTCCTCCGAAAGATTATCCCCAGCACTTCTTCCCCATGCCTCGCCTGGAGGCGGGGAGAATCCTGTCCGGTCAACGGCTGGCGTCGTCGATGATTGATATCAGCGACGGGCTCTCTACGGACCTTCGGCGCATCTGCGAAGAATCAGGCGTAGGGGCGGAAATCGAAAAAGCGCTCATTCCGGTGGCGCGGATCGGCAGGGCCCGTCAGCCGGTTGACGTTCGGTTTGCCCTCCATGGTGGTGAGGACTACGAACTCCTGTTTACTACGCCTGCCGCGAAACGGGTTCCTGCACGCATTGGCGAGGTCCCAATCGCAGAAATCGGCTGCATCACGCGCGGCAAGAAAATACTTATCAGGAACGCACACGGTGGCCTGTCCGAACTCAGCCCACAGGGCTGGGAACACTTCAGAACTTAACCGCGACGGCTCGGGCACGGTTGATGACTCCGGTTTGTTTTTTTCGCTTTGTCTCTCCTCTAAATGCCGGAATCCACACCAGTTGCCGGGCTACATTCCTTGAAGAGCGCTTTGAAGGCGGGTTCGAACCAACTGCTCCAGCACTCCCCCCATCCAATCTGCGCTCCCAAAGACTCAAGCAGCTCGGGAGTAGACCCAAGGGGGTGTCATGAGGTACCGGTTGGTTGGCGTCCTCGCGCTGTTTACGGTGGCTGTTTACTTTTCGGATTGTGGGGCCAGCAGCATGCATTCGTCGAACCCTGCTCCAGGCGCTCCGGGGGGAGCTCCGTCTCCTAGTGGACCGGGAGGAGGAAGCGGCGGATCAGGTGGCGGCAGTGGTGGCGGATCAGGTGGCGGTGGTTTGACTCCGAGTCCTGCGTTTGGTGTTGGCCTAGGCGCCTCCGGGCAAGACAGCGCACCGCACTTCCTCTATGGCACTCAGATCCCGAATGGCGCTCCGATCCCTGCCAAGATCAACCAGCAAACCGGCATTCTGTCTGCGGTCACGATAACGGAGCCGAATCCCCTGCCGAACTTTGCCGCCAATAGCGCCATTGATCCCTCGGGCAGCTTTCTGTATCAAGCAACCCGGCCCGGACTCTTCGCCTACACCATCAATCGCCAGACTGGGGCGCTCACCCAGATGGCGAACTCGCCATTCTCGTCTTCGCAAAATTTCGACACGGTCGCGGTGAGTCAGGCGGGCAAGTTCGTCTATGCCTACGGAGATGGACAGGTGTTCGCGTATAGCATACAGGCGGGAACCGGCCAGCTGACGCCTGTGACGGGATCACCCTTTGCGGCTGCGCCTCCGACGATCTCCTATGGCTTCGCCAACCGGATTGCGGTCGATCAGAGGGACAAGTTCCTCTACGTAGCCACGAGTACTGGAATCTTTGCCTACTCCATCGACACCGCCTCCGGGGCGCTGACGATGATCCCAGGTTCTCCCTTCGGCACAGCGCCACAGCCCTATGCCGTCGTGGTGATTCCGTCAAATCAATTCTTGTATGAAAGCACCCTGGGCACGACCAACATCTATGCTTACAAAGTGGACCAGAACACGGGAGCGTTGACCCAGATTTCCGGGGCGCCTTTCAACGCGGGCGGCCAATGTGGAGGCGTCGACAACATGACCATGGCGCCTCAGGGGAAATTCCTGTTTGAGAATTGCGGCTCCATGTCGGTGAATCCCACCACCGGCGCCTTGACACTGGCGTCGAACTCAGTGCCGGGAGACTGGCCGGTCCTTGATCCCACAGGGAAGTTTCTCTGGGCGATCATCTCGGACCAGAACTGCTGGCATTGCAACCAGGGACCGGTGGCGTACCACGTCGACTCGAACACCGGCAACTTGACACAAGTACCGAACTCCTTCTTCGCCATGCAGAATGACATGACCGGCGCGGTCGTGTCGTTGGCAATTACGAAGTGAAGGATTTGCTGAGGCATGGCAGAACTTTAGTTACCTGCCTTGCCTCTAGTCCACAGCCGGCGGCAGGACTACAGTAGTTGCATGTGGTCTCACCGGGCCGTTTTCATTATTACGATTTCTCTCCTTTGGGCGCTGAACTGTCCCGCGCAGCAGGGCTCGACCAAGGGAGACACCGCGCTCGACAACGACTTCATCCAGAAACAGTTTGGCAGCGAGTTCACTCTGGTGACGAGTTACCCAACGCTAACCGGGGATTTCGATAACGATGGAGTCGAGGACCTCGCCGTCGTAGCCCGCGGCAGGAACCCGCTGATTGACGCCGACGAGCATCATTTTCGGGCCCTTGATCCTTATGACGAATTCTTTGGCGTGGGTGACCCGAAAATCACCAGCCAGTTCGGCGCCATTGATCCAGAACATAAAGGCCTGGTGCTGCTCATCATCCATGGGGCAGGTGCCGACGGGTGGCGGGCAGAAACACCGAAGGCCAAGTTTGTCATCATCAATCTTCCGTTTAAGCAGGTGGCAGTGAAGCACGTACAGATTAAGAAGAAGCTGGTCACCGCCATCTATTCCGAAGAAACGGGCGCGGGTGAGAGTACGTCGGTGATTTTCTTCGATGGCAAGAAATACAAATACCAGCCCATGGGATCGAACCTGAACTAAGGGGAGGCGCAGGCGGCAAACATGGAGCGACGTTCGTCCTTGCCCGTCCAACCTCTTCATTCTGCTCGACATCACATCCCGCCCTGCATAACGCGGCTATAATCTCCCGCCATGAACCTCGAACAGAAGCTGGAAGAGCTGAAGAAGCGCGACCATCTGGCAGAAGAAGGCGGCGGGGCGCAGCGCCGGGAAAAGCAGCATAAAGAAGGCAAGATGTCGGCGCGCGAGCGCATCGAGTTCCTGCTCGACGAGGGCACGTTTGAAGAAACCGACAAGCTGGTCACCCATCGTTGCACGGACTTCGGCATGGAAAGGCAGAAGTTCTACGGCGATGGGTTCATCACCGGTTATGGCCGTGTTGAAGGCCGCCTGGTCTTCGTTTTTGCGCAGGATTTCACCGTGTTCGGCGGTTCACTCTCCGAAGCCAACGCCGCCAAGATCGTCAAGATCATGGACCTGGCAGCCAAAATGGGCGCGCCGGTGATCGGCCTGAATGATTCGGGCGGGGCACGCATCCAGGAAGGCGTGATGTCGCTGGCCGGCTACGCCGACATCTTTCTGCGCAACACTCTCTACAGCGGCGTGGTGCCGCAGATCTCGGGCATCATGGGACCCTGCGCCGGCGGCGCGGTGTATTCGCCGGCCATTACTGATTTCATCCTGATGGTGAACAAGACCTCCTATATGTTCATCACCGGTCCTGACGTGATTAAGACTGTGACCCTCGAGGAGGTCACCAAGGACCAGCTCGGCGGGGCGGCGACCCACAACGAGACCTCGGGTGTCGCGCACTTCATGGCTCACGATGATGCCGAATGTTTGTCAATGATCCGCGAGTTGCTTGGCTTCGTGCCTTCCAACAATCTCGACGATCCGCCGCGCAAGGCCTGCACTGATCCCGCCGACCGGGCCGACGCCGCGCTGGACAAGATTGTTCCCACGGAATCGGATCAGCCCTATGACATCAAGGACGTAATTCACGGCGTGATTGACGACGGCTATTTCTTCGAAGTGCAGGAGCACTACGCCAGGAACATCGTAGTGGGATTCGCCCGGCTGAATGGCCGCTCCGTGGGAATTGTGGCTAACCAGCCGGCATTCCTGGCGGGGACGCTTGATATCAACGGGTCCATCAAGGGCGCGCGCTTTGTCCGCTTCTGCGACTGCTTCAACATCCCGCTGGTGACCTTCGAAGACGTGCCCGGATTTCTGCCCGGTACGAATCAGGAGTATGGCGGCATCATCAAGCACGGGGCCAAGCTTCTGTTTGCTTTTGCCGAGGCCACCGTGCCTAAGGTCACTGTGATTACCCGCAAAGCCTATGGCGGCGCCTACTGCGTTATGGCGTCAAAGCACATTCGCACTGACGTGAACTACGCCTGGCCGACAGCTGAAATCGCCGTCATGGGACCCGAGGGTGCAGTGGACATCGTTTACAAGCGGGAACTGGAAAAGGCGCAGGACAAAGCCAAGATGCGCCAGGAAAAAATTGAGGAGTTCCGCGAGCGCTTCGCCAATCCCTACGTCGCAGCGGACCGCGGCTTTGTGGACGCCGTTATCCAACCGCGGGAAACCCGCAAAAAGCTCATCCAGGCACTGGAGATGCTGGAAACCAAGCGCGACAAGAACCCGCCCAAGAAGCACGGGAATATACCGCTGTAGGTGTGGTGCGGAAGCGGGTCTCTGACCCGTGAACACATGCTCTGGGTGCTCGGTTGGATACTGGTCACTAGCTAAAGGGCGTTGTGAAACCCAGGGCTCAACCCCTTGATTGACGCGGGTCGCTGATGTAGCGGCGTGGCAGATCTGCAGATTTTGCTTGTTCTCTTCGCACATCTCTCGGTACCCCAAGAAAAAGCCGATCCGCTCATTATTTTCTTGACAATGTAAATCTTACTCGATATATTCGAGTACACGTATGATCGCCCCCTCCTCTCCCCAAGCCTGGCTCTTCTACTCTCCCTTAGCCCAGCAGATCGCCCTGCTCAAAGATGATTTGCTCGATCCCGTCGATCTACTCTTAGACGATCCTGCCTTAGTCGACTTGGTCAATGTCTCGCCAAACGTAGCCCCCGTTCCACCCGCACCGGTCGCCGGGGCATGGCCCCCGATCGTCTGCTGCGCTGCTGTGTCATGAAGCACCTGAAAGGCTGGAGCTTCCGCGATCTGGAACGGGAACTGCGCAGCAACCTGGTGTACCGCCGCTTCACCCACTTCGATGCCGACATTACCCCCGAGTTCACTGTCTTCAGCCGCAGCTTGGCCCTGCTCAGTCCGGCCGTCACCGCCGAGATTCATCAGCGCGTGGTCCGCCTGGCCTGCGAGCAAGGCGTAGCCCAGGGCGAAAAAATTCGGACCGACACTACGGTTGTGGAAAGCAACGTTCACTACCCGACCGACAGTTCGATTTTGGGCGACGGCATCCGGGTGCTCAGTCGCAGCCTCGAACGCATCGCCGACGAGTGTAAGACCGGAGCCGTGGAAGTGGTCCATCACGCACGCGCGGTGAAACATCGTCTGCTGGAAATCAGTCGTGCGGCCAAGTCCCTCACCGAAGCCAACCAGAAGCGGATGCGCGACAGTTACCAAAAGTTGTTGGCTCTGACTCGAGCTGTGGTGCGACAGGCCAGCGAAGTGGTGCAGCGCTGGGGGAAGGGACGGCTGAAAGTGGTGGGCAAAGTCGGGGGAGTAGTAACCCAGATTGGCCAGCTGCGGCACTTTCTCCCCTTGGTGGAGAACGTAATCCGGCAAACCAAGGAACGAGTGGTGAAGGGGAACAGCCCGTGGAGGACAAAGTGTTGAGTCTGTTCGAGCCCCACACCGAAGTCATCCGCAAAGGCAAAGCGCATAAGCCCAACGAGTTTGGTAGGCTGGTGCGGATCGACGAGGTGGAAAACGGCATGGTGAGCGGCTACCAAGTTCTCACCGGCAATCCGGCCGATACCACGTCTTGGATGCCGGCGCTGGAGCAACATCAAGCCCACTTCGGGCGAGCCCCGGAGATGGCCGCCGGTGACCGCGGATTTTTCTCCGCTCAAAACGAGCGCGAGGCAGAAGCCCTGGGAGTGAAGAAGGTGGCGCTGCCGGCGCGGGGACGGCTCTCGGCCAAGCGGGCCAAGCAGCAGAAGCAGCGCTGGTTCCGCCGCGGGCTGCGCTGGCGGGCCGGGATTGAAGCCACCATCAGCACCCTGAAACACCCCTTCTCGATGGCGCGAGCTACTTATAAAGGAGGGCATGGATTCGAGCGCTACGTAGGTTGGTGTGTGATAACCAAGAATCTTGTTTCCATCGCTCGCTATCAACAGCGTCGGAGGGACCATGACCAAGTCGGTTGAGGGCCCTGCCCAACGACGCAAGCTGCTGGGCGAGATCGAACGTCTGGCCGAGATCGCTGTGTTTGGAACGCTCTCGGAAACCTACCGCACCTGCGGACGAGCGGGCTGCCATTGTCAGGGCGATGGACCCAAGCATGGTCCGCATCTGAATGTGAGTTACCGCGGGGAGAAGGGCAAGACCACGGGCTACTATGTTCCCAAAGCAGCCGAGGAGGCTACGCGAGAAGGAGTCGCCGCTTGGCAACAAATGCAGCAATGCTTGCGCGAACTGGCAGAACTCAATAAGGATCGCAATCTGCAGCGTGCGCGGGAGGCCGATTCGCAATGACGTCTTGGTTTCGTCTAACTCTCTTCTGCTTGGCGTTACTGTGTCTGTTACTTTACCTTACTCAGCCCGCCGACCTTAATCACCAGTTACAGATTGTCGGCTGGGGATCAGGGTTCGATCGAGGGAGAGAACCCGCACCCGACGCGCTCACCGTTGCGGCTGTCAGAAGCATGGAATTTCGGGCTCGCGCTGGACCTAGGCAATCTCTGGTCCTCGACTGCACCTTGACTGCGGGAAATAGTGGTCCACCCGGCTGGGAGATGCATGGGCCATCGGCACCGATTGGGCCTTGGCGAGTTGCCGGTCAAGCGGTCGAGCCGGCAACTCCAACCAATGCCCCTCGAGCGCGCTTCCCCGCGAAAATACTGGCTCAAACCACCAATTTTAAAAATTCGGGGTTTCGCAACATCCTCTAGCTAGCAGATCGTATATCCCGGCGCAGGATTGCGAACCTCAGGCTTCGATGCCGTCAGCAGCAGCGCTCCAATCCGTTTGAACGCCCGTAAGTCGTCCAGAGTCCGAAAGGAAGTTGTTTTGTGGTTATCGGGAGTCGGTGTGTCATCCGGAATGCGGCGGGCCGCTACGTTCTCGAAGGCGTGTTTCTTGAGCAATTCGACGTATTCGGCTTCCGAGCGCACGTGCACCGGAACTTTTAGCCTGTCCACCCACTGCAGCGAATAGGGATTGTCTTTATAGAGGTTTATCAGGATGAACAGGCGACCGCGCGGCGCGATTACGCGAAACAACTCGGCCAGCGCCCGGTTCTGGTCCGGGTAGTAATAGAACGACTCGACCGAGAGCACCTTGTCGAAGAAGTTCTCTTCCCATGGAATCTGCTGGGCCGAGCCCCAGACGTAGAGAATGTTATCGAAATCCTTGGAAACCGCGCGCGCCTGGCGAATCATTTCGTCGGAGACGTCAACACCCACGACTTGACCGAAGCCTTCGGGGCCTTCTCCGACCAGGCGAGCGAGCAGACGCGTAGCCCAACCTGAGCCACAACCGAGGTCCAGCACTCTCTCCCCGGGACGCAAATCCATAAGCCGGATCGTCTTCTCAGTGATGTCGCGATGATGGCGCTCCATCTTCTCGCCTTCACCGGCTGCGGCCCAGCGATTGAATTCTTCTTTCAGCCGCTCGTCGGGGGTAAGTGGTTTATCCGTCATCATGCCACCCTGCTTGGAACCGTTTGCTCCGGCTTCTATGCTACATTTGGCTTCCTTATGTCGCCAAACCGCCCGGAGCCCGCGCCGAAGAAGGACCCCGGCCTCCTATATTGCCCCAACTGCGCGGAAGAAGTTACCGATCCTCTCACTTGCGGCGACTGCTCTGCCGTCATCTGCCGCCGTTGTGGGACTGCTTTGGAGTCGCCTGACGAGCTGGGAATCGGATAATTCATGAACTCGCCTACAACGGCAGGGCCCGCCACGAATTCAGAGTCGCAATCGGGGCCCACTCTGGTTCGTGGACTCACGTTGCTGGATTCGGTGCTGCTGCTGGTCAGCGGCATCATCGGTTCTTCGATTTTCCTGACTGCCAAGGATATTGCCGGACCCCTGCCGCATCCTGCGCTGTTTCTGCTGGTCTGGGTGCTGGGGGGAGTGATCTCGCTGTGCGCCTGTGCTGCATTTGCCGAACTCGGCTCAATGTTTCCCGACTCTGGCGGACAGTACGTGTACCTGCGCGAAGCTTACGGCGATCTGATGGCTTTCCTCTACGGTTGGATGCTGTTTGCCGTCGCCAATGGCGGGACGATTGCCGCGCTGTCCGTGGCTTCGGCGGCATACATGGGACAAATCGTTCCCCTGATCTCGCAAGAGCATGTGATCTTCGCAGTCGCGGGCATCGCCTTCACGCGTGCGCACCTGGTCGGACTGCTACTGATCGTCGTACTGACTTTCGTGAACGTCGTGGGATTGCGCTGGGGCGCTCTGCTGCAGAATGTCTCGACTTGGGCGAAGTTCGCGGCGATGGCAGCATTTGTCGTGCTGGGCTTCGCAATCGGAAGAGGTGATTGGAGCCACTTCAGCGGACGAGGCGCGGGTGGCCTGACGATGGGGCTCAGTCCTGCACAATTAGTTTCTGCGATGGGGATCGGACTGATTGCCGTCTTCTGGGCCTACGACGGGTGGGTATACATCACGTGGGTGGCGGGCGAGGTCAGAGAGCCGCGGCGCAGTGTGCCCCTGGCGATGGTTCTGGGCGTGCTCGCGGTGGGCGTGATCTACATCGCGATGAACATGACTTATGTATACGCGCTGCCCCTGACGGAAGTCGCCCAACACGAAACCATTGCCCATGCAGCAGCCGCTCAACTGTTTTCTCCGCAGGCGGCAGTCTGGCTCTCCGCAATGATTGCGGTCTCTTGTTTCAGCGCTGCGGCGACCTGCACGCTGTCGGGCGCGCGCGTGTATCTTGCGATGGCGCAGGACGGCGTGTTCTTCAAGCGCATGGCCCAGATTCATCCCAAGTGGCGTACGCCAGCATTCAGCTTGATTGGCCAGGGCATATGGTCGGCGCTGCTGACCGTCAGCGGGCGCTACGACCAGCTTTACACCTACGTGATCTACGGAATGGTTCTGTCTTACACTTTGACTGTGATTGGGATGTTTATCCTGCGCTGGAAGCGACCGGACGCGCCGCGGCCCTATCGTTGCACAGGGTATCCCTGGGTGCCCGCGATTTACGTTTTGATCGGAGTGGCCTGGACGCTGAATACCATCGTCACTCGACCGACAGAAGCGTTCTGGGGCACTGCGATCGTCCTGGCAGGAGTGCCGGGATTCTTGTACTGGCGCCGGAGCAACCGCACATGGCGCAGATGGAGCAGGTGATGGGATGTTTGAACGGTATACGGAAAAGGCACGGCGAGTCATCTTCTTTGCGCGGTATGAGGCCAGTCAGTTCGGGTCGCCATAGATCGAGACGGAGCATCTTCTCCTAGGATTGCTTCGGGAAGATAAGGCCTTAGTACATACGATTAACCTGCCAATTTCTCACGCATCCGCTTGCAAAACGCTGGAAGCCCGCGCCCACATCGGCAACAAGACTTCAACCTCGATAGATCTCCCTTTCAGCAACGAAGGCAAGCGCGTTCTGGCCTATGCGGCTGAGGAAGCCGAACGTCTCGACCATAGGCACATCGGCGCCGAGCACCTCCTGCTCGGCCTGTTGCGCGAAGCAGGCTGCTTTGCCGCCGTGATGCTGCGTGAAGCGGGAGCAAATCTGGAAATACTACGCAGCAAGATTGCTGAGCTTCCAGTCCCCTGGAATGAGTCTCATGTTTCTCCCGGGGAACTGCCCGTTTACATTCATGGGCGGGCCTGGGGAAAAGGTTATGTGGAACGCGCAGCCATTGAATCGAAACGATTCTTCTGGGAAAAGAAGTCGTTTAGGGCCGCACATATCGTTCTTCGTCGCGGTGATGGCGCCATTTCTTCCGACTTGAAATTGGCGGACGACAGCGACAGGTTCGAACCGGTCAAGGGTGGATGGCAAGAACTCACTTGCCGAATTTGCCATTGGAAGTTTGCTGAAAGCGATAAGCCAGAGCTTGGCGCTGGCTACACCAATGGTCGCGATTGGCTCTGTACGGAATGTTATGAGAGATTCGTTTCAGCTGAGCACAAACAAACTTGAGTTGCTTTACTCCGTGCCTCCGTGGGCCATTTACCTTACACGGGCACGGCGGTTTTCCTAGGCGGAGTGAAGAACGGTGTCTTCACCACGGTCGCACCCACTCTCAGCCGGATCGCTTCAATCGTGATCTCCATCTGAAGCTTTGTGCCGGGCTTCGCATGCTCCGTATCGACGGTCGCCAGAGCGATCATCTTCTTGAGTAGCGGCGACCATGTCGTGGAAGTAGCCTTCCCGATCTGCTGGTCATCCGCGTAAACCGGCACGTGCACACGCGACGCCTGGCTGGGGGCCTGGGGGGCAAGTCCAACTTTTTCGTAGAGCCGCTCGACTTCCGTCCAGTGAACCTCAAGTCCAACCAACTGCCGCGGCACACCATATTTCTGATCTCTCAGCAGCGCTGAGCGGCCGATGAAATTCTCTTTTTCCAGGTGCACCATACGGCCGAAGACGAGCTCATACGGTGAATATTTCTGGGAGGCGATGAGCGCTTTCTTGCTGCTGGTGTAGTCCACCTCGATCAGCAGCAGTCCGGCTTCTATTCTCGCCACATCGAGCGCCAGCATTCCTGCGGGGTGCAGGTCGAAGGCTCTTCCCTTCTCCACCAGAGCATCCCATACTCTTACCGCAGCGTCCCACGGCACCCAGATTTCATAGCCCAAGTCCCCGGTGTATCCAGTGCGGGAAATATGCACTGGGACACCGCCAATTCTTCCTGTGGTCATGCGGAAGTATTTCAGGTTGTCGATGTCGGCTTCGGCTGCAGCTTTCAGCAGCTTGGCCGAGGTTGGTCCCTGCAGGGCCAGGGCGGCGATTCTTTCGGAAATGTCTTCGACCTGCACGTCCATGTTTAGGCCGTTCTGGCGGAACCAGCGCAGACTGGGATCGGCGGCAGTCCAGCGATAACTGTTCTCACCCAGGCGGGTGATAGTGCCATCGTCAATGACTTTGCCGTGCTCGTCGCACCAGCAGCAGTAGATCACCTGGTTGACGGCGACCTTATTGATATCGCGGGTGATGATGCGGTTCACCAACTTCGTGGCGTCACGGCCGGTAACCAGGTACTTGTAGAGCGGCGTGATGTCAATCAGCGCGGTAGCATTGCGGATGGCGTTGTACTCGTGCTCGTGGTGCACTTCGTAGACGCTGACCGTATAGTATCCCGACCATTCGCGATAGTTGAGGCTGCGGCAAAGGGCGAAGGTGCGTTCGTGGAAAGCGGTTCCGACCGGCAAGGCAATCCCTCAAGGTGAACTGGTGTCTCGCGCGGATTATATGCAGCCGTGCGCTCAGGCGGCAACTTACACCTTGGTATGACTGGAAGTCATGCGCAGTGTAAGTGAGCAGACAAAAGCAAGACTCCTCGGTAGAATGTGGAATCATTTTCGCGGTCAATTATCCATAATGTCGTCATCCTGAGCGGGCGTAAAGCGGCGAAGGATCTTGCGCGTATCGTCAAGGACTCAGGCCGTGCACGCGAGATCCTTCGGGAACTGCCGGTCCCTGAGGACGACGCCGTGAGACCTCATCGCGGGGTGCTGTGTCGAAGGATTCGAAATACGATGCGATCGTGATCGGCGGCGGCCACAACGGGCTGGTCAATGCCGCTTATCTGGCACGAGCCGGGAAGAAAGTGCTCGTGCTCGAGCGTCGGCATGTGCTCGGCGGGGCGGCAGTTACCGAGGAAATTTTTCCAGGCTTTAAATTCTCGGTTTGCTCCTACGTTGTTTCCCTTCTGCGCCCCGAGATTATTCGCGATCTGGATCTTCCGCGGCATGGGCTCGAGATTCTTCCCCTCGACGGGACGTTTACGCCGATGCCAAACGGCGATTATCTGTGGCGCGTCAATGACCATGGCAAGACGCGGCGGGAGATTGCGCGGCACTCGAAAGTCGATGCGGAAGCTTACGAGGAGTTTGGCAAGGCCATGCAGGCGATGTGCCGCTTCGTGAAGCCGATCCTCGCCATGGTTCCTCCCGATCCCACCACGCTCAACCCTCGCGAATTGATGAAACTGGTCTTTCTGGGACGCCGCTTTCAAGACATGCCCAGCGAGGACAAGTACAACCAAGTTCAGTTGATGACGATGAGCGCGGCCGACTTCCTCGACCAGTGGTTTGAGACAGACGTGCTCAAGGCAACGATGTCGGCATCGGGAATCATCGGCACTTTTCTCGGCGTGCGCTCGCCGGGAACGGCGTACGTCCTGCTGCACCATTACATGGGTGAGATCGACGGCGCTTTTCGTTCCTGGGGATTTGCCCGCGGCGGAACTGGAGCTATTTCCAACTCCATCGCCGAAGCCGCCAAAGAAGCGGGCGCTGAGATTCGCACAAACGCAGCGACGGCGAAAATCATTGTCAAGAATGGCAAAGCACGCGGCGTAGTACTGCAAAATGGTGATCAGATCTATGCGGATATTGTCTCGTCCAGTGTCGATCCCAGGCACACCTTCATCGAGTTCATGGAGCCCGGTCAATTGCCGCATGACTTCGTGGAAGAGGTAAAGCGATACAAATTCCGGGGCTCTTCGGGGAAGGTGAATCTCGCTCTCGATGCCTTACCTGATTTCAAGTGCCTGAAAGGACCGGGCGAACATTTGCGCGGCGCCATCTCGATTTCACCAAGCGTCGATTACATGGAGAAGGCGTACGACGACGCCAAGTACGGGAATTTTTCGCACCGCCCATACATTGACATCGTGATTCCCTCCTTGACCGATCCCTCGGTCGCGCCTCCCGGCAAGCACGTGATGTCCTGCTTTGTGCAATACGCGCCGTACAAGCTACGTCCGGAGTTGAACTGGGACACGCAGCGCGAGGATTTCGGCAACAATGTGATCGATACCATTGCCGAATACGCGCCCAACCTGAAGAAAATCATCCTCAACAAGCAGGTGCTGACCCCGCTCGACCTGGAGCGCGAGTTCGGCTTGAGCGAAGGCAACATTTTTCAGGGCGAGCTGTCGCTGCAACAGCTTTTCTTCCTGCGTCCGGTTCCGGGCTGGGCGCGATATCGCACGCCGATCAAGAATCTCTACATGTGCGGATCGGCAACCCATCCTGGCGGCGGAATTATGGGCGCGAACGGACGGCTGGCCGCCCTGGAAATCCTTAAAGATTTCAAAGGGGCGGCGTAACTCATGCCCGAGCAGCGAGACATTGTTGTCATTGGAGGCGGACACAATGGCCTGGTTGCTGCCTTCTATCTCGCCAAGGCTGGCTTCAAGCCGCTCATCATCGAACGCCGAGAGCACCCCGGCGGTGCCGCCATTACAGAAGAATTTCACCCCGGGTTCCGGTGCTCGGCCATGGCGCACTGCGCGGGCCCGATCCGTCCGGATATCGTCCGCGACATGCGATTGGAGAAGCACGGGCTGAAGCTCATCACGCCGGATGTCGGCATGGTTGCGCTTTCGCCCGATGGCCGCGCACTTATCCTGTACAACGATGTCCGCAAGGCCGCGAAAGAGGTCGCGAAGTTTTCCCCAAAAGATGGTGCGCAGTATCCCGAGCTGCAACAAGCGCTCGCCAAGATTGGCAAGGTGCTTGCCGGTACGCTGCGGCTTAGTCCGCCGAATCTTGATGATCCCAGCAAAGGCGACTTATGGGCGATGCTGCAGACCGGGCGTGCCATCCGCAAGCTGGGCAAGAAGGATATGTACCGGCTATTGCGCTGGGGGCCGATGGCGGTTGCCGATCTTGCAGCCGAGTTCTTCGAGACGGAGTTATTGCGCGCAACCATTGCGGCGCGCGGAATCTTTGGAACGTTCTTCGGTCCATGGTCGGCGGGCAGCAGCCTGGTGCTTCTGATTCGCGCCGCCGGGGACAGCCATCCTGCCGGATCAGCCTACTTTGCGGAGGGCGGGATGGGAGCCATCACGCAGGCAATGGCCTCAGCGGCGAGGCAGGCAGGCGCAGAGATTCGCACTGGCGTGGAAGTCATCGAAGTTCGCGTGAAAGACGGCGCGGCCACCGGGGTTGTGCTTTCAACCGGCGAGGAAATCGCTGCCAGAACGGTGATCTCCAATGCCGATCCCAAGCGCACCTTACTGAAGCTGGTTGATCCGACATATCTGTCGCCGGACTTCGTGCAGAGGCTACAGCACTATCGGACGTCGGGAACCGTGGCCAAGGTTAATCTCGCGCTCTCCGGTTTGCCGAAGTTCACCGCGCTCCAAGGGCACTCCGACGGCGCTTTGAGCGGGCGCATTCACATTGGCCCGGAAATCGATTATCTGGAGCGGGCCTTCGACGAAGCGAAGTACGGCAACTTCTCGCGCGCGCCCTATCTCGAGATTGCGATTCCGTCGGTAACTGATTCGTCCCTTGCCCCCGAAGGCAAACACGTGATGTCGGTGTATATGCAGTATGCGCCTTACAAACTAAAAGAAAGTAACTGGGATAAGGAGCGGGTGGCGCTCGGCGATACTGTGGTCAAGACCTTGGCACAGTACGCGCCTAACCTTCCGGAATTGATCGTGCATCATCAGATCATCACCCCGCAGGACCTGGAAGATAATTTCGGACTGACAGGCGGGCACATATTTCATGGCGAGTTGTCGCTCGATCAGTTTTTTACCATGCGGCCGCTGCTGGACTGGGCGCGTTATCGCACACCCATTCGGAGACTCTACCTGTGCGGTTCGGGAAGCCATCCCGGCGCGGGTTTGACGGGCGGTTCGGGAGCGAATGCGGCGCGCGAAATCGTGCGGGACTTAAGAAACTGACGGCGAGTCGGTAATCCCTGATGTGAATCAGCTGCAAACGGCAGCAACCCTGCTTTATTGGTTTTTCCATCTTTCGAGTTGCCAACACCAAGCAAATTTTCCATCACGAGACTGGTGAGGGAGATTGCATTTACGTTCTACAGCAAGTTCTGTACGACCTGTGGTTGCGAGCTGGCTGGCTTGAGGCGCACCTTGAAAGACTTTCACGCGAACTCTGGCCCAGGTACTTGCATCCAGAAGAAAAGCACGCAGTTAAACAACTGCAACACCACATTGTGCTATCGAAAGGCGGACAAGGGGAGGTAAGCAATATGCTTTGGACGATTTTCGTGATTCTGCTGATTCTCTGGTTGCTGGGATTCAGCTTTCATGTGGCGGGAGGCCTCATCCACCTGCTACTCGTGATCGCCGTGATCGTTCTGATCATCAACCTGCTGAGCGGCCGTAGTACCGCGGTTTGAGGAGTAGATGTCAATGCGCACTATCGCACAGAGATTGCTGTTCGTTCTGCTTCTGGTTGCGATGATCGGAAGCGTGGGATTAGCACAGTCGACTGACCCGACACAGTCCAACCAAGGGGCTGGGCAGGATGTGAATAATGCTGGCCACTCGACCAAGCAGGCCACCAAGAAGACAGCGCGCAAGGTCAAGCGTGGCACGAAGAAGGGGACGCACAAGGCCTCTAAGAAGACCCGCGAAGGCGCGAGCAAGATGGAAGATAAGACACAGACGCCCTCACGACCACAACGGTAGGGATCGCATTTCAGGCGTGTGGCCCCCGGGGTCTCTGACCCAGGGTAGGCGGGTCGAAGACCCGCCTCCACAAGCTCTCTTCAGTTGATGTCGAACTGCTCCTGGTGAACCGCCGGGTCAGACTTCACAATGATAGTCTTGCCGGTCAGTTCTTCCATCTCGGTAAGCCAGCGACCGTTGTTCGCTTTGAGCGCTTTGGCCACTTCCGGATTTACGCGCAGCAACACATCGCTATGCTCCAGCTGCTTCGTGATCTTGCGCATTTCGACATAAATTTCGTTGCAGACGGTGTTCACTGACTTCACATAGCCCGTCGCCGTGCAATACGGACAGGGCGTGCCGATCGTGCGTTCGAGCGATTGCTTGACGCGTTTGCGCGTAATCGCCACCAAGCCGAAATCGTTAAACTGGAGAACCTTGGAGGGTGCGCGATCGCTGCGCAGCGCTTCTTCCAACGCCTGCATGACTTTCTGGCGATTACGGCGCTCGTCCATGTCGATGAAGTCAATGATGATGATGCCGCCCAGATCGCGCAGGCGGATCTGGCGGACAATCTCCTTGATCGCATCTACGTTGGTTTTGACGATCGTGTCTTCCAAGCGCGAGGTCTTGCCGACGTACTTGCCGGTATTGATATCGATGGCGACCAGCGCCTCGGTCTGATTGATCACGATGTAGCCGCCGCTCTTCAGCCAGACTTTCGATTTCAGGGCTTTGTTGATTTCGTCGGTCAGGCCGAACTGCTCAAATAAGGGAGTCTCCTTCGTGTAGAGCTTTACACGCTTGATCAATGCGGGCTGGAAGCGGTTGGCAAAACGCAGGATGCGTTCGTACTCCTGCTCCGTGTCGACCCAGATGTGGGTGAAGTCGGACGTAACCTGGTCGCGCAGGACACGCTCGACCACATTGAGATCGTGATAAATGAGCGCCGGCGCCTTGCCGCTTTCCGCACGGCTCTTGATCTCGTTCCAAAGTCCCTTGAGGAAGCGGATGTCGGCCCGAAGCTCGTCTTCGGCTGCGCCTTGGGCGGCGGTGCGTACGATGAAGCCTCCATGGCCATTTTCACGCTCGCTCATCACGATGCGCTTCAGGCGGAACCGCTCATCTTCGGAGGCAATTTTGCGCGAGACACCGGTGTGGTTCACGGTCGGCATGTAGACCAAGAATCGTCCAGGCAGCGCAATGTGGCTGGTGATGCGCGCACCCTTCTTACCTATGGGTTCCTTCGCAATCTGCACCAGGATTTCCTGGCCTTCCTTGAGAAGATCGGAAATGAGCGGTGTGGGCTGAGTCTGGAAGTCGCGGCGCGAGCGAAAACGGCGACCACCCCCGCCACCACGGCGGCCGCGACGACGATCCCATGCTGGACGTGGGGCCGGCTGCTGATATCCGGCAGTGCCGGCAGGCGCACGAACTTCGGCGCGAGCGTCCACCGTGCCGTTGCCGCGAGCTTCGGCATCAAGTAGCGCCTCCGCTTCCTCCTGAGCTTCTTCGAGTTCGGATTCCTGAGTTTCTTCTTCAGCTTCCTCTTCGGCGGATTCGGCTTCTCCCGCCTCGGCAGGAACGGCCGATTCGCTGCCAGCTTCCTCGGCAGCCGCGAGTTCTTCAGCCGGTACGCGCCGGCCACCGGCTTCCGTGGTTTCTTCTTCGAGTTCTTCGAACTGTGCGTCCTCGTCGAGATCTTCGACGTAGGAGGAAATGTCGGTTTCTTCTTCTTCGATTTCTTCTTCTTCCATGGTGCCGGGCGGGGCAAAAGCAGGTCGCTGAGTCTCGGCACCAGGATGGTCGTGATGAGAGCCGCGAAATTCCTCTTCTTCTTTTTCTTCTTTAGGCGCCTCGGACGTTTCCGCCACTTCCCCACCGAAAACGGCAGCTACTTTCATCCGTTCGAAGCGGTCTTCGTCGCGTTCTTTTTGCAGCGGGGCCACATGCGCAGCCGCGCGAATTTGAGCCTGTTCTCTCGGCCCCTCGGGGCGCGGTTCCCGTCCACTGTCCGCATCCGGCTCCTGATATTCGCCGGCTTCCGGCTGCCGCTGGGCTACTTTCTCAGGAGCCGCGAACATGGGTTCATCCTGTGGGAAGGCTTCGGCTAGCGGAAGTGTCGCTGACTCGGGCGTAGCCTTTGCTGCTTCTCCTTCCGCACGCGGCGCAGGCGCGGCCTGCTGGTTCTGGTAACGCTGGTACTTGGAGATCGACTCTCCCGGCAAAAGGATGGGCTGATATCCGGGAGGCGGTCCGTATTCAGAGCGGGTCGGACGATCGGGTTGGCGCGAGCCTTCCCGAGGGCCTTCCGAAGAACGTGTAAAGCGCGATTCGGGCAAAGCGCGTTCACCACGGCGTCCACGGCGACGACGGCGGCCGCGCCAGCTGCGAGGTTCACGCTCCTGGGCCTCAGCTGGATTGCCGGGCTCGGCAGTAGTGCCGACCGGTCGTTCCGATTCCGGCACGCCTTCTCCCTCCAAAGGTTCTGATTCAATAACGAAAGTCGGCCCCGCGGGTGAGGCTGAGGATTCCGGTTCGCCCTGAGGTGGTTCCTGAGGCCGTTGACGCACTTCCTGCACCCCGCGGTTGACGGGGACTATGTCGCTGACGTCTTCGTCATGCTCTTCCAGCTCCATGAAATCGGAGACGTAGAGGAACGCATCGCGCTCCAATCCGATATCCACGAAGGCTGACTGCATTCCGGGAAGGACACGGGTCACACGCCCTTTGTAGATGGACCCGGCGAGGGTGTATTCGTTTTCGCGCTCGAGGTAAATTTCTGCGAGCTGATCGTCTTCCACCAGACCCACCTTGGTTTCGTGGGGCGTGGAGGACACAAAAAGTTCTCTTGACATGCTAACTCCGGTTCTGCGGCCGCTAGGCGGCAGAGTTCACCGGGACGAGCCGAGAAAAAGCAAGGCAGGATCGAGCTCTGCGATAGAGGCCGTCTGGGCTACACAACGACCGGCTCCGGGGGATACACCCCTGGACGGAACTTTTCGTACAAGCTTGGAAATCGTTTGCACTTATCGCACTTGCGCCTCGCCAGGTTTGTGACCGCTCTCTCACCTCGTGAGGGGGCCGTTTACCCGCCCGGCAGCGCTGTTTCTGAATCCTACCCGGCCTCTGGCTCCGTTTCTGGCCGGTGAGTGCCCTCTTTACGCGAGGGCGATCGTAATCTTAATTTGGCCGCAAATGGCTACTGCGGCAAGTATTTGCCTTTCTTCCTCCTGCTCAATTCACGAAGCGGCGCATACGGATGTTCATCACAATACCCAGCGCCAAAAACATAAACAGGACGGAAGACCCGCCATAACTCATTAATGGCAAGGGTATTCCGGTAACTGGCATAAAGCCGACTACCATGCCGACGTTGACCAGGATATGAAAGCTAAGCACCGCTACCACACCCATAACCACGAACGTGCCGGCACGGTCGGGTGCCGTTTGCGCGTTCTGCGTCAAACGCATCAACACTATAAAGTATAGCAGCAGAACGCCTAGGGCTCCGACAAATCCGTGTTCTTCGGAAAACGCGGCGAAGATGAAATCGGTCTGCGGCACCGGGAGATACGCCAAGTGGGTTTGGGTCCCCTTGGCAGTTCCTTTACCCCAGATACCTCCTGATCCTACAGCAATTTGCGATTGAATGACCTGGTAGCCGGATCCCTGCTTGTCGGCGTCCGGATTCATGAAGCTGGTCAGGCGCTCCCGTTGGTAAGGCTTAAGAACGCGCCATCCGATAGGGAGCATCAAACCTGCTAATAGCAACACAGTTAGAGCCTGCTTCAGCCGAAGCTCCCCAAGAAAGAGCCCCATGACGGCGATCGGCAGGTAAGTCAAACATGTACCCAGATCGGGTTGGGCAAGAACCATGAGCATCGGAACGCCAACAATCATTCCGGCCTTGATGAAGTCTGGCCAGGAAAGCTCCTTTTGCCGCATGTCGGCGAAGTAGCGGGCCACCGCCAGGATGAGGATCAACTTCACCCACTCGGAGGGCTGAAAGTGATTGCCACCGATCTTTACCCAGCGGCGGGCTCCGAGGTATTTCTGTCCGAAGACCAGAACTGACACCAGGGAGGCGATGGAGGCGATGTACATCCAATGCACCTGTTCGAGCATGGCCTGGTAGTTGACCAAGCTCACCGCGAACATGACCACAACGCCGCCGAGAATCCAATATATCTGCTTGATGTGGGCGCCGGCGAATTTGGTGTGCAAAGTAGCGCTGTAGATTTCGGTCACGCCGATGCCGCAGATCAGCAGGACAAACCCCAGCAGCAGCCAGTCAAAATCACGAAATGAAACATAGCGTGCCATAGAAAATCAGTCGTTGGTCGTCGGTCGTTGCCTAAACTCTCAAAATCGCCTTCGTCCTGAGCCGAGCATCCGATTCGCCCGCGAATACGGATGCGAAGAAGTATCGATAGCAGTCCAACTTCTC
>Ga0209152_10000080_pt1 | contig 47601 bp, 50 predicted proteins | sample GraSoiAngelo_107_FD_185873 | JGI IMG/M metagenome (GOLD analysis project Ga0209152, IMG submission 185873) | Grasslands soil microbial communities from the Angelo Coastal Reserve, California, USA - 14_0903_09_30cm (SPAdes) (version 2) | ecosystem: Environmental > Terrestrial > Soil > Grasslands...
ACGAGCCGGAGCTGACCGAGAAGCTGGGCGAAGTCCCGGTCGCGGTCATCGAGAAGGGGAAAGTCGCCGGGGCGCACCTGCTCTCCGGGGCCAACGTCGACCCCTCGGCGCTGGAACGGCTCTTCCCCGACCTGCCGCCGGCGGAGTGGCCACCGGTCTACCAGGAGGTGACGAAGGACGCGACGTACTTCCTCACCAAGAGCAAAGCGTTCCCGCTGAAGCCGCCGCCGCCCAACTTCCGCAAAGAGGGGACCTACACGCTCTCCGTCTCCAAACTCGGCCGCTTCCTCGCCGAAAAAGCCGAAGAGGCGGGCGTCTACATCCTCACCGAGACCGCGGCCACCCAGCTGCTGGTCGAGGACCGGATCGTCAAGGGCGTTCGCTCCGGCGACCGCGGCCGCGGCAAGGAGGGCCAGGAGCTCGGCAACTTCGAGCCGGGCTCCGACGTCGTCGCCAAAGCGACGGTCCTAGCCGAGGGAACGATCGGCCACCTCACCTACGCCGCGATGGACTACTTCAACCTCCGCGAGGGCTCCGACCCGCAGGTCTGGGAGCTCGGGGTGAAGGAGATCTGGGAGGTCCCGAAGCCGCTTGACCGGGTCATCCACACGCTTGGCTGGCCGCTGCGCTGGAGCCCGCGCTTCAAGGAGGCCGGCGGCAGCTTCATCTACCCGATGGGCGAGGACAAGGTCTGCTTCGGCCTCGTCGTCGGGCTCGACACCACCGACGCCACCTTCTCCGTCCACGACGCCCTGCAGGAGTTCAAGACCCACCCCTTCATCAAGAAGATCATCGAGGGGGGCAAACGGGTCGGCTGGGGCGCGAAGACGATCCCCTCCGGCGGTTACTGGGCGCTGCCGAAGCGCTTCTCGGTGCCGGGGATGCTGATGGCCGGCGACGCCGCCGGCATGGTCAACATCGCCGAACTCGCCGGCGTCCACTACGCGATGCACGCCGGCATGTACGCGGCGGAATCGATCGTCGAGTCGTTGAAGCAGGACATCGACTCGGTCAACTTCGAAAGCTACGACGAGAAGATCCGCGGCTCGGTGATCGAGAAGGACCTCTACCGCTCGCGCAACATGAAGCAGCCGCTGACCAAGGGGCTGATCTTCGGCGGCATGATGGGCAGCGCCATGGTCGCGACCAAAGGCGCCTTCCCCGGCGGTCACTGGAAGATCGAGGACAACGCCGAGATCCCCGTCTCCGAGGGCAAGGCGGCGGACAGCTACCCGAAGCCCGACAACGAGCTCACCTTCAACAAGCTCGACTCGGTCTTCCTCTCCGGCAACGCGACCCGCGACGACGCCCCCAACCACGTCCGCATCCAGACCCACGTCCCCCGCGAGATCGCCCAGACCTGGGTCTCGATGTGCCCGGCCCAGGTCTACGAGATCCCCGAGGACCAGCTGGAAAGCGGCGCCGCCGAGGTCGACGTCCACGTCACCGCCTCCAACTGCGTCCAGTGCGGAGCGATCACCGCCAAGGGCGGCCGCCTCACCCTCCCCGAGGGCGGCGACGGCCCGCTGTACCAGGAGACCTGAGCTAAGCCGCTTCGGCTTCCTCCGCCTGAAGCATCGCCGAGCCGTCGAAGATCTGGGCGGCGCGGGAGGTGGCGGGGGTGAAGTCGAGGGTGCTGCGGCGGCGCGGGGCCGCGATCACGGTCCACTCGTCGCAGCCCGCGAACGCTTCGTCGAGGCGCTGGGCCATCGTGCTGCGGGGACGATCCTGATCGAAGATCTGCTGGGACATCGCTGCTCCGTCCTGGGTCGGGGGTTGGTGAAGTTTCCCCCCGCTCGTCGGACGAAAAATATGCTCTTTGCGATTGTTTGGGAACGTTTGTTCGTTCGGGCGCTCAGGAGGAAGCCGCAAACTCCGCGATCTCGTCGGCGACGCGCTGAGGCTGGTCGAGCGGGACGAAGGTTTTCGCGTCCGGGACCCGAACCAGTTCGGCGTTCCCAGCCTCATTGGCGAGGCGCTCGCCGTAGGAGATCGGGAAGTACTTGTCGCCCGGTGCCCAGAGCAGCCTGATCGGCAGCTGCGAGCCGCGCAGCTTCTCGGCGGCGGCGAGCGTGTAGCGCTTGTTCATCCCGGCCGTGACCTTGCCGGCGTCGTGCATGATCTTCGAGTCGGTCTTCGTCGGCTCCATCCAGGAAGCGACCAGCTCGTCGGGGATCTTCGTCCTCGCGAAGGGGGCGAAGGCGCGGCGGGCGAGTGCTTCGATCCGGAACGGAGCCGCGAGGACGCGCATCCCGCCCGGCAGCTTCGCCAGCGGCGGCATCGCCTTGAACATTCCCGGTGGGAAGTTCTCGTGGGTGTCGCAGTTGGTTAGGACCAGGCGTCCGATCCGCTCGGGGTAGGTCGTGACCAGAACCTGCGACATCGCCCCGCCGGAGTCGTTGCCGACGATCGTCACGTCCTCGAGCCCGAGCTTGGCGAGGAAGTCGGAGATCAGGCGGGCGATGCCGGGAGGGGAGAGGTCCGCATCCGGGTTCATCGGGGCGCGATGGGCGGCGATCGGCCAGTCCGGGGCGATACAGCGGCAGCGATTGGAGAGGCGGTCGACGACCCCGTCCCATAGACGCCCGTCGACGAGGAAGCCGTGGACGAAGACGACCGGCTTGCCCTCGCCCGCTTCGCGATAGCGGATCGGTCCCTGCGGGAGTTGCACTTCTTTGCGCTGGTCGGTCACGATGGCCTCCTTCGTGGGTTATCCATCTAACATACATACAGCATGAACGTAAATCCAGAGCGACGTACCCAGGCAGCACGGACGGCGGCCACGCGCGAGGCGCTGATGACCGCAGCTCGTGAGCTCTTCACCGAGCGCGGGTACGACGACGTCGGGACCGAAGAGATCGTCCGCGCCGCCGGGGTCACCCGCGGAGCGCTCTACCACCACTTCGGCGACAAGGCGAGCCTGCTGCGGGCGGTCTACGAACGGATCGAGGCGGAATCAACCGAGCGCGTCGCCCGCGTCGTCCTCGGCTCGGAGCTGCACAGCCCATTGGACGCGATGAAGGCTGGGGTGGAGGCATTCCTCGACGAGTGCGCCGAGCCGGAGCTGCGCCAGATCGCCCTCCACGACGCCCCGGCGGTCCTCGGTTGGGAGCGCTGGCGCGAGATCGGTGCCGCCAACGGCCTCGGGCTGATCGAAGCAAGCGTCTCGGCGGCGATTGAGGCGGGGGAGATCCGCGCCCTGCCGGTGAAGCCGCTCGCCCACCTGCTAATGGGCGCCCTGGACGAGGCGGCGATGCTGCTCGCCCGCGACGAGCGGCCGCAGAGCCGGGCCGAAGTAACCGAGGTCCTAGTGGCGCTGCTCGACAGCTTCGCGGTTAGCCGGGCCTAGGCTCCCGGAGAGTCGACGCGACTCCTTCTGCGCGTACATCCGCACGTCGGCCAGCTGCATCGCCTCGGCCGGCGAATCTGCTTCCTCCGGCACCGAGGCGATCCCCCAGGAAGCGCTGAGGTCATAACCACGGCCGCGGGAGGTGAGCGCTTCGGCGGAGCGGACCGCGAGCGCGTCGCGGGCCTCGATGCCGCGGGAGACGATCCCGCCGTCGACGAGGACCAGGAACTCGTCGCCGCCGAGGCGATATGCAGCCGCCTCCGGCTCGACGGCCGCCTTCAGCCGGCGGCCCAGCATCGACAGCATCTTGTTCCCGGCCGGGTGTCCGAAAGTGTCGTTGTAGCGCTTGAAGCCGTTGAGGTCGAAGAGGATCACCGTCAGCGGCGCGCTCGGGTTCCGTTCGCGCTGCTCGAGGTCCATCTGTAGGCGCGCCTGGCTGCCGAGGCCGGTCAGGGGGTCGGTGCGCACCTGGTCCAACAGGCGCTTGTTCTCGCGCAGGCTGAGGGCGAGGCGGCCAATTACCGAGAGCATCGTCGCCGACCAGAGAACGGTGGTCAGAGCGCTGGCGTGGCTGAAGTACTGGAGGACGACGAGGGCGATCATCGCCGCGGCGACGATCCCGGGGACGACCATTTCGCGCCAGCCGTCAAAGCGGGCGTCGGGGAGGATGCGGTCGGCCTCCGGCTGCCAGGCCTCGGCGCCGAGGAGGACGGCGGAGATCAGGTAAATCGGTTCGACCCAGTCGCCGCCGGGGACCGTTGCTTCGTAGGTCTGCAGGGTGAAGGCGACGTCGGCCACGGCCATCGTCGCAAGGCCGCCGAGCAGGAGCGTCCAGGTGCGGCCGGGGCGCCAGCGGGTGAGGGCGATGATGCCGACGATCAGCGCCACGAGGACGACGTCGCCGAAGGGGTAGGCAAGCGTGGTTGCAACTTCGAGGGTCGAGCCTTCGGTGTGGTCGGCGACGAACTCGATGAGGAAGGCGGCCCCCAAGGCGCCGGTTCCAAGCGCGGCAACGACCCCGTCCATCCATAGCCGCTTGTCGAGCTCGCCGGCGCGGGCCCGGACCAGCAGGTAGAGGCCGAGGATCGCCAGCGGATAGAAGGCGAGGTAGCCGATGTCGGCAGGCGACGGATAGGGCGCGTCGGCGTTGCCTTCAATGAAGAGCGTCCACCAGATCTCGCCCGCCGCCCAGGCGAGAATCGAGGCACCAATAGCCGTCCAGGCCGCCCGCTCGGGACCCCCGCGGCGGGCCCGGATCAAGCAGGCGAGGCCGGCGCAGACGACGACCGAGTCGTAGACCACACCGTTGATCGCGGTGTCGAGACCAGGGCCCCCGATCCCAATCCAGTCGTGGAGGATTACCAGCGCCGCGCCGCCGAAGAGGATGGCTGAAACAACGTTCCGCACAGGGACCTATCGGCAAGGCTTGCGCGGTTCTCTAGACTTGTTGGAGATGAAGGCTGCAATCCACCCCAATTACACGCTTGCCAACGTGCATTGCTCGTGCGGCAACCAGTTCTACACGCGCTCCACGAAAGAGGACTTGCATGTAGAGCTCTGCTCCGAGTGCCACCCCTTTTACACGGGCAAGCAGAAGCTGGTCGACACCGGCGGTCGAGTCGAGCGCTTCCAGCGCCGCGCCGCTAAGCACCGGGCCGGGAAGTAGCGCGTGAGCCCGCCGTCGGGCTCGGCACTGGCATCCCACGAAACCCCCTCCGGCAACGGAGGGGACCCTGTGCGCATGCCCGACGGGGCCCTGGTCGCCAAACGCGACGCCCCCGTCGGCGGCCAAGCCGTCCTCGAGGGCGTGATGATGCGCGGGATCTCCGTCTGGGCGGTTGCCGTCCGCACGCCCGAGGGGCAGATCGAGGTCGAGTCCGAGCCGCTCGTCCCCTGGGCACAGCGTCATCGGCTTTGGCGCCTGCCGGTGATCCGCGGCGTCGTCGCCCTAGGCGAGTCGCTGAAGATCGGCTTCAAAGCCCTGGCGATCTCCGCCAACGCGCAGATGGAGGAGGACGAGAAGGGCGAGAAAGAAGAGATCGGCGGCTGGGTCTGGGGGCTGACGATCGTCCTCTCGATGCTGCTGGCGATCGGACTCTTCTTCGTCGTCCCGGTCGGCCTCACCAGCCTGATCAAGGACCAGCTCGGCTCGCCGCTGCTCTTCTGGCTCGTCGAGGGGGTCCTGCGGACCGCGATCTTCATCGGCTACATCCTCGCGATCAGCAAAATGCCCGATCTGCGGCGCGTCTTCGAGTACCACGGCGCCGAGCACAAGACGATCTCCTGTTACGAGGCCGAAGACGAGCTCGTGCCGGCGCGGGCGAAGCTCTACTCGCGCCTCCACCCCCGCTGCGGAACCAGTTTCCTGCTGATCGTGATGGTGCTGGCGATCTTCGTCTTCGCCCCGATCGGGCTGCCCGCCTGGTACTGGCTGCTCGCCTCGCGCATCCTCGGCATCCCGCTGATCGCCGGCCTCTCCTACGAGGTGATCAAGTGGGCCGGGAAGAACCGCCGCAAACGCTGGGTGCGGGCGGTGATGTGGCCGGGCTTGATGCTGCAGAACCTGACCACCCGCGAGCCCGACGAAGAGCAGCTCGCCGTGGCGATCGCCTCGCTCAACGCCGTCCTCGCCAGGGAGACCCCGGAGGAGGCGGCTAAAAAGCCGCACATCGAGATCGTCGCCTAGCGACGGTCCCGTTCTAGTCTTCGCTCCATGATCGAGCAGCTGGTCGAACAGATCGAGTCGCGCTTCCGCGAGCTCGAGGCGCAGATGTCCGACCCGGAGGTGATCTCCGACCGGGCCCGGTATGCCGAGGTCGGGCGCGAATATCGCGAACTGCAGCCGGCGAGCGAGCTGGGGGCGAAGTGGCGGACGCTGCGCGACGACCTCGAAGGCGCGCGCGAGCTGCTCGCCGAGGGCGAGGACGAGGAAATGCGGCAGGTGGTCGAGGAGGCGCCGGCGCAGCTGGAGGCGCTGGAAGAGGAGATCCGCCTGGCGATGGTCGAGCGCGACCCCAACGACGCCAAGAACGTAATCGTCGAGATCCGCGGCGGCGCCGGCGGCGACGAGGCTGCCCTCTTTGCCGGCGACCTCTACAAGATGCTCACCCGCTACGCCGAGGAGCGCGGCTTCAGCACCGAAGTCCTCTCGCAGTCGGGCTCGGAGTCCGGCGGCTTCAAGGAGATCACCTTCGAGGTCAAGGGTGACGGCGCCTACTCGGTCTTCAAGTTCGAGGGCGGGACCCATCGCGTGCAGCGGGTACCGGAGACCGAGTCGCAGGGGCGGATCCACACCTCGACCGCGACCGTGGCCGTGCTGCCCGAGGTCGAGGACGTGGAGGTCCACGTCGACCAGAACGACCTCCAGATCGACGTCTACCGCTCTTCGGGACCCGGCGGCCAGTCGGTGAACACGACCGACTCGGCCGTCCGAATCACCCACAAACCGACCGGGATCGTCGTCTCGATGCAGGACGAGAAGTCCCAGCTCCAGAACAAGGACCGGGCCATGCGGGTGCTGCGGGCGCGGCTGTACGAGCGCGAGCTGGCCGAGCAGCAGGCGAAGATCGCTTCGGAGCGCAAGGCCCAGGTCGGCAGCGGCGAGCGCTCGGAGAAGATCCGCACCTACAACTTCCCCCAGGGCCGCGTCACCGACCACCGGATCAAGCACACCTCGCACAACCTCGAGGGCGTGCTGGCGGGGGAGCTCGGCGAGTTCACCGACGCCTTGAGCGCGGAGGAGAAGCGGCAGCGCCTCGAGGCCGCGGCCTCGGCCGCTTGAGCAAGTGGCGACGATGACGGGCGCGAGCGTGCGGGAGGCGCTGGACGCAGCGGTCGATGGGCTGCGGGCCGCGGGAGTCGATGAGCCGCGCCTGGATGCGGAACTGCTTCTGGGTGAGGCGATGGGGCTCGGGCGTGCGGCGCTGGTGGCCGATGGCGGAGCGGAGGTTCCGGCGTCTGCGGCAAGGGCCTTTGGCGAGATGGTGCGACGGCGATTGCGGCGCGAGCCGGTGGCTTACATCCTTGGGCGAAAAGGGTTCCGCAACCTCGACCTGGCCGTTGACCGCCGGGTCCTGATCCCGCGACCGGAGACCGAGCTGCTGGTCGAGCTGGCACTGGAGCTCCAGCCGGCGCGGGTGCTCGACGTCGGCACCGGCTCCGGCGCGATCGCGCTAGCGGTCGCCGACGAGCTGCCCGGATGCGCCGTCACCGCCACCGACACCTCGCCGGGAGCCCTCGAGGTCGCCCGCGCAAACGCCGATCGCCTCGGCCTCGCTGATCGCATCGACTTCGTGACAGGAACTCTGCCCGAGGGCGGGTTCGATCTCGTCCTCGCCAACCTCCCCTACGTCGCCGAGCGCGACTGGCCGACGCTCCAGCCCGAGGTGACGCAATGGGAGCCCCGCGAGGCGCTCCTCTCCGGCCCCGACGGCCTCGACGCCTATCGGGAGCTCCTCTCCAATCGCGGCAGAGGTTTCAGGCCTATAGCGGCAGCAACCTCTGCCGCGCTGGCGGTTGAGGTGGGGGAGGGGCAGGCCGGGGCGGTTGCTGGGCTGATGCGGGGGAGCGGCTTTGGGGAGGTCGAGATTCGGCGCGACCTTGCGGGGACCGAGCGGGTTGTCGTCGCTGAGTGGGTAGGGGGAGCGGCGTGACCGAGGTTCTACAACTCCGCAGCGGCCAGGCCGACGTGGTCCGGAAGGCTCTGGAGCGGACGATCTCCGGCGGCGGCGTCGCCGTCTTCCCTTCCGATGGCCTCTATGGTCTCGCCTGCGATCCGCTCGATGCGGAGGCGATCGCGAAGATTCACCGGCTCAAGGGCCGCGACGACGGTAAGCCCTCGGCGGTCATGTACTTCTCGCCGCTGGCGATCCGGGAGTTGGTCGCCGGCTTCGGGCCGCGCACCAAAGCCGCCGTCAGCGCCCTGATGCCGGGGCCGGTGACGCTCGTCGTCGCCAATCCCCATCGGCGCTACCCACTCGCCTGCCGGCAAGACCCGGAACGTCTCGGGATCCGCCTGATCGGCGGCCCGCTTGCGGGCACGATGTGTCCGGTCTTTCAGACCTCCGCCAACCTCAGTGGCGAGCCGGCGCCAGCTCGCTTCGAGGACGTACCGGCGGCGATCCGCGACGGCGCCGACCTGGCGATCGACGGCGGCGTCTTGCCCGGCCTCCCCTCGACCGTCGTCGACATCACCGCCCTCGAGGAAGACGGCGGCTGGCGCGTGCTCCGTGACGGGGCTCTTTCCCCGGGAGATCTGGCGAGCAAGCTGGCGGCAGTCGGCTTAGGTTGAACAGAACCTGATTGGAAACCCCCGTGTACTTGCAAAATACTTAGTACTCGGTATAGGTTGCTCCTGCTGGTCTCAACTTTGCGGGAGGTTCTGCGATGTCCCTCGACCTTGGTGGCCCGGCAATCGAAATCGCGATTGCCCTCGCCTTTGTTTTCTTCCTTCTCAGCCTGATCGCGTCCCATGTGACCGAGTGGTTCGCCGGCCTTCTCAACCTGCGGGCGAAGACCCTGCGGGATGGCCTGTTAGGGATGCTCGGGGACGGCGACGTCGTCGACCGGCTCCTGAAACACCCCTTGGTGCGCACGGACTTGCAACCTGGCCGGGAGCGGGACCCGTCCTACATCGCACCGGAGAACTTCGCTCTTGCCCTGCGCGACCTGCTGGAGCCTGCCTCCGGAGAAGAGGAGGTTCCGCAATTGAAGCTCGAGGGCGAAGCGAGAAAGTCGGTCGATCCGAAGCTCGCCACCCAACTGAGGGCCCTGCCGAGCGGCGACTCTATCCCCCACGTGCCCGAGATCGAAAAATGGTTCGACGAGTCGATGAAGCGGGTTGGTGGCTGGTACAAGAGAAAATCGCAACTGGTGACGATCGCTGTCGCGGTGGGACTGGTGCTTGCCCTCAACCTCAGCACGCTGCGGATTGCCGAACAGCTAAATGGCGAACCGAAGGTCCTTGCCAACGTCGTCGCCAAAGCCGAAGCGGCAGCCGAGGACGACGGAAGCGCCGACAGCAAAGGCGCGGATATGAAGGCGGCAGGAGAAGAAGCCGAAGGCGCCGTCCATGACCTCGCCTCCTTGAGCCTGCCCGTTTTCTGGACCGAAGAGAAGAACAGGCCGAGCTCGCTCGACGAGTGGCTTCTCGCCCTCGCCGGTTGGCTGATCACGATTGCCGCGGTATCCCTCGGCGCCCCGTTCTGGTTCGATGCCCTCGGCAAACTCTCGAACCTGAGGATGGCCGGGAAAAAGCCGCCGGAAGAGCCGGCGAAGAAGGGATAGCTCAGCAGCCCGGCGTGCCCTTGTAGGGCAGGCGGACGAGGCGTTGGGAGGTGTTGTCGTCCTCGTTCGACTCGAAGAGGTTTTCCTTCGGGTCGACGATCATCCGGTAGGCGAAGCAGCCGCGCAGGCCTGAGACCTCGATCCACTGTTGGTGGTAAGCGGCCGGGTAGATGTCCGACCAGCCGACCGAGGTGCCGAGCCGCACCCGGTCCTGGAATGGGTTCTGGTTGCAGCCGGGGTAGACCCAGTGGCTGGGGGAGCGGCGGCCGGGCCGGGTGTGGGTTAGGTCGCGCAGGCAGTAGTTCAGCTTCGGGCTAGTGCGGACGACGTCGCCGACCTCGCCGTCGGGACCAACCCGGCGCAGCTCGAAGTTGGCCAGCTGATGGACCTTCCAATAGCTGCCGCCGAAGTAGGTGCCGACGTAGGTGAAGTGCAGCTTCGCTTCGGTCGGAAGGGTGATGTGGCCGCCACCCTTCCGGTAGATCCACTGGTTGGTCTTCATCGAGCGCGGGCCGTCGCGGCGCCCGTGCAGCTCCATCGGCCCCTTGCCGCGGCTCTCGACGTCGCTGGTCGCCCGCAGCAGCACGCGCCCGCCGACCTTCTGCGCGTAGATCTCACTTGGCGGCGCGATCCGCAGGTTGGGGCAGAGGAGGGTTCGCGCTTCGGCGCTTTCGCAGGGGTTCTCGACCGCTGCCGAGGCGGCAGCCGGCAGTGCCGGGACCAGCAGAAGGGCCAGCGGAACGAGCAGAGCTCTGGCTCTCACCGGCCCCAGAATATCCCGACCCGTTGCTATGGTCGGCCGACGATGGCCGATCTGCCGGAGAACTTCCAAAACGCGCCGCTGAGCGAGGTCGACCCCGAGATCGCAGGGGTCCTCGACGCCGAGCTGCACCGCCAGCAGCGGACGCTGGAGATGATCGCTTCGGAGAACTTCGTCCCACAGGCGGTGCTGGAAGCGGTCGGCTCGGTCCTCACCAACAAGTACGCCGAGGGCTACCCCGGCCGCCGCTATTACGGGGGCTGCGAGGAGGTCGACGTCGCCGAGCAGCTGGCGATCGACCGCGCCAAGAGCCTGTTCGGCGCCGACCACGCCAACGTCCAGGCTCACGCCGGCGCCCAGGCCAATAACGCCGTCTACATGGCGCTGCTGGAACCGGGGGACACCTTCCTCGGCCTCGCCCTCGACCACGGCGGCCATCTCAGCCACGGGATGAAAATCAACGTCAGCGGCAAGCTCTACAACCCAGTGCCCTACCACGTCAGTCGCGAGGACTTCCTGGTCGACATGGAGGAGGTCGAGCGCCTCGCCCAGGAGCACCGGCCGGCGCTGATCGTCACCGGCTGGTCGGCCTACCCGCGCCGGCTCGACTTCGCCGCCTTCCGCGAGATCGCCGACTCGGTCGGCGCCAAGCTGATGGTCGACATGGCCCACTTCGCCGGCCTCGTCGCCGCCGGCGAGCACCCGAACCCGGTCGAGCACGCCGACGTCGTCACGACGACGATCCACAAGACCCTCTGCGGCCCCCGCAGCGGCATGATCCTCTGCCGCGAGGAGCACGCGAAAGCGATCGACAAGGCGATCTTCCCCGGCCAGCAGGGCGGGCCGCTGATGCACACCGTCGCCGCCAAGGCGGTCGCGCTCCACATCGCCGCCAGCGAGGAGTTCAAGCAGCGCCAGCGGCAGACGATCGCCAACGCGCGGGCGCTGGCCTCCGGCCTCGAAGCGGGCGGCGTCCCGGTGATCACCGGCGGCACCGACGTCCACCTCGTCCTCGTCGACCTCACCCCGACCGGCCTCGACGGCCAGACCGCGGAGGACCGGCTTGACGCGGTCGGGATCACGGTCAACCGCAACGCGATCCCCTTCGACGAGCGGCCGCCGATGAACCCGTCCGGTCTGCGGATCGGCACCCCGGCGCTGACGACGCGCGGTATGGGCACCGAGGAGATGACCGAGATCGCCGAGGTGATCGTCGCCGCCCTCGGCTCCGACTTCGACTCGGCCAAGGACGACCTGCGGGCGCGCACCGGCGCCCTGATGGACCGCTTCCCGCTTTACGCCGAGCTGGCTGCGACCGTTTAGCCCATGAAGGTGTGGGTCGACATGAGCGCCCCGGCGCACGTCCTCGTGCTGCGCCCGATCATCGAGCGACTGCGGGCCGAAGGCCACGAGGTCGAGATCACTTCGCGCGACTACGCCCAGACCCAGCAGCTGCTGGCGCTCCACGGCCTCGACCACACCCCGATCGGCCGCCACGGCGGCGCCTCGCGGATGCGCAAGGCGGCGGCTCTCGCCGGCCGCAGTGCCGGGATGCTGAAGTTTGGCCGCGGCCGCGGCTTCGACCTCGCGCTCGCCCACGGTTCCAACGACCTCGCGATCGCGGCGAAAACGCTCGGCGTCCCCGAGGCCAACATGCACGACTACGAGTACGCGGTCACCCAGCACCGGATCGGCTGCCGCCTTGCCCGTCGGGTGATGTTCCCGGACTCGGTCCCGCTTGACCGCCTGCGCCGCTTCGGCGTCACCGAGGCCAAGTTCTTCCCCTACCCGGGCTTGAAGGAGGAGTACTACCTCTACGACTTCGAGCCCGACCCGGAGGCGCTGACCCGGCTCGGGGTCGAGACCGACCGGGTGGTCGTCATCGTCCGCCCGCCACCCGACGTCTCCCTCTACCACCGCAAATCGAACCCGCTCTTCCCCAAGGTCCTCGACCGGCTTGGTCGCGATGAGGGGGTCCACGCCGTCGTCCTGCCGCGGACCGACGCCCAGCGCGAGTTCATAACCGGCCTCGGGCTGCCCTCGGTGATCGTCCCGCCGGGTGCGGTTGAGGCGCAGAGCCTTGTCGCCCTGGCCGACCTCGTCCTCTCCGCCGGGGGCACGATGAACCGCGAGGCCGCCGCCCTGGCGACGCCGGTCTACACCACCTACGGCGGCCGCCTCGGCGGCGTCGACGAAGCCCTGATCCGCTCCGGTCGCCTGCGGCCGCTGACCGACGCCCGGGCGCTGGTGCTGGAGAAGCGCACCGCCGAGGCGACGCCCACCCACCGCGATCCCGCCTTCCTGGTCGAGACCATCCTCGGTACCGTCGGAGCCCAACCATTGCGCGAAGAGCCTCATCCCGTAACGCCTTCCTGAGCGAGCTTCCCGAGGCCGAACCCGGCCTCGAAGAACTCGTCGCGCCCGCAGCGGAGGGCGACCCCCGGCCGATAGACCCGGTCCTGCGGGCGCTCGACATCCTCATATCCGCCGCGATCCTGCTCGTCCTCTCGCCGCTGCTGGCACTGATCGCGCTGGTCATCTCCCTCGACTCCGGCCGCCCGGTCCTCTACCGCGGTGCCCGTGTCGGCAAAGCCGGCCACCTCTTCTGGATGTACAAGTTCCGCACCCTGAAGCCCGACGCGGAAACGCGCCTCGGGCCCTATTACGGCGAGGAGCTGACGCGGCGGACCGAGGAAGAGCGGACCCGGATCGGCGGCGCCTTGCGGAAGACCCACCTCGACGAGGTGCCGCAGCTCTGGAACGTGCTGCGCGGCGACATGTCGATCGTCGGCCCGCGCCCGATCAGGCCCACCTTCTACGCCGAGCTCTGCCGCGAGATCCCCCAGTACTGGCAGCGCCTCGTCGTCCGCCCCGGCGTCACCGGCTTCGCCCAGACCCGGATCACTCGCGAGGAGCCCTGGGCCGACAAGCTTGCTCACGACATGGAGTACATCGCCGACCGCTCCGTCCACCTCTACGTGCAGGTGTTGCTGGCAACGGTCGGCAAGGTGATGGGGCAGGGCCCGGCGAACACCCCGCCGCCGAAACCGTAGGGCGCGGCTGCGAGACTGCCGCGCATGTGCGGTATCTGCGGCGTCGTCGCCGCTGAGCGAGAGCGCGGCCCCGACCGCGAGGCGGTGGCGCGGATGAGCGGGCGGCTCGTCCACCGGGGGCCCGACGACGAGGGGCTCTTCTGCGAGGGGCTGGCGGCGCTGGCTGCGCGCCGTCTCTCGATCATCGATCTCGCCCACGGCCATCAGCCGATCGAAAACGAGGACAGAAGCGCCGTCGTCGTCCAGAACGGCGAGATCTACAACTACCGCGAGCTCAAGCGCGAGCTCGAGGGCAAGGGCCACCGCTTCGCCACCGACTGCGACACCGAGGTCCTCGTCCACCTTTGGGAGGAGGAGGGGGAGCGGTTCGTCGAGCGGCTGCGGGGGATGTTCGCGATCGCGCTCTGGGACAAGCGCCGCCGCCGGCTGCTGCTGGCGCGCGACCGCTTCGGGATCAAGCCGCTCTATTACCGCCACGTCGGCGGCGAGCTCTCCTTCGCCTCGGAGCTGAAGGCGATGCTCGAGCAGCCCGGCTTCTCGCGCGAGATCGATCCCCAGGCCGTTTCCGCCTACCTCGCCTTCAACTCGATCCCGGCGCCGCTGACGATCTTCGCCGAGGCGCGCAAGCTGCCCCCGGGGTACCTGCTCATCTCCGAGGGGGGAGAGGTGGAGCTGCGGCGCTTCGCGCGCCCAGGAGCGGTGGAGGGGGACGAACGCGGCGGCTCCGAGGACGAGCTCGCGGCGGAGCTGCGCGAAGTCCTCGACGACAGCGTCCGTGCCCACCTCGTCGCCGACGTCCCGGTCGGCGTCCTCCTCTCCGGCGGCGTCGATTCCGGGGCGCTCGCTGCGCTCGCAAGCGCCCACGCGGGCGAGCCCGTCCGCACCTTCTCGATCGGCTTCGAGGAGGAGGGCTTCAACGAGCTCTCCCGCGCCCGCCTGGTCGCCGAGCGCTACGGGACCGACCACCACGAGCTGATCGTCCGACCCGACGCGGTCGCGCTGCTGCCGAAGCTGGTCGAGGCCTTCGACGAGCCCTTCGGCGACTCCTCGGCGTTGCCGACCTACCTCGTCTCCGAGTTGGCTGCGAGCCAGGTCAAAGTCGCCCTCTCTGGCGAGGGTGGGGATGAGCTTTTCGGCGGCTACTACACCTACGTCGCCGATCTCCTCGCCCGCCGCGTCGGCCGCCTGGCGCCGCTCGCCCGGCCGTTGGCCGAGGCGCTGCCGAGCCGCACCGACCGCGTCGGCTTCGACTACAAAGCCAAGCGCTTCGCCCGCGCCGCGGCGAATGCGGACCCGCTGGAGCGCCATCATGCCTGGAAGGAGATCTTCGCGCCGCAGCTGCGGGCCGAGCTGGCCGGACCCGGCGCCACCGGCTGGGATCCGGTCGACCTCTACCGCGAGCGGTACGCCGAAACCGCCGGCGCTGACCCGCTGGCGCGGATGCAGGACGTCGACCTTGGCATCTACCTGGTCGACGACCTGCTGGTGAAGACCGACCGCGCGAGCATGACCCACTCGCTGGAGACGCGGGTGCCGTTCCTCGACCCGGCCGTCGCCGAGTTCGCCTTCTCGCTGCCGCGGCGGATGAAAGTTCGCGGCTTCGCGAAGAAGCGGCTCTTGCGCAAGGCGCTGGCGCCGCTGCTGCCGAAAGAGATCGTCCGCGGCCGCAAGCAGGGCTTCTCGATCCCGATCGCTGCCTGGCTGCGCGGGCCGCTCGAGCCCTTCGCCCGCGAGGTGCTCTCCGCCGGCGCGCTCGAGCGTCAGGGGTTGCTCGAGCCCACCGCGGTAGCCCCGATCCTCGACCGCCACTGCGCTGGCCAGGAGGACCTCAGCCGCCAGATCTGGGGCCTGATGGCGCTTACCCTCTGGTTCGACCGCTATGCCCACTGATACCGACGCCTACCTCGCCTTCGCAGTCGCCGCCGTCCTCACCCTGCTGCTGGTGCCGCTGACGAAGTGGCTGGCGCTGCGGGTCGGGGCGATCGACTACCCGAGCGAGCGCAAGCTCCACCTGGCGCCGACGCCGAAGCTCGGCGGCCTTGGGATCCTCGGCGGCGTCGCCGTCGCCGGCCTGCTCTTCCTCCCCAACGACACCGAAAGCCACGCGATCCTGATCGGCGCTGTCGCGATCGCCTGGGTGGGCGTCCTCGACGACGTCTTCGAGCTCTCCGCGATCCCGAAGCTGCTCGGCCAGGTCGTATCGGTCGTGATCCCCGTCTCCGTCGGGGTCACCGTCGACGACTTCACCTTCCCCTTCTTCGGCCGCCTCACCCCGGGGACGGTCGACCTGCTGACCCTGCCGGGAGGCGGCGTCGTCCACCTCGGCGACGTCGCCACCGTGCTCGCGATCGTCGCCGTGATCAACGTCATCAACCTGATCGATGGCGTCGACGGGCTCGCCGCTGGCGTCGCGGTCATCTCCGGCATCACCTTGGCGACGATCGCCCTCTCGCTCGACCGCACCGCCGCCGGCGTCCTCGCCGCCCTCACCGCCGGCGCCGCGCTCGGCTACCTGCGCTGGGGCTTCCCGCCGGCGAGCACGTTCATGGGCGATACCGGCTCGAACTTGCTCGGTTATTTGTTAGGTGCGGTGGCCGTGCAGGGGGCGCTGAAGACGAACGCGGTGATCGCCCTCTTCTTACCGTTGATCATCCTCGCGGTGCCGATCCTCGACACCGGATTCGTCGTCGCCAAGCGGCTCAAATACGGAAAACCGATTTACAAAGCCGACCGCTGGCACTTCCACCACCGGATGGCCGACATCGGCTTCTCGCAGCGACGCACCCTGCTCTATCTCTACGGCTGGACCGCGGTGATGGCGCTGCTGGCGCTGGCCCTGCGCTTCGTCCCCTACAGCGACGACCACGGCAACTTCGACCCGCTTTGGACCGCGGTTATCGCCTTCTTCGGCGTCCTCGCCCTCGCCGCCAGCGTCTACCTCGTCGAGGTCCTCGAGATCCTCAAGCTGCGCCAGACCCGGCTCCGCCAGCTCGTCACCCTGCGCCGTACCACCGGCGCTCCTGAACCCAATCTGGGCGAGGTCAACGCTGCGGTCGAGCAGGAGCTCGAGACTGGTTCCTTCCCGGCGGTTGATCCGGAGACCGGCGAGTTCGAGGCGGTGGAGCCCACCCCTCCGCGGTAGTGGCAACCCTCACGAAGTGGCTTCACAGAGCCATTCCCGGGGCCACTTCTATATAGTCGACATGCGCCCGCTCTGCCCCGAGCTGGGCGTATTTCTGTCTTTCGCGACCTTCTTATGTCTCCTCCAAAGTACGTCGATCTACTCGCGCTGCTCATTGCCCTCGCCGTTTTCGTGATCGGTGATCTGCCCCTGCTCGGCTACGCGGTGGCCGCGGCAGCCTGGCTCGCGCAGCGCGGCATCCATATGCTCGCCCAGCGCCGGATGAAGCAGGAGCTGGCGGCCGGCAACCGCCAGAAGGCGATGGGAATCGTCGCCGGCAGCGGCCTCGGCCGTGTCTGGCTGATGGCCACCTCCGTCCTCCTCGTCGGCATCGCCGAACGGGAGGCCGGCCTCGCCGCCGCGATCCTCCTCCTCGCCCTCTTCACGCTCTCCTTCGCCGCGCAGGGGCTGAACCACCTCCTCGACGACCAGCCTGAAGGACAAGGGGTTCTCTGATGGAGTCGGCAACCGTGCAGGGGGCGCCGGGCGGCGCCACCAGGAGCAACGACCCCGAGAAGAAGGGGCTCAGCACCAAGGCCAAGGTCCTGATCGGCTTCGGCATCTACTTCGCCCTGGCGATCCTGCTGTTGCTGATCTTCGGCAACGACGGCAAGAACGAAGCCTTCAAGCCGCAGAACGAGTTCAAACTCGAACCGTGGCTGACGATCGAACTCGCTGGGATCGACTTCAGCATCAACAAGGCGGTCCTCTACCTCTTCCTCGCCAGCGCCCTGACGATCGCGACGATGACCTGGATCGCGAAACGGATGGTCGAAAAGCCCAACCGGGTTCAGACCGCCGTCGAGGTCGCCTACGACCTGACCAAGAACACGATCACCGGCGGCAGCCTCCACGGCGAGCTGGCGCGCAAGTGGTTCCCCTTCATCGGCGCCCTCTTCTTCTGGATCTGGTTCTCGAACATGCTCGGCTTCCTGCCGTTGCCTACCAACACCGAGCACACCTTCTCGATCGGCGGCCTCGAGATCCCCTCCTTCGCGATCTACGCCGCCACCGCCAACATCGCAATCCCCCTCGTCCTCACCCTCGTCGTCTGGCTCAGCTACCACGTCGAGGGGATCCGCGCCAAGGGGGCGCTGCCCTACTTCAAGAGCTGGCTGCCCCCGGGCCTGGAGGACATGCACCCGGTCGGCAAGGCCGCGATCTTCATCATCGAGGTGATCTCCCACTTCGTGCGGCTGATCAGCCTCTCCGTTCGTCTCTTCGCCAACATCCTCGCCGGCCACCTGCTGCTGCTCTTCATGGGCGGCGGGCTGGCGGTGCTGCTGGGGATCGCCGCCCTCGGGGCGCTGACCTTCCCGCTCGCCTTCGCCTTCTTCATCTTCGAGGTCGGGCTGGTCGCGACCCTGCAGGCATTCATCTTCTCGACGCTTAGCGCTATCTACATCGGCGGAGCGACCTCCGCCTCTCACTAGAAAAGGAGTCAACTCTCAAATGGATCCCACCTTGTTGCCCGTCGCTGAGGTAAGCAGCGAAGCTGTGGAAAGCGCCGGCAAAGCGATCGCCCTCGGCGTCGGTGCCGGGCTCGGTTCGATCGGCGCCGGTATCGGCGTGGGCTTCATCTTCGGTAAGGAGATCGAGTCGGTCGCCCGCCAGCCGGAGATGAAAAGCGACCTGGAAAGCATCCGCTGGCTCGGCTTCGCGCTGACCGAGGCGGTCGCCTTCTACACCTTCATCTTCGGTCTGATCGCCTTCTTCCTCGCCTAGGTCGGTATGGAGCTGCTCGGTTACATAGTCCCGCTCGCCGCAGAGGCGGCGGAGCACGGCGAGGAAAGCGGCGGCAGCTTCCTGGTCAGCCCCGGTCTGGGCCTGATGATCTGGACGCTGGTCCTCTTCCTGATCACGATGTGGGTGTTGAGCAAGGTCGCCTTCCCGAAAATCCAGGAAGCGCTCGACAAACGCGCAAACGCGATCAGCGAGTCGATCGACGCCGCCGAACGGCAGCGCAAGGAATCGGACGAGCTCCTCGCCGAGTACCGCGCCCGCCTCGCCGAGGCCCGGGAGCAGGCTGACGACATCATGGTCCGCGCCCGCAAGTCGGCCGAGACCGCCGAAGCCGAGGCCGCCGCTGCCGGCAAAGAGAAACGCGAGGAGCTGGTCGCCGCCGCCAAGCGCGACATCGAAGCGGAGACGCGTCGCTCGCTCGACCAGATCCGCCAGGAGGTCGCCGACCTGACCGTGCTCGCCACCGAGCGGGTGACCCGCAAATCGCTCACCGGGGAGGACCAGAAACGCCTCGTCGAGGAGGCGCTCAGCGAGGTCGACTTCTCGACGCTGTCCGGGTCGGAGAAGAACTAGGCCATGGCCGACGCAGCTCGTGTATACGCCGGCGCACTGTTCGAAGTGGGCCGCGAGAAAGGCAAGCTGGACACGCTGCAGCAACAGCTCAGCGAATTCACCGACGCCGTCGACAGCAACCACGAGCTGCAGGTCTTCTTCTTCAGTCCCTACCTCTCCTCGGAGGAGAAGAAGGAGGGGCTGAAGCGCGCGATCTCGGGTGCCGAGCCCGAGCTGATCAACTTCCTCGAGCTGCTCGTCGACAAACAGCGGATGCCGGAGATCTTCCGCATCCGCCGCGAGTTCGAGGAGCTCTGGAAACAAGAGAACCGTCGTATCGACGTCACCGTCACCAGCGCCGTCGAGCTGGACCCGGAGGTCGTCGAGAAAATCGGCCATGAGGTTGAACGCCAGACCGGGGAGGAGGTCGACCTCTCGAGCGCGGTCGACGACCGGATCCTCGGCGGCATCGTCCTCCAGGTCGGCAACATGGTCCTGGACGCGAGCATCCGCAGTCGCCTGGAGAAACTTCGAAAGAGCGTCGCCACCGCGGCGTAAGGAGGCAGAGAGCACCCGATGGAGATCAAGCCCGACGAGATCGCAAGCATCCTGCGAGAGCGGATCGAGGGACTGGAGACCGGTTCCGCAGACCTCACCGAGGTCGGCACGGTCCTGTCCGTCGCCGACGGCATCGCCCGCATCCACGGGCTCGACAACTGCATGGCGCTGGAGATGCTCGAGTTGCCGCACGGGGTCACCGGCCTGGCGCTGAACCTCGAGGCCGACAACGTCGGCGCCGTGCTCTTCGGCGACTGGGACAAGATCGTCGAGGGCGACACCGTCAAACGGACCGGCAAACTGCTGGAGATCCCGGTCGGCGAGGAGCTGCTCGGCCGCATGGTCGACCCGCTCGGCCGCCCGCTCGACGACCGCGGCGAGATCGCCACCACCGAGACCCGCCCGGCCGAGTTCAAAGCCCCCGGCGTCGTCCAGCGCCAGCCGGTCGAGGAACCCGTCCAGACCGGGCTGATGTCGATCGACGGAATGATCCCGATCGGCCGCGGCCAGCGAGAGCTGATCATCGGCGACCGCCAGACCGGCAAGACCGCGATCGCGATCGACACGATCATCAACAACAAGGACAAGGACCTGATCTGCATCTACGTCGCGATCGGGCAGCGGATGTCGACGGTCGTGCAGCTGAAAGAGACGCTCGAGGAAAACGGCGCGATGGAGAACACCATCATCGTCGCCGCCCCTGCAGACGAGGCTGCTCCGATCAAGTACATCGCCCCCTACGCCGGCTGCGCGATGGGCGAGTACTTCCTCTACAACGGCAAAGCCGCGCTCTGCGTCTACGACGACCTCACCAAACACGCCTCCGCCTACCGGCAGATGTCGCTGCTGCTGCGCCGCCCGCCCGGTCGTGAGGCCTACCCGGGTGACGTCTTCTACCTGCACTCCCGCCTGCTGGAGCGGGCGGTGAAACTGAACGACGAGCTCGGCGGTGGCTCGCTGACGGCGCTGCCGATCATCGAGACCCAGGCCTCCGACGTCTCCGCCTACATCCCGACCAACGTGATCTCGATCACCGACGGTCAGATCTTCCTCGAGTCCGACCTCTTCTTCTCCGGCGTCCGCCCGGCGATCAACGTCGGCATCTCGGTCTCCCGCGTCGGCGGTAACGCGCAGACGAAGGCGATGAAGAAGGTCGCCGGAAAACTGCGCCTCGACCTCTCCCAGTACCGCGACCTCGAGGCCTTCGCCCAGTTCGGCTCCGAGCTCGACGCCGAGACCCAGAAAGCCCTGACCCGCGGCGAACGGCTGGTCGAGCTGCTGAAACAGAAAGAGCGCGAACCGCTTTCGGTCGGCGACCAGGTCGCCTCGATCTACTCGGGCACCGGTGGCTACCTCGACCGGATCAAAGTCGAGCGCGTCGGCGAGTTCCTCGCCGACCTGCGAACCCGCCTGCACTCGGAGAAGTCCGAGCTGCTGAGCCGGATCGAAGAGACCGGCAAGCTCGAGGAGGACGACGAGAAGGAGCTCGGGCAGGCGATCGCCGACTTCGTCGATGACTTCGGTCCCGACTTCGACGAGCACGGCGACGCGCTCGAGGAGGGCGAGTCCGACCGCGTCCACTCCAAAGAGGAGCGCGAGGCTCCCGCCCGCACCTCCTCGGATGACGAGGGCGACTCCGAGGACTCGGGCGATGCCGAGCAGTCCGACTCGAGCCAGGAGGCGACCCCGGCCTAGTTCGTCCGGAGCTCCGCTATGGCAACGCAGAAGGAAGTCAAGAACCGCATCGCGTCGGTCAAGAACATCAACAAGATCACGCGAGCGATGGAGATGGTTGCGGCGGCGCGCCTGCGCCGGGCCGAACAGCGGATCTCCGACATGCGGCCCTACGCCGAGGGGATGCGGAAGCTGACCCGCCGCGCCGCCGCCCAGGCGGGAGGCATCCCGCGGGTGCCGGTGCTGGAAGAGCGGGAGAACATCAAGCGAGTCGGGATCGTGCTGGTCACCGGCGACCGCGGCCTCGCCGGCGCCTTCAACTCGAACATCATCCGCGAGGGGATGCGGATGGCGGCGAAAGTTCGCGAGGAGGGGGCCGAGCCCACCTTCGCCGTGGTCGGCCGCAAGGGCGTCTCCGCCCTTACCTTCCGCAAAATGGACGTCACCGATTCCTACGTCGGCTTCACCGACCGCCCCGCCTTCGCCAATGCGCGCGAAATCGGCGAGGCGCTGACCGCGCGCTACGTCGACGAGGACCTCGATCGGGTCGAGCTGATCTACAACCGCTTCGTCTCGCCGCTGACGCAGCATGTGTGGCGCCAGACGCTGCTGCCGCTGCAGCAGGCCGAGGTGATCGGCGAGGGCGCCGACGACGAGGCCGCCGCCGAAGACGAGGAAACGGATGCCGAGAAGGCGCAGAGCCGCTCGGAGTGGATCTACGAGCCCGACCCGGAGGAGCTGCTGGCGCGGCTGATCCCGGAGTACGTGACGATCTCGGTCTACCGGGCGCTGCTCGAGTCGGCGGCGTCGGAGCTCGGCGCCCGGATGACGGCTATGCGCAACGCGGCGGAGAACGCGGAGACGATGATCGGCGACCTGACCCTGGAGATGAACCGGGTCCGTCAGGCGGAGATCACGCAGGAGATCTTGGAGGTCGTCGGCGGCGCCGAGGCGCTCGGCTAGCGACGACAGAGCAACCAACTTCGTTTTAGAGACGAGAAAAGGAACCCATGGCTGAGAGCAACGGAAGCAACGGAACCAACGTCGGACGCGTCGAGCAGGTGACCGGAGTCGTCATCGACGCGGTCTTCCCCGACGAACTGCCGGAGATCTTCTCGGCGGTGACGATCGAGACCAGCGGCGGCGACAACGACGGCGAATCGGCTGTCCTCGTCTGCGAGGTGCAGCAGCACCTCGGCGACGACCGCGTCCGCGCGGTCGCGATGGACGCCACCGATGGGATCGAGCGCGGCGCCGTCGTCACCGACACCGGTGGCCCGATCACGGTTCCGGTCGGCGACGCGACCCTCGGCCGCATCTTCAACCTGCTCGGCGAGCCGATCGACAACGGCCCCGAGCTCGAGGACGGCGAGCGCTGGCCGATCCACCGCCCGGCTCCGAAGGCCTCCGACCTGACCCCGACGCAGGAGATCCTCGAGACCGGGATCAAGGTCATCGACCTCCTCGCCCCATATGCCAAAGGCGGCAAGGTCGGGCTCTTCGGCGGCGCCGGCGTCGGCAAGACGGTGCTGATCCAGGAGCTCATCCGCAACATCGCCGAGGAGCACTCCGGTCTCTCCGCCTTCGTCGGCGTCGGCGAGCGCTCGCGAGAGGGCAACGACCTCTGGCTCGAGATGAAAGAGTCGGGCGTGATCGACAAGACCATGCTCGTCTTCGGTCAGATGAACGAGCCCCCGGGCGCGCGCCTGCGCGTCGCCCTCTCGGGCCTGACGATGGCCGAGTACTACCGCGAGCAGGGCGGGCAGGACGTGCTCCTGTTCATCGACAACATCTTCCGCTTCGTCCAGGCGGGCTCCGAGGTCTCGGCCCTGCTGGGCCGGATGCCTTCGGCGGTCGGCTACCAGCCGACGCTGGAGACCGAGATGGGCGGCCTGCAGGAGCGGATCACCTCGACCGACCGCGGCTCGGTCACCTCGATCCAGGCGGTCTACGTCCCGGCCGACGACTACACCGACCCGGCCCCGGCCTCGGTGTTCGCCCACCTCAACGCGACCACGGCGCTCTCGCGGTCGATCTCCGAGAAAGGGATCTACCCGGCGGTCGACCCGCTTGATTCGACCTCGACGATCCTCAAGCCCGACGTCGTTGGCGACGAGCACTACCGGACGGCGACCGAGGTCCAGGAGGTCCTGCAGCGCTACAAGGAGCTCCAGGACATCATCGCCATCCTTGGCATCGACGAGCTCTCCGACGAGGACCGCCAGACGGTCTCCCGCGCTCGCAAGATCGAGCGCTTCCTCTCGCAGCCGTTCTTCGTCGCCGAACAGTTCACCGGTCGCTCGGGCGAGTACGTGCCGGTCGCCGAGACCGTCCGCGGCTTCCGCGAGATCCTCGACGGCGAGCACGACGAGCTCTCCGAGGGTGCCTTCTACATGCAGGGCTCGATCGACCAGGTCCTCGAGAACGCCAAGTCCGGCGCCGCTGCCTAGGAGTCGAAGATGGCGGCGGAGCACATGGTCGATGTCGAGGTCCTGACCCCGGAGGGCGAGGTCTGGAGCGGTGAAGCGCGCCAGGTCTCAACCCGGACCGAGGTCGGCGAAATCGGCATCCTCGCCAACCACGCGCCCGTCCTCGCGGCGCTGCGGCCGACTGAGCTCCGCCTCCACGTCTCCGACTCGGAGACGAAAACCTACGCCCAGGCCCACGGTTGGCTGCAGGTTTACGGCAACCGGGCCCGGCTCCTGCTCGAGGAGGCGATCCCGCCCGAGGACCTCGACAGCGGCACCCTGAAAGAGCAGCTTTCCGACGCCGAACAGCGGCTCTCGGAGTGCGAGGAGGGCAGCGCCGAGCACAACCGGGCGCAGAAAGACCGCGACCGGGCCCAGGCGTTTCTTTCGATCGCCGGGGGGTGAGCCTATGAGCGAGGAGCTCGTTGTCCTCGCAAAACGCCTGATCTCCTACGAGACCTGTGAGCCGGAGGGGATCTCCGAGGCGGCGGGGTTTGTGCAGGGGTGGCTGGAAGCTCGTGGGATCGAGACCTCCAGCGATGAGGTGCGGGGGTTGCCGGTTGTGAAGGCCGAGGTCGGGCCGGAGGGGGCGCCGACGGTCGTGCTCCACGGCCACCTCGACGTCGTTCCCGCCTTCGCTGGCCAGTTCGAACCGAAGGTCGACGGCGACCGCCTCTACGGGCGCGGCGCCTACGACATGAAGGGCGCGATCGCGGCGATGTTGATGGTGACGGCGGCGATGCGCGAGCAGGACCGGGTCCGGGTGCGACTTGGGATCGTCGGCGACGAGGAGTCCGAGGAGGAGTCCGAGCGCGGCTCCGACCACCTTGTCGACAGCGGCTTCGTCGGCGACTTCGCGATCACCGGCGAGCCGACCGATCTCCACATCGGAATCGAGGCCAAGGGCGTCCTGGCGCTGCGCCTTGAGGTCGGCGGCACCGCCGCCCACGGAGCCACGCCCTGGCTTGGGGATAACGCCGTTCTCAACGCGATCGACATTTTCCGCAGTATCGAGTCGCTACCTTTTGCCCGACACAGCTCCGAGCTCTTCGACCGGCCGTCGATCAATCTGGGGAGGATCGTCGGCGGCGACGCTCTTAACAAGGTGCCCGACCGATGCGTGATCGACGTCGACATTCGCTACCTCCCGGACCAAGACCCGCAGCAGATCCTCGCCCAGGTGGGCGAGCTGCAGGGGATCGAGGTGCAGGCGCTCTTGACGCGGCCGCCGGCGACCGTGGGGCGGGACTCCGCCTACGTCCAGGCGCTGCGCACGGCGGCGACCGAGCACCACGACGGGGAGCCGATGAGCGTCGGCCGCGACGGCGCATCCGACGCCGTCTCCTTCCTCCGGGTGGGGGTTCCGGCGGTCGAGTTCGGTCCGATCGGGGCGGGGCACCACGGCCCCTCCGAGTGGGTCTCCGTCTCCTCGCTGGAGACCTACCGCCAGGCCCTGGAGTCGTTCCTGCGGGCGATCCCGGACCGGTTGAACGATGACTGAGCCGATCCCGGGCTGGGCTCCAAAGAAGCCGCCCCCGCACGGGGATCCCGAGCCGGCGCCGAAGCCGAAGCGCTTCTGGTGGCGCTTCCTCCTCGCCTCGTTCCTGATCGTCGCGGTCTCGGCGGCGACGACGGCCACCGCGGTCCTCGTCTACCTCGACGACGTCGCCAGCGCGATCGAAGAGAACGACCCGGTGCAGAAGAAGCTCGACCGCTTCCTCGCCGATGCCGGCGGCGGCGCCCAGACCTTCCTCGTAATCGGCTCCGACAAGCGGGCCAACGAAGAGGAAGACCCCGGTCGTTCGGACACCACGATGCTGATCCGGCTCGACCCCGACAAGGGGCTGATCTCGATGATGTCGATCCCCCGCGACCTCAAAGTCGAAATCCCCGGTTACGGCACCGGCAAGTTCAATGAAGCGTATTCCTACGGCGGCACCAAGCTGACCCTGCAGACGATCAAGCAGCTAACCGGCCTCCCGGTCAACCACGTGATCAACGTTGATTTCCTCGGCTTCGCCCAGGGCGTCTACGCGATCGGCTGCGTTTACACCGACGTCGACCGCCGCTATTACCACTCCAACGAAGGGGTCGCTGCCTCCGAACAGTACGCCGAAATCAACGTCCAGCCCGGTTACCAGCTGATGTGCGGCAAGCAGGCGCTCGACTACGTCCGCTACCGCCACACGGACACCGACATCGTCCGCTCGGCCCGCCAGCAGGACTTTCTCACCGCCGCCCGTTCGCGGGTCTCGGTCCAGGACATCGTCTTCGACCAAGGCGAACTGGTCGAGGCTTTCACGGACTACACGACCTCCGACATCAGCGACAAGGAGACGCTGCTCGAAGTTCTGAAGCTGCTCGCCGCCTCGCGCAACTCGACGATCAACGAGGTCCACTTCCCGGCCGAACTCGGCCCCAGCTTCGTCTACACGACGAAAAGCGCGCTTGACGGGGCGGTGCAGGAATTCCTCGGCGGCGAGACCCCGCAGGAGGCGAAAGCCGAGCAACGGCGTCAACGCCAGGAAGCAGCCAAGGGCAAAAAGCACAAGCGGAAGCACAAGCACAAACAGAAGCGGAAGAACCCGAAGCTCGAACTCTCCGGGCCGGGAACCGACGGCCTTGTCCCCGCCCGCGCAGCCGGCGAAGCGGAGGGGAAGATCGCGGCCCGCCGCTCGCGTGGTCACTTCCCGATCTACTACCCGACCCGACTGCCCGAAGATGCCCGCTTCGTCGAATCGGATCCCTACGAGAAGGTCGTCGACCCCTACGTCTACAACCTCAAGGACGAAGATGACAACCGCCACCTCGCCTATCGGATGATGATGGTGGCGGAAATGTCAGACGGGACCCATTACTTTGGACTGCAGGGGATCCGCGGCTGGTCGGATCCGCCGATCCTCGACGACCCAAGCCTGACCAAGGAGATCAATGGACGTGAGTACGACATCTTTGTCGACGGCGAAAACGTCAAACTTGTCGCCTGGCGACGGGGGGATAATTCCTACTGGGTCTCGAATGACCTGCTGCGGACGCTGAGCAACGAGCAGATGATTGGGATGGCCCGCTCGGCTGACCTGATCATCGCCAAGAAGAAGCCAAAGAAGAAGGGTAGGAGGGACCCATGAGCGAGAGCCTGAAACCAGTCGGCGTCATCGGAGTGGGTTGGGTGGGGTTGGTGACTGCGGCCTGTTTCGCCGAGCTCGGTCACCCCGTCGTCGCGCGCGACATCGTCCAGGAGAAGGTCGACTCCCTCTCCCGCGGCGAAGTGCCGCTGCACGAGCCCGAACTCGAAGACCTGCTGCGGCGGAACGCCGAGCGGATCACCTTCACCACCGATATGGACGAGCTGCTGGCGGGGGCGCAACTGCTCTTCGTCTGCGTCGACACGCCGCCGACCTACTCGGGCGACGCCGACCTCTCGCGGGTCCGGGCGGTCGTCCAGGAGCTCCCCGAGGACAGCGAACACGTCCTGATCATGAAGAGCACGGTCCCGGCCGGGACCGGCGAGTCGATCCGCCGCGACGTGCCAAGCCTCTCCTATGTCTCCTGCCCCGAGTTCCTCAAGGAGGGGACGGCGGTCAAGGACTTCATGAACCCCGACCGGGTGGTGGTCGGCGCCGACGAGGGCGACGAGGCCGCGGCCGACGCGGTCGAAGAGCTCTACCGGCCGCTCGGGGGGGAGATCCTCCGCACCGATGTCGCCAGCGCCGAGATGATCAAGCTCGCCTCCAACGCCTTCCTGGCGACGAAGATCTCCTTCATCAACGAGATCGCCAACGTCTGCGAGGAGGTCGGCGCTGACGTCGGCCAGGTCGCCAAGGGAATGGGTCTGGATGCGCGGATCGGAACCGCCTTCCTCCGCGCCGGGATCGGCTACGGCGGAAGCTGCTTCCCCAAGGACGTCAGCGCCCTGAAGATGCTGGCCGGCAACACCGGCTACCACTTCCAGCTACTGACCTCGGTGATCGAGGTCAACGAGCTGCAGAAGCGGCGGGTGGTGGGCAAGCTGGAGAAGCACTTGGGTTCGCTTATCGGCAAGCGGGTGGCCCTGCTCGGACTCGCCTTCAAGCCCGACACCGACGACATGCGGGAGGCCTCGAGCCTGGTGCTGGCGGCGCGGCTGCAGGGGGAGGGAGCCGAGGTGGTCGGCTATGACCCGGTGGCCGCCGAGCGCGCCGGCAGCCTGCTCGGCTCGGTCGAGATGGCGACCTCGGCGATGGAGGCGCTCGAGGGTGCCGACGCCGCGGTCCTGGTCACCGAGTGGCGCGAGTTCGCCGCGCTCGACTGGAGCGCTGTCGCCGAGCGGATGGCACGGCCGCTGCTCGTCGACGGGCGCAACTTCCTCGACCCTGAGGCTCTCATCAAGGCTGGGTTCGAGTACGAGGGGATCGGCCGCAAAGTCAGCTCCCCTCGGGCCGCCACCGCCTAGTGCCCGCCGCCGCTCACGAGAGCTAGGTGGGATGCAGGCGATTGTTTTAGTTGGCGGTGAGGGAACGCGCCTGCGACCGCTGACCGCTGATGTCCCGAAGCCGGCGGTGACGCTGGTCGACCGGCCCTTCCTCGCCTACGCGATCGAGTGGCTGGCCGCGCACGGCGTCACCGAGGTCGTGCTCGCCTGCGGCTTCCTGCCGGACGCCCTGCGCGAGGCGCTGGCAGGGGAGGAGGAGCGCGCCGGCGTCGCCATCACCTACTACGCCGAGCCGGAGCCGCTGGGGACCGCAGGGGCGATCCGCTTCGCCGCCGACTCGCTCGGCGATCGGCTTGAGGACCGCTTCCTTGCCCTCAACGGCGACGTCCTCGCCGACCTCGACCTCTCGGCGCTGCTGCGTGCCCACGAGGAGCGGGGCGCCAGGGCGACGATCGCCCTGCACCCGGTCGCGGATTCGGCCGCCTACGGCCTCGTCAGCTGCGACGAGGAGGGGGCCGTCCTCGAGTTCCGGGAGAAGACCGGGGAGCCGGTGCCGGGCCGGATTAACGCCGGCGCCTACGTGCTCGAGCGCGACGTCCTCGACCTGGTACCGGCGGGGAAGGCGGTCTCGATCGAGCGTGAGGTCTTTCCGCGCCTCGTCGGCGACGGCCTCCACGGCTTGGTGCTGGAGGGCTACTGGATGGACATCGGCACGCCCGAGCGCTACCTACAGGCGAGCTGGGACATCCTCGAGGGCAGGGTCGAGACGCGGGTCGAGCCGACCACCGCCGGGATGCTCGTCGCCGCCGACGCGGTGATCGCCGAGGAGGCTTCGGTCGGGCCGCGGGCCATCGTCTCCCCAGGCTGTCGGATCGAGGCCGGAGCCGAGGTCGCCGACTCGGTCCTGCTCGACGGCTGTACGGTCGGCCGCGACGCCCTCGTCTCCGGCTCGATCCTCGCTCCCGGGGCCGAGGTCGAGGCGGGCGCGGCCTTGAGAAACGCGGTCGTCGGGCGAGATGAAAGAGTCCCCGGCTGATGAGCGCGATGATCGACGACGTCCTCGGTCTGCCCGACCAGTTGCGCGACGCCCTCTGGCGGGTCGAAACCGCGAGGCTGGAGGAGGCCAACTCAGCCGGGCTGATGGTCTGCGGGATGGGGGGCTCGGCGATCGGCGGCGACCTCGCGGCGAGCGCGATCGGCGACCGCCTCTGCCGGCCGATGATCTCCATCCGCGGCTACGAGCTGCCGAGCTGGGCGACCCCGGAGTGGACGGTTCTCTGCTCGAGCTACTCGGGCAACACCGAGGAGACGCTTGCATGCTTCGAGGCCGCCGAAGCCCTCGGTGCCCGACGCCTCGTCCTCAGCACCGGCGGGGCGCTGGTCGAGCGGGCCCGCGAGGCGGGGGTGCCGGTCGTGGCGCCGCCGGGGATCTACCAGCCCCGGGTCGCGATCGCCTACATGTTCGTCGCCGCCGCCGAGGCCGCCGCGCTGGCTGGAGTGGCACCGCGAATCCGCACCGAGATCGATGCCGCCGCCGCTTTCCTCGAACGCGAGGCGCTGACGGTGAAGGCGAAGGCGGCCGAGATCGCCGCCGCGCTCGGCGCCGCGCCAACTGTCGTCTACGGCTCCGATTTGACCGCTCCCGTCGCCCACCGCTGGAAGACGCAGATCAACGAGAACGCCAAGCGGCACGCCTTCTACTCGGAGCTGCCGGAGGCCGATCACAACGAAATCTGCGGCTGGACCGGCGAGGACGCCGCCAGGATGGCCACCGTCTTCCTCGAAGACTGCGATCAGCACCCCCGCGAGCGCCGCCGCTTCGAGCTGACCGCCGAGATCGTCGCCGAGAGTGGCGCCGGCGTGGTTCGGGTAGAGACGGTCGGCGAGACGCGCGTCGAGCGCCTTCTCTGGGGGGTCCTGCTCGGCGACCTCGTCTCGTTGGAGATCGCCCGCAAGGCCGGGGTCGACCCGGAGCAGATCGAGGCGCTGAACCGGATCAAGGAGGGGATGGCGGGATGAGGGCGATGGTGCTGGCGGCGGGGCTGGGGACGCGGTTGCGGCCGATTACCTACGAGATGCCGAAGCCGATGGTGCCGGTGATCAACCGGCCGGTGATGGAGCACATCCTGCGCCTGTTGGCGCGCCACGGTTTTGAGGAGACGATCGCCAACCTCTACTGGTTCCCGGAGCTGATCGAGGGCTACTTCGGCGACGGCTCAAAGGCTGGCGTCTCGCTCAGCTACAGCCGCGAGGAGGCCCTTCTCGGCACCTCCGGCGGGGTTCGCAACGCAGCCGAGTTCCTCGGCGACTCCTTCCTCGTCATCTCCGGCGACGCCCTCACGGACATCGACCTGGCGGCGATGCGCGAGTTCCACGAGTCCCACGACGGGATCGCGACGCTGGCGATGAAGCGGGTCGAGGACACGAGCCAGTTCGGGGTCGCGATCGTCGGCGCCGACGGCCGGATCCAGGGCTTCCAGGAGAAGCCGGACCCCTCGGAAGCTCTCTCCGACCTCGCCAACTGCGGCATCTACATGTTCCGCAAGGAGATCTTCGACTTCTTCCCCGCTCCCGGCACCAGCAAGGCGGCCAAGCAGGGCGATCCGCCCGGCTTTGCCGACTGGGCGATGGACGTCTTCCCGAAACTGCTCGACGGCGACGTCCCCTTCTACTCGCACGAGATTGACGCCTACTGGAACGACATCGGCAACCTCGAGGAGCTGCGGGGCGGCAACATCGACGCCCTCACCGGGGCGGTCAAGCTGGAGATGGAGGGCGAGCTCGTCGAGGGCTATCGCAGCGGCAACCGGATGGAGGGCGAGCCCGACCTCGTCGGCCCCGTCCTCCTTGGCCCCGGCTGCAAAATCGGCGACGACGTCCGCATCGACGGGCCCTCGGTGATCGGCGACAACGTCAAGGTGGGGGACGGGGCCCGTCTACGCGAAGTGATCGCCCTGCCAGGGTCTGAAGTCCCAGCCAACTCGCTGCTGATCAACGCCATCACTGCCGCACGGGGTTGAAGAGGGAGGGGGCGGGTGCCCCTCTCCCAGAGACCGTCGCGCAGCTGGGCGGACTTGAGGGCGCCACTGTGACTTCTTGAGCCTCTGTGAGAGGGGCACCCGCCCCCTCCTGCAAGCCGCAGCTGTGACACGAAGTTGGGCCCGAATCGTTTGATTCTGCGCGCCACGTGTGCGTAATGGCTCGGCAGGGTTTTTGGCATGGAGTTGTTGCCGACGATTGGGGTGGCGCTGGTGCCGGCGCTTTGTGCTTCTTGCGGGCGCAGCTGTCGTTCGGAGTCGGTGATCTGCACTCGGTGCTCGCGGCGGCTTGGGGATGCGGAGCCGTTGCTGGGGAAGGGGCCTGCTGGGTTGGACAAGGTTTGGTCTTCGGCCTCCTATGAAGGGGTGGCGCGGAATCTGGTTGGGGCTTTGAAGTTTCGGCGGTTGCTGCCGGTGGCGGATCTGATGGCGGAGCGGATCGAGTGGATGGCTCCCGCCCACATGCTGAGCGGGACGATCGTGCCGGTGCCTCCGGCTCCGGCGCGGTTGCGGCGGCGGGGGTTCGATCCGGCCGGCGAGCTGGCCGCTGCTCTGGCGGCACATCTGGAAGCGCCGCTGTCGCAGTGCCTGGAGCGGCGGGGGAGTGGGCGTCAGGTCGGGCGGCGTCGGGCCGAGCGGGTCGGGCACCCGCCGCGGATTCAGAGCAAGGGCGCCGCTCCCCGTAGCGTCCTCCTGGTCGACGACGTGCTCACCACCGGGGCCACCCTCACGGCCTGCGCTCGCGCGCTGCGGGCCGTGGGGGCGTCCCGGGTGGTTGCGGTGACCTTTGCCCGGCGCCTTTAGTTGGCTCTCCGCGGCCCTACGGCCGTGCCTCGGCCGGGCGGCCTCGCATCTGGTCGACAAGCTTCCGCGTACGGCTTCGCTTGCGACGCAGTTCTCGGTGCTTCTTCACCTGGCGACCCATGTCCTCGGCGAGCTCGCGGACCGTGTGGGTCATCTCAGGACTGGACTCGTGCGCGTGCAGAGTTACCCCCTTGAGGTAGAACGTCGCCTCCGCCACCTGGCTGTCGGCGACCCGGGGGTTTTTCTCCTCCGAGAGCACCACCTCCAAGGTCGCGAGGGGCGAGACCTGGCGTCCCAGCCTGGCGAAGCGTTTCCGCACCATCTCACGCAGGTCATCCGTCATCTCGACGTTCCGGCCCCGAATCTCCATCCGCATGAGTGCCTCCTTGTGGGTTCCGTCACGAGGGTAGTACCCCTGGCGCGGGGGAGCAAGAAGAATTTAAGTCGGCACCGCTACTCTTGACCAATGCCAGCGATGGACCTTGTAACGAAGGCGCTGCGCGCGGGAGAGGGACGGAAATTCAAGTCCTACCAGAAGCGCGCGGAGGCGATAAACCGCTTCGAGCCGGAGATGGAAGCCCTCACCGATGAGGAAATCCGCACCGAGGCGGACTCCCTGCGGGAGCGGGCGAGAAACGGCGAGGCGCTTGATGATCTCCTGCCGGAGGCCTTCGCGCTCTGCCGCGAGGCTTCGCGCCGGAGCACCGGTCAGCGCCACTACGACGTGCAGCTGATCGGCGGCATGGTCCTCCACGACGGCGGCATCTCCGAGATGCGGACCGGCGAGGGAAAGACCCTGACCGCGACCCTGCCCGTCTTCCTCAACACCCTTGCCGGCAAGAGCGTCCACGTCGTCACCGTCAACGACTACCTCGCCCGCCGCGACGCCGATTGGATGAAGCCGATCTACGAGGCGCTCGGCGTCACCGTCGACGCGCTTCAGGACCCCGACGATCACGCCACCCGCCAGCGCAAGTACGCGCTCGACGTCACCTACGGGACCAACTCCGAGTTCGGCTTCGACTACCTGCGCGACAACATGGCCGACGCGCTCGAGCACTGCGTCCAGCGCGACCACAACTTCGCGATCGTGGACGAGGTCGACAACATCCTGATCGACGAGGCGCGGACGCCGCTGATCATCTCCGGCCAGCCCGAACAGGCGGCCCAGACCTACTACACCTTCGCCCGCCTCGCCAAACAGATGGTCGGGGTGCCGGCGAAACAGAAACTGAAATCGCTGGGCGAGTCGCGCGAGACCCACGACGCCGACTACGACTACGAGTACGACGAGAAACACAAGACGGTGGCGCCGACCGAGCGCGGCGTGAAGAAAGCCGAGGAGTTCATCGGCGTCGACAACCTTTACCTCGGCGAGCACGGCAGCCTCGTCAACCACCTCGTCCAGTCGCTCAAGGCGGAGTCCCTCTACAAGAAGGACGACGACTACGCCGTGATCGACGGCGAGGTGATGATCATCGACGAGTTCACCGGGCGCATCCTCGAGGGCCGGCGCTGGTCGGAGGGTCTGCATCAGGCCGTCGAGGCGAAGGAGGGGGTCGCGATCCGCGAGGAGAACCAGACCCTGGCGACGATCACCCTGCAGAACTACTTCCGCCTCTACGACAAGCTCTCCGGGATGACCGGTACCGCCCTCACCGAGGCGACCGAGTTCATGAAGATCTACAAAATGCCGGTGGTCGAGATCCCGACCAACAAACCGATGGTCCGGCTCGATCAGAACGACCAGATCTTCAAGACCAAAGACGGTAAGTGGGGGGCGGTCCTCGACGAAATCGTCAGCCGTCACGAGAAGGGGCAGCCGGTCCTGGTCGGAACCGTCTCGGTCGAGGTCTCGGAGATGATCTCCGAGGCGCTGAAGCGGCAGGGGATCAAACACGCGGTGCTCAACGCAAAGCCCGAGCACGCCGAACGAGAGGGCGAGCTGATCGCCCAGGCCGGCCGCAAAGGCGCGGTGATGATCGCCACCAACATGGCCGGTCGCGGCGTCGACATCAAGCTCGGTGGCGACCCCGAACACCTCGCGATCGCCGAGCTGAAAAAGCAGGGGATCACCCACGAGAGTGAGGACTACGAGGAGGCGCTGGCCGCGAAGACGGCCGAGCTGCAGCCCCAGTGCAAGGCCGAGGCCGAGGAAGTGCGCGAGCTCGGCGGCCTCTTCATCTGCGGCACCGAGCGCCACGAGTCGCGCCGGATCGACAACCAGCTGCGCGGCCGCTCCGGCCGCCAGGGCGACCCCGGCGAGTCCCGCTTCTTCCTCTCCGCCGAAGACGACGTGATCCGCCTTTTCGCCGGCGACCGGATCTACAACATCCTCGACAAACTCGGCCCGACCGACGACGAGGGCGGCGAAGTGCCGCTGGAAGCGAAGATGCTGACGAAGACCGTCGAGAACGCCCAGAAGAAGGTCGAGGAGCAGAACTTCCTGATCCGCAAACGCGTGCTCGAGTACGACGACGTGATGAATGAGCAGCGGCGCGTTATCTACAAATACCGCCGCGAGATCCTCGAAGGACGAGACATCTCCGAGAACGCCCGCGACGAACTCGAGGCCGTGGTCGAGCGCCTGGTCGAGGAGTACACCGCCAGCGACATCCTCGAGGACTGGGATCTCGAGGAGCTGGAGACGCAGCTGCGGCAGATCTGGCCGGTCGGGATCGAGGTCGCGAGCCTGGCGCCGGAGACCGTCGACCGTGAGCAGCTCAAAGAAGCTCTCGACGACGACGTGATGAACGCCTACGACGAGCGCGAAGAGCAGCTCGGCGAGGAGCTGATGCGTTACCTGGAGCGCTCGATCCTGCTGCAGGTGATCGACAACCGCTGGCGCGAACACCTCTTCGACATGGACTACCTGCGGGAAGGGATCCACCTCCGTGGCTTTGCCCAGATCGACCCCCTCGTCGCCTACAAAAACGAGGGCTACTCGATGTTCGAAGAGCTCCTGCACTCGATCTGGGACGAGTTCTCGAAACTGGTCTTCCGCGCCGAAATCGAAGTCCAGCCCGGCGATGGGGCGGCGGTGGCCGCCGGCAATGGCGGTGGCGATGCGGCCCTCGCCTACAGCGGCGGCACCGCGGAGAATCAGCCCTCGGCGCTGCAGGAAGTCGTCGCCACCAGCGGCGCGAACCCATCCGACGTCGCCGCCGCCCAAGCGGCCGGCCCCGGCAACGGCGGCGAGGTCGTGGAGACGGTGGTCAAAGGCGACAAAGAGAACATCGGTCGCAACGACCCTTGCTGGTGCGGTTCAGGGAAAAAGTTCAAGAAGTGCCACGGCGCCTAGCGGCGCATGGCTGACCCGGTCCGCGAGTTCGTCCGCGCCTTCAACGAGCGCGACTTGGATGCGTTTGTCGCCGTCCTCGACCCGGAGGTCGAGCTGCACGCGAGCAGGGGGCTGCGGAAGGGAATCGAGGCAGCGCGGGTGTGGGCGACGCGGGCGCCGGGGGGCGTTCAGCAGACGATCGAGCTGGAGGACCTCTATGAGGACGGGACCGAGGGAGGCGGCGGCCGGGCGGTGGCGCTGATCCTGCGGCGCTGGCACTGGGAGGAAGACGAAAGCATCGCCGGCATCGACTTCATGGCCTGGGCCTTCGAGCTCCGCGACCGCAAGATCCTCAGCTGGCGGCCCTACGAGAACCGGGAAGAGGCGCTGCGCGACTTCCATTTTGCTCGACCCTCGTAGTTGGGGAGGGCGTCGGTGGGGGTCCCCTGGGCGCAGCTCGGCGGGTCGGCGTTCTGTCGCTGGCGCCCGATCGTGGCTGGCCCGCCTCGTGCTAAGTGCCCAGGAGACCCCCACCGACACCCTCCAGCGAGCGAGCTCCGGCAACTCACTATTCACCGAGTCCGCGAAAACCATCCCTCAAGAGCCGTTCTCGCGGACTCGATGAAAAATGAATCTTCAAGACTGTCGCCTGGAGGGAGGGGTGTCCCCCCTGGCCGACCGGCGTCCTGTTCCTCGCCCTATCCACTGCAGAGAGATGCGACGCGCGGGCGAGGAACCCAGGGAGGTCAGGGGGGACACCCCTCCCTCCTTACCGAACACGGTCGGCAGTAGAGAACGTCCCTGCAATACCCTGTCCCAATGGCCGACGCCGCGCAGAGCCAACCCGTAGCGCCCCGCCTGGCCTCCGTCCGGGAGCAGCTGTCCCTGCTCTCGGACTACCTTTGACCCGGCTGGGCTAGAGGCAGAAGCAGCGCTGCTGGAGGAGGAGATGGGCCGTCCCGGCTTCTGGGACGACCAGGACACCGCCGCGCGCACCTCCGCCGCCCACGCCCGCGCTCAGCGGCGGCTGGAGACGTTCCGCGGGCTCGAGCGTGACGTCGCCGATCTCGATGACCTCGCCGAGATGGCAGCCGAGGACGAGGAAATGGCCACCGAGCTGGACTCGCAGCTGGCCTCGGTCGAGCGCCGGCTGGCCGAGCTCGAGGAGGCGCGTCTGTTCAGTGGCGAGTACGACAGCGGCGACGCCGTCGTCACCGTCCACGCCGGCGCCGGCGGTACCGACTCCCAGGACTGGGCCGAGATCCTCCTGCGGATGTACCTGCGCTGGGCCGAACGCCGCGGCTTCGGAGTCGAGATGGTCGAGGCTTCGCCGGGGGAGGAGGCGGGGCTCAAGTCCGCCACCTTCATCGCCCGCGGCGAGAACGCCTACGGGCTCTTCGCCGCCGAGCGCGGCGTCCATCGACTGGTGCGGATCTCGCCCTTCGACTCCTCCGCCCGCCGCCACACCAGCTTCGCCCAGGTCGATGTCGGCCCGGTGGTCGAGGACAGCGTCGAGGTGGAGATCGACGAGGGCGACCTGCGGATCGACACTTACCGCGCCTCTGGCGCCGGCGGCCAGCACGTCAACAAGACCGACTCCGCGGTCCGCATCACCCACCTTCCCACCAACGTCGTCGTCCAGTGCCAGAACGAGCGCTCGCAGACGCAGAACAAGGCGGTCGCGATGCAGCTGCTGCGCTCGAAGCTGATCGAGCTGGAGGAGCGCAAACGTTCCGAAGAGCTGGCCAAGGCGCGGGGCGAGGTCAAAGACGTCGCCTGGGGCTCGCAGATCCGCAGCTACGTGCTGCACCCCTACACGATGGTCAAGGACCACCGCACCGAGCACGAGGTCGGCGACGTGCAGCGGGTCCTCGACGGCGACATCGACGAGTTCATCCGCGACTACCTGAATAAGACCGCGGCGGCCTCGGCCAACTAATGGCCCCGCTCTTCCAGGCAGAACGGGCGGCGGCCGACGAGCCGGAGGGGCTGCTGGTCCTCCACCACGGTCGCGGCACCGACGAGCGCGACCTCCTCGGGCTGGCCGATCTTCTCGACCCGGAGCGGCGGCTGCGGGTGGTGACGCCGCGGGCGCCGCTGCAGCTGCCCGGCTCGCCGGGCTACCACTGGTACCTGGTGCCGCGGGTCGGCTACCCGGATCCGGAGAGCTTCGCCGCGGCGCGGGCTGCCCTGGCCGAGCTGCACGACGGACTCTGGGAGGAGAGCGGGATCGGCCCCGAGCGCACCGTCCTCGCCGGCTTCTCGATGGGCGCGGTGATGAGCTACACGATGGGGCTGAGCGCCGATCGCCCCGCCGTCGCCGGCATCCTCGCCTTCAGCGGCTTCATCCCGACCGTGGAGGGATGGGAGCCGGCGCTCGCCGACCGCAGTCAGACCCCAGTCTTCATCAGTCACGGGCGTCGCGATCCGGTGATCGGGATCGAGTTCGCCGAGCGCGCCCGTCAGCTACTCGCCGGCGGTGGCCTCGACGTCACCTACCGTGAGTCTGACCTCGGCCACCAGATCGACCCCGCCCACCTGCGTGATGCGGGCGCTTGGCTCGGCGAGGCGCTCCCTCGAGGTTGAGGCGGCAGTAGCGCGGGGTGTTGACCGCCTGTAGCTCGACGACGAATTCGCGGGCGCCCAGCGCTCGCTCCATCTGCTTCTCGCCGAGGACGAAGTTGTCGCGGTAGATGCCGGAACGGCGGAAGTGGGTGTGCTCGGAGCCGAGGTGGAGGCCACCGCGGGAGCCGCGGAGTCGGGCGTCGATTGCGACCGAGACGGGCGACGCGGCTTCGTAGTGGATGATCAGCTCGACGGTGCGACTGCCCGGTCGCGCGGCTAGTTTCGCCGTGGCGTCTTCGACGACGCAGCGTTCAGATTCTTCTTCTTCCCGTTCTTCGGCGGCGATTTCAGCGCAGAGGGCGACGTCTTCTGAGTCTTCGATCTCGCACTCTTCGGAGCCGTCTTCGTTTTCGGATTCGTCTTCGTCGCCGGAGTCCGCTTCGTCAGCGTCTTCGCTGGCCGTTTCGGGGGCCGCGAGGATGTTCGGCAGGGTCAGCGCCTGTGCCGGCGCCGCGCAGGCGAGGAGCGCGAGGAGGACTAGAAGCAAGGAGAGGGGGACCTTCCGCATCCCGCCTCTCATCGGAGGATCTCGGGTCCTCCTTTAGGTCTTGGAGCGTCCGTCCAGCACGCCCTCGAGCTCCAGCAGCCCCTGCTTCATCGGCAGCCCGCCGCCATAGCCACCGAGGGCGCCACCGGTCCGCAGGACGCGGTGGCAGGGGACGACGAGCGGGATCGGGTTGCTGCCGCAGGCGGTGCCGGCGGCGCGGACCGCCCGCTCGTTGCCGGCTCTGCGGGCCATCTCCGTGTAGCTGCGGGTCTGGCCATAGGGAATGCGGTTGATTGCGCGCAGTACCCGCTGGCGGAAGCCGCCGCTTAGCTGCCAGTCGAGCGGTAGGTCGAAGCGGTCGAGCTTGCCCTCGAAGTAGAGGTCGAGCTCGCGGCGGACCTCGTCCAGCTGCGCCGGCGCCTCCAGCACCCGTGGTGAGACGCGGTCGGCGAGGTCGACCAGAAGCCCGTCTTGGTCCTGGTTGGGGAGGCCGACCCGGACCAGCCCACGCTTCGTCTGCGCCAGCAGCAGCGGCCCGAAGGGGGAATCGGCGGTGGTGTAGGCGACGTCGAGCAGTCCCTCCTCCGCGGCCCGGGCCTTCAGTCGGTCAATTGCGCTGTTGGTCGCGGTCTTCATGCCAGCTCCTTTCGCAGTCGCTTCAGTCCCTCGTGCAGGTTGCGCCGCGCCGCCTCGGGCGAGCAGCCGAGGGCGGCGCCGATCTCGTTGTGCGGGAGGTCGCTGCCGTAGCGCAGCGCCACCGCCGCCCGCTGCTTCGGTGGCAGCGCACCGACCGCAGCCCACAGCCTCTCGTCGGGTTCGGAGATGCCGTCCTCGACGGCGACCTCCGCTACCTCGGCCACCGGCACGGGGTTGCGCCCCCGGGCGCGGTGGTGGTCGATCGCCTTGCGGTGGGCGATCGTCAGCAGCCAGCCGCGCAGGCTGCTCGCGTCGGCGAGCTTCGGGTAGGCCCGCAGCGCCGCCAGGAAGGTCTCCTGGAAGCAGTCGTCGGCCCCGTCGCGCCCTACGGCCCCCTGCAAAATCGCCATCACGGCAGCGGAATGCTCGTCCAGGACGGTTTGAAAGGGCGGCAGCGCGGTCACTCTGTGGGATTAAACGTGGCCGAACAGCGAAACGTGAGATCCCAGAGACCGAACCTGCAATTTGCCACTTCTGAGGGGGTAAATCGCAACCTCGTTAGGCTGCCGAAATGATCGAGCTGGCGGGCGAAATCGAGGAGCTGGTCGGCCGCGCCCTGGCCGAGGACCTCGGCGAGGGGGACATCACCTCCGAGGCGACGGTGCCCGAGGACGCGCGCGGCCGCGCCCGGATCGTGCAGAAACAGGCCGGTGTCGTCTGCGGCCTCGCCGTCGTTGCCGAGACGATGCGCCAGTGCGGGGTGGAGGACGTCGACAACCTCGTCGTCGAGGGGCAGTGGCGGGAGGATGTCCCTGCCGAGGTGCTGATTGCCAGTGGCAGCGCCCGCGCCCTGCTGGCGGCGGAGCGCACTGCGATCAACTTCCTCGGCCACCTCTCCGGAGTGGCGACGCTGACCGCCCGCTATGCCGAGGCTGTGGTCGGGACCGGGACGACGATCCTCGACACCCGCAAGACGACTCCGGGCCTGCGGATCCTGGAGAAGGCCGCGGTCGCGGCCGGCGGCGGGATCAATCACCGGATGGGTCTCTACGACGCGATCCTGATCAAGGAGAACCACATCGCCGCCGCGGGCGGCCTCGCGAAAGCGGTCCACGCCGCCCGCACGGCGCAGCCGGACAAGGCGATCGAGGTCGAGGTCCGAAACCTCGACGAGGCCGCCTACGCGCTCGGCATGGGCGTCGACCGCCTCCTTCTCGACAACATGAGCCCCCCGCTGCTGCGCGAAGCCGTCGCCCTCCGCGACGAGAACGCCGGCGGTGCCGACGGCGTCTCCCTCGAGGCCTCCGGTGGCGTCACCCTGGAGAACGTCCGCGAGATCGCTGAGACGGGGGTGGAGTTCATCTCGGTCGGTGCGCTGACGCACTCGGCCGCGACGCTCGACTTCTCGATGCTGCTCGAATTGGCTTAGCGCCCTACTTCAAAAGTTTCGAAAGCCGGCGGTCTTTGAGGATGCGGCCGCCCGTCTGCTCTTGCGGGCAGTAGTTGGTCTGGTGTTCGGAGAAGTAGACGGCCTCGATCGTGGTTCCGCAGCGGGGACAGGGCTCGCCCTCGTGTTTGTGGATCCTGAGTGGCTTCTCGACCTTCTCCGGGACCTCGGGGCCGATCGTCTCCTCGTAGTGGTCGATTGCGTCGCCAAGGACGTGGAAGGCCGCGTGGAGGCGCTCGATCTCCCCGGTGTCGAGTTCCGCGCCTTTCTTGAACGGCGAGAGTTTGGCCTCCCAGAGGATCTCGTCGACCCAGGAGCGGCCGATTCCGGCGATGTCGCGTTGATGACGCAGCAGCGGGTGCAGGTGGCGCGGCTGGTCGAGGGCCGCCGCGAACTCCTCGAGTGGGGGAGGGGGCCAGGCCTCGGGGCCGAGGCTCGCGACCATCTCGTCTTCGGCGACGGCGTCAACCGGCAGCAGCTTCGCCCAGGCGCGCTGCTTGGTCCCGAACTCGCGCAGGCGCAGCTCGCGGCCGTCGCTGAGCCGGATCAGGACCCGCGAGGCTTTGTCTTTGAGCGAGGCGCGTTTGTCGAGGACGCGGAGCCGTCCCGCCGACATCAGGTGGATCAGCAGCGCCAGGTCGCCGAACTCGACGACGGGCATCTTCCCGATTCGCCGCACCCCCGTCACCTCGCGGCCGACCAGCGCTTCCAGTGGCGGGTCGAAGGTCTTCATCACGTTCATCCCCGGCGCCAGCGCCGATTCGACCTCGGCGCCGCGGATGGCGCTGTCGAGGCGGCGGGCGACGATCTCTACCTCCGGCAGCTCGGGCATCGCCCCGAAAGGCTACGCACACGGACAGCGCGGCCTGGTCCTCTAAACTGTCGTTACGTCATTCGACCGGTCCGGACCCAGTCCCGCCGGCGAACATCAGGAAAGGAAGGGCTCATGCAGGAGCTCCCGACGATCCAACCTACTTTCGCCCCGGAGCTGAGCCCGGAGCAGGTCGCTGAGATCAGCGACGAGATCCGCGTGCTCGCAGAGCAGCGGAACGCGGTCATCCTCGCCCACAACTACGAGCTTCCCGAGGTCCAGGACGTCGCCAACTACCGCGGCGACTCGCTCGGGCTCTCGCGCCAGGCGGCCGAGACCGACGCCGAGGTGATCGCCTTCTGCGGTGTCCACTTCATGGCCGAGACCGCCTCGATCCTCTCGCCGCAGAAGACCGTCCTGATCCCTGACCTCGACGCCGGCTGCTCGCTCGCCGACTCGATTACCGCCGACCAGCTCCGCGCCTGGAAGGCCGAATACCCCGGCGCCCTCGTCGTCATGTACGTCAACACCTCGGCCGAGGTGAAGGCCGAGACCGACTACTGCGTCACCTCCTCCAACGCCGTCGACGTCGTCCGCCACATCTGGGCCGAGCACGGCCCCGAGACCGAGATCCTCTTCGGCCCCGACATGTGGCTCGGCGCCTTCGTCGAGCGCGAGACCGGCCTGGTCGAAGAACCCGAGCGCCGCGGCCGCTTCCACATCTGGGACGGCGAGTGCCACGTCCACGCCGGGATCAAGCCGCTCGACATCGCCCGCACCCGCGACGAACACCCGAACGCCGAGTTCCTGATCCACCCCGAGTGCGGCTGCTCGACCCAGGCGATGGAGTACGTCGCCTCCGGCGACATCGACCCCGATGGCGTCCACATGCTCTCCACCTCGGGGATGCAGAAGCACGTCGAAGCGCACCCCGACGGCGAGTTCATCGTCGCCACCGAGAACGGGATGCTCTACCCGCTGCAGCAGGCTGCGCCCCGCGCCAACCTGATCGAGGCCAACCGGATGGCCACCTGCAAATACATGAAGATGATCACGCTGCCGAAACTGCGGGACGCCCTGCGGGATATGAAGTTCGAGGTCAGCGTCGCCCCGGAGATCGCCGAGCGGGCGCGGATCCCGATCGAGCGCATGGTCGCGATCGGTTAGCGTCGGCTTTTCACCCTTCTTGTAAGCGGCTTTACCCGTTCTTTGCCCGCCCTCCGGCAGGCTCCCGACCGTGCCGGAGATGAACGAGCAACGGCGGCGGTGGCCACCATCGCGTCGCCAAGTCAAGCTCGGCCTCCTCGTCATCGTCGCCCTACTGCTGCTGATCCAGCTCGTCCCCTACGGCCGGGCCTCCCACAGCAATCCGCCGGTTACCCAAGCGGCGAAATGGCCGGCCGGGCCAGGGCAGCAGATCGCCGAAGCCGGCTGTTACGACTGCCACAGCAACCTGACGAAATGGCGCTGGTACTCGAATGTCGCCCCTTCCTCATGGCTTGTCGAGCACGACGTCGAAGATGGGCGCGGCGCCCTCGACTTCTCCGAATGGGACAAGCCGCAGCCCGATGCCGGCGAGCTGATCGAGAAGGTTGAAAGCGGCGAGATGCCGCCCCTCCAATACAAGCTCGCGCACGGGGAGGCCCGTCTCTCCTCGCAGGAGAAGAAGCAGCTGGTAGCGGCGATCACCCGCCTATACGCGACCGATCCGCCGCCGCTCGGCGGCGGCTGAGACCTCAATCGTCGTCGCCGTCGGAGTCGCCACCGCCGTGATCGTCGGGGACGGTGGTTTCTTCCGGGGGTGGGGGTTCTTCGGTCGTGGTCGTCCGAGGCCCGTCGCCGGTCCCCCTTGGTTCGCCTTCGGGCCGGACGTTCAGCGCCGGGGCGAGGGCGTCGCCGGCTGAGACCGATTCCGAGGCGATCCCGATCTGCCGGCTGGTCAGGTTGGCGGCGGCGATCGCGATCGCGATCGCAATCGCCAGGCCGAGGAGGGCGAGCAGGACCCATTTCGCCGTCGCCGAGAGGCTCACGAGCGCACCTCCGCCGGCGCCAGCTCGATCGTCGCCACGAGGCCGCCGCCGTCACGGTTGCGGAGACGGACGTCCCCGTCCCACTGGCGCGTCAGCTCGCGGGCGATCGCCAGACCAAGGCCAGTTCCCGGGGCGCCGCGGCGGCCGGCGCTGCCGCGGCTGAAGCGCTCGAAGACCGCCTCCTCCTCGCCCGCGGAGAGACCGGGCCCTTCGTCGAGGACGGCGATCCGGCCGGGCGCAACCCGCAGCTGCACAGCCGATCCGCGCGGCGAGTAGGCGAGCGCGTTCTCGACCAGGCAGTCAAGCGTGCGCTCCAGATCCGGCGCCGCGCACCAGCCCTCGGCCGCTATGTCTCCGGTTTCGGCCGTCAGCTCGATGCCACGGTCCTCGGCGCTCGCCCGCCAGCGCTCCGCCGCCCGCCCCGCCGCCTCCCGCAGGTCCAGCCGCTCACCCGGCACTTCGTGCTCGCCGGCGCGGCTGAGGATCAGCAGCTCGTCGACGATCAGCGAGAGGCGGTCGATCTCGCCCATCGCCGCCCCGAGCTCCCGCTCGGTCCCAGCGTCGCCGCGGAAGCGGTCGGCGAGGTTCTCCAGGCGCAGTCGCAGGCCCGTCAGCGGCGTCCGCAACTGGTGGGAGGCATCGGCGACGAAATCCTGCTGGACGCGCAGCAGCCGCTTGATCCGCTGCGTCATCTCGTTGAAGGCGCGGGCCAGCGAGCGCTGCTCGGTGCTCCCCTGGACGGCGACGGTGGTGTCGAGGTTGCCTTCGGCGACGCGGCGGGCGGCGCTGTCGAGGCGATGGATCGGCCGGGCGATCTGCTGGGCGATCAAAGCGCCAGCGACGATCCCAAGGAGGAGCACGACGCCGGCGAGGGCGGCGATGTCGAGGATCGAGGTCTTCACGGCCTCGTGGACCGCCTCGACGCTTTGGGTGATTCGAACCGCGCCGACCGGGCGGTTGCGCTCGAGGATCGGAGTCGAGGTGGCGAGGATCTCTTCGCCGAGCGTTTCGCTGTCGCGGGTGATCTGTTCTCCGCGTCCCTCGAGGGCCGCTTCCACCTCGGGGCGGTCGTCGTAGCTGCGCCCCGACGCCGCCCCGGCCGAGTCGGCGAGCAGGTCCCCGCGGGCGTCGACGACGATGACCCGGCCCCGCACGCTTTCCGCCGAGCGCTCGGCGATCCGCTGCAGCGGCAACGGCTGCGGGGGGTCGACGAACTCGGTGGCGCTGGTCGCGACCACTTCGGCCTGGCTGCGCGCCTGGCCCTTGACCTCGCTGTCGACGCGGTCGCGCAGGCTCAGCGCCAACGGCACACCGAAGGCGATCAGCGCCAGCAGGAGCACGTAGGCCAGCGCCAAGAGGAGGGTTGCGCGGAGGCTCAGCGGTCCGGTTCCCCGTCCTCCGGGGCGGCGAAGCGGAAGCCGACGCCGCGGACCGTCTCGATGTAGGTCGGGTCGGCGGGGTCGTCGTCGAGCTTGCGCCGTAGCCAGCCGATGTGGACGTCGAGCGTCTTGGTCGAGCCGAACCAGTTCGTGTCCCAGACCTCGGACATCAGGTCCTCGCGCTTGATGACGTGGCCGGCGTTCCGCATCAGCGCCGCCAGGAGGTCGAACTCCTTGCGCGACAGCTCCAGCTCCTCGCCGCGGAGGCGGGCGATCCGCGCCGCCGGGTCCAGCTCCAGTTCTCTGATCGTGATCGGCTCCAGGGCGGGGCCGTCGCCGTTTTCGCGCGGAGCGCTGCGCCGCAGGACGGCGCGGATGCGGGAGATCACCTCGGCGGCGCTGAAGGGCTTGACCACGTAGTCGTCGGCGCCGAGCTCGAGGCCGACGATCTTGTCCATCTCCGTGCCGCGGGCCGTCAGCATCACGATCGGCACGTCGGAGCGTCGGCGCAGCTCGCGGCAGACGTCGCGGCCGTCGCCGTCGGGGAGGGCGAGGTCGAGCATCACCAGGTCCGGGTCCTCTGAGTCGGTGAGCTCCAGCGCACCGGCGGCGGTACCGGTGACGACGGCTTCAAAGCCCGCCCGCCGCAGCGCCTCGGCGAAGGGCTGCGAGATCGATTCCTCGTCCTCGACGACGAGGATGCGGCCGCCCGGAGACTGGCTGCTCATAGATCAACTGTAGGGCCTGCTTCGGCAATTCAGGCCCGCCCGGCGCAGGTTTTGCCAGGGCTTTACCGATCGCTTTCCGGCGCTTGGAGGGGGTGGGCGCAGACTGGCTCCACAAGCTGCGAACCAGGGAGACGCCGTGAAGAACGCCAAAGTCAAGGTCGCGACCGGAGCCACCGCCGTTCTCCTCGGGGGGCTGGGCGGGCTGGCGCTGAGTCAAGGAGGCAAGGAGCCGGTCAAGCCGGTGGCCGACAACCCCGTCGTCCACACGAAGGTGATCCGGCGCACCATCCACGTCACCAAGCACGCAAAGCCGAAGCACCCGCCGGCGGCCGCCCCGGTCGAACCGGCGCCGGAACCCGCCCCCGTCGTCACCGCAGCGAGCGGCAGCAGCGAACCGGCTCCGATTGCCACTGCGAGCAGCGGCGGCGAAGCCGAATTCGCGCCGGTGACGACGGCGACCAGTGGTGGAGGTGGCGGCGGCGAGGTCGAGTACGAGAGCGAGGGGGAGGGCGGCGATGACTGAGTGGCGCCGTTCCAAGCGTCCCCCCGCGGCTCTGGTCTTCTGGCCGTCGATCCTCCTCTTCGCGGCGCTCTTCGCCCTGCTCGCCTATCGCTTCCCGGCCGAACAGGCGGCGAGCGCGGCGGCGCGCCAGGTCCACGTCCGCAAGGTGATCAAGCGGCGGGTCGTGACGACGATCGTCCCCTCGCCCGGCGCAAACACTGTCAGCAGCGAACCCGCCGAAAGCTCCTCCTACTCCTCTCCGGCCGAACCGGTGGTGACCAGCTCCTCATGAGTGAACGCGACCTCAGCTTCGAGGCGATGGGCAGCCACGTGCGGCTGTTGATCGGCGAGCCCGGGCCGGGGATGCCGCCGGCCGCCGTCGCGGCCGAGCAGGGGCGACGGTTCATCGAGGACTTCGAGGCGGCGCTTTCCCGCTTCAGGCCCGACAGCGAGCTCTGTCGGCTGAACGCCGACCCGCGGGGTCGGGTGCCCGCCTCGGAGCTGATGCGCCGCGCCGTCCAGGCGGGCGTCTTCGCCGCCGAGCGCAGCGGAGGTCTCGTCGATCCGACCCTGGTTGACGAGATCGAGAGCGCGGGCTATCTCGCCTCGCGTGCCGGGATGCAGGGTTTGCCGCTTCCCGAGGCGCTCGCCGACGCCCCGCCGCGGCGACCGGCGAGCCCGCGGCCTGAGCAGCGGTGGCGCTGCTTTGAGGTCGACAACGGGGTGGGGGAGATAGTCCGTCCGCCGGGGCTCCGCTTCGACACCGGCGGCACCGGCAAGGGCCTGGCCGCCGACATGGTCGCCGCCGGCCTGCGCGGCTACTCGCGCTTCATCGTCGACTGCGGCGGCGACATCCGGATCGGCGGCGCCGACGCGCTCGTCCATCCCTACGAGGTCTACGTCGAGCACCCGATCAGCGGCACCCGCGCCCACGTCCTGCGCCTCGGCTCCGGTGGCGTCGCCACCTCCGGCATCAACGTCCGGATCTGGCGTGACGAGCGGGGGCGTTTCGCCCACCACCTGCTCGATCCGGCGAGCGGCAAGCCCGCCTGGACCGGCCTCGTCGGCGCCACCGCCCTCGGCGACAGCGCCCTGGAAGCCGAGACGCTCTCGAAGGCAGCCTTGCTCTCCGGACCCGAGCACGGCCGCGAGATCCTCGTCGGGCGCGGCGGGATGCTGATCCACGACAGCGGCCGGGCGGAGCTGGTCGGGCCGCTGGCGGTGGCACCGCGCATCCGGCTGCCGGAGTTGATCGGGTGAACGTCAGCGGCAGCGCCGAAGCGATCGAGACCCACGGCTGGTGGCTGGCCAGCCGCGCCTCCGGCCTGGTGGCGCTGGTCCTCGTCACCGTCTCGGTCTTCCTCGGCCTGGCGATGGCGGGGAAGCTGATGCGCCGCCCCGGCCTCGGGAAGAAGCTGATGGCGCTGCACGAGCAGACCGCGCTCGCGGGCCTAATCGCGATCTCCGTTCATGGCATCGCCCTGCTCGGCGATCCCTGGCTAAATCCTGGCGTCGCCGGAGTCACCGTCCCCTTTGCGCTCGGCTTCAAGACTTTCTTCACCGGCCTCGGCGTGATCGCCGCCTATCTGGCGGCCCTGCTCGGCCTCAGCTACTACTTCCGGCGCCGCATCGGAACCAAGCTCTGGCGCAAGGCGCACCGGGCGACGGTCCTCGTTTTCGTGCTCGGCCTCGTCCACGCGCTTGGTGCCGGCAGCGACGCGGGCGCGCCCTGGTTCCGCTGGTGGGTGATGCTGACGACGCCCCTGATCGGGGCCCTCTTCACGCACCGCGTTATGAAAT